>VAPF01025383.1_pt1 | contig 22345 bp, 23 predicted proteins | sample 3393931 | NCBI WGS metagenome assembly VAPF01 (sample SAMN08290437, study PRJNA428436) | hydrothermal vent metagenome | isolation source: Deep-sea hydrothermal vent chimney | place: Atlantic Ocean: South-mid Altantic Ridge | depth 2773 m m | reverse complement strand
GGTGTCAGCAATCCGTTCCCGTGGATGTCTGAAGTACTGGATCTTAAAAAAGAGAAAAACTTTTTCGAAACCCGCGTCACCGAATATCAAACCGGTGGTGCCCTTAGCTGGGACTAATACAGCCGTTACCTTAATGGACAGGTAAGATAAAAATACAGACCTGATAGATGAAAATTATTATTAAGCTGATTTAGGATATAAAAATAAGCCTGGGAGGCTGGAGTGAATATTTAAAGGCGATGAGCAATCATCGCCTTTTTATTTTTGTAACTATTATCTTTTAGAGAATTAAAGTCAGCTTGTAACAATAACGAACATCCAAATATTTGAGAGTGTAAATAAATCTGTATCACTGTCTATCATTCACGCCATAACGGAAAGAATAGGCAAACAATGAAAAAAGAAGCTGCAAAAAAACATTAAAACTGAGCATGGTTTAAATGCGCATCCAACAGCAACAATATCTCATAAGCGGACTTAGCGCCGCCCCCAAAAAATATTCTGTAAGTTGAAATGAAATTAATGCTCTCCACCCTTTTCTGATAAGGTGCCCGCATGAAAAAATCAACTCTACGCTTAGGCACATACGCCATACTTATTTGCTCACTGCTTTTATCAGGTTGTGGCATGCAAAGCATTCCAACGGCACTCAACGATGTTGAGGCCGCATGGTCAGAAGTACTCAACCAGTATAAACGTCGCTCTGATCTGATTCCTAATCTGGTCAATATCGTTAAAGGTTCGGCCGCGCATGAAAAAGAAACACTCACCGCAGTGGTAGAGGCGCGTGCACAAGCCACTCAAACGCAGGTGAGCGCCGACCAGCTAACGCCCGAAACCCTGGCTAAGTTTTCTAAGGCACAGGCGGGGCTGGGTTCGGCTTTATCTCGCTTAATGGTGGTCGTTGAGCGTTACCCTGATCTTAAGGCAAACCAGAATTTTCGTGATCTTCAAGTGCAGCTTGAGGGTACTGAAAATCGCATTACGGTAGCCAGAAATCGTTATATTCAATCCATTAAGGCGTTTAACAATCTGGTGACGGTGCCGCCTACTTCCTGGTACAACGCCCTCTTCTTAAAACATGAGAAAAAACCTCAGTTCACTGTTGAAAACGAGGCGGCGGTTAAGCAAGCTCCGCAAATTAACTTTTAATGTTATCTAGAATTTTACTTCTGCTTAGCCTACTGAGCACCTTATGGGCTAGCCCGGTATTGGCGCTCGAAGTGCCAAAACACACCGGCCCAGTGGTTGATCTTGCCGGCGTGTTAAGTCGTGACGATCAGGCAAAAATCGCCGCCAGCTTATTACAGTTTCAAAAAACTTACGGGCCTCAACTGCAAGTGCTTGTGGTGCCTTCACTGGAAGATGAATCCATAGAAGGCTATTCCATAAAGGTTGTTGATAAATGGAAGCTGGGAGCCAAGGGCAAGGATGACGGCGTGCTTCTGCTAGTGGCTACCGAAAACCGTAAAGTACGCATAGAAGTCGGCCGCGGCCTTGAAGGTGATCTTCCCGATGTTATCGCCGGGCGCATTATTCGCACGGGTATTCTTCCTTTTTTCAAACAGGGACAAACCGGCGCTGGCATACTGGTTGGCCTTGGCATGATAGCCGAAAGCGTTGGTGGCAAATTAGAAAACGTTCCCGCCCCTCGCCTGCGTAACGCGAAACGCAGCCAGGGTAGCCTTGGCTATCTGCTGTTTATCGGCATATTTTTAATTGCCCCGCTTTTCGGGGGAAGAAGAAGACGAGGCGGCGGCGGCGGCGCCCTGTTAAGCGGATTACTTATGGGGGCTGCCATGAACAGCGGTCGCCATGGTGGCGGTGGTTTTGGTGGTGGCGGCTTTGGCGGCGGCGGTGGCGGCTTTGGTGGCGGCGGCGCGAGCGGAAGCTGGTAGGAGTAATATTTAGATGATTGAAATAACACAGGCCGAACGCGACAAAATCTCACAGGCCGTACTCGAAGCTGAAAAGCATACCACCGGTGAAATAGTGCCAATGATCGTTACTCAAAGTGATGATTACCCAGGTGCTCGCTGGCGACTAGCCGTAGCCGGCGCTTTATTCTCTGGCTTTCTTGCCTACTTCTTTCTCGGTGATTACGACCCAGCGTGGATGCTCTACGCGCAAATTCCAGGGCTTTATATCGGTTACGCCTTAGGTAATTTTGGCGCGATTTTACGGCCCTTTATGCTGCAGGAAAAAATAGACGAAGAAGTGAATCAACGCGCACTGCAGGCATTTTACGAACATAACTTACATGCCACAAAAGATCGCACAGCAATTCTTATTATGGTCTCCCTGCTCGAGCGCCGTGTAGAAATCCTCGCCGATGCAGGCATCAACTCAAAAGTTTCCAAAGACACCTGGCAAGACATAGTGAGCGACATGATCACTTGCATTAAAACAAATAACCTTAGCGAAGGGTTCTGTATTGCGGTAAGTGAATGCGGTGAGATACTCGCAAAAGACTTTCCAGGTAGTCATGATAATCCTGATGAAATTTGCAATAAGTTGATTATCGAAGATTAAATTGAATAAAAAAGGAGGCAAAGTAATAAATACTTTTCCTCTAAACTTACTTCTTCACTTACACTTAACGTTTATTTTTTCAAAATACCCTTTAGGGCACCTCTATTAATTGCTTGTGCCCTTTAGTTTTAACAGTTGAGTTTCTCCGTTTGTGTGGGGTGGGGGGGGGCAAGGGTTTAATTACTACCTAACTGCTCAAAGTTTTTCCCCGTAGGATTCTGAAACACCTGCAACTCAAATTCAGTCAGTACGGCGAGCAGGTGATCAAATATATCTGCCTGGATAGCTTCATAAGCAACCCAGTCGGTAATATTGGTGAACACGTAGATTTCTATTGCCAAGCCTTTTTCGCTGGGCGCAAGCTGTCTTACCAGAAAGGTAAGTTTTTGGTGAATCATGGCGTGATTTCTTAAATAGGCTTCTATATAAGCACGAAACGAGCCTATATTGGTTAACCGGCGACCATTCACCAGCGTCTGCATATTGATATTATTGCCACTATTTGAAACTTCAATCTCCGATAGTTTTGAGTCCAGATAAGGTGCCAGTATTTCAAAGCTTCTAAATTTCTCGAGAAGCTTCTCATCACAAAAACGAATACTGGTTTGATCAATATAAATAGCACGTTTGATGCGACGACCACCGCTTTCTGACATGCCGCGCCAGTTTTTAAACGAGGAATCAATAAGTTTGTGTGAAGGAATAATCGAAATAGTTTTATCCCAGTTCTGAATTTTCACGGTATGTAATGCAATATCAATAACCTCGCCATCCGCACCGAACTGAGGCGCTTCCAGCCAATCGCCAATTTTGAATAAATGATTTGAATGTATCTGAATACTGGCAACAAATGATAAAATCGTATCCTTAAAAATCAACAATAAAACAGCAGTTAAAGCACCAAGGCCGCTAAACAAATAGACAGGTGATTTATCAATCACAATAGCAATAACAACTATGCCACCCAGAATATTTAAAATGAGTTTGGTTATCTGCAGGTAACTTTTAATATTTAATATTTTGGCAAACTTACTTTGTTTATAAATAATGCTGGTAGATTCTAAAACAGCATTCATCACCAGAATAAAAACAATAACCAGCAAGGCAGACAGCAATTGCCTGATGTAATGACTGTATTCAGGAAACATTTCTGCCGACAGGTAAACCACCAATAATGGCACGATAAAAGCCAGCCGCTTAAATACGCCCTGCTTAACAAAAACATCATCCAGATGCGTTGCCGTATGTTTAAACAATTTATTAAGCGATACCAGAATAATTTTGCTGGCAATTAAATAAGCCAGGTAACTGACCACCAGCACCACGACAGTGAGCAAGTAAGGATTCGACGTCATGTCGAGCAACTTGTCTTGCATGGTTATAAATTTTTCATTCATTTGTTTGTCCAGAGATATTTGATGACTTTTTCTACCGTATTCACGGTATCTATTTCGATCTTGATTTTACCACCACACGCACCTTCTGTGTCTGAGGCTATTCTTCCACTGATAATCGATACGCACACTCTGTTGAGCTTCGGCGTAAATAATGATCTTACTGTAGCTGCAACCTGACTGAACCGTTGGCTCGAATTTAACAGGTTTTGATTTAAGGGAACCTCTATTAATAGAGATACCCTTAATAGATTCAACGCTGACTTGCAGAACTACAAATCTTATCGTTTTAAGCAAGGTCTAAAAAACGGTCAATTATTAGAATTAACATGCAGATATGTAATAAAGACAGACTAATTCGATTGCCATAGAAAATCAGGTTAAATAGTAAAAGCAGTCAAAACTAAACTTGACGCAGATCAATAACACTTCCCTTAGTCTAAAATAAATTTTCTTTAAACAAAATAAACCGACACAGCCAGTAATTAACAGCGTAAACAGCTATGCAATCAACGACTTTACCGTTACACTCAAGCAAGAATTTGAACGAAGTTATTTTAAATTCACTAAAACTTACGACGACAAATTGATCACATTCAGAGAAATACTGCCCGTAAAAAGACAGAAAATACTCAACTTGCCGATATGAATGTACCACCGAAAGATGGCTGGAATATTTATTCAAGAATATCGTCTTATTATAAAGGTAAGACAAAAAATCAGAATGAGGAATTGATTTCTATACAATTAAGGAAGCAGTAAAAACCCTGAAAACCATCTGTGTTAAACACCGGCAGATCACATCAGGAACGTACCACTTATTGCGGAGTATTGAATGAGCGTTTGCACCAACTGTAAAGAGAAGGAACATTGCGCCGGTTTGCCAGGCATATGTCTAAAGCTTCCCACCATACTTACTGCAGTAATCGCAGTGTTAGTTATCGTTTTAATTTTTAATAGCACCCTCTAGTTTCTAAGGCCGAATAAAAAAACGTAAGAAAACAGTTATAGTCAGCCGCAATGAAAATTATAGAAGTCATTGCGGACACCGGTCATCACGACACCATCGTCGGCATTGCGCAGCAACAGCAAGTCGATGACATCTGGTTTACCCAAAATAACGAAGACGGCAGAATTGTTGCCCGTCTTTTAGTCAGCCCTGAAAAACGTCAGAAAGTTCTGGACACACTGCAAACCATTTTTCACAACGCAGACAATTATCACGTTTTAATTATCCCGCTCGACACGGCCCTGCCCAAACCTGCCGAAACAGAAACAGCGCCCGACGAATCACTCAGCAGCGAGCAACTGGAAGAAAAAGAAGCACAGAAAAAAGAAAGAAAAAAGCTGCACTGATGAGCACACGCGAGGAAATTCTCGCACAGGTTGAAAAAGACGCACAGCTCAACGACAACTTCATTTTGTTAGTCATCCTGTCTGCCATCGTCGCCGCTATCGGCTTGCTGGAAAACAATCTCGCGGTCATCGTCGGTGCCATGGTGATCGCCCCACTGCTTGGACCGAACATTGCTTTTTCATTAGGCGCATCGCTGGACGAAAAAAAGCTGGTCATCGAATCTCTGAAAACTTTATTCATCGGCATTAGCGTCGCCTTATTATTTTCTATCGGCATCGGCCTGCTCTGGCCCGGCAACTTTGACAGCGTAGAATTAATGTCACGCACCGATGTCGCTTACTCCGGCACCGCCATCGCCCTTGCCTCCGGTGCAGCCGCGTCACTCTCTTTAGTCAGCGGCACCTCCAGCGTACTGGTTGGTGTCATGGTTGCCGTGGCATTAATGCCACCGGCAGTCACCATCGGTTTGATGTTAAGCATCGCGGCCTATAATCACGCACTCGGTGCAGCACTGTTGCTCGCAGTGAATATCGTCTGCATCAATCTTTCATCCAACCTGGTATTTTTATTTCGCGGCATCAAACCAGGAACCTGGCTGGAAGCGCACAAGGCCAAACAGTCGCGTTTGCTCTACATCGGTGTCTGGTTTATTTTGCTGGCACTATTGTTTATCGTAATTTATCTGCGTCATAAAACGCAGACGTAGCTGCGAATGAAAAAGCTTAAAACACCAGTGATTTACGGGTGCAACTTATGATTTCGATTTCAGGCATCGACCATCTTGTAATTACTGTAAAAGACATTCCTGCCAGCATAAAATTTTACGTCCGAGTTTTAGGCATGCACCCCGTCCAGTTCTGCGAAGGCCGCACCGCATTACAATTCGGTCAACAGAAAATCAACCTGCATGAAGCTGGCAGTGAATTTGAACCAAAAGCAAAAAATGCCACGCCAGGTTCGGCTGATTTATGCTTGATTACTGATACAGAGTTAATGCGGGCAATGGTGCACGTACAGAGCTGCCAGATCGAGATAATCGAAGGCCCGGTAGAACGTACTGGCGCTAACGGAAAGTTATTATCGTTTTATATCCGCGACCCAGATTTCAACCTGATTGAGATTTCAAATACACTTTAGCCTTTACCGAAGGCTTCGCACCCTGTCAAAGTAGGTTTAGTCAAATACCGTTTTCACCACAAAACCGACCTTAGACTGAAAATGCTGGTAGTGAAATTCTGAGAAAAGGCAGACATTCATTTAATGAAGAATTGCAATGCAAAAAGAAAGACCTGACCTCGCTCATTTATATCGCCTACGATGTCAGCTCCGGCGACCACATGTTCTGGTTTATGCAAATGATGAAATTTAGCGGCGCACTTGCTGCCGTGCCCATCGGGCTGGCAACAATGCTGGCCATTGCCGAAAGATGGAAACCTGTGCCTGGTTTTGAAATCGAACACGGCGCATTAATTTTTTCCATTCTATTATTCGCTACCGGCGGCATCATCGGTTTTATGATTGATGGCAGCAACGTAAAAGTGACCGCGCACTACCACGGTTCAATCGTCGACGTGACCCTGGCATTCATGGGCATGACTTACCACTTACTACCACATCTGGGCTTCAGAAAAATCACCAGCCACGCAGCAAGATGGCAACCGGGAATCTACGGCAGCGGCCAGTTGATGCACATCATCGGACTGGCATGGTCCGGCGGCTACGGCGTACAGCGAAAAACAACGGCGGCAGAACAGGTGTTAAAATAATTCGAACAAATCGCCGGCATGGGGCTAATGGGACTGGGCAGGCTAATCTCAATTATCGGCGGCATTATTTTTCTGGTGGTGGTTTATAAAGCCATCAGAGCTGGAAGAATCAACTAAACGTTTTCAGACAAACAACTAAGTCTCATCCTCCCCTTCCAGACTATAACGTTTAATTTTACGCCACAGGGTCGACTTGTTGATACCGAGTATGCTGGCAGCCATGGCACGATCACCATTGCATTCACTTAAAGTCTTGCGAATAAAATAAGCTTCTATGTCATCAAGACTTTGCGGCGACATATAATCAAGCGTTTTCCCCAAAGCAACCTTCTCACCCATCATATTTTGCGGCAGAACATCCATCGAAATTTTATCGCCGACACTCATAATAATCATGCGTTGCACAATATTTTCCAGTTCACGTACATTACCCGGCCAGTCATAGCGCAACAGCGCGCCTAGCACATCGGTCATAATTCCACAGGCGGGTTTGTTCAACCGGGCACAATGTTTATTCAAAAAATAATGTGTCAACAAAGGAATATCATCTCGACGCTCGCGCAGCGGTGGCACGTCGATTTCCATCACCATTAACCGGTAATATAAATCTTCACGGAACTCACCTTTTTGAATAAGATCAGCGATGTTTCGATTACTTGCGGTAATAACTCTGATATCAACTTCTATCGGTGTGGTACCACCCATAGGATAAAAACTGCCATCCTGAAGAACGCGCAATAATTTTGCCTGTAGCGCCAATGATGCATTGTTAATTTCATCGAGAAACAGGGTGCCATTATTCGCTTCTTCAAACAAACCGGTTTTGTTATGTTCCGCGCCAGTAAACGCGCCTTTTCGATAACCAAACAATTCACTTTCAATAAGGTTTTCAGGAATCGCTGCGCAATTGATGGCAATAAATTTTTTCTCATGCCTGTCACTTTGTGCATGAATTTGACGTGCGACTAATTCCTTTCCGCAACCACTTTCACCCGTTATCAATACACTACAGTCGTGCACCGATGCAACATCAACAAGCTTGTTTACTTTTTCCATGGCCTGCGACATACCGATAAGATTGCCTTTATCAGACAGCTTTCGGCGACACTCTCTGAGCCTCTGATTTTCGTTGCTTAAAAGATAATGTTGCAACGCACGTTCGACAGTGCACAACAGTTCCACGGTATCGAAAGGTTTACGCAGATAATCAAACGAACCCTGTTTAAGGGCTTCCAGAGCCGTTTCCACAGTCGCGTGGCCGGTTACCATTACCACCTGCACGGTTGAATCCAGCGCGGTGGCAAAATGCAATAAATCCAGGCCACTGGCTCCCGGCATTTTAAGGTCGGTCACCACAACTGAGACCGGCGTTTTCGCCATGTAGTCCATGGCAAGATGCGCATTTTCCACACTGACGGTATCAAATTCCATAGATGATTCAGACAACACCTTAACAATCAGGTCACGCATGCAGCGATCATCTTCAGCTATCAGCACGACGGGGGTATAATGCTCGACGTTTACCTGCCCGGCTTTTTCAATATTGTCCTGACTCATATTGTATCTCTGTGTAAATCAATAAACGGAAGCCCAATAATAAAACGTGCGCCATCAACATATTGCGCATCATATCTTATAAATGCGCCACGTTTTGACAGCAAAGCCTGTGAAATTGATAAGCCTAATCCGCTACCCGCACCAACATCTTTGGTGGTAAAAAAAGGATCAAAAATATTGCGCCGTATTTCTTCAGGTATGCCCGGCCCATTGTCTTCAACGCAAATATAGACATAGTGATCATCATCCTGCCAGCTACGTAATGTAACAAGAGGTGTATCAACACCGTCCAGACACTGAATAGCGTTGATAATAAGATTGGTCAGGACGATTTCAAGCTGACCACAATTACCTTCCACCAAAGGCAAATCAGCTTGCATCTCCATTTTTATATCAATACCGTAACGCTGCATACGGCACTTTAAAAAAGTATCTGAGATATTAACCAGTAGTTGATTAACATCGCAAGATTCACCATCACATATTTCCTGGCTGGCAAAACTCAGCAAGTCATTAATAATTTTTGAGCAGCGTCGAGTTTCATCTTCAATTATTGTAACGTACTCATGAGATCCGCCCTGTTCCAGTAAATCTTTTTTAAGCAGCTGGGTATAACCCAGTATACTTCCCAGAGGTGTATTAAGTTCGTGTGCGATACCGGCGGCCAGCTGCCCCATGGCAACCAGTTTTTCACGGCTGGTCAGCGTTTCCTGTAACTCATGATTTTCACTGATATCGAGCAAGGTAATAATGGCTTCCATTTCATCTTCGTTTCGGCTGATGAAAGCAAGGTTGAGAGAAAACCAACGTGGTCTGGATTTTATATGCAGAGAAATTTCCAGATTTCGTATAGGTTTTTTGTATAAAAAACTGTCGCGCAAAATATCACGATCAACTTCCGAAAAATGAATCAGGTCAAACAGGTTAATGCCAATCAGTGTTTCACCCGTACTGGAAAAAGTTTCATTGGCCAGTTGGTTGGCCATGTTGATATTTAAATCATTCGATACTGTCAGCAATATACTGGTCAGGCTTTGCAATATTGCATCAACTTTGTCGCGCTCTTTGAGTACACGACGCTGGCATTCTTCAACCGTTTTAAAGGTAGAACCCAGTCTTGCATTGGTGATGTTGTAGTCGTTAAGTAAAGCGCGAACAAATGGTGGCAAAATAGCGGGGATATCTACCGGCAGTAACAGGCCTTCACACGCGTCAATAATTCGTTTGCGTAAGCCCGCCAGCGACCACTGATAAAACAGCAAAACTAAAACCAGCAGCGCCAACACAGCGAGGATCAGATAAAACCATTGCAGTGCTGTAAACATATTTTCCTGAACATCTAGAAAAGTTTTTATTCAACAGATAGCAACTGTTCATATCATGTAATTGCTATCCGTCACATTAACACAGATGGCTTCAGCCTGGCATATCATCGATTATTACAAGCGCTGTGAAAATAAAAAAACTTAAACGAAACAATGCCACACCCTAGGAAATAACAGCTTGTATTAAATAATTTTTCGTTCAAAAAATAAATACGGTTGTTTAAAATATTAACTGCAATGAAGTGGTAAATTGTTTGTAGTCCTGCAAACTGGCATTGCTGGGATCTTCTTCAGCAAAACTAATTGAGGCAAATTCTGCAGTGACACGCAGTCGTTGGCCATCGATATAATAATTGGCACCACCACCTGACCAGGTTCGATCAAGATTAATTGCCTCTAAGCCATAGTCTGAATTCTCAAAACGAAAATACACCTGCAAGCGACCTACGCCTACTTTTCTGGGAAACAAATATGCGCCCTTGGCATACGAAGCTTTCAACTGAGTGTTTACCGGTAGCGTTGGATCAGGATTCAGGTTGATGGCGTTTCCGGTGTCATAATCAAAATAAGCGGCCGACAATGTGTAGGTGCCTGTAGACATCGGTTGCTCCCAGAAAACATCTACAGTGTACGCTGTATAATCGACTATATCAGTCTTATTCGAAAAATCGGCATAGGCAACATTCGGCTGATAGTCATAAGCCATGCCTATGGTAAATACTTCACTGGTACCCAGATAGCTACCGCGATAACCGTAGTCATATTCGGGGTCAAGCGGACTCCAGTGAACACGGAGTGTATAACGTGGTGAATTTTTTGGTATGTTGTTGGCGTCTCCCTCACGACCATCTGACAGCATAAAACGATACTGAAATGCTGCATCTGCCAAATTTCCCCACATGGCATAACCAGTATCACGTGTACCACCAAACGGGGTGTAGGCAATAGCTTCTGCGCGATCAATCGTCAGAGGTTCAAAACAGGCTTCAAGATTCTCGCGGGAAAAAGTGTTCTTGAATCGACCGGCAATGAAACGCACTGCATCACTATAATCCAGTGTGATATAAGCATCACGCCAATACACAGGGCGATCATCCTGACCATTACGACTATCGCCAGCGGCTTCAAGCTGACCGTAATAGCCAACCATGTCGTTATATTGACCGGAAAAAGTGATGCGATTACGGCGTAAAAATGTATCAAAAGAACTGCCCGAATTAGTGGGAGAACTGTAACTGCGATACTGCGACCATAACTGCACGGAATAATTGATATTCATGCTGCCTTCATCACCGACCTGCAGTGAAACACCGGCTGATGCAAAAGAAGGTGCCAGTGCGACCAGAATACCCGCAAGCAAGCAGCACCTGCTCTGCACTTTTTTTATGTTAGCTAAAGCTAAATATTTGGTTTTCATTTATCATTCCCCCCGCAGAGATATATAAGGCTTGCTCAACGTATCAAGGTCATCGCCTGCATGACAGGTTGAACAAGCTTGTTGAAGTTTGTCGCGTGGATCGCTATTCATACGGTTATGCGCCATCTTTTCTTTCATCAAACGCGGGTTTCCCTTATGGCAACCAGCGCATGAATTATTAACCCTGGCGTGTTCTGTATGCCAGGGGGCCTTGTTACTGTCCATATCAGGCGCACTGGCGCGGCGACCATTGTGGCACTTGAAACAACTGGAAGCGCCCATACCACAGGCGTTAACCAGCGGTATGATGGAAGTAGAAATACCGCTATATGCCAGTGATAAAGCTTCACTGCCCCAGCCATCGTGTCCAGCCTTCACTAGTGAAGAGACATCATTACGATCCTGGTTTATAACCAGCAATGTCGCACCGGAGATCACTACAGCAATAACCAGTAGCGCACGACCAAAATGCCGGATCATGCCTTGTAGAAATACAGTAAATCTGGACATATTTTATTTCTCCCGTTCTATTTATGTTTGTCGTCTGCGCGGTACAAACTGCGACAGAATATTGAAGCTGATCAATCGTAAAATTATTTGTTAACTTTCAAATCGTATAATGTTTTACCGCCGCATAAATTTTATTGTGTATTATTTATTCTGAATCTTTCACCTGCGGATATCGTTTCATCCACGCCGACTGAATATCTGCTTCACTCAAACCATCGTTGCACATGCACACCGGGCCGTTACGGTATTTAAGCCGGGGCCAGCCGGATTTTCTTTTCTCTCCCTGAATTTTTGTATTCGCTTTGCCATCATCCACGGAAACGGCGGATGAGGTTTTGGCACCCTTGTCCGATTGTTCTGCCAGACAGGACATGCCGGGCAAAACCAGTAGCAGTATCAAACACATTAATTGTTTAGCAGCATTCACCCCAATCATGTGATACTCACGATAGTCAATCACTAACAAAAACAAAGCAGGATATGTGCCATGTTGTTATCCATCTATAAAACAATGGCATACAGTGTTTTTGATGGTTTTAACTGATTGCATTCTATGGCTCGGTGCAATGCCAGTGCTAATTTGCAATGTTCCATAACGGCACTGGCTCCTGCAATTGCAACAAACGGTAATGTGTGGCTTGCGCTTCGCTAAGTGCCTGCCGCAAAATGTTTAGTGTCTTTGCCGGCAATTTGTCAGCATATTTCAGGCTTTGTAAAAAAGTCCGCTCATAATGTTCTCGCGGCATGACGTCCACCGCCAGTTCCACATTCCAATGAGTATCAGCCTCCGGCAACGTCAGCGGTATTTGCAAGTGCCGGGTTTCGCCGGCAGGAATACGGGTATCAAACTGCTCTTCAGTCAGCGCCACATTCACCTGCCAGCCGATGACATAACGGTGAAATATATGTTCGCTGCCTGAATCCTTATTACGCAGACTAAATATCAAGATCACCTTGGGCACCATGTAAGTCGGGAAGTGATGACCGGCACCCTGGTTGTGCAGAGCAACATCGACATTCACCGTGTTCGCGCCTGTTCGCTTTAGCCGCAGTTGAATATCCAGAGCCTGCCGTGTCATATCCGCATCATGAATACCGCGCCAAAGATGTTGCCGATTCGGCATGTGGCAATTCTGGCAATGTATGCCCTGCTGTGCCTGCGGCGATTGTTGCCACTGATTCCAGGTATCTTCCTGTAATTTTCCGTTGACCCTTGGCGGGTTTTCTTTTTCATTATGCTGGTGGCAGGTGGCGCAGAAACGGCTATCCTGAAAAGCTTTACTGGCAGTAAAACCCGCATGAGGCAAATCACCAGAAGTTGTTTGTGTTGTTTGTTTTGCAGGCGGGCCAAAAGCTTGATGACGACGTACATGACAGGCGGCACATACCAGCCCGGCATCGGCCAGGTTTGCTGGCACCCAGTCGGGCATGGCCTTGTCGGGTGCGTTCGGCCAGTTATGTTTTAGAGCCACCAGTGCTTTTTGTTCGGCAAGTGGCGCGTGACAACGTAAACATTTATTACCCGCCTGCTGCGACATAAGTTGCAACTGCCACTGAATACCCGCTCCCATGGTGTGACTGTGCAAACTGCTTTGCCATTGTTTAAATTGAGCAACATGACACTCACCGCAAGACTGCGGATCAAGGGAAGCTTCCAGCAAAGTAAAATCGGCGGGCGGTTCGCCCTGAGGTGGCAACACCGCTGGCCAGTGTTTGCTCAAAAATTCGCTATTGCTTGTTTGTGCCGTATTGTTTGCCGTGCCACGGTCACAGGCGGTCAGCATAAAAGCAAGGCCGAGCCATACCAGACCAGATATCAGGTAGAGCAGAAGCCTTATAAACTGCCACATAAAAGAGGGGCCCACGGCCTTCCGTGAGCCCAGTTCCTGTTGCATTAATGAAATCCTGTTTTGCTTTTATTAACCACCACAGGGATTAGGCGGTAACAAACTTCCGCCACCGCTGCTGCCACTACCACTACCATCCGCTGTCGTATTAGAGCCATTCACAATAACGCCTTTATAACTCAAATCTTCATTGATAATAGCGTTGGCCGATGTCGCATAAGCATTAGTAATATTACGAGGATTAATGCCTGTAGGATCACTGTATTGCAGAAACTTGCTGATGCTGTCTTTATCGGTACGCCATGCTGAATCCCACGGCAGTATTGCATTACCATCACTGGCGACCACATTAGACATAGAATGCCATTCATACATAGCACCATCATAAAAACGTGTAGGCAGTCCCATAATAACCCCTGTTGCAATACCGGTAATCATGGCGCGGTAAGTCGTTTCACAGTAGGTATACACCACGTCACCCGTTTGATAAGCGTTGCCCGCACCGACACCCATCAAATCCGCACCTGCAAAACCATCACCATTCGTATCACTGTTTCCATCCAGATAAGATTGAATTTCTGCTTTGGACTTGTAGGTGTGGCCTTCGCTGACATTGAGAATATTGGTATATTGCAGCATTAAAGCACCATTAGGATGACCTTGCGTTGAACCAGCGTTGCGGAAATCGGTGTCATCATCCGGGCTATATTCATTGCTACCCGTACCGGGCGTGCCATTGCCACGCGCATCCCAGATAAAAATACCATCCTTCAGCAAGTTCACATCCTGAGCCGGGACAATGTTCATCATATCTTCCAGGGAGGCCTGTAGTACCATGTTAATTTGAGGAAGATCTTTAACACTGGCGCTGCCATTTAACGGTGGAACACCAGCGGTTGCGCTAAAATCTGCCTGCACTAAATTAGTATTAGTGCCAATCCACTGATTACCGCCATTAAGTACGGCAAGATGTTCTTTAGCGGTACCCCAGTAACGGAACATATACCAGCAACGACCCATTTTCATCGAGTTGAAATTATCCGCCGTGCCCTGGGCACAAACGATCATATCCTTTGCCGGATCAATACCGTATTTAGCAAGAAAAGTATCGATAACACGACCACTGGGAACCATGTTTATTGTTTCGATAACACCGTTAGAGCGTGATTCAATCCACTCACTGGCCGCAACCAGATAAGTAGAAACATTCGCATTGCTGGCAATATACTCATAACCGGCTTCACCTGTAGAGGTCTGCAAAACCACCAGCCTGCCGATAATGCCATCAGGTCGATTAGCTTCCCAGTTATCAATCCAGCGTTTGAGTGTATTACCGGTAACCAGACCGTTGACATTATCATCATAATTATCTGCTGATACCTGAGGAATATCCGTCACCTTCGCAGGTGTCACACCGGTAGATTTGGCCAGATCATTTTCGCTGCCACAACCGGTGACAACCAGCGCGATACTGGCCAGCAACAGCAGCATCGTGCCGTGCCTCTTTTGTAATAATATTTGTTTGAGTTTAAACATTTAGTCTTCCTCCACAATGTGTAGTTTTCTACCGTTGTACCGCCGGCAAGCGATTTCAGATAGCCTGATATCAGTAATCAATATACAGAATGCAACTTGTGTGCCATCTGCTGCTTCCCATCTAAACTCTTTTTTATCAATGAGTTACTAATAATTACTCAACTTTCACAACATTTCACCGGTTGCATAAGCGAGCGGCCGCTCACTGCTGCGCCATTTTGCAATGAGAGCCAGGCATTCAACTGAGCACCACCGGTATCACCGATTTTTCTAACTCATCAAGCACCTGGACATAATTATGCTCAATGACCAGTTCGGTGAACGGAATGCCCTGTTCCTGAAATGCGTCTTTTAACGCCTGCCCCATCACCACATCACTGGTCGTGGGGTAAAGTAACAATATCGTATTTTCAGCGGTCATAAGATGTACACCATATCCGCCTGAGAAATTGCCTGCGCCAGCACATGATAAAAGTTGGCAGGATTATCCAGCTGCGTTACCGGCACATCGGAAAACGCCAGTGCTTCCAGTTGCTCACCAGTATCCGCTGAATTGTCCAGATTGCCACATACCAGTACGGTAACGACATCATCGAGCAGAGTTAGTCCGGTAGCCATACGCAGTGCCTCAGTTTTTTTTCTCTGAGCAATCACCAGAATATTTTTTGTAACCATTTGCGTTCCTAAAGTACCAATACCCGATCAGAGTTTTTTGCCAGCTCAGCATCCTGATACTGACCACCGATGATTATATTTGGTAACGTGTCTAACACCCTGGCACGATCAATGTGATAACGCTCCATACTCATTTCACACAACGCTACCCAATAATGTTCGTCCTGAAAAAATCGTATAAAACGAGGCTCATCACACAATCTGACACCCGTATCCGTCAAAAAACAACGTAGTCGCCAGCCACGTTGCGCGGCAGCTTCCAGCAGTCCTATCGCCTGTTCACTATGGCTGTCACTGGTTACAACGATACCCAGATTCATTATGAAGCCTTGCGTATTTTCCAGGTAAACGAACCATCACCTTCTTTACGCTCAAGCAATTCATTGCCCTCATTATCAAGCATCGCCTGAATGGATTCACCCGATGAAGGGTTATCAAAGATGAGAATTAACTCATCACCATCAGACATTTTTTGCAACGCTTTTTTGGTATACAACTGTGGATGCGGACAACTGTAACCGCGTACGTCCAGCTCGTACTGTCCATCGCTCGTCTGCTCAAATTTTATGGCCATTGATTATTACCTCCATTACCTGTTCTAGTGTCATGTGTTTTTATAAAAACGCGCCGTCATCAAGTTGTGATGTGCGCCATGTTAACCACAGATTAAATACTTTGACGCCAACGTAACCGCCGCCAACCATACCCAGCAGAAACAACCAGCCACTGGGATCACCATTGGCTACCGTGGCAAAAAAAGCGCCGATATTACAACCCATGGCAACGCGAGCACCGATGCCCATAAGCACGCCACCAACCAGCGCAAAGACTGCTGTCTCCATGCTTGGCAATTTCCATTTAAACTCACGGCGCAATAAAGCCAGAATGGCCGCACCAAGAATAATACCGATGGACATAAAACCAGGGGCATTAATCAGCGGATTGGGTATGCCATTATCCAGACCAAAGAAAATATTGCTACGCATATCCATGCCCATTTTCTCCATCACCCAGGCACCCCATTGCGCTTCCTGGGTTGTGATATACCAGTAGCCGGGATCAAACACTGTACCCTGAATAGATAACCCGGCCGTATAACCCATATCTTCCAGTAACTCACCAAAATTAAAAATGTCGTAATATTCACGCAGGGCACCCGTTGCCCACACATGCAAACCGGCAAACACCCCCAGACCAATGCCCGCGATTGCGGTATTTTTTGATGAGATAATCATTGCCCAGATACCGTGCAGGTGATCTCTCATTGCAGGTCGTTCAATCTTTTGTTTACGCAGATAACCTTTGCGAAAATAGAATTTGTAGAGCAGCACCAGAATCACACTGGCAGGCAAAATGGTTACCAGAAAGGAATTGGTCAGAAAACTTCTAACTATCGGTTGTGTCACATTCAACATGTCCGCCAGCGTGGCAGCGTGCAAATCCCAGACATAACCAGCGGTGAACAAATCAAACCAGCCATGATCCACACTTAGTTCTACCGGCATGCCCTTTTCCAGCGCAGATGCCGTCCAGGAAGCCGGTGCAAACCGGTCAGACCAGTTACCAAGATTGACAAAAAAAGCCTGAGAAAATGAAATGGACAAGATCACCAGAGCTGAGCCCATATTGCCCTCACCGGTCTTGTATAGAGAACCCGAAGCGCAACCACCAGTAAAAATAATGCCAAAACCAAAAATAAGGCCGCCGATAACAATGTGCAAACCCAGAGGTTGAGGATGAAAAGTACCAAAGCCGCTTATATTGACCACAGCGGCCACCAGCGAATAAAGACACAGGGCAATCATGACTCCCACCGCCATGCGTGACACACCTACCGCAAATAAATCCCGAACGGCCGATGCCATACAAAAACGACCATACTGTAGAAACATGCCATAGATCAGCCCGAACCAGGCATAAACCAGCAAATAAATCCAACGCGTATCATTCGACAATGCCCAGGCAGAACAAATTGCCACCAACCCTATTATTGTGAGTACATAACGATTTTGCTTTTGCGAAAACCAGGCCGCAAATTTATTGCCCGTATCCACATCTAACGTAGCAACTGTTGTGGACTCTTGATTTTTCATACTCACCTCATCCTCACAATATCTCATCAGTCATATTCAACTACACACCATGCTAATCATTCTTACGGATGTAAATACACCAGCCATCATCAGTCTGTAATGTTGCCAGATGCTGGCTGTACAGCACCATAACCAGTGCCGGCACTGTTTCAATAGCCGTGGGATTATCCGTAATCAATTCCAGCACATCACCTTTTTTCATTTTTTCTAACATACTCATAGCCGCCATCTGTGGTCGCGGGCAGGCAGTGTCCATACAATCAACCGAATGCGTTACTCGTACAAGCTCACCATCAGGTAATTTCACGGTATGCAGTTGCCGGCTTATAGAAATCACTTCTCTATGAAAAAGCCAGGCCCACCACGTTGTAAACTTCTGCTTCATTGCCGTACCCCTGTCACCTCGAGCAGTAGCCACCTGACTTCAAATTTAGAATGCAGAATTTGTGCCATATCATTCCCCTCCATAAAAAACATATAGTTATTTAACATTGACAGTCTGTGACAAAAGATAAAATGCAACCCACAGCGTTCAATATATAGCTCGATTGTATTTTGCAATACTCACTTGCGGATTGATTTCAGTATGATCCCGAAGTCAGGATAACAGACTCCAGAGCATGATTATTGTTGCCTTACTTTGGCTGGATGAACTTCTCCAGCATTATTATTTTAGTTAAAATTACTGGCACATAAAAATTAACAACGCTGGAATTAACAACACCAGATTAAATTAATAGATATGCCCTTAAGGCAACGCTGAGTTATGCATTATTGAATGACTACTTCTAACATTTGCATGGTAAATCACAAATTAATTTATAAGAACGAAATAACTATATTGAGTCGATTTTTCTCTGTCAGGACTATTTTTCAGATGTCCGCTTTGTGGGGAATTAGCTCTTTAAGGCATTATTTTTCAATGGCAGCTATGTGTTAGCGACCATTGCCACTCTATAAAAAGCAAACATACAAAAATTATCTTAAACCTGCTAGATGTAAGCTGGCAGGTAGTATTCATCTTTCTATCCAACTATTTTTTCAATATGAGTTCGATAGCTTTCGCCGCCGCAACAAAACCAAAGGTGCTGGTCACCATCACTGACGAACCATAACCAAAACTGCAATCCAGTGACAAGCCTGCCACCCCCGGTTTTTGATAACCCACCTTGCCGTCTTTATCGGGATAACGTTGCTGCTCGGTTGAATAAACGCAGGGCACACCAAAACTGCGTTTGAGATTACGTGAGAAATTATGCACCTGCCGTAGTGCTAAACGTACCGCAGAAGCCAGTGGGTCATTCCAGGTACGCGACAAATCTTTTATTTCAATTTGGGTTGGATCTGTTAAACCACCTGCACCACCCGTCGCAATAATTTTTATTTTATGTTTTTTGCAGAAATGAATCATTAGCGATTTATATTTAATGCGATCAATGGCATCAATCACACAATCAAATTTCTGCGCAGGCTTTTGCATTGCACCGGGAAACAACAGTTCGGCAACATTATCCTCGTTAATATATTGCTCAACGATTGTACATTCACATTCAGGATTAATGTCCAGCACACGCTGCTGCATCACCCTGGCTTTCATCTGGCCGATGGTTGATTCAAGTGCGTGACATTGACGATTGATGTTACTGCGCGAAATGTCATCACCATCAATCAAGGTCAAGCGCTGAACACCCGTGCGCGCCAGCGCTTCAATCACCCAGGAACCAACACCACCGATGCCGACCACACAGATATTCGCATTCTGTATTTTTTGTAGCTCTTTTGCACCGTAGACACGTGCAAGGGAACCAAAACGTTCTTCATTCATAAAACATAGTCTTCAGTTGGCAGTTATCAGTTATCAGCTGGCAGTCAAAGCTAAAAACGATTTTGTTTTTACTGATAACTGCCGACTGCCAACTTTCTTTTAAGGTAAAATGCGGTTTTTCAAAAACACCAATCTTCTCATGAATGCATCAACAAAAAACACCCCTCACCGCATTGGCTTCGTCAGCCTCGGTTGCCCCAAGGCCACGGTCGACTCGGAACACATTCTCACGCAACTGCGCGCCGAGGGTTATGTCATCGTGCCGTCTTATGAAGATGCCGATCTGGTGGTGGTAAATACCTGCGGTTTTATCGATGCGGCGGTAGAAGAATCGCTGGATGCCATCGGCGAAGCGCTGGATGAAAACGGCAAGGTCATCGTCACCGGCTGTCTCGGCGCAAAAGGCGATGTGGTGCAACAGGCGCACCCGAATGTGCTGGCAGTGACCGGCCCGCACGCCACTGCCGATGTGATGCAGGCGATACACCAGCATCTGCCCGCCGAACACGACCCGTTTCTTGATCTGGTACCACCGCAGGGCATTCGTCTGACACCGAAACATTACGCCTACCTGAAAATCTCCGAAGGCTGCAACCACCGCTGTACGTTTTGCATCATCCCTTCCCTGCGCGGCGACCTGGTTAGTCGTCCGGTGAACGATGTTTTGCTGGAGGCCGAGCGGTTAGCCGCTGCCGGCGTAAAAGAATTACTGGTCGTGTCGCAGGACACCAGCGCCTACGGTGTCGATGTAAAATACCGCACCGAATTTTATAACGGCCAGCCGGTAAAAACCCGCATGACCGAATTATGCGAAGCCTTAAGTCAATTTGGCATCTGGGTGCGACTACATTATGTCTACCCCTACCCTCACGTCAACGAGATCATTCCGCTGATGGCCGAAGGAAAAATTCTGCCTTATCTGGACATTCCGTTTCAGCACGCCAGTGCGAAAATATTAAAAGCCATGAAACGCCCGGCATCATCTGAAAACACTATGAAGCGGATAAATCAATGGCGCGAAATCTGCCCGGACATCACCATTCGCAGCACCTTCATCGCTGGCTTTCCCGGTGAAACCGAGGACGACTTTGAGCAACTTCTCAATTTTCTCGATGAAGCCCAGCTCGACCGCGTCGGCTGTTTTGCCTACTCCGATGTTGACGGCGCAAAAGCCAATGAACTTGATGGCGCAGTGCCAGAGGAAGTAAAACAGGAACGCGTCGCCCGCTTCATGGAAAAACAGGCCATCATCAGCGCCGAAAAACTGAAACATAACATCGACAGAACCCGCGACGTTATCATCGATGACATCAGCAGCAGCGATGAATACCTCATCGGCAGAACCAGCTCCGATGCCCCCGACATCGACGGTCTGGTCTACATCGACAGACCTGACAAAAATGACACACAGGTGGGTGATATAACACAGGTGACAATTAGTGATACTGACGAGTATGATATGTGGGGAAAATTCAGTGAATAGTTAATAGTGAAAAGTGAATAACACAAACCTCACTTTTACCTTTGCTTTTAACTATTCACTGTTCACTTTTCACTATTAACTATTCACTGCCATAACTATGATGTCCGATCCCATAACCCTAACCTCCGCCTTCCTGCTCGGCTTCTTCAGCACCCTACACTGCGTCGGCATGTGCGGCGGCATTATCGGTGCTTTAAGCCTGAGCCTGCCGGAAGAGATACGAAACAATAAAGCCCGCTTGTTTACTTTTGTACTATCATACAACGTCGGCCGTATTATCAGTTACAGCGTCGCCGGACTGATCGCCGGTGCGGTTGGCACCAGCGTATTACAGTCTGCCGGTTTCGATCAGGGACATACCGTGTTAAGAATTATCGGGGTTTCGATGATGGTGGCCATCGGCCTGTATCTGACCGGCTGGTTACCACAACTCGCCACTGTAGAAAAAATCGGCATCCCAATATGGAAACGTCTGGAACCCATCGGCAGAAAACTGGTGCCGGTGGTTTCGCTTCCTCGGGCGCTGGCATACGGGCTGGTCTGGGGCTGGCTGCCCTGCGGTCTGGTTTACTTCGTTCTCATCTGGGCACTGACTGCCGGTGATGCGGTTCATGGTGCGCTCACCATGCTGGCGTTTGGCCTGGGCACATTACCGACCCTGATTGCCGCCGGCTTTATGACATCCTGGATCACACGCTTTGCTCGTTCGGCGCACGCACGACAGGTAGTCGGCCTGCTCATCATCGCAATGGCCATCGGCAGTTTGTTTATCCCGATGGCGCACCATCATTAAAAGCACCAGCCAACTGTTTCGCCTACATGTTTAACTTTACGAACAACAATGCTTTCACCGCCATCGTCGGCCACTCACCGGCGCTGGAGTCGGTCATCCGCACCGCGCAGATCACAGCGGCGGCTGACGTTCATATTCTGATCGAAGGCGAAACCGGCACCGGCAAAGAATTGATGGCACAGGCTCTGCAACAAAGCAGCAAACGCGCCGATCAGCCCTTCGTCATTATCAACTG
>VAPF01006050.1_pt1 | contig 22407 bp, 19 predicted proteins | sample 3393931 | NCBI WGS metagenome assembly VAPF01 (sample SAMN08290437, study PRJNA428436) | hydrothermal vent metagenome | isolation source: Deep-sea hydrothermal vent chimney | place: Atlantic Ocean: South-mid Altantic Ridge | depth 2773 m m | reverse complement strand
TGTTGAAAACGCGCTTCATGGTCCTCACTGGTCGCCTGACTTAACACGGTTAATACATGCCGATTAAACTCAATAACATGTGGGTACTTTTCTGTTTTTGCGCCCAGTTTAAGGTGGGAACCTGGCTTGAACTCAGTGCGTATTAACACTCGGTTAATGGTATCGATTCTTTCGAGTATGTCATCGCGTTCTGAATCAAGACGTTGCTTTATACGCGCCAGAGATTGTGTTGCATGTTTATTTAGCCGCTCGGTGAACTGCTCAACTAAATGTGGCAGCCCTTCTTCCTCAAGTTGGCGTAAATGTTCCAGGTAATCGTCGAGACTCACAATATCGCAGCGCCAGTCAGCTGCAATCACTTCCCATTTTTGACGAAACGATGACATTATTCCTGTGGCCGTATTTTCGCAGCGGCTCTTATCAGCTCGATATTTTTCCAGCGATTTTTCAATCTCCTGGCTAAATTTATGCTCCACTGATGAAGCCTTTTCGAGATTATTTCTCTGCAAAGACCCGACTCGCTCATCAAGTAATTCGCGCACGCCATCTTCTAATCCATACGCTGCAGCTTCTGCTGCTAATTTCCGTTGTTCTTCCGCATCAGATAATTTTCCTTTCAACTCGCCTTCGCGGATTTTATGCTGTTCTTTTGTTGTTCTAATATCGTTAAGTTCCTGCCTGGTCTGTTCCCAACGTTGCCTGGCTTTATCAAGATCGCTGCCTGCCTGCTTCAGCGCCTGAAGATCTTTCTGCATTCGTGATACTTTTGATTCCCAGTAAGGCGCATTGATTTCGTCCCATTGATATTCTCGCAATTTCTCCCAAAGCGATTTCCGCTTGCTTATCGCATCCAGATCATCCCTGGCTTTTTCCACTAATCGTAAGGTTTGGGCGACTTGCTGTATCAACGCTTTTTTATCATTCTGTAGAATCGCCAGCCTGGATTTATTAGAGAAACCCAGTTGCCAGCGACGTCGATCATCAATTTTATGCTGGTCTTTTTTCTCAAACCGGCCTTTATCCATGTGTATCAAGCCCTGCCGAGTCATGGAAAAGGGGGTCACATCCAGTTCTTCTGTTGACGATACACACTGCAAATCAAAGCGGGATAAATGCTTTTTAAGCCATTCCCGATAAGGATGCTTACGCCAGACAAGCTTCTTTAAAAAACCATTGCCTTTAAACTCAGCTCGCAAATCAGTATGACCTGTATATTCTCGAACCACCTGAACACGAACATGCAATCCTGTATGCCGGGTATTGAGCCAATGAGTTACCATAGAAAAACGCTCAGCAGGTACGGCTAGTGTCGTACGTAGGCCACCCAAAGCCCGCTCAATCGCACCCTGCCAATGGCGCTGATCTTCATTCACATCAATCAGCTCGCCAATAAATACACACAGCTCTCGATCGATGCCCAGCGATTCAACCAGTTCATCGCGCAACTTCTGATATGGCACATCAATATTTGAATCTGGACGCGCGGCTATTTCATTAATTTCGGTTTCTATTATTCTCTGCTTTGTCTGAAGATTACCCAGCTCACCACCAATTTGTGCGAACTCATTTTGTGCCTTACGTTTATCCTCTTCAATGCTTTGCAAACGTGATTCCACCTGTGACTGGTTTGCTATAAATTGTGCTTCGGATAATTCTTTATCCAGGCCAAGTGCGCGAGCATCCTGTTGATAAGCGGATGAACGAATAATGATATTATTCAGTTGAGATTCAGCATTTCTTAAATTATTTTTCAGCGTTTCAATACGATCGCCACCTGCTTTAATATAATCTTCATGGCACTGTTCTACCAATAAATCAGCCTCTGACTCCTGTTCAGAAACCTGCTTGATTAATAGTGATAAGTCTTTCAGCGCTAACTGCAAATCAGCGACTTTTTTACTCCACAACCGATAGCAAAGTTCACCAAAATAAGCGGTCAATCCATCTCGCTCACTAATGAGACAGGCCAGCTCATGTTCGGCATGTTTCAGCAACTTTTCTAATTCCGGTAATTTGATCAGATGCTCTTTTTGCTCTCGCGCATCGATCAGCTGATTATGCGTTGCAACAAGATCAGAAAACTCATCGACTACTTTTTTTGCATCGTCCTTTACGCTACTGGGTTCTAAAACCAGTTCCCTGATCAGGCCGGTAAGATCATCAATTTTTTTCAGGCCCAATGCTCTGGAAAGTAGTGCCGGTGCATTCTTGTTGTCCATATACAGGAGCTTTCGATACAGCTCCTGGTAATCAGAAAACCGATCATCACAGCAGGTTATTGCAGGCTCACTTCTTAACCACTGTTTCAGGGATCGGGCATTACCTTCGCCAAAAGCATCGAGTATTTCTTTAAGGAAAAGGTTTCGCTTTGCGACAACATAAACACGTTTGACATCGGATAAGGCATTGCTCGATTGTGTCGTCCAGAAAATGGCCGCCAGGGTTATGCAGGAATCATCGTCACCTCGATAGAGTACTCGCAAGCCGGTAACGACTGCGCCTTCGCGCTTACTTTTAACGCGTGTACCGCTACCATCATGGGCCGATCCAAAACTACCCCTCATATAGGAAAGCAGTGATCTGTCAGAACGATCCCCCTGAGCGGCAGCCACATTAAACGTTGCACGGCCTGCGGGTAATAGCAAAGCCATCAATCCATCAATCAATGTCGACTTACCTGCACCATTATCACCCGTCAACAGGGTACCATGGGGATCAATGGTCGCCGTGTGCAAACCATTAAATGACCCCCAGTTAAAAACGGATAGCTCTGCCAGACGAATCTGCCCCACGCTAAATAATGAATTGCCAATTCCTGAGTCATCAATAGTTGCCGCACGCAAATTATTCATTGCCGCCTCTCTGTTCGCCTGTTTCACCCTCTTGCTGATTATCAGCTGGTAAATTCATATTCAATCCGGCTTCACCAGCAAGACCCTGATACTCTTCCAGCATCTGTTCCAGAAATTGGGCATTCACCACGTAACGAATAATCGGCGTAATTTCAAGACGATCACCACTACCTCGAACCATACTCAAAATGCGTTTTTCCAACATTTTTTTAAGGGCGGCAATTAACTTCCGACGGTCGGACTTCGTACTATTGGTGAGTGGGAGAAACGGCGAGAGATTTGCCTCTATCCGCTCGATATCAATAATAATACGCTGTTCCCCAGCGCGCTCTCTTTCCTGATAATGCTTTCGTAACACTAACAATAATAATGTGTCATAAATTGAAAGCGTCCTGCGAGTAATTAACGACACAGCATCTAAATCTTCATCATCACTTTCATCCAGCCCCGCAACGAATGCGACACCCGTTTTTTCATCCAGTACAAGCTTTAAGTACACATCGGCCAAATGACTTCGAACCGGGGACTGGTATCGACAAATGCACTCAAAAAGCTTACTTTTTTGAGCAGCCAGAATAACACCGTACTTAAGCAAGCTGACTAACGCCCGCCTTGCCTCGGGCGGTAGTTTTCCGGTTTCAAAATCAGCGTCAGTTTCGGCATGCAGTTCATCTTTACTCGACAAAAATAGTTCAGATAAATCCGTTTCTTTATTATCATCCAGACGTGATGACTGACTTTGATTGACCTGCCCCGGACCGGTTTGAGATTGTCGCAACCGGTCTAATAAATCCGTTGCTGGCAAAATTGAATGCACGTTATCCCTTTTGTCCTGAGTCATATCAGCATCTCTTCTATATCATTGGGAAACAAATCTGCACTTAACAAATATTTTGGTATGGATGCCCTCAGGCGAATACCCTGTTTATCCAGAATTTCCAACTCTTCTTTATCCTCCAGCGTTGTGGCACCCACCGATTTTGCCACACGCAAATACGCTACCAGTTCTTCCAGCCCTGATTGCATGGGGTGCCTTGAAACGATGGCGGCAATTGTCATTGGACCCTCACGATACAAAGTGTCCCGTATTCGATAAGCCACCTCCTTAACCTGAACCGCATCGAGACAATCCAGCATCTCGGTACTCGGGCTTCGGGAATTAACCTCCGCTTCAACACCGGAAGTGTCCAGCTTATCATCGGGGGACTTCAGACGCATGGTATCCGGTGAGCTAATCCGAATGGTACCAACGGGTAAAGACAGGGCGGTGGTTGTTTTTAACTCAATATCCGAGTCTTTAAATTCAACCGCCAGTCGTTCCAGCTGGCTTAACAATTGATCGACCGCCCGGTTTTCGAAAGCAGCACCGCTTTCGATATAAGCCCTGAGACTCTCTTCCGTTCTTCGTCTTATTTTAAACACACGAGCACTCTCATCAGATAGTTCACGCATAAGTTTACCGAGAAACCGCTGTTGCTGGAGCGTTAATTGCTCAGCAACAGGCTGACTTAAAATACCCGACAACTGGTCCTTGAATTCGGTTGATCGGTTCTGGTCGCACAGGAGCTGAAAAAATCCTTCAAAGGCACTACCTGCATCGGTGCTAGCCAACAGCGCTTCCTTCTCCATAACGGATAACAGAACATCCCCTCGCGTCTGACCACTTTCAATCATCTGCACACGAATACCCTGATCCAGCTCGCGGATCTCATCCTCAACCCGGCGAAAGTCACCCGTTAACACAGAAGCCAACTGATAAATTTCTCTAATCCGTTCACGTTGCTGAACCTCAGACAGCTCAGTGACAACACCTGCATTCAACGCATCAATTTCCCGCTGAATTTCGTCTCGCTGGTATTCAAGCAGGGTAAGGCGTTCGGCAGGATTCGGGCTTATTGCCACGGCAAAATCACGCACTGCTTCCTGAACAATTCTAAGATGGGATGCCGTTGTACCCGATCCTCTCTGATCCAGCCCCTGACAAAACCTCAGCGCCACTTCACTGGCATCGGTTTTGGTTAATTGATCGTCCATCTCACGCAACCATCCTGCACGAATCCACTGGTTTAGATAGGCACCTGCCCCGGTTTCGGTCTGCCAAATGCCCGATTCACGGCAACGCTCTAACTCAGCATCCAGCGCTATACGGGCACGACCAAAGGGCACTTCACTCTCGTCAGAGAATAAGTCTGAGATGAAGGCCAATATCACCGGCGCATTGTCTGCACGAAGCAGCCTCCAGGCCGTACTCTCCTGAAACAAACGTCGATATTTTGCCTGTAGACCCTGGAAATTCACCTTACTCCTCCCCAAAATGACAGTAACTGGATAGCTAAGCTAAAAAATTATTACCCATTAGCTAATCCTACCATCATTAAAAGGTGTCTATCCTTCAGCCCCCACAACTTAGGTGGCTGATTGATACGATAGCCATTAATACGCAGGAATACATCTGGCGGCGCAAAGGCAATACGTTTGTTGCCATCGACAAAGGGGTGGTTGGATGTATTTGCTAGTTTTCGACGCTGTGTCTTATAAAAAAATACGCTTACTCTGATCAGATTTTAAAAACTATCGCCCCAACTATTACGCTTACTCTTCCAGTTTATACGTGTTAGCAACAGCCCCAGTATCAGACTACCGAGAGAAACCCCTGCACCAATTAAAAACCAGTTCTGCATAACGTTATCCCTCAGTCTCTGATTTTCTTTTTCCATTGCACTTTCACTGGCCTGCGCCTGATCCAGCTCGGTCTGTAGTTGTTTATTGCCTCTTGATAAGATAATGGAACTGGATGCAGTAACGCGTAAATCATCATACTTTCCCTGTAAACTTTTCTTTTTACTTTTTAGCGTTTTGTATTGTGTATCCACCTGTTGCTGATGTTGCTTCAGGCCAACAATATTTTTCTTTAGCTGGTTAATAGCCTGATAAGCCTGTGCCAGTCTTTTATTTACCACAACAATACGCTGGCGTGCAGCCGGTTGATCCATCAGACTTTTAACTTCGACCCAGCCCTGTTTTCCGGCCTGGTTTTCAATGTTTAGATAATTTCCATCATCGGATGTACCCAGTACCGTCAACATGGTTCCGCTGGGAAGAAACTTAATAATACGATTCTGGCTGGTTGGTCCCGAACGCATCGGAATAGTAAGCTGGTCACTAACATAACGAACGGTTCCAGCCTCTGCTGCCACACCTGTTAGAACACCAGCAGATAACAACAATGACAATACCGTATAACGAAAAAACACAGATGGATGAGTAAACACTTTTCTTCAGGTCCCTTAAATAAGTAAAAAATAACAGTCAGATATCTTCGCCAGGAGCCTGTCCGAGAGAATACTGAATAAATTATTATACGCCAGCGCGTATTATGACGAAATTAGAGCATTTCGTCACGGTAAATCACATATTAATTTTTTCTTCCTGTTAGCAGCAAACACTAATACAAGAACATAAGAATAGTTGAATATACGAAGACAGACACTACCTGACACCGCTGTATCAGGACTGTTTATACGCAAAAACACTGTCTGCATTTTCAATATAATTTTCTTCCAGCCAGGCCAGTTTGTCGTGTAATTTCACGACTTCACCAACAATAATCAACGTAGGAGGTTTGATGTGTTTGCTTGCGATTACATCCAGTAATGTTTCCAGTGTTGCGGTATAAACCCGTTGCTGTGGCGTGGTTCCCTGTTCAACAAGTGCCACTGGTGTGCTAGCGGGCAGACCGTGCGCAACCATCTCCTTACACAAGGTTGGCGCACCGTGCAGCCCCATATAGAATACAACAGTCTGGTGCGGATGGGCCAATGCGGCCCAGTTAAGATCAACTGAACTATCTTTAAGATGACCGGTAACAAACACGCAGGACTGCGCATAATCACGATGCGTTAAAGGAATACCCGCATAGGATGAACAGCCGTTGGCTGCGGTAATACCCGGCACAACCTGAAAGGGTATTCCTTCCTGTGCCAGTTCCTCAATTTCTTCCCCACCACGCCCGAAAATAAAAGGATCTCCTCCTTTTAGACGCAACACCCGTTTGCCTTCCTTCGCCAGACGCACCAATAGCTGGTTAATATTTTCCTGTTGCATGGTATGGTTGTTACGTTCCTTACCAACATAAACAATTTGTGCATCACGACGCACCATTTCCATAATGGCAGGCGATACCAGACGATCGTAAACCACAACATCTGCCTGCTGCATTAAACGCAGGGCTCTGAATGTTAGTAAATCCGGGTCGCCGGGACCGGCACCCACCAGAAAAACCTCACCGGGCATATCGGGTGTTTCCGCCTGTTCTGCAATCGCATGGTCCAGCATTTTTTTCGCTTCCGCTGTATGACCGGAAAAAACCTGCTCTGCGACCGGACCTCCCAGTATTTCTTCCCAGAAAATTCGGCGTGATTCAACTTTCGGGAAGGCCGCTTTCACTTTATCGCGAAAGCCTTCGACCAGCTTCGCCAGGGTACCATAGGCACCTGGAATACTACCTTCCAGCTTTGTGCGAATCATTCTCGCCAGTACCGGTGATGAACCACCAGTTGATACTGCAATAATTACCGGTGAACGGTCAATAATAGACGGCATGATAAAACTACATAACTGAGGGTTATCAACCACATTTACCGGCAGACGTAACTGATGCGCCAGTGTTGAAACCCGCTCATTAATCTCACGCTGGTTGGTTGCAGCAATAACCAGCACACATTCATCAAGATCACTGTCTTCAAATTCACGTTGAATGTATTTTATCTGCTTCTTTGTATGTAATGCGGTGAGCTCTTCACATAAATCCGGTGATACCACCGTCACCTGTGCATGGGCTTTTCTCAACAAAGCAACTTTTCTGGCGGCAATACCACCACCCCCTATAACCAGGCAGGGGCGTTGTGTAATCTGCGTAAAAGTGGGTAAATATTGCATAAAAACTCAGTCGTTATTAAAAATAAATCAGAAATAAACGAATCAGACCGGCTTGAGTAAGGTATCCAGTTTACCGGTTTGATTCAGCGCCGAGAGATCATCAAATCCACCGATATGATGTTCACCAATAAAAATCTGGGGTATAGTACGTCGCCCGGTAATTTCCATCATATGTTCAAACATGGCGGGATCTTCATCCACTTTAATTAGTTCATACTCAGCATTTTTACTTTGTAGTAAACGTTCGGCCGCCGTGCAATATCCACAGAAACGACCACTATACATTACAATTTTTGGCTGTGACATAATACGTCTAGAGACCTGCCACCACCTGCTTCAACTTTGCCTGAATCTCGGTGGCGATTGCACTCAGTGATTCGTTTTCAACTGCCGACATAGAGGCAACCGGGTCGACAGCAGCCACTTCTACTTTGCCATCATCGGTTTCACGAACCAGTACGTTACAGGGCAGCATAGTACCAATTTTATCTTCGGCCTGTATAGCTTTATAGGCAGACTGAGGATGACAGGCACCAAGGATAGTATAAGGTTTCAGGTCTGCATCCAGTTTCTTTTTCAGGGTAGTACTAACATCGATAGTGGTTAAAATACCAAATCCTTCTGCTGCCAGCGCAGCCGTTACCGCTTTGATTGTATCGTCAAAATCAGTATTAACAATCTTCGAAAAATAGTAGCTCATAATAATATACCTCGATAAAAATTAGCCTGGCCCGAGCCTTTGGGCTCTCAGTCACATATAAAATCTGAAAGTACGTATTATACCCGTACCGGTAGAATAGGCGAAGCCTGCAAATGAAAATATTATAAAAGATTAATATATTACTGAAACAGATAAAAAGGATACTTATTATCTATCCTGTTAGTAACTCTGGATAGATTAATATAACCCTGGATAGTTCATCTGGACAGGCAGACATTATCCCTCACAGGGTACATGATTTGTTTGGGTAATATATGGGAGCTCTCGTTATAGCTCTATAGAGGCTGGTGCAACACGCAGCACTTCCTCAACAGTTGTTTCACCACGCGCTACTTTATTCGCTCCACTCAGACGTAGCGGCTGCAAGCCATCATTAATGGCCTGTTTACGTAATGCACTTAGATCACAGTTATCGGTAATCATCTTTCTGGTTTCATTTGAGAAGTGGAACATTTCATAGATTCCCAGCCTGCCCTGATAGCCGGTATCCCGACATTCCAGACAACCAACCGGACGAAATACTTTTTGTGGTTTTTTCGCTTTCCACGGTTTTACCAGCTCATACCAGGCCTCATCACTAATTTGTGTTGGCGCCTTACAGTGCGGGCACAATGTTCGCACTAGTCGCTGTGCCATAATACCGATTACTGAGGATTGAATTAAAAAAGGTGGCGCACCGATATCCAGTAACCGGGTAATTGCCGAGGGGGCATCGTTGGTATGCAGGGTGGAGAGAACCAGATGCCCGGTTAATGCCGCCTGAATCGCTATTTCAGCCGTTTCCCGATCGCGAATTTCACCGATCATAATAATATCCGGATCCTGACGTAATAATGTGCGCACACCGCTGGAAAAATCCAGATCAATATTTTTCTGCACCTGCATCTGATTAAAAGCGGGTTCAACCAGTTCAATTGGATCTTCAACTGTACACACATTTACTTCCGGTTTAGCCAGAAGCTTCAGCGTGGAATACAGGGTAGTGGTTTTTCCCGAGCCTGTTGGTCCGGTAACCAGAATAATACCATGTGGCTGGGCAATCATCGAATGCCAGATTTTATTGTCTTTTTTACTAAACCCCAGTTGCCTGAAATTTTTCACCAGCACATCCGGGTCAAAAATACGCATGACCAGCTTTTCGCCAAAAGCAGTCGGCATAGTCGAAAGCCGCAGTTCAACTTCCTTGCCATCCTGTGCCCGAGTTTTTAACCGCCCGTCCTGTGGTCGTCGTTTCTCGGCTACATCCATACGACCGATAATCTTGATTCTGCTGGTTACTGCTTTCATTACCGATGAAGGTATTTGATAAACTTCCTGCAATACCCCATCAATACGGAAACGCACAGGGCTCATGTCCCGACGTGGCTCAAGATGAATATCACTGGCACGCTGGTCAAACGCATACTGTAATAACCAGTCAACAATATTGATAATATGCTGGTCATTGGCATCAAGTTTACCTCGATTGCCCAGTTCCATAAGTTGCTCAAAATTCTGAATACTGCTGCCGGTTTCATCCACGCTACTACGTGCACCACGTACAGATTTTGCAACCGAATAAAATTCCAGGAGAAAATGGCGGATATCAGCCGGATTGGCAATAACCAGTCTGAATGCCTTGTTATGAATACGCCCTAGCTCAACCTCCCAGTCAGAATCAAAGGGCTGTGCCGTTGCAACCGTAATACTATCTGCATTAACTTCTATTGGCAGTACATTAAAGCGTGCAGCATAAGCGTAGGACATCACTTCTGTCACTTCCGTCACTTCCACTTTTAATGGATCAATACGCACAAAGGGTAATTCAACTCGCCCAGCAAACCATTGTAACAGCGATTCCAGTGTTAACACTTTTTCGGTCTGTAAATTGACCCAGTTACGCTCAGCAATAACTTCCAGCGGGTGTTTTTTCTGGTAACTTTCCCCTACAGCAAGCTTGCGTAGCATTTGTGCATTTTCCATATCAACCATTTGATCTTCTTCCAGCCAGGCAAGAATATCCTCAACCCCCAGCTTGCACTGGGGGGGATGCTGGTTTAAAGCTTTATCAAATACGGCATTCATGAATTATCTCTGCACTTCTATACGGTTACGCGCACTTCAAATAAGGGGGCTATCGAATGATTATCGGTATCCATAATGAATTTATTACACTCTACTTCTTTATAGTCTACATCGGTCACTTTTGCGTATTGTGGGCCGGTTTTCAGCCATTTCAACATAGATTCCAGCGGTCGACTTTCTCCAGAAAGAAAGATCTCTACCCGGCCATCGTGACGATTTCTAACCCAGCCGGATACCCTCTGTACGAGCGCCTGTTGACGGGTACTTTCACGAAAAAACACACCCTGTACCCGACCGCTGATAAATACGTGGTAACACTGTTTCATCTTTAATTTGTCGTTAATCTTCGGGTGTTTTGTTCCCCTGCAGCTTGCTGCGGGGTTATTGTGCTGATTTTTAGATTACTGTCGCTGTAATTTTTCCACCATAAATAAAAAAAGGTCCGCAAGCGGACCTTTTTTAAGATTAGACAATGGCGTTTTATTTCGCCAATGTTCTATTCTATTTTGCCAGATAATCCAGATCAGACTGTTCGATATCACCCAGTGTCCAGGCACCACGTGTTTTTGCGTGGTTGATGGCGGCATTAATTTCAGATGCGGAGGCGTTCTGATCAATATCAAAAACCTGTCCGGGATAGATCAAATCAGCATCTTTAATCTTGTCATGATTTGTTTTGTAGATCAGTGGCCACTCGTACGGATTGGCATACACTTCATCTTTTGCAGAAATATTCCACAAGTTATCGCCGCGTTTAACCGAATAGCTGTCAACACGACCCGCTCTCGCACCACTGTTGCTGGCTGAACTTGCCGTTTCACTGGCATTGTAGCTGACACTCATTGTATCGAGGTATTTCTTGTTTTCATGTTTAGCCTGCTGAACGGCATTACGAGACTGCGCCAGTGCCTTATTTGCCAGTTTCAGTGCTTTCGCCTCGTCTCCGGCAGCAAGCGCTTTTTCCGCTTTCTTAATCATCTTACCGGTATCGCGCCATTCATAGTGTAAACCTTTGGCTGTAGCGGTTTCCGCTTTAGCAGCAGTAATTGCCTGCGCCGCAGGACTCGGTGCTGCGGTTTCTTCGCTGGTTGTTGCACAGCCGGTTATCAGTCCTACACTCAGGATAGCAATACTAAACAGACGGGCAGTGGTATGCATGGTCATAAAATCTCCAAATTGGGTTTGGTGTTAGTTAAGTAATTACAGGTAGCCGTTATCATTAAATTTGTTATGTGCATTATAGTGCTAAAAACTAACAATGTAACCATAGACTGTCAAGTTATGTTCTCTTTTGTGAAAATCGGACAAAATACACCCGCATAAATTCAATAAATGACGATTTATTACGCTTATTGTTATGATTTATCGCACTTTGACGACCGACCTGGTTTAAGGATATAAAGGCATCCCGGTGACCATTATAATAGATCTACCATGCAACACAATCAATAGCCGTTATAAAAAGATCATGACAGAAGTGGTAGAATACATCGGCTACTCCGGCACTCGATGAATAAAACGCTATTGAGAGAAAATAAATGGCACTGGAAATACTGGTTCTTTACTACAGCCCGGGGGGTACAACAGCAGAAATGGCTGATATTATTGCCCGCGGGGTCGAATCAGTAACTGGCATGCAGGCACGTTTACGCACTGTGCCACCGGTTTCACCCGACACCCAGCCCTGCCTTCCTCCCATTCCGGAGCAAGGTGCTTTATATGCCAGTATGGATGATCTGGAACAATGCAGTGGTCTGGTTCTTGGCTGCCCCACGCATTTTGGTAATATGCCAGCGGCAATGAAATATTTTATTGATACCACCTCACCATTATGGCTATCTGGAAAACTGGTGGGTAAACCGGCAGCGGTATTTTCTGCCAGTAGCAGCCTGCATGGCGGACAGGAAAGTACGTTACTCAGTATGACACTTCCATTACTACATCATGGTATGCTTATTGTCGGTCTGCCATATACCGAAACTGAATTACTCGAAACACGGACGGGTGGCACACCCTACGGCGCAACCCGGGTGACGAACAATATTAAGAAGCAGTCATTAAGCAAGGAAGAACGCAAGCTGTGCCTTGCGTTAGGAAAACGGGTAGCAGCCACAGCCCAGAGATTATTCGGAAAAAACTAATTTATTACTGGAATACAATTCTATTTTTGCAACACAACAAAAGTTCACACTATGACAAAACAAACAGGCATCAACCTTATCTCACTATTCAGATGGGTAACACTTATTGGCTATTTCAGTTTAATGGCGGGGTTTTATCTCTGGAACTTATGGATCCAGCCACCAGCAAAAAATTTAATTTCTGTTGTATTACTTTTTCAGATTGGTCCGTTGATGTTCCCTCTGTTTGGCCTGTTAAAAGGAAAAGTCTATACCCATGCCTGGTCGATGTACCTGGCTATTTATTATTTCATTGTCGGTGTCTGGTTTGCTGGCTCAAGTGTACAGTTCTACTTCGGCCTCTATACCATCTTTACCAGTCTGGTATTTTTTACCGGTACCGTATTCTACACACGCCTGGCCGGCAGACTGGAAAAGCAGCAATATGAAAGCAATGTTCATACTGAATAACCTGCTGGTATAACTTTTTTACAACGTCATATTCTGCAACAGAAAATGGGTGGCGATGGACGCAATATAGCCCAGCACAACGACCCAGGTCCATTTCAGGTGACTAAAAAAGGTATACACTCCATTTGCCTGCCCCATCAATGCCACCCCGGCTGCCGAGCCGATTGACAGTAATGAACCCCCCACACCTGCTGTCAGTGTCACCAGTAACCACTGATTAACATCCATATGCGGGTTCATGGTAAGTACGGCAAACATAACGGGGATATTATCAATAATCGCCGACACAATACCCACAAGAATATTTGCCCAGCTCGGACCAAGCTGGGTATACAACAGATGTGAAGTAAGGGTTAGATAACCAAATGCGCTCAACCCTCCGACACATAATATTACCCCGTAAAAAAACATCAGAGTATCCCATTCTGCACGTTGTAACTGATGGAAAATGTCGAATGCAGGTTCCTCCACAAGCACGGTGTCATCTTCAAATGTATCCCTGCCTTCCCGACAGACATTAACGTTCCGACAGGATGTTCGTTTTAACCAGTAACCATATAATTTTAATATCCCCAGACCAGTCATCATCCCCAGCATGGAAGGAAGATGAAGCAGACTATGGAACAGTACGGCCATAGTAATGGTTATCAGGAACAGAGCGATCACAACAAAACCACCGGGCTTTACCTGTATCGACTCTTCCAGCTTGTCCGGCGAACCGGCAGGCAGGAAGAATGACATAATCAGGGCAGGAACTGCCCAGTTAACAATAGCAGGCAAAAACAACCTGAAAAACTGATCAAAAGCGACAACCCCTTTTTGCCAGACCATCAGGGTCGTAATATCGCCAAAAGGACTGAACGCCCCACCTGCATTCGCGGCAATAACAATATTAATACAGCCCAGAACAATAAATTTGGGCTGGTTTTTTGCAACGGCCATAACAATCGCTGCCATCACCAGTGCCGTTGTCAGGTTATCTGCAACCGGTGAAATAAAAAATGCCAGCAGCCCGGTTAACCAGAAAATACTTTTCAGCGACAACCCTTTTGAAACCAGATACGAACGCAGGGCACCAAACACCTGACGCTCTTCCATGGTATTCACATAAGTCATTGCCGACAGTAGAAACAATAGTAATTCAGCATATTCCAGTACATTATGCTGGATTAATTCATTGGCACTATGGGTATCACCATTACTGTTAAAGGTAATTGCAACCAGCACCCATATAACCCCGGCAGCAACCATTACTGGTTTCGATTTACGCAAATGAAGAAATTCTTCACCAATAACCAGAGCATAAGCGAAAGCAAAAATAATGACAGAAATAATGCCCATCCAGGTGGTCGTATAATCGACCGCTTCATGAGCAGTGCCCGTACTGGCATACACAAGAGAAGGAATTAGTGTGATAAATAACAATATTAACTGTTTTTTCATTTTCAGCTCAGATTTGTCTTAATATTATTTGTTGGGGGGGGGCTTATTACTGAAACGGATAAAAAGGATACTTTTTATCCATCCTGTTAGTCTGTCCGTTTTAAAAAATTGTTATGATCGATAGAAACAACACGTCATAACACTACCATATTTAGGGCGCAATCAATTAATAGAGGTGCCCTTTATTCTACATTGTTTAAGGTAACCAGAAATGTATTAAAACAATCCGTTTCAATAAGATCGACCCCATAAGAAAGAAATTTTTTATACTGTTCAGAATTATTAACCGTATAAACAACCCATCGCCAGTCACCCTGCCAGAACATCTCTTTAGCATCTGGACACTTATCAGTCTTAATGAAAAGATAATCAGGTGCTAACTGACTCGCTTTTAGCCTGTTTTCTTCCGACCATGCGGGCAGTACCCAGCCAACTGGATAGTGATATTTCTGTCTGGTATATAACAGCGCTTCAAAATCAAATGAAATAATAATCGACTGCATTTTTATACTATTAATGGCTTCAATAACGGCATCAATAAAGCCATGTCCAAAACAGGCAAGACTTGCCGGCTTTAGCTCAATAAAACAATAAACATGCGGCCAATCTGATACGAGATGAGCAAACTGAGTCAGCGTGGCAATACGCAGGTGTGAAAACTGGTTGCCAAACCGACTGGGAAATCCGGCAGGAATATTTTTAAATAGTCCAAACGTTGATTTTGTAATTGAAAGATCGTGATTAGTCAGTCTTTTTAGCGTCTCATCGTGGCTTAATACCGCGATACCATCAGCCGTCATATTGATATCCGTTTCAATAAATTCTACACCACCGGTAAGAACAGCACGAAACCCTGCTAAACTATTTTCGGGAAAATCGCAGGGTAAGCCTCTGTGTGCAACAAGCTTATTGTTCAAAATATTATTTCTCTTTGCTACCGGGGAATCTGACACATTAAATTCATAACACGGGGGCACATACACTTCGCCGTAACATCAAAAAAGGAAGAATACTTTTTCAATAAAAAAAATGACCCGGTTAAGAGTCATTTGCAGTTATCCATGAGTTGTTATTATTTTTGTTATCTATCGTTTCTACTCACTGGAGTTTCGTTATCTTCATTATATAGCAGCCTGCATATATAAACTGTTTCGTACAATACCACACTTACCCGACAGACATGTGACAAAATCATGAAATAGCATGTCGGTCTTCATCTCTACGTTTATCTGATATTTCTGACAACAATGTTCCTGGTGGTGCCTTTCTGGCAAAGTAGCGACTCACACCTCGGGTAATCGCTTTCGCCACTTTTTCCTGATACGCTGCACTACGCAGTTTCTTTTCTTCCCTCGGATTGGAAATAAATGCTGTCTCAAGTAAAACAGAGGGTATGTTTGGTGCTTTCAATACGGCGAATCCGGCTTGCTGCACTTTTGATTTATGCACCCGATTAACTGCTTTTATCTGCCGTATAATTTCGCCACCCATATCCATGCTGGATTCAATCGTACCCGTTAGCGATAAATCAAATAATACTTCCTTCACCATTTTATCTTCAACGGCAAGATCAACATCACCAAATAGTAAATCTGATGCATTTTCATTTTTAGCCAGCATTCTGGCGGTCTCAGATGAGGCCCCGTTAAGTGATAAGGCATAAATTGAAGAACCACGCACATGTGGATCCGGGAATGAATCGGCATGTATTGAAATCATCATATCTGCCTGGTATTCTCTGGCTTTGCGTATTCTCTCGCGCAGATGTAAATACCGGTCTCTCTTACGTATCAACACCGCCTTCATGCCATGTTGTGCATTAACGGTTCTTTCCAGTCTTCTGGCAATTTGCAATGTAACAAGTTTTTCGTGGGTACCATTGCGGCCGGTTGCACCAGGATCCCGACCACCATGACCGGCATCAATGGCAACAATTACATCACGCATGCCGCGTTTTATTACAGGGACGGCATGTTGAACACCTTCATGTAGATCAAGCACAAGACGATTGCCCAATTTAGCGGAAGGTCCCAGCAAAAAGCTGCGCGGGGTAACCCGTTCACTTAAATCAAACACAATGCGTAAATCATTTTTATTACGCACCCCGCTACGCACATCTCGAATTAATGTGCTCGCTGCCATGCGGTCAACCATGCCATGTGGCATATTAGTATTTTTTAGATCGAGAACTACCCGTTCCGGGTTATGCAGGGTAAAAATAGAATGTTCAACAACGCCATTCAGGTCGAACACCAGACGGACATAACCCTTGTTCCTGGCAAGACGGATATTTTCTACCTGGGTAAGTCTTTTTGAGGCAAAGGCTATGGATGGCAGGCCTGCTGAAGCAAGTCCACCTAAACCGGCCAGACTTTTCAGAAATTTTCGACGATTATTTTCCATAATAGTGGGAATGCGATCATCACACCTCTGGTTACGTTATAGGTTATAAACAATGCTGCTGATCTATAGTTTGGCAAAATAAAAAAATTTTGCAAGCATTTTCTTAATAATTTTATATAGATACAGCATATATCTATAGTAACTAATTAGAAAACACCAATAACATCAAGTCCTTACCTTTATCACTTAACGCAGAAATTTTTACATTTCTACCCGACTGTCTGTATTTAAATTCGCATAACCAGTCCGCTGGGGGTAAAAATCCCTCTGCTTTTTGTGGCCACTCAATCAGGCAGACGTCCGTTTCATTAAAATAATCGCGGGCACCGATAAAGGCCAGCTCCTCTGGATCGCCCAGCCGATACAGATCAAAATGGTAGCAGCTTCGGTCACTGGAAACTGGATAGGGTTCAACCAGAGTATAAGTCGGACTTTTTACTATTCCTTCAAAACCACTAGCATGGATAAAACCACGCGCAAACGTTGTTTTCCCTGTACCTAAATCACCATCAAGGAAAAAAATAAATGAGCCGGTTACCGCCTTAGCCACTTTTTTAGCCAGCGCAATCTGCGCCTGCTCGGTTTGTAGCAGAATTTCAATAGTATAATTTTCTGGCTGTTTTTTCATCGATAACATAACAGAAATAACATTACAGGGTTAAATAAACTACTCCGCAGTAAGCAGACGGGGTATTAAAGCACCGCCGGGAGTAAAGCAATAACATCGCTGGCCAGCACCCCTCGCGAGCGACCGCGCGCGGCAAGGTCACCCGCCAGTGCATGGGCAAGCACGGCTGTTTCAGCCGCCTTCATGGGTGACAGCCCCTGAGCCATGAGCGCGGCGACGACACCGGTAAGCACATCACCCATACCTGCTGTTGCCATTGCAGGATTACCATAGGGACAGACTGATAACCGTCTGCCAGCGTAAATTAAACTACCAGATCCCTTTAAAATGACTGCCATTTCGGTCGCAGAGGACGATAAATATTGCTGAAAAATACTTTTTACCGCAGCCAGACGATCGTGATTAACAGTCAGCGTATCCATCTGTAATAATTGTGCTGCTTCACCAGGATGAGGGGTTAATACACATTCTGCAACAGGACGAGTTTTCTCTATCGCAATCAGGTTTAATGCATCAGCATCAATCACAACGGGTTTCTGTGACTGTAAACACTGCGCCAGACACTGCTCAGCCCAGGCATCCCTGCCAAGCCCCGGCCCCACAGCAATATGGGAAACACGTGATAGCAGATGATGAGGAATTTTATGGTCGGTGGTATTATCACCAATCACCATCGCTTCCGGGCAGGCAATGGTAACAGCCATCTGGTGTGGAGCGCGGGTGAATACCGATACCAGCCCTGCTCCCGAACGCAACGCGGCTTTCGCCGCCAGTATCACCGCGCCCGCCATATTGGTATTCCCCCCGACAATCAACACATGACCGCACTGGCCTTTATGCATATCCTGAGGACGTGCCGATAGCAATGGGGGACGATTATTTAATAATCTCACATCAGCCGTTACCCGGTCATAGATTTCAGCCGGAATATCCAGGCCATGAAAAAAAATCTCACCACAGCAGGCCCGTCCCGAGCCAGTAAACAGCCCTGTTTTCAGACCGATAAAACTTACCGTATAGTCGGCAATAATCGCCACCCCGGCAATCGTTCCTGTATCAGCATTAAGACCGGAAGGCACATCAACCGCTATTACTGGTAGCGCAGAACGATTTACTGTTTGAATCAACCGCGCCCATTCACCACTGACTTCTCTGCCCAGTCCGGTACCGAGTAGCGCATCGACAATAAGATCTGCCTGCTCCAGAAGATCCGGTTGATACGACTGTATCTCGCCACATTCCAGCCAGTGCTGACAGGCCTGCCGAGCATCCCCTGTTAATTTTTCTGCATCAATCAGGCTAATCAGGTTAACCGCATAACCGGCCTGTTTTGCCAGCCGCGCTACCACATAACCATCACCAGCATTATTACCGGCACCACACAGAACAAGAATTTTTTTATCCACTGGGAATTTTTGCCGAATGATGTCAACAACCGCCTGCCCGGCACGACGCATTAAGCTATAACCGGGAATAGCGTACTGATCTATCGCCAGACGTTCAAGTTGAATAACTGAATCAACAGAATAAAGCGTTGGGGTCAGATTGTGCATAGCATGATTTCGCATAGCATGATTTTACATAACATATTATGTTATTACTGAAACAGATATAAAGATACTGGAGGTAAGGCTCGCTATTAACCCATAGCGTTATGCCGGTATTTTTTCAACCCCGGCCATATAGGGTTGCAGTACCGTAGGAATGCGTACACTACCGTCTTCCTGCTGGTAGTTTTCCAGAACTGCCACCAAAGTGCGGCCAACTGCCAGCCCCGAACCGTTTACTGTATGCAATAGTTCCGGTTTACCGGTTTGTGGATTACGCCAGCGCGCCTGCATCCGCCGTGCCTGAAAATCAGTAAAACAGCTACAGGAGGATATTTCCCGATAGGTCTGCTGCCCTGGTAACCAGACTTCAAGATCGTAGGTTTTGGCGGAAGAAAAACCCACATCACCGCTGCATAAAACGACTGTCCGATATGGCAGTTCCAGTTTTTGCAGAATTGTTTCGGCATGAACGGTCAGTTCTTCCAGCGCCTGCCATACATTTTCAGGCTTTACCAGTTGCACCATTTCGACCTTGTCAAACTGGTGCTGGCGAATCATGCCACGGGTATCTTTGCCATAGGAACCGGCTTCGGAACGAAAACAGGGGGTATGGCTGGTAAATTTTAGCGGTAACTGTGCCGCATCAAGAATTTCACTGCGTACAATATTGGTTAGCGGTACTTCTGCGGTGGGAATTAAATAGTGTCCATTTTCTTTGTCAACACAATACAGGTCTTCTTCAAATTTGGGTAACTGACCGGTACCGCGCAGGCTGTCACGATTGACAATATAGGGGACATACACTTCTTCATAGCCATGTTCCGTGGTATGCACATCCAGCATAAACTGTGTAATGGCCCGATGCAGCTTTGCCATCTGTCCACGCATCACAACATAACGCGAGCCAGTGAGTTTACTCGCCGTTTCAAAATCCAGCCAGCCATGTTGTGCACCGATATCAACATGGTCTTTTACTTTAAAATCAAACTCGCGAGGTTTACCCCAGCGCCGGATTTCAACATTTTTATTTTCATCCCTGCCCACCGGTACACTTTCATGCAGTAGATTGGGGATACCCATAACGATATTTTCAATTTCCTGCTGAATTTCCTGGAGCTCTATTTTTGCTGTATCCAGCTTTTTTCCCAGACCGGCAACTTCATCAAGTAAAGGCTGAATATCTTCCCCTGCTGCCTTCGTCTGGCCAATCAACTTCGATTTACTGTTACGCTCATTCTGTAATTCTTCTGTCTGAATCTGGCAGGCTTTGCGGTTTTTTTCAAGTTTTTCCAGCGCGCTTACATCAAGTTCAAAATAACGTTTTTTCAGTTGTTCGGCTACCGATCGTAGATCGCTACGAATAAGTTTCGGGTCTAGCATAGTTGATTATTCAGTTTTGTTATTGTTATAAGGAAGCGCTGATTCATCCATCTGTGGAATAATCAGACATGCCTCTTCGTATCGCTACGATGACAATTTTTCAATCAGGTAAGCTGGGCAGAGAATGTAATGACGTGACACTGCGGTATAATATCATCCAGTGTGTCGACTACCGCCTGAACCTTTTCGTCTGTATCAAAAAATTCAATGACTACAGGCAGATCAAAAGATATATCCAGCAATTCGGAGGAATGCGTTTCACCCGAACGACCGAATCCACTGATACCACGAAATACGGTGACACCATTTACCCTGTGCTCATCATGCAGTCGTTTGAATATTTTTTCGTACACATGCTTGCCTTCTGTAACATAAATACGTGCAACGGTTACATTCATAATTTATACCTCATAACTGACGGCCCAGACTGACACCAAACCAGACAGCCAGCAAACACAATACCAGACTCACCCCGATATTCAGCAATGCACGTACTGTATCACCATTTTCCATCAAAGTAAGGGTCTCGACGGAAAATGATGAAAAAGTGGTAAAGGCACCTAAAAAGCCAACCAGAATAGCTGCCCGGAGTTCGGGACTCACACTAAGGCGTTCCAGCAGTAAAATACTCAGCACACCCATTAGAAAAGAACCGACAACATTGACAAATAATGTTCCGTAAGGAAAGCCACGACCTACCAGAGCATACACCCCCAGTGACGCACCATAACGTGAGAGCGCGCCAAAGGCCCCCCCGCCAGCAATAAAAAGCAGTGTTTTAATCATTATATTAAGAACCTTAACCGGGGATTACATTGATACTATTTGCCACATCTCGGTATTCCGACAATTTATCAAAATTCAGATAGCGATAAATATCATCTGCCATCGGCGCGACATCTCGCATAGCAGCGGTATATTCCTGTAGCGATGGAATCCGTCCGAGAATCGCTGCCACGGTACTTAATTCTGCCGAAGCCAGATAGACATTGGCGCCATTGCCCAGGCGATTGGGGAAATTACGCGTAGAAGTTGAAACCACACTGGCGCCATCAGCAACCCGCGCCTGATTACCCATGCACAACGAACAGCCGGGAATTTCAGTGCGGGCACCAGCGCGTCCGAATATATTATAAATACCCTCTTCCTTTAGTTCATGTTCGTCCATTTTTGTCGGCGGGGCGATCCACATACGTGTCGGCAGACTGGTAACTTTTTCAAGTACTTTAGCGGCAGCGCGATAATGACCAATATTTGTCATACACGAGCCAATAAAGACTTCATCTATCCGGTTACCGGCGACTTCTGATAGAGGTTTGATATCATCAGGATCATTCGGGCAGGCCAGCAACGGTTCGGTAATTTCAGCCAGGTCAATTTCTATCACCTCTGCGTATTCCGCATCATCGTCGGGGGTCAGTAACTGCGGATTATCCAGCCATTTCTGCATCGCCAGAATACGCTGTTCCAGTGTACGTCTGTCCTTATATCCATTGATAATCATCCACTTTAACAGGGTGATATTTGAATTGAGGTATTCAATAATCGGCTCTTTTGCCAGTCGCACGGTACAACCATTAGCGGAACGTTCTGCTGAAGCATCCGAAAGTTCAAATGCCTGCTCGACTTTCAGCTCTGGTAAGCCCTCAATTTCCAGTACACGACCATTAAAGACGTTCTTTTTACCTTTCTTTTCAATGGTTAACAAGCCACGTTGAATCGCCACATAAGGAATAGCATTCACCAGATCACGCAGGGTGATTCCCGGCTGCATTTCTCCTTTAAATCGTACCAGTACCGATTGCGGCATATCCAGTGGCATCACACCCAGTGCCGC
>VAPF01040096.1_pt1 | contig 22425 bp, 24 predicted proteins | sample 3393931 | NCBI WGS metagenome assembly VAPF01 (sample SAMN08290437, study PRJNA428436) | hydrothermal vent metagenome | isolation source: Deep-sea hydrothermal vent chimney | place: Atlantic Ocean: South-mid Altantic Ridge | depth 2773 m m | reverse complement strand
TTGTATTTTCTGGTTTTATATGAGGCTCAGGTGTCGTTGTGTGAACAATGGGAATTGCTGTTTGTGGGATTGGAGCTTCACTCTCAAGTAGGGCAGCGATGCCCTTTTCATCAATTCTATTAGCCCAGTCGAGTATTTCTTGTAAAATTGCTTGAGATTCAATAGGTGAGTTACTTGCCTCAGTAAGTGCTTCGCTCATAGCCTCCAGGCAGTCACCCGCACGTAATAACATGTCAGCAATAGCGGCGGAAGGTAACGATCTGCTTTCGGCCAGTGCCTGCAAAATATCTTCAAGATGATGTGTGAGATTAGCAATGCCGGTGATGCCAACCGTATTTGCTGCACCTTTCAGGCTGTGTGCGACTCGCTGTGCTGTATCAACATCGTCAAGTGAGCCTTCACCTTTGATTAGTTTCTGGATGGCACTGGAAAAGTCGGCCGTTTGTAATGGCAGTTCTTGAAGCAGTGTTTCAAGTAAGTCGTTATTAACATCTTGTGGCAAAGCAAGTGAGATATCTTGAGGCGTTGCTTCAGTTTTTCGTGGTGACTTTTTTGATTTTTCAGCGATGATGGTGGGAGATGAGAGCAGCTCTGATATCGGTTGAATATCTTGTTCAATAAGTGGCATCGGCCACTGTTCATCAAGCAAATGTGAAGCCAGTGCATGGCTTGTCGTGGTGTCGATTGATTCTAGATACTTGAGTGCCAATATTGGCCATTGAGATAAAAAAGTTGAGTAATTTTTATCGGATATCTTTTTTTCCTGATCGAGTGTTTGAGCGTTTTCCGCGATCAGTAGGCAGACCTCTTGAAATCCTGATAATCCAACAGTTTCAGCGGCCATAGCGAGGTGCTCTATCGCTTCTGCGTAGTGCTGTGTATGGTGCTCTTCTTTTGGTGAAAAATAAGAATTTTGCTCTTGAATTAAGCAATTTATTTCATCAATCAGCAGTTGAATGAAACTTGGGTCAATTTCTAATGAAGGTGCTTCCTCTGGTGCGAGCGTATCAATCATTTGGTTTTTAACTCATTTTTTGATTGCGAGGTAGCTTGAATATACGTACCGTGGAGAGTAGTTGATTGGCATATTTAACGAGGTGATCAGTCACGATATTTTGGTCTTTGAGTTGTTGCGCTGTTTTATGCGTGCTATCGAGTACTTGCTCTGCACGCTGGCGCAGTCTGATGTTCACTTGTATCTGTTCTTCTGAGCGCGCAGCAATTTCATGAATTGACTCAACAAGTTCCGCTGTTAATATCTGCGTCTCTTTCATGCGTTTCCCTGCTGTTGCGGCTAATCGTGAGCCTTTAACAACACGAGTGATAACTTCGTTCATTGTGCTGGAGGTATCGGAGGTTTCTTGTTGGATATTGGAGACCAGTGTGGCGATTTGTGATGTTGCGTCACGGGCACTTTCGGCCAGACGCTGCACTTCATCAGCAACCACCATAAAGCCTCGTCCCGCTTCCCCTGCAGATGCTGCATGCATACTGGCATTGAGTGCAAGGATGTGGGTTCGTTCAGAAATACTGCCAATGAGGTCTACAATGCCACCAATCTCTTGCGAGCGTTCACCCAAGCGTTTGATGCGTTTTTCAGCCTCTCTGACGGTGTCTCGAATAGAGACAATGCTGGTGACGGTTTCGGTGACCGAAGTGAGGGCTTTTTCAGTGGTTTCGATGGTGCTGTCCGTTGAGTTATTTGCGGCTTGCGCCAGCTCGCTGACATTGTTCATGATATTCACCGCATCATTGAGCTCAGTCATCGTTTCCTGTATTTGCTGGATCTCATTTTGAGAAAGTCCCATAACAACGTCGGATTGTGATTTAACTGTGACAGAAGCCCTGTTTACATGCTCTGAAATAGTATTGACTTTGAGTAGTACTTTTGACGTTTCTGAAGTGAGCATATTGAGTGCATCGGCGAGTGGCCCGGTGAGATCTTCGGTGACAGTCGCCTTGGCCGTTAAGTCCCTGTTACTTAAGCGGGATACAGTGCCGAGCAAAGCAATAACTGAGTCGTTGAGCTGTTCATTCTCTTTTTCTGAGTGAGCCAGATTAGTTACGCGTTCATCAAGTAGTTTATCGAACTCCTTGGCGAACTGACCAATCTCATCGTTGGAGTTGATATGGGTGCGTGCCTCATATTGACCTTCCGATATTTTAGTGACGGTATCCTTGAGTATTTGCACCGGTGAATTAATACTATGCGCATAAAGCAGCAACAGGAGTGATACGATCAGAGCTGTGATGGCAATAGTGATAATAAAGTTTTTAGTAATTTGATCTTTTTGTGAGTTCGATGTTGATAACAATGTTTGTTGACGCTTCTCTTTTAGCTGTGATAACGAGAGGATTAATGGTGAAAAATTTTCAATCGCTTGGTGGGTATGCTGAAATTTTTCAGATCGTTCAGTTTCGGCTATCGCGGCAATATAAAATAGCTGTTGATAGTTTCTTAGAGCCCTCTCTACTTTTTTGACGAGGTCTTTTTCGTGATTTTCTATGAGCAGTGATTCGAGCTGTTTTTCTTTGGCGTATGCGGCTTTTAATGTGATATCAAATTTTTCTATCAGGTTTTCATTGCCTGTTAATTGAAACTCTTTTTCAATGCGACGTGCATTGGAAACAAGAATCTCTATTTGATCGATAATTCCACCAAAATAGTTGATATCCTGTATCTGGACAATTGCTTTTTCATTTGCCTCAATCATATTTTTATAGGAAATTCCAACCAGAAAAAAGCCAAAGAGAACAACAAAAAGCAAAATGAGTGATTTATGGACGAGTTTTAAATTTTTAAAGATTGACATGTTGTTTTTCCATATTTATTGGAAGGCTTTGATTTGTGCAATGATTTGATCTTTATCGTAGGGCTTAACGATGTATGCCTTTCCACCTTGCATACTGGCCCAGACACGGTCCGATTTTTGATCCTTGCTGGATATGAAAACGACCGGAATTTCCTGAGTGAGCTTCTCCATAGAGAGTTTTCTGCAGACTTCAAATCCATCCATACCAGGCATCATGATGTCGAGAAAAATCAGGTCGGGATGGTATTGTTTAGCAAATTCAATGGCCTCAATGCCCGATTGTGCAGTGAGAACCTGATAACCAGCTTCTGTAATGATGTTTTGAATAGAGCGTAGTTGGGTTGATGAATCATCAACAACAAGAACTGTTTCAATCGTCATAGTGAGCATCCTTGCTTTTAGCAGTGTTCAGCTTCTCTTTTTTCGGTTTGATATACGGGTTTTTTGTGATCCAGCCATTTGATGATTCGCTGAATTACACCTTGAAACTCTGTGTGCTCAATAGGCTTGGTCAGGTAAGTTGTGCATCCGGCAATGACACCTTTGACTTCATCTAATGGAGAGGTTTTTCCTGATAACATAATAATAGGCGTTTTCTTTTCATCTGGATTTTTTCTGATCGTTTTACAAACTTCGTAGCCATCAATGCCAGGCATCATGATGTCCAGAAAAATAAAGTCATAATGTTTGTGTTCTGTTTTTTTCAGTGCTTCTTCACCGGTATCGGCGAAATCAATTTTTATATTAAGTTCGACCTGTGAAAGTTCTATTTCCAGCATTTTTTGCATAGATGGACTGTCATCGACGACCAGTACGTTGTACTGGTTGTTGGATTCGGGTTCAGCCTTGTTTTCATGGTGCTCTATGCTGGCTTCCTTATCTGTAGTGATAGGGTTGTTGCTGGGTATTTCTATTTTGATTTGATCCAGAGTGCGCAACACTCGGCTGGTAATGTAGGGTGGGGCAATATGAAAAATTGACTGGCTTTGAGGTGTTGACCGGCCGACTGTGACTAAAAAAACTGCGGGGTGCTGAGTGGTGTAGGCCAAGCTTTTATCGAATGCTTCTTTATTCAGCATATTGACCAATATAATATCAGGTGTTGTATTACTTAAGGTGTAGCTGCGTTCACGTGATTGTGAAAAACAAAAAATTTGTTTGAATTTATTAATCTCGCCTTCAAAAAATCCTGATAGTGTTACTTTAATCTGAGCCATCACTTTTTGTCTCCCGATAATTTATGTGATGGGTATCGGCATGGTCTTGTTACGCTATGACTGTTTGAACTGTCAAAGTGGCATATTTTTTAATATTGTGAATAGCATCACATGGTTGTATTTAAGCTACTGACACCATGCTGTCAGTAGCCCTCCTATATACTTAAATTTCCTTATTTAAACCTTAACAAGTCTGGAGATAAAAATGAGTATGACAGAAACAATGAAATTGCACGGTGCGTTTAGCTGGAATGAGTTGATGACCAATGATGTGGCGGGTGCAAAGGCTTTTTATAGTGATTTGTTGGGATGGAATCTAACAGATATGGAATCCAGCTGCGGTAGCTATACCATGGCCAAAGCTGGGGAAACAGAAGTTGCGGGCATTATGGCAACGCCTAAAGAGGCAGAAGGCATGCCACCCAGCTGGGGCGCTTATGTTACAGTTGATAATATAGATGCGATGCCGTCCCGTGTTGAAAATCTGGGTGGCAAGATTCTGGTTCCACCGCAGGATATCCCAGAAGTGGGGCGCTTTGTGGTGATTCAGGATCCTCAAGGAGCGACGCTCATGTTAATCACATACTTCAAAAAAGATTAATTAAAATGTCGGATCGTTACTTCACCCAAAAAACCTTTGACTTTCTATCAAAACTGGCAGCGAATAACAGTCGTGACTGGTTTCTGGAAAACAAGCCGGTTTACGAAGAGACGATCCGCATACCCGCCTTAAATTTCATTGCTGACTTTGCCAATGAACTGGCCATCATATCGCCTCATTTTACGGCGCTGCCCAAAAAAGTGGGGGGTTCCTTGATGCGCGCCAATCGTGATATTCGTTTTGGTAAAGATAAACGCCCTTACAAAACCAATATCGGCATTCAGTTTCGTCACGAAGTGGGTAAGGATATACATGCACCGGGTTTTTACTTGCATATTGAAAATGGTGAGTGTTTTGTGGGAGTTGGCATATGGCGACCTGGCTCTAAGGCATTAGGCAAAATTCGTGATGCGATTGTTGAAAAAAGTGATGCTTGGATCGCCATTCGAGAGGATAAAAACTTCCATAGGCACTTTGCCCTAGAGGGCGATGCACTGAAAAATGCACCTCGTGGTTACGTTAAAGACCATCCTTTAATTAAAGATTTGAAGCGAAAAGATTTTATTGCAATTGCCAGTATCAGCGAAAAAGAGGTGACATCAAAAAAACTGCTCTCTCTCGTAACTGAGCGTTTTAGTCAAGCGACTCCGTTAATGAGCTATCTCTGCAAAGCATTGGAGTTGCGTTTTTAAATGCGTCGAGCCGATCGTTTGTTCCAGATTGTCGGATTGCTAGACCATACTAAGATCATAACCGCTCGCGGCCTTGCTGAAGCGCTGGAAGTTTCCGAGCGTACCATCTATCGAGATATTCAAGACCTTTCATTGTCTGGTGTGCCAATCGAAGGTGAGGCTGGTGTAGGTTACCGTCTGATGAAAGGTTTTCACCTTCCATCGCTGATGTTTGATGAAGAGGAGCTGGCCGCATTGATGTTAGGTGCTCGTATGGTGCAGGCGTGGACAGATAAAAGCTTGGCAAGTGCGGCGCATCAGGCGATTCGTAAAATAGAAAATGCAATTCCAGAGCGGCTTAGGCCGGAGCTGGGTCGTGAAGAACTGTTGGTGCCTGATTTTAATGTCAGTACAATAACCCAAGAGCATTTAGCGCTGTTACGCAGTGCTATAAAACAACAATGCAAGGCGGCTTATGATTACACGCGAGAAGATGGTCAACACTCATCACGGGTAGTTCACCCTTTAGGGTTGTTTTATTGGGGACGTGTCTGGACGTTGGTCGCTTGGTGTGAGCTGCGTGACGAGTTCCGTCACTTTCGTCTGGATCGAATGAAAAATATTAATGTGTCTGGCGAGAAGTTTAAGGTTCTTTCTGGAAGGAGCTTGCGTGATTATCTTGATATCGTACGCTGTAAGGAGAGTTAATTTTTATTTGCTCTGTAACCCGCCAGTGTGTATCGCCACAATGGTTGTGCCTCGTGAAAATTTCCCTTGCCTGATTAAGTCAAATAAACCATACATCATTTTTCCTGTGTAGATTGGTTCTAGTGGGATGGTATGTTTTGCCTCAAATTCATCAATAAAATTTATGAGGTCAGGATTTTTTTTGGCATAACTGCCAAAATGGTAATCAAGATTGATCTCCCAGTTTTCAAAGCGGGGTTTATTGGCATCATGTAAAAGTTGAGCAATATCATCTTGTAGAAAATGAGCGCCCTTTAGTACGGCAAAACCGAGTGCTTTTTTCTTGCCTTCAAGGCCTGAAATTAATCCGGCCAAAGTACCACCCGTACCGCAGGGCGAGGTTATTACGTCAAAGGGTATGTCTATGTCAGTAATAATTTCTTGGCAGCCTTTGACGGCCAGTGCATTGCTCCCCCCTTCGGGAATCAAATAAAATTCACCAAAATACTCTTTTAATTGATCAATAATTCCAGGTTCGTGTTTGTGACGATAATCACTGCGACTGAGATAATGGAGTTGCATTCCGTGATCCACTGCAAATTGCAGTGTCGGATTTAAAGGGTTGTATGCTTCGCCACGAATGATGCCGATGGTGTTGAAGCCATAAGCTTTGCCCACTCCAGCCAGTGCGTGGATGTGATTGGAATAAGCTCCACCAAAGCTGAGCAGTGTGTTGTGTTGCTGTGCCTTGGCGGCTTCCAGATTGTATTTCAGTTTGTGCCATTTGTTGCCGGAGATGATTGGGTGGACTAGATCTTCCCGTTTGATTAAAAGCCTGACTCCCGACTTGTCCAGATTTTTATCTTCAACTTCCTGTAAAGGTCTGAAAGCGGGTTTAATAATGCTCACTTTATTTCATATGTTTTTTTCAACATGCGAAGAATGGAGGCTTCATCAATTAATTTTTCAACTTCATCAAGGGGAACCCAAGCGAGGTCATGAGATTCTTCACTGACTACAAATGGTGTGTTGCGATCCGCTTCAATCAAAAAACGTACATCATAGTGGTAGTGCTCGGGTTCATTTTTTCGAGCAGGAATTAGGTGTATATCAATATCAAAAACCTCTTCTGTGACAGGACTAATTTCTTCGATTCCCGACTCTTCTCGGCCTTCACGCAGAGCAACTTCAAGTGTATTAGGGTCACCATCCGAGTGGCCACCCAGTTGTAACCAACGATCCAGCTTACGGTGATGAGTCAATAAAACGTGGCTGCGATCTAAGTCGACCACCCAGGCGGAGCCCGTGATGTGCCCTATGCTCAGTTCACGATCAAAGCAGTTAGGATATTGATTCACAAACTCCACCATATCGAGAAGTGTGAGTGCTTCATTTTCATCCATGGGTAAATATTGATCGAATTTGTCTTGCAGAAATTTTCTGTGCATGGGTTAAAGTTTATGCATTTTTATTGGTGAATCGGATGATTTTACGCCGCTCTTTTTTTGTAGGGCGATGTGTGGGCTGTGGCATTAATGACGCTTGTAATTTAAGCTGAATCGCAAGAGTATCCCGCGCTTTTTGACTCTCTTCACTCTCTTCGTAAAGTAATATAGCCTCTTTGGCAGGTCGGCGAAATTTATTTATTTTACATACAGTAATGGCATGTTCGTAGGGTGTTCGTTTAATCGTGAGCTTGTCGCCCACTTGTACGGTTTTTGATGGTTTGCTGCGCGTCCCATTAAGGTGAACTTTGCCACCATTGATCGCTTCCGAGGCTAAAGCACGAGTTTTAAAAAAACGTGCGACCCAAAGCCATTTATCCAGACGCAGGGTGTTTTCGGTCGTTTCTTGAACAGGGTTGTTGCGCTTGGCCATATGGGGTTATAGCCAGTATGTTGAACGAGTCATGATCTTTGAGGTGATGGACATCATTTTTTTAACCGGCCAAGGCAGGGGGGCGGCACCTGCATGCAGAGCGATGGTGGCATGATGCGCTTCATCTTCTTTCATCTGTTCAAGCACCATGTGGCTTTTTTTATCAGATTTTGGAAGTTTTCCAAGATGTTCATCCAGATGCCGAATGACCTGGTATTCTGTTTCCACCACAAAACCCAAGCTCCATTTATCACCAATCCAGCCTGCTGTTGCACCCATGGCGAGTGAGCCAAAATACCAGACAGGGTTAAGCCGACTGGTGTAACTGTCCAGTTCTACAAGTCGTTTTTCACACCAGTCCAGATGGTCATTTTCTTCTTGAGCTGCACGCTCCATTTTTTCACGAACTTCTGGTAGTTTAGCTGTGAGTGCCTGGCCTCGATATAACCCTTGTGCGGAGACTTCACCTGCATGGTTAATTCGCATTAATGCGGCAGAAAGCTTGCGTTCTTTTTCTGAAAGATCGACTTCATTAGTGCAATCTTTTGCCGGGTTGGGGCGTTCAGTAATATCGGGCTTACCAAATAGAGTACGAATGGCGTGGTCAGCATTCATTACAAGGTGATCAATAGGAGTATAATTTCGTCTGTTCATGTATTATGAAGATACTCCTTAAGGTGCTATCTGTTCAAGTTTTTTATTGAAATTCTTCTTTCAAAATACGATCCGCTTCGGTGGTATATTTTTTTCGTTGAAACAGAAGTCCGATACGGCTGCCATCGCATTGGCTCCAGAGCACTGCTGAGCGAATTCCAGCTAATAAAATGGCGCGAATCTTGTCGGCGTTATTGGAATTACTGAGTTGAGCCGGTTCACCATTCACCATGATGCGAGGTTTTAATGTGCTGATGGTATCGCTGTAAAGCCCTGCAAGACTGGCAATAACGGATGGATGCTGTATGTCATTAAAGTGCTCGGCTTGGTTTTTTGCTTTTTCAATGCCCGTTCCGACTTGCTCAAGCATTTTTGGCTGCTTTGCCAATTGCCTTTCCAAATAGAGCAGATTAATGACGTATTGAGTGATCTCCATACCCTCCGATCCTTTCTTGGCACCGAGCAGATCACGAAGCTGTGTGAGCCCTGTGGTTAAGTTTGCAGTGCCACTAAAAGTGGCTTCTGTGGTGGGTGGATCCGTTTCAAAAATAGAGTTGATTGATATTGCTAACATTTCAGGTTCAAGTGAACCCGTTCGAGCAATGCTTTGCACCTGTTTAGCGGCTTGAAAAATACCGGCCAGTGCGATGGTTTTGTCTTTTAAAGTGTTTGCCATGAATAGATATTATTATTTTAGTGAGTTAAACGCTGATTCAATAATTCCCCCGCCCAGGCAAGCTGTTTCATCATAAAAAACAACAGATTGGCCAGGGGTGATGGCGCGTTGTGGGTGGTCGAAATGAATCGTGTACTGTTTGCCATTTAACTTCATAACTTTACAAGGTTGCTCTTGTTGACGGTAACGTATTTTAGCTTGGCAGCGAAAAGGAAGTTTAGGCGGTTGTCCTGACACCCAGTGAAGATTAGAGGCCGTCAGTGTGTTGTGAAACAGTAATGGGTGGTCGTGACCTTGGCCAACAATTAACACGTTATGTTTCAGATCTTTTTCGAGGACAAACCAAGGTTCGGCTTGACCACCTTGTCGACCTCCAATGCCTAAACCTTGTCGCTGACCAATAGTATAATACATCAAACCATCATGGGAGCCGAGGCACTCACCATCCGGTGTCTGCATCTCACCAGGTTTGGCTGGAAGGTAACGGCTTAAAAATTGTTTGAAATGGCGTTCGCCAATAAAGCAGATTCCGGTACTGTCTTTTTTTGCATGATTGGGTAAACCCGCGTGGGTCGCAAGTTGTCTCACCTCGGGTTTGGTCAGATCACCTAAAGGGAAAAGTGTATGTGCGAGTTGTTTCTGACCCAGAGTGTATAAAAAGTAGGTTTGATCTTTGTTTTGATCATGTGCTTTGAGCAGTTGGTATTCACCATTTTTTTTACCAATGCGCGCGTAGTGGCCAGTGGCAATATAGTCCGCGCCTTGTTCTAGCGCATGGTTGAGAAATGCTTTGAATTTGACCTCTTTATTGCAAAGGATGTCTGGGTTAGGGGTTCTTCCCAGGCGGTACTCGGTTAAAAAGTGGTCGAAAACATTGTCCCAATAGGTTTTTGCGAAGTTAATTGCGTCAAGATCAATTTTGAGCAGATCACAAACAGCCATGGCATCTTTGGCATCATCGGCTACTGTGCATTGCTGTTTTGGATCATCTTCTTCCCAATTTTTCATGAACACGCAGCTCACATCATAACCTTGCTGTTTTAAAAGCAGAGCGGTTACTGAGGAATCAACGCCTCCTGAGAGGCCAGTGATAACACGAGTTTTTGAGGGGTTGACTGAGTTCATCGGCATATTTTACTGCGCGGCGCGTTTGCTTGCACTTTTTTTGTTTTTTTCCATTCGCCAGGTTGTAATCCTTCGATTGTCCAGGAGCCAATCGCGTATCGAATCAGGCGCAGAGTGGGGTGTCCTGCCGCTGCGGTCATGCGTCTTACTTGTCGATTACGCCCTTCTCTGATGATCAGCTCCAGCCAGGTGGTTGGAATATTTGCACGTTTGCGTATCGGTGGAGTGCGTGGCCAAATCGAGGGTTCATCTATAATCCGGGCTTTTGCTGGCGCAGTCAGGCCATCTTTTAAATGCAGCCCTTTTTGCAGTTGTGTGAGTGCCTTCTGGTCAGGAGCTCCTTCGACTTGCACCCAGTAGGTTTTTTCTATTTTATGGCGTGGGTCACTGATTTGGTGCTGTAGTTTGCCGTCATTGGTGAGCACGATCAGCCCTTCACTGTCTCGATCCAGCCGTCCTGCCGGATAGACATTTTTGTATGAAACAAAATCAGCCAATGTTTGGCGTTTTGAGGCATCTGTGAACTGTGTGAGCACATTAAAAGGCTTGTTGAAGAGGATGACGATTTTTTCTGACAGAGGTTGCTTATTCATGTGTTAGTATATGTTTTATGTAGCTGAATATCAAAAACAAAAGGCTACATTAATCGGGTTCTAATGCAATTCAATAAGCGGTCGGTAGGCGCAAAAATAAAAAACTTTAATTTTTTTATTTTTACAATTATCATTTATTGACAGTGGCCTCTGATTGAAATTGAAGGGGAAGCTTAAATTTGGGACAATAATACGCACAAAATATTTTGGGAGTGCAAAATGAAGAAAAAAATTACAGTTGCAGCTTTGGGGTTTATGGCTGCAAGTTCTATGGCTTACGCTGAGCCAGGGCAATGGTATTTGAGTCCGGCTATGAATTATGTGATTGCGGATAGTGCGCGTGAAACAGACGATGGTGCGGGTGTTCAGCTCGGTATTGGTCAAGAAGTGAGCAAATCATTTAACATTGAGCTTGTTGTTGAGGGTGATAAGCTCAGTCGTGAAGATGGTTCTGGTGATCATGGACAGTATGGTGCAAGCCTTGACGCACTTTACTTTTTTAATCGCGACTGGACTGTTGCACCTTATGCTTTGATCGGCGCAGGGATGTTACGCAGTGGTCTGGACGATAATCGTGAAACCAGCCCGATGGGAAGTGTGGGCGCTGGGGTGATGGGGCAAATAACCAAAGCGGGCACAGCGTTACGCTTTGAAGCACGTTACCGTCATGATGAAGATAACCGTGATCCAGTGAATAATATTGAAAAACGTTATGGGGATACGATTGTCAGTCTGGGTCTGGTGGTGCCTGTTGGCAGCGCTTCGACTGCATCAATGGATGATGATGGCGATGGTATTGGTAATGCAATGGATCAATGTCCAGGAACCTCCTCAGGTGTACAGGTTGATACGAATGGCTGTGAAGTGAAACCTGAAGCTGCAGCAGACAGTGACAATGACGGTGTTCCCGATAGTTCGGATCATTGCCCGAATACGCCAGCAGGTGTTGCCATTGATGCAATGGGATGTGCTGCTTCCAATGATTCGGATGGTGATGGTGTCGATGATGCTAAAGACCAGTGCCCTATGACTCCAAACGGTGTGAAGGTTGATAACGTAGGCTGTGAAAGTGATGCCGATGGTGATGGTGTGGCTGATAGTCAGGATCGCTGTGAAGGAACATTGGCAGGTGTAAGCGTTAATGCGACAGGTTGTGAGCCTGATACCGATGCCGATGGTATTGTGAATCGTCTGGATCAATGTCCTGATAGTGCTGCCGGTGAGAAGGTTGACTCTAAAGGCTGTAAGCTGGAAGAGAAAATTGTACTTAAAGGCGTTACATTTGCGAATGGGTCTGCTGATCTAGTTGGTGATTCAGAACGTGTTCTGAATGATGTTTCCAGCACATTATTACGTCACCCTGAGTTACATATCGAGCTTGCGGGTTACACCGATAATCGTGGTGCAATTGGCTTCAATGTACGTCTTTCACAACGTCGTGCAGAGGCTGTTCGTGATTATTTGGTTAAGCAAGGGATTCCAAAGAGTCATATGACTGCTAAAGGTTACGGCCCTGCAAACCCTGTTGCGGATAATAATACAAAATCAGGACGTGCTGAAAATCGCCGTGTTGAGATGCATGTTATTAAGTAGCAACTTGAAACTACACTAAAAGTTACATCTGTGTAGTGGATGCCCGTGTCATGTAGATGACACGGGTATTTTTTTGCTTTTTTTTAGTTTTTAATCATGTGAGGCAGCCCTGCAACGGCCAATACAACACGATCACATTGCTGGGCGAGCATTTGATGCAGCCGTCCCGCTTCATCGCAGAATTTCCGGCTGAGCTTATCCATAGGAATAATGCCCATATTCGTTTCGTTGCTGACTAGAATAATATGGCCGGGAAGTTTTGGGAATATTTCAATGAAGGCATCACGCTCTTTTTTGAATTGGTGCAGATCTTCTGAAATCAGTAAATTTGTCAGCCATAAGGTGAGGCAGTCGACTAATAAACAAGAGGTGGCTGATGCATGCTGTTCAACTGTTTTTGCTAAGGCATACGGCTCTTCAACCAATGCCCATGAAGTGGGTCTGCAGTTTTTGTGCTGTGTGATACGGTGACTCATCTCACGGTCATCACTGCCATGTAAGGTCGCCGTCGCAATGTAGGTCACGGCTAACCCCGAATCAATAGCGGCTTGCTCTGCGAGACGGCTTTTACCTGAACGAACGCCTCCTAAAATCAGCTCTTTCATGGTTGAATCCCCATCGCTTTTAAATCGACCTGCTTTTCTATTTCATCAGCGATACGGTCGATATCCTGATCACGCCGCTGATGGTAATCAAAAAATTCAGGTTGGGTCAGCCCTGCCCATTGTAAAAGTGCGTGACACGCTTTGGTGGACTCAAATAGTCCATGCAGATAAGTACCCAGAATTTGTTGGTCATTTGAAATGGCACCCTCATGGATGGTTTTATTATTACGTGAGGTAAGATGAATGGCGGGGGGGTTCAGTGCGGAACCTGTTGTGATTCCTGTATGAATTTCATAACCTATAACGGGTGTTTGATTTATATTTAATGTGCCACTGATATTGCGTAGCTGTTTCTCTTTATCTAACGTTGTGCTGATGTTTAACAAGCCTAATCCCGTGGAAGAACCAGCATCACCTTCCAGCCCCAAAGGGTCATGGATCTCTTGGCCCAGCATCTGAAAACCGCCACAAATTCCGATGACCCTTCCACCGTAACGCAAGTGCTTGAGAATGGTCTGATCCCAGTGATGTTTTCGCAACCAATCCAGGTCGGAGCGAACTGATTTTGAACCTGGCAAAATAATCAGGTCAGCATCGGGAATGGTCTCATAGGATTTGATGTATCGCAGCTCGATTTGTGGGTGTAATTTCAAGGGGTCAAAATCAGTATGGTTGCTTAATCGTGGCAGGGCAGGAATAATAATTTTGAACGGGGTTTTTTTATTGGTCGTTGTATTGTTTCGTCCCAGGCTGTCCTCAGCCTCCAGATGAAGGTCATGAAGATAAGGTAAGACACCGAGAATGGGCTTCTCTATTTTTTTTGTCAGCCAATCCAGCCCGGGTTGTAATAATGAAATATCCCCTCGAAAACGGTTGATTATAAAACCAATCACTCGATTTTGTTCACTTTTGCTTAACAGCTCCAGTGTTCCAACGATGTGAGAAAATACACCGCCTCGGTCAATATCTGCAATAATAATTACAGGGCAATCGGCAGCTTCTGCAAACCCCATATTGGCAATATCATTTTCACGCAGATTAATTTCAGCAGGGCTGCCCGCACCTTCTACAATGATAAAATCATAGTTTTCTGCCAATCGGGCATGTGATTCTAATACTGCTTTTTTAGCTGTGCTTTTATATTCATGATAGCTGCGGGCATTCATCGTACCGATGGCTTTACCGTGAATGATGACTTGTGCGCCGTTGTCGGTATTGGGCTTGAGCAAGACGGGGTTCATGTCAGTGTGAGGTTCAATGCCCGCAGCTTGTGCTTGCACGGCTTGGGCGCGACCAATTTCACCACCATCAATTGTAACTGCACTATTTAGCGCCATGTTTTGTGGTTTAAATGGAGTGACCCGAATACCACGCCGTTTCAGCAGGCGGCAAAGACCCGTCACGAATGCACTTTTTCCTGCATCTGAAGTCGTGCCTTGAATCATTAGGGTGTGAGCAGTCATGATGATGGGAGCTCAGGGACTATCTGAGATAAGGCGATATCAAGGCGCTGCCAGCTGTGCTCATCACGTGGTAATCCGAAGCGAATGCTGTGGGGGTCGTTGAACAGACGAGTTAAAATAGCTTGCTGAGCCAAGCGCTCATGAATCATTGATGCATGAACGCTGCGTCGCCACTGAAAAAGTGTTGTGCCTCCTGTGGGGGTTAAACCATGTCTGGATAATAGTTTTTGCAGACGCTGACCATTTTGAATTAAATGCAGGCGCATCATTTTTTGCCATGTTTGATCTTGAAGGGCTTGCGATGCAATAAAGCGTGCGGGGCCGGAAATCGTCCAGGGGCCGAGTCTGTTTTTGAGGGCTTCGAGTAATTTGTGCTGCGCGAGAACAAACCCTACCCGCGCACCTGCCAACCCAAAAAACTTACCCAGTGAGCGTAATATGACAACTCCTTTTTGATGGGCGAGTGGTGCAAGGCTGAGCTCTGGCGTGCTATCAATAAAGGCTTCGTCAATAATCAGCCAGCCATCACGAGCGGATAGCTTTTTGTGAAATCTCTGCAATATTTCAGGGCTGAATCGTTGACCGGTGGGGTTGTTGGGGTTTACAAGCAACAGTACATCAAAATCATTTGTATTCATGGCAGTTTCAACATCTTCAAATGCCAAGGGAAGTAGCTCATGTTGTGCATTTTCCCAAGCGTGAGCGTGTTCAGCGTACGCAGGAGATAATATAGCGACCTGGCTTTTTTTTCGTAATAACGGCAGGGTTTGAATCGCAGCTTGCGAGCCTGCAACCGGTAGAATATTTGATACACCATAATAGCTTTTTGCAGCTTGTATCAGCTCATCTTCATCTTCGGGGAGTCGCCTCCACGCTTCGGCTGGAATCATCGGTACGAGCCATCCATCGGGATTGATTCCTGTTGAAAGGTCGAGCCAGTTTTCTAGCGGAATATTGTATTGGCGAGCTGCGTGGCGTAACTTTCCACCGTGTTCAAGCACCGATGTTTCTCCAAAAATGCAGAGAGATTACAGTAAAAACAGGGCACTGAAAATAGCGACACCAATCCAGAGCCAAGTCCCATTTTTGACTAATTTTACGGCGCGAGGGATATCATCCGCTTCGGCGGGTTGGCCTTCCCCTAAAATAGTCTGTTCTTTCAATGTGCCATGATAAACCGCAGCACCGCCCAATTTAATATTCAGAGCGCCCGCACCTGCGGCCATCACAGGCCCAGCGTTTGGGCTTTTCCAGCGGTGGCCTTGAGTGCGCCAACAGCGTATGGCTGTTTCGAAGTGACCTAAAAGTGCATAAGTGAGTGCGGTGAGTCGGGCAGGAATATAGTTGAGCAGATCATCAAGTCGTGCAGCGGCCCAGCCAAAGTGAAAATACCGTTCTGTTTTATAGCCCCACATCGCATCCAGTGTATTGGTTAAACGATAAAGCACCACGCCAGGTGCGCCTGCAACAATAAACCAGAACAGTGCGCCAAATACTGCATCATTGCCATTCTCTAATACGGACTCTATTGTCGCCCGAGCGGTATCATTTTCATTCATAGATTCAGTATCACGGCTGACCAGGTTGCTCACACTTATTCTGGCTGATTTTAAATCACCCTCTTTTAATGCGTCATACACTCTCATCGCATGCTCTGCCAAACTGTGCGCACCTATTGCAAGGTAGAGCACGGTGACTTCAAATAGAAAGCCAATGAGGGGAATGTCAGCAATGATGTAGGTGATAAATATCAGTGGTACGAGTAATAGCAAGGTGGCAATGACACCGCGCATTCGGCTGGATTGGTAGAGGGTTTTTTCTGCAAAATTGACGAAACGACCAAAACCAACGAGTGGGTGTTTGTGCCTTGGCTCACCTAAAGTGGAGTCAAGGAAAATAGCGAATAATAAGGTCAGTGTGGTGTACATTATGTATTCGTTGAGCCTTGATGAAAAACAAGATCAGAGATAGGCTTATCGTTGATTAAGTGACCGGTGATGATTCGGTCCATGTTGTGATCATTCACATTGTAATACCACACACCGTCTGGTTGCACACAAATCAATGGCCCTGTGCCTTTGCAAGCACCAAAGCAGGTGGCGCGTGAGCGTTTCACGCGTAGATCGCCTTCATCTAATCCTGCCAATTCAAACTTTTCTTTTAATGAATCATACAGCTTTTGTCCATCTTCATTTTGTGTGCAACGTGGCCCAACGCACACGGATAAGTGGTGGCGGTAGTGCATCATTTTTGGTTTTATAATTGATTTTTGAGTCATTGTTATTGGGTCTGAATTCAGGGTTAGTTAATTATTATGGAGAGCAAAATAGTGGTAGTTAACACAGTTCATTATCACTCAAAACCTCAAGAAATGCATTGCCATAGCGCTCCAGTTTTACGGTGCCTACTCCTGAAACATGGCTGAGCTGCTCTAGTGTTTGAGGTAGGTGGTCAACCATTTCAATCAACGTAGTATCTGGAAAAATGATATAGGGTGGAACGTTTTGATCTTCTGCAATCTCTCGGCGGCGTTTGCGCAGCGCATGCCATAACGCTTCTTGTTTCTCCGTGCTGAAAGTTACTTGTTTACGACGGCTGGGACGATTTTTTTCTGGAGTTTTGTCCTGGCGTAAAAGCAGTTTTTGCTGACCTTTAAGAATAGGACGGCACTCTTCGGTGAGGCGAAACGTGCCATATTCAATATCAACATCCAATAGCCCTTTGGCGACTAATTGCCTGAGAATGGAGCGCCACTGATTGGCATTGAGCTCATCACCGATGCCATAGGTGGGCAATTTATGGTGGCCTAATTGCTGAATTCGGGTGTTTTCTTTGCCCAGTAAAATTTCAATAATATAACCTGCACCAAAGCGTTGGCCTGTGCGATAAATACACGAAAGCAGCTTTTGTACAGCGACAGAGGCATCCCAGGTCTCTACCGGTTCGAGGCAGTTATCACAGTTACCACACGGTTTATCAAGCGGATCATCAAAGTAATTAAGCAAGGTTTGGCGGCGACACGATGTGATCTCACAAAGTCCCAGCATGGTATCAAGTTTATAGCGCTCAATACGTTTCTGGCTTTCACTCGCCTCGGATGAGTCCAGCATTTGGCGCAACGTGACGACGTTCTGCAAGCCATACGACATCCAGGCATTAGCGGGCCGACCATCGCGCCCTGCACGTCCCGTCTCTTGATAATAAGCTTCAATACTTTTGGGTAGATCAAGGTGAGCTACAAAGCGTACATCGGGTTTGTCGATTCCCATGCCAAAAGCAATGGTTGCGACGATGATAATGCTCTCCTCATTAAGGAAGCGGGTTTGGTTTTGCTCGCGTACAGTGCCAGGTAGCTTGGCGTGATAAGGCAGGGCATTAAAGCCTTTGTTGCTGAGCCAGTCAGCAATCGTTTCTACTTTTTTACGTGACAGGCAATAAACGATGCCAGAATCACCTTTATGCTCACGCTGTAGAAATTTTAATAGTTGATCGCGCTGATTCTGGTATTGATTAATACGGTAGGTAATATTGGGGCGATCAAAGCCACTAATAAAAATTTGTGCTTGTTCCAGCCCCAGTTGAGTGATGATTTCACTACGCGTGGCTTGGTCGGCGGTGGCCGTCAAGGCAATGCGTGGTATCTTGGGAAAGCGTTCATGCAGAATGGTGAGCTGATGGTATTCGGGTCTGAAATCATGCCCCCATTGTGAAACACAATGAGCTTCATCAATCGCGAATAGTGCGATATCGAGACGAGATAGCATGTTCAGCATACGCGGGTTCATTAATCGTTCTGGCGCAATGTAGAGCAGATCCAATTCACGATTGAACAGTTGTTGCTCAATCTGTTGTGCTTTTTGAAAGTCTAAACTGGAATTTAGGAATGCAGCACGTACGCCAACCTGTTGCAGTGCATGAACCTGATTTTGCATCAATGCAATGAGAGGCGATATTACGATGCCAACACCCTTTCTGGCAATGGCCGGAATTTGATAACAAAGCGATTTTCCACCGCCTGTTGGCATGAGTACCATGGCATCACCGCCATCAATCAGTTGATTAATGATGGCTTCCTGTGAATCACGAAATTGTTCGTAACCAAAGGTCTGGTGCAGAATTTCCTGGGCAGGTCTACTCACTGTCGGCGATGATCCAGTGCTGGGAAATTACGGCGGGTGCTGACCAAGATATACATACAGCACGCAATATACGAAAATTACATATAAATATCTACAGTAAACTTGCTTAACCTAAAGTCACTTAATCTGATGGGTTGGCTCCTGGCTCCCCAAGTGCCCATTTCCTTTTCAAACACGCCACTGCATTGAGTGCCACATTTTTTACAAGCGCCGTTATGTCCTATGTTCCAGTCACTTAAAACATACCAGTCACGGCCAATGAGCCGTTCTCCACACTCATGGCAATAAGTGCTTTCCCCTTTTTTGTCGTGAACATTGCCGGTGTAAACATAGCGAACCCCATTTTTCAGTGCGATTTCTCGTGCTTGTATGAGTGATTCCATAGTGGTCGAGGGATAATTCTGCATTTTCCAGTCGGGATGAAATGCGGTGAAATGCATAGGCACGTCAGGCCCGAGTTTTTCAGCCACCCATTGTGTCATTTTTTCGACCTCCTGAGCAGAGTCATTTTCGCCAGGAATCAATAAAGTGGTGAGCTCCAGCCACACATCTGTTTCATGTTTTACATACAGCAGCGTATCAAGAATATTACTGAGGTGTGAGCCGGTTAATTTGTGGTAGAAGCGCTCGGTAAATGCCTTAAGGTCAATGTTGGCCGCATCCATATGAGCAAAAAACTCTTTGCGGGGTTCATCACAAATATAGCCCGCAGTGACAGCGACTGATTTGATATTTCTCTCTTTGCAGGCGATGGCGGTATCGACTGCGTATTCTAAAAATATAACGGGGTCATTGTAGGTGTAGGCAACACTGCGGCAACCTGTTTGTTCGGCGACTTGAGCAATGAGCTCAGGGGAAGCCTGATCCGCCAAGGTATCCATTTCACGAGACTTGCTCATGTCCCAATTTTGACAATATTTACAGGCCAGATTACAACCCGCCGTGCCAAATGAGAGAACGGGTGTGCCAGGCAGGAAATGGTTGAGCGGTTTTTTTTCGATCGGATCAATGCAGTAACCGCTGGAGCGACCATAAGTCGTACTTACAATTTGCTCACCATAATTTGCACGAACAAAACACAAACCTTGCTGGCCTTCATGCAACTTGCAGTCGCGTGGACACAAATCACACTGAACTCGTCCGTCATCCAATTTATGCCAATATTTCGTTGTTTTGTATTCAGAATTTGCCATGCGCCTGCTCCGATAACATTGGATAATGACCGTATCGACCTTATACTTAAATATATAGTGCTTAATAGAGGTGATTGCAATGACAGCTATAAGAGAACCTGCGGTTGCTGGGGTTTTTTACCCTGAGGATGCGGAGCTGCTACAACATTCACTGAGTGAAATGTTAAACAAAGCGGCTGTGAGTGACATTAAACCAAGAGCAATTATTGCCCCTCATGCAGGTTACATCTATTCCGGTGAGGTGGCCGCCAGTGCTTACAAACTTTTAGAGCCGATGAAAGGTAAAATTCGTCGCGTTGTGTTGCTGGGGCCTGCACATCGTGTGGCTGTGTCGGGCTGTGCTTTGAGCGGTGCGGAATACTTTCGAACCCCGTTGGGTGATATTCCGATTGATGCCGAGGCGGTGAAAAATCTCTTGCAGCAACCCTATGTTCAATTGAGTGATCTCGCCCATCAGGAAGAGCACAGTCTGGAAGTCCAGCTGCCTTTTTTACAAATGGTACTGAATGAATTTTGTCTAGTGCCTATTGTTGTGGGTCAGATGGAAGCCAGTGATGTGATGGAGGTGCTGGAACTTTTTTGGGATGATCCGGCAACACTTTTTGTGATCAGCTCTGATTTAAGCCATTTTCATGACTATCTTTCTGCACAAATAATTGATCGGCAGACCACTTCAGCCATAGAGCAACTGCAACTTGATCACATTTCGGGTGAAATGGCGTGTGGTGCTTATCCGGTAAATGGCTTGCTGAAATTGGCTAAAAAACATCACTTACAATGTCAAACGCTTGATTTGAGAAATTCAGGGGATACCGTCGGAGATAAGAGCCGAGTCGTGGGGTATGGTGCTTATGCTTTCTACTGATCTTCCTTATAGCGAAAAAGAGCAGGTGCAGCTTTTATCCATCGCTGCGAAATCAATTCAGTCTGGCCTGCAAAGCGGCAAGCCATTACATGTTGAGTTAAATGATTATCCGTCATCATTGATGCATATTGCTGCAACATTTGTGACTTTAGAGGTGAATGAAAAATTGCGAGGCTGCATGGGTCGATTAAGTGCAGGCCGCCCACTGGTTGAGGATGTTGCACAAAATGCTTTTGCTGCGGCATTTAGAGACCCACGTTTTCCAACTCTTTCTGAGAGTGAGTATCCGCATCTCGATATTCATATCTCTATTTTGTCAAAACCAGAACTGATTTTGTTTGAAAGTGAAGAGGATCTACTGGAAAAAATTCGCCCCAATATTGATGGTTTGATATTATCTGAAGCTTATCATCGGGGTACGTTTTTACCCAGTGTTTGGGAAAGCTTGCCGGATAAAGTCAGCTTTTTAAAACACCTTAAACAGAAAGCAGGTTTGCCCGAAGATTATTGGTCAGACACCATCAAAGTTGAGCGCTATACGACTTTTTCGTTTGGGGCGGAAGTTTGATCGGTTGTCGTGTAGCCAGGAAAATAAAAAATTATTTTTAAAAAAGGAAATTAATAAATGAACAAAAATATTCTAACGAACCTGATTGCAGCCACAGTTCTTGCGCTGGGCTGGGGCTTGCAGTGCGATTTGATTATGATGGTCGGCCTGTTTGCTTTGTCGGGTGCGTTAACCAACTGGCTGGCGGTTCACATGTTGTTTGAAAAAGTCCCTGGGTTGGTGGGGTCTGGAGTGATTCCTGCACGTTTTGAAGCCTTTAAAACTGCAATCAAAACGCTGATGATGGAGCAGTTTTTTACCGAGGAAAATATTGATAGGTTTGTTTCAGGTGGTGCGACTCACTCGACACTGAAAATTGGCCCCGTGATTGAGAAGGTCGACCTCTCCCCATCCTTTGATCGCTTAGTTGAAGTGATCATGAACTCGTCATTCGGTAGTATGCTTGGTATGTTAGGTGGCGTAGAGGCTTTGACACCTCTGAAAGAGCCCTTTATTGCCAGTATGAAAGAGTCGATCATCGAACTATCCGAAAAAGAGTCATTTAAGCAACTACTGCAAGAGGAGATTGATCAACCCGAAGTGATGGCCGATATTCGCGCTAAAGTTGCCGAGATTATTGACGCACGTCTGGAAGAACTTACACCACAACTGGTCAAAGAGATGGTTCAACAGATGATTAAAGAGCACCTCGGTTGGCTGGTGGTTTGGGGCGGAGTGTTTGGTGGGCTGATCGGCCTGTTATCAGCTGCGATTGTTTTGTAGGCATGGTGAATAAAATCATTGATCAACTTGATCCGGCTTGGAAAGCATATTTTGAACGTGAATTCTCACAAGAGTACATGCTTAAGTTACGAGAGTTTTTGCAGTCTGAAATGAAAGGCGGGGCGGTGATTTATCCGCCAAACGATCAATGGTTTAACGCCTTTTTATACACGCCCTTTGATGATGTTAAGGTCGTGATTGTCGGGCAAGATCCCTATCATGGCGAAGGGCAGGCTCACGGCTTAAGTTTTAGTGTGCCTGACGGCATCAAAATCCCCCCTTCTCTGCGTAATATCTACAAAGAGCTTCATCGTGATTTGGG
>VAPF01001191.1_pt1 | contig 22437 bp, 20 predicted proteins | sample 3393931 | NCBI WGS metagenome assembly VAPF01 (sample SAMN08290437, study PRJNA428436) | hydrothermal vent metagenome | isolation source: Deep-sea hydrothermal vent chimney | place: Atlantic Ocean: South-mid Altantic Ridge | depth 2773 m m | reverse complement strand
ATAATCGGGGGCCGGGTGAGAGTAAAGGTGGTAAAGAACAAACTGGCGCCACCTTTCAGGCAGGCCGAATATGACATATATTTCAACCAGGGTATTTCGAAAGAGGGTGAGCTTGTAGACCTCGGCGTCGAAAAAAACATTATCGACAAATCGGGCTCGTGGTACAGCTACAGCGGAACCAGGATCGGACAGGGAAGGGAAAACTCCAAGGAATACTTAAGGAACAATCAACCCATAGCCGCCGAGATAAAGGAAAAGATCATTGAAGCTTATAACCTCAAAAAATAACTCCCGGGTTAGAAGGAGACAATAATGGATATCAACGAACTTTTAGAAACCGCGCATACAATGGGCGCGTCCGACCTTCATCTGAAAGCAGGATCATATCCTATCCTGAGAATAAACGGCGAGCTTAGCCCGATAACATCGGAAAACAGGCTCAGCCAGGAAGATACACTGAAGATAGCGTTCAGCGTGATGAGTCCCGGTCAGCAGGATTCATTCAAGAAAAGAAAAGATATTGATCTTGCGTACAGTGTCCCGGGATTAGGCCGTTTCAGGTGCAACATCTTCATCCAGAGAGGCACGATAGGTCTGGTCTTCAGGGTAATCCCGATGAGGATCCCGACCATCGAGGAGCTTATGCTTCCGGAAATCATCAAAAAGATTTCTTCTGAACAGAGAGGCCTGATCCTTGTCACCGGAACAACCGGAAGCGGTAAATCCACAACACTCGCAACAATGATCGATACAATGAACGCCAGCAAAACCGACCACATAATCACTATCGAGGATCCGATAGAATATCTTCACCGGGACAAAAGGTCCATAGTAAATCAGAGGGAAATAGGCAGCGACACGGAATCTTTCAGCAGGGCGCTGCGATCCTCGTTAAGACAGGACCCGGACGTCATTCTTGTCGGTGAAATGAGGGACTTCGAAACAATCCAGACAGCGCTGACCGCGGCTGAAACAGGTCACCTCGTCCTGAGCACGCTGCATACCGTTGATGCGACTGAAACCGTCAACAGAATCATATCCGTATTCCCGCCGTATCAGCACAAACAGGTAAGGAGCCAGCTCGCATCCATACTCAGGGCCATTATTTCGATGAGACTTATCCCCAAGGTGGACGGAATGGGCAGGGTCCCGGCAGTCGAGATACTGATCGCCACGGCGACGATTAAGGATTGCATACTCGACCCCGACAAAACCAAGATGATCCACGATATGATAGCGCAGGGAGCGATACATTACGGAATGCAGACATTTGACCAGTCGCTGTTCAATCTCTTCAAGTCGGATCTGATATCATACGAAGAAGCATTGAGAAGGGCGACCAATCCCGATGATTTCGCACTGAAGGTAAAAGGCGTTCAGTCCACCAGCGACCTTATGCTCGAAGACCATCTGCCAAAGGACGAAATAAAGATTGACAGATTCGGCAGTTGACGCAAAAAAATACGCTTTCAGACTCCTCGGATACAGAAGCAGAAGCGAGAGGGAATTAAGGGAAAGGCTCAGTCAGAAGGGGTTTGCCGAAAACATAATAGCCGGGACGCTGAACTATCTGAAAGAGATCGGGTATCTTGACGACATAGCGCTCGCGCAAAACCTGACAAGACAGGTCATCCAGGACAGATTGCTCGGATATAGCGGGGCAAGAAGATTTATGCTGAAAAGAGGACTATCCAGGGAAGTTATTGAATCAACCCTGGAATATGATGAAGACATTGAACTTCGGAACGCAAAAAAACTTATAGACAAAAAGATGAAATCCATGGCAAATTATCACTCTATCAGGGAAAAGAAACGTCTCTGGAATTTTCTTCTGCGTAGAGGTTATTCCCTGAGCACGGCAAACAAAGTTTTAAAACACTATAATTTTGAAAAGGAGAACGGGTAATGAAAAAAACTGTCTTATTACTGATTTTAGTAATGCTGGTCCCCTTGGTGGGATGCACATCAAAAGCAATGAGGTATTCGACCGAAGAGATACAGGACTTACCGCCTTCCATACAGGAACATATCAAGAAAAGCGAGATTGCGGTGGGAATGACCATGCTGCAGGTCAGGTACGCTTGGGGAAGCCCTGATATGATTATTGTCCTGCCCCCGGATGAAGACGGAAAAGAAAGGGTCGAATGGACATACAAAAATCTTTATGTTTTTAAAACCCGGCTCATTTTCACCGGCAACAGGCTCACGGAAATAGTAAGCACCGACCCCGGAGCTGGATTGGCGAAATAAGATAATGACAAGCTCCGAGATAAGAAGAACGTTCCTGGAATTTTTCAGATCAAAAGACCATGAGGTCATACAGAGTTCCCCTCTCATGCCAGGGAATGATCCAACGCTTTTATTTACAAACGCCGGCATGGTGCAGTTTAAAACAGTTTTTCTCGGCGAAGAAAAACGCCACTTCAGGCGCGCGGCATCCAGCCAGAAATGCCTGAGGGCCGGGGGCAAGCAGAGTGACCTCGAAAACGTCGGACATACATCGCGCCATCATACGTTTTTCGAGATGCTCGGTAACTTCTCATTCGGAGACTACTTTAAGAAAGAAGCGATACAGTTCGCGTGGGAACTGCTGACCGAACATTTTAAACTGCCGAAAGAAAAGCTCTGGATCACAATTTATGAAGATGATGATGAATCCGCCGAACTATGGAAAAACATTACGGATGTTTCCGTCGAAAGAATAGTCAGACTCGGGGCCAAAGATAATTTCTGGCAGATGGGCGACACAGGCCCATGCGGCCCGTGTTCGGAAATAATAATAGACCAGGGCAGAGACATCGGCTGCGGCAGGCCGGGCTGTGCCGTTGGATGTGATTGCGACCGTTATCTCGAACTATGGAACCTTGTATTCATGCAGTACAGCAGGGACAAATCAGGGAAGCTGCATCCGCTCCCACAACCGAGTATCGACACAGGGATGGGTCTCGAGAGAATCGCCGCGGTTTTACAGGGCAAATCCAACAATTTTGATATAGATTTATTTCAACCCATAATATCCTCCATATGCGCCCATTCAAGAAAATCATACGGCGCTGACAGAGAGACTGACACCGCGATAAGGGTGGTCGCCGACCATATCAGGGCCGTCACCTTCCTGCTCGCCGAAGGACTCGTCCCTCTCAATGAAGGCAGGGGCTATGTCCTGAGGAGGATCATCAGGAGGGCTTCACGATACACAAAAATGCTTGGTATCGATAAGCCGATGCTCTACAGATTATGCGATTCCGTAGCTGAAACAATGAGCGATGTTTATCCTGAGATTACTGAAGAGATGCCGAGAATCAGGGAGATGCTCCGGGTGGAAGAAGAGCGGTTCAATAAAACCCTGGAGCAGGGACTCCTGCTTCTTAACGGTATAATAAAAGACGCAAAAAACTCCGGTAAAAACATAATCGATGGAAGCGACCTATTCAGGCTCTACGACACATACGGCTTCCCTCTCGATATCGCCAGGGATGTGGCTGAAGAGAACAGCCTCAAAATTGACGAGCCGGGGTTCCACCGGGAGATGGAGATACAGAAGACAAAGGCAAGGGCGTCATGGACAGGGGAAGAAGCTGCGGTGGCCACGGTATACAGAGATCTGTCCGATAAATACAAAGAGACGGAATTCCTCGGATACGAGACACTGGAGTCTGATGCTACCGTGCTTGCCATAATCATAAACGGTAAAATAGTTGATAGAATAGCGGCCGGAAGCGAAGGAGAAATCCTTCTCGACAAAACGCCTTTTTATGCCGAATCAGGCGGCCAGGCCGGGGACACTGGCGAGTTAAGGGCCGACAATATGACGGCTATTGTATCAGATACGAATAAACCGTTCAGGGGTCTTTTTATACACAGGGTAAAAGTAAAAAAAGGGGCGATAGAAAAAGGCTCCGGAATCCATTGTTCGGTCGATCAGGGAAAAAGGGCCGCCACAATGAGGAACCATACCGCGACCCACCTGCTCCATTCAGCCCTCGGGAATCTGCTCGGCGGGCATATCAGGCAGTCAGGCTCGTACGTTTCTCCCGAAAGACTCCGCTTTGATTTCACGCATTTTCATTCGCTGGACCAGGAGACACTGGATGCGATCGAGGACGACGTCAACAGTAACATCCTCAAAAACGCAAAGGTGGACACATCCGTCCTGGCGAGAGAAGAGGCGATAGAATCCGGCGCGGTGGCGCTCTTCGGCGAAAAATACGGAGATAAAGTCAGGGTGATCACGATACCCGGCATAAGCTCGGAATTATGCGGTGGAACGCATGTCAACGCGACCGGAGATATAGGCCTGTTCAAGATTCTCTCGGAGGGAAGCGTGGCCTCCGGAATCAGGAGAATCGAAGCCGTTACAGGAGATAAAGCCTTCAGTTATCTCAGAAATACAGAAAAAGAACTTAAAAAAATTTCAGAGATACTGAAGGTATCGGACAACCCCGCTGAAAGATTAATAAAGACCCTGTCAGAGATGAAAGAGCTCGAAAAAGCAGTCGAAAAACTCAAGGGGAAATCAGCTGCCGATAATTCCACGAAAATCATGGAGAATGTCAGGGACATTAACGGCGTAAAAGTAATAGCACATAGAATTGACGGCATGGAACAGAAGGACCTCCGGGTCATGGCGGACAATATAAGGGACAGGCTGCGTTCAGGCATTATACTGCTGGCGTCCGTCAAGGGTGGCCAGGCGTCGATGGTGACCATGGTGACAAAAGACCTTGAAAGCAGGTTCAATGCCGGACAAATACTGAAAAACATCGCGGCGGCGGCCGGCGGCAGGGGGGGAGGCAAGGCCGACCTGGCGCAGGGTGGCGCTAAAGATATTAAAAAACTGGACAAAGCCCTTGAATCATTATACGATATCATAAAAGCTATAGAATCACGGCAGGCGGAAACCTGTAGTTAAGCCGAGGATTGAGGAAAGGACCATCCGGTTCCCGCCAATGAATATATATGCGACACAAACGGCAACGAATTATAAACAGCTTACCCAAGGAGGTTAAACATGACACCATTTGATATTTTGAGAAATGCCCTGCTGGCGGGTTTCGGGGTCCAGGAGAAGGTCAGGGAATTTATTGACGATCTTGTCAAAAAAGGAGAACTCAGTGAATCCCAGGGCGCGAAACTGGTTAAAGAGTGGTCCGAGAAGGCCGAAAAAAACACCGATGAGATAGGCAAAAGTCTCGGTGACATTGTCAGGAAGACGCTCGAAAAAATGAACATGCCGACCAGGGACGATATCCAGAAACTGGACGAGAAAGTCAATTCTCTCGCCTTAAAACTTTCGAATATGGAAGAGACAAAGAAGTAAGGGCGAAAAGAACGGCATATGCCCTTATCTTTTTTACGCTTCAGGAGGACATACAGAAATGTAAACAGACTGAGACAGATCATAAATGTCTTCCTCAAGTACGGATTCGGCAAAGTAATTGACCAGATACATTTAAGCAGGTTCATCCCCTTCAGGAAGAGGATCAAAACCTTCGGACAATGGCCCCAGCTGAAAAGTCCGACAACTCCCGAAAGACTGAGGATGGCGTTTGCCGAACTCGGCCCCAGCTTTATAAAGCTTGCCCAGCTCCTCTCCACAAGACCCGACCTCATCACCAAAGAGTTCGCCAATGAATTCAAAAAACTTCAGGACAGGGTCCCACCCTTCCCTACCGAAGAGGCTGTAAAGCTGATCGAAGAGGAGAATCTGCTCTCCATAAAGCAGATTTTCTCGCAGCTCGATGAAAAACCGGTGGCCGCCGCTTCCATAGCACAGGTTTACCACGCAAGACTTCTGGACGGCAGCGAGGTGATAGTAAAAGTACAGCGGCCTCATATAGGGGAACAGATTGAGAGCGACATAAACATCCTGAGCACAACGGCGCGCCTCATGGAAAAGTATATACCTGAAAGCGTCTTTTTTAACCCTACGGGCATAGTAGAAGAATTCACCAAAACAGTAAAAAAAGAACTGGACTTCATAGAAGAAGCGAAAAATTGCTGCCGTTTCAGGAAAAATTTCGAGAACGACCTCAATGTCTACATCCCAAAAATCTTTGCCGAATTCACAACAAACAAGGTGATTGTGATGGAAAAGATCGACGGGGTGAGAATCGATGATATAGAAGGGATAGCCAGGATGGGCCTCGACCGCCGGAAACTCGCTCAAATCGGGGTTAATTCTTATTTCAAGCAGGTACTTGAAGACGGTTTTTTTCACGCTGACCCTCACGCCGGAAATATCTTCGCGATGCCAAGCGGAATGATAGGATTCATGGACTTCGGCATCGTCGGCAGGGTCTCGAATGACCTCAGAGAGACGATGGCCAATACGTTTCTCGCGCTTATTCACAAGGATTTCGACAGGCTCATTGACCAGTACGTCGAACTCGGCCTCGTACCCGAACATCTGGACATCGACATCTTCAGGAAAGAGTTCAAGTCGGACCTTTCTGATTTCCTTGAACCACTTTACGGACTGACGCTGAAAGATATAAACTTCGCGGATTACCTGGAAACCCTTACCCGTCTTGCGATCAAACACAGGATACAGATCCCCCCCGACCTCCTGCTTGTCAACAAATCAATGCTTATTCTTGAAAACATCGGAAGCGAATTAGACCCTGGGTTTGATTTTATCGCAGCGGCGGAACCTTACGCCACAAAGCTTATAAAAGAGAGAGTTAAACCGGCGAAGCTTTACGAAAAAGCCATGAAAAATGTTATGGAAATAAGCGATATATTCATGCTTTTCCCGAAACAGTTCAGGCAGCTCATGCGGAAGTTACTTAGAGACGATATAAACATTAAAATAACCCCTATCGGCATTGACAAGTTTATCAGGGACATGGACCGATCCAGCAACAGGATATCCTTCAGCCTGATTATCAGCTCCATTCTCCTGAGTTCCGCCATACTGCATGCGACGGGAGTAGGACCCAAGGTCTACGGCATGTCTCTCTTGGGTCTCACGGCCTTTGGATTCGCTTTTATGCTCGGCATCTGGCTTATCATTTCGATAATCCGGTCAGGAAGATTATAGCTCCAGTCGCTCTTCACGCAGTCCACCTACGGAAAAAAGTCTTCAGGAATGGCATAAGCAAGGTTCCTCCCTGCCGGGCCAAACCGGGTTTCAGCATTATGACTATAGGACTGCCCTTTATGTCAAAACTCTCTCTATGCTTGACAATGCCATGCCTTTTTAAGTACATTAAGTAGCTTATGAAATACTTTATTGCGGCCAACTGGAAGATGAACAAGACTATAACGGAAACCAGAGAGTTTCTGCGGATTTTCATGCCCGCTGTAAGAAAAATCAAGGATGTTGACATTGTCATCGCACCGCCTTTTACTTCCCTTTCGGCTGCTTATGAAAAAATCAAGGGCAGCAACATAGTTTTATCCGCCCAGAACATCTTCTGGGAAGAAAAAGGCGCCTACACAGGTGAAATTTCCTCCACAATGCTGGCTGACGCTGGATGTCGATATGTTATAATAGGCCACTCAGAGAGAAGACAGTATTTCCATGAAACCAACGAAACCGTTAATAAAAAAATAACATCGGCACAGAAAGATGGTCTCCATGTCATTTTCTGTGTCGGGGAATCCCTGAAAGAAAGAGAAGCCGGCAAGACTTTTGATGTAATAAAAAAAGAGATCAGGGAAGGACTCAAAGGGGTGAATGCCGGTAATTTTGTAGTCGCGTACGAGCCGATATGGGCCATAGGGACCGGCAAGACGGCAACTACCGGCCAGGCGCAGGAGATGCATGAATTTATAAGAAAAATCCTCGGGGAATTATACGGGGACAAGGCTGACGAAATTCGTATATTGTATGGCGGAAGTGTCACTCCTGAAAATGTCGACGACCTTATGGCGTGTAAGGATGTAAACGGCGCGCTCGTTGGCGGCGCGGGACTCAAACCCGAGAGTTTTTCCAGGATTGTTTGTTTTAAGAAGGAGATTTAATGACAACTTTTTTACTGGTAATTCATTTGTGTGTCTGTTTTTTTCTGATTTTTATTGTTCTTATACAGAGTGGCAAGGGGGCCGAGGTCGGCGCGGCCTTCGGCGGATCCAGTCAGACCATGTTCGGCGCTCGTGGAGCCGCGACTTTCTTCAGTAAACTGACCACCACCGCCGCTGTAGTCTTTATGCTGACTTCATTAACCCTGTCGATACTTACAACAAAGACCGGACCTGTTATAAAATTACCAACTCCGGCAGCGACGGAACAGCAAAAAAATCTGCCTCAGGAACCCGGCCCCATCCAGACAGAGAAACCATCACAGCCGTCAGAAGGAAATATTCCGGCGGATTCACCTAACCCTTCTGAATAAGAACCCTCCTGAACACTTATTCTCATATTACCTCAGTCTTTTTACTCATGATTCCCGCCGTCCTAGCAAGGGTCAACGCCCGTGGTATTCAATGCCGGCAATTGCCCCGTAAATAAAATGTGCCAGCGGTCTGAATTTATCACCTGCTTTTTCTCTAAATTGCTTCTAATTTGTCACAAAAATTGTTACAATTAAAAGCTTAATATAATTTAACGACCATGGAAAATACACAATACTGTTTATGCTGTAATGAAGAAGTCCCTTTCAACACTGTCTTCAGGAATGAAAGACAGGAGACGACATGCGCCTTCTGCGGGTTCACGCTTGATGTACAGAAATTGTGGGAGTCCAGGAAACCTTCCGGAAAAGGATATACTCTTATCGCTGACGACTCAAAGTATACTCGGAAAATAATAGAAGACCTTCTGAGAGAAAAGAGTTTTTCCTCCAATCTCCTGTCGTTTGAGAACGGCCTTGAGCTTATATCCTCTTATTCCAGGCTGCTCAAGGAAAAACAGAAGATAGATATCGCGATTATAGACCTGAATATGCCCGTGATGGACGGTCTCACCGCAGCGAGGACAATGCGGTCGTTGGAGTCACAGGGTATGGCGAAGAAGACCCCGATTATTTTTTTCTCTTCCGAAAAGGCCGACGAAGGACTTAAGAAGCAGATGGAACTGCTTAAGCCCGCCAACTATGTCAATAAAGGCTCCGACCCAGATCCAGATAACCTTGCACTGAGAATAGAGTTTCTGGTGACCCATTTGATAGACAAATACGAGCAGGCAACCGGTTAAGCAGCCTGTTTTCTTGACTTACCCTGAAAATAATCATTATAATTCATAGATTTACGCGAGGTGAGAGTGGAAGATATCAACGAACTTATCGAACAGAGAATAAAAAAAGCGGAAGAACTCCGGGAAATGGGCGTAAAACCGTACGGCGGAGCATTTGACGCGAATGACCATGCCGCCGATCTGATTAATAAATACAATAATACATCAAAAGAGACGCTTGAGGCCGAACCATTGGGGTGCGCGCTTGCCGGCAGGATCATGTCACTCAGAAATTTCGGGAAGGCCGCATTCGCCCATTTACAGGACAGCTCCGGGAAATTACAGATATATTTCAGGAAAGACTTGCTGGGCGATGATCATAAGCTGCTAAAAAAACTGGACATCGGTGACATCATAGGCGTCAAAGGCAGACTCTTTCGGACAAGAACAGAGGAATTGACCGTCGAAGTCAACAGTTTTGAGTTGCTCACAAAGTCCATCAGGCCGCTGCCGGAAAAATGGCACGGATTGAAAGACGTGGAAACACGGTACAGGCAACGCTATGTGGACCTGATAGTCAACCCGGAGGTCAGGGAAAAGTTCGCGAAGCGAAGCGTGATAATAAAATCGGCCAGGGATTTTCTTGAGGCAAAAGACTTCATAGAAGTGGAGACACCGATGATGCACCAGATACCGGGGGGGGCGACCGCCAAGCCTTTCAGGACCCATCACAATGCCTTGGGTATCGACCTCTACCTCCGGATCGCGCCTGAACTCTACCTGAAAAGACTTCTCGTCGGAGGTTATGAACGGGTTTATGAATTAAACAAAAACTTCAGGAATGAGGGGATATCGGCAAAACATAATCCTGAATTTTCGATGCTGGAATTTTATATCGCCTATAAAGACTATAACTTTCTTATGTCTTTCACCGAAGAACTCATTGGCCACGTGGCCATGAAAACCGCAGGGACATTACAGATACAATATGGTGAGACAACAATCGACCTGACCCCTCCCTGGCCGAGGATACCCATGCTGAAAGCCCTTGAAGAAAGCGGGGTCCCCACTGAACTATTCAACGATCCCGGCAAGTTAACATCATGGGCCAGGGACAACCGCATCGATATACCGCATGGTTCGTCGCCGGGCAAGGTGATGGACGAGATCTTCAAGGAAAAAGTGGAGCCCGGCCTCATCCAGCCGACATTTATCACGGACCACCCGGTGGAACTCTCCCCGCTCGCCAAGAGAACAGCTGACGATCCTTCACTTGTCGAGAGGTTTGAACTATTTATCTGTTCAAGGGAAATCGCCAACGCATTCTCTGAACTTAACGACCCTTTTGACCAGAAAGAAAGATTCCTCGATCAGGTCAAGGCAAAACAGGCCGGAGACGAAGAGGCGCACTGGATGGATGAAGATTTTATCAGGGCGCTTGAATACGGCATGCCGCCGGCCGCAGGGGAAGGCATAGGCATCGACAGGCTGGTCATGCTTCTGACGGATTCCCCCTCGATTAGGGATGTGGTATTATTTCCTCAACTGAAACCAGAGCAGTAGGAAGATGAAGATTATAATAAATTACGTTTTCCCGGCCGAATCCATATGAAACTGCCTTATCAGGTATTCATAGCAATTCGATATCTGAAATCCAGGAAAAAACATAGTGGATTGTCCGTAAATACCGGGATTTCCATAGGTGGCGTGGCCCTGGGCGTGATGGCCCTTCTGGTAGTCCTGTCTGTCATGAGCGGGTTCCATCAGGATCTGCAGAAGAAGATTCTGGGCGCCAGCGCCCACATCATTGTCCGGCATTATGACGGTACGATACCGGAGTACAGAAAAGTATTAGAAAGCTTAAAGGGTGATAAAGAAGTGGAGTCATTTTCACCCTTTGTGCTCGGACAGGTTATGATATCCTCGGGGAAAAGGGTCCACGGGATTTTTATCAGGGGGATAGAACCTGAGATGGAGGCAAAGACCACTGAATTGCTTTCGCGTATAAAAGAAGGCGATGTACGGAACCTGGCTGAAAAAAACGGAATACCCGGCATCATACTCGGCAAGGAACTTGCGAATAATCTCGGGGTGCTTACAGGCGACATGATCAATATCGTCTCACCGGTTGCCGAGATAGGCCCAATGGGCATGCTTCCGAAAGTTAAGCAGTTCAGGGTGGCAGCCATATTCGAGATCGGAATGTTCGAATATGATTCTAACCTGGCGCTGACACTCATGAAACCCGTTCAGGAATTTTTCGGACTGGGAGATGATATATCCGGCATAGAGATGCGCCTGCGGGATATAGACAAAGCTCCCGAGGTACGAAGGCGCCTGCAGGAGAAACTGGGGTTGTCATTCTATGTTATGGACTGGATGCAGATGAATAAAAACCTCTTCTCCGCCCTCAAGCTCGAAAAGCTGGCCATGTTTATTATGCTTGTCCTTATTGTAATCGTCGCCTCGTTTAATATTATAAGCAACCTTATAATGAACGTAATGGAAAAAAGCCGGGAAATAGCGATTATGAAGGCAATAGGCGCTAAAAACAGCGGCATCATGATAATATTCATGCTGCAGGGGCTGTTTATCGGCCTTGTCGGTACTTCTCTCGGGCTGACTGGGGGCTATCTGCTCAGCTATCTACTCGATACATACCAACTGATAAAACTGCCTTCCGATGTATATTATCTCAGCCACCTCCCAGTCAAGATGCAACTGAGCGACTTCGTCGCCGTGTCTCTCTCGGCAATAATAATAAGCTTCCTTGCAACCATATATCCCGCATGGCAGGCGGCGAAACTGAACCCGGTTGAACCGTTGAGATATGAGTAGCCTGATTGAAGCGATTGATATCTCGAAGTCTTACGATACCGAAGCAGGAGTACTCCATGTATTAAAAGGTATTAACCTTTCGATACAACCAGGGGAGATGGTCGGGATCATGGGCGCCTCGGGCGCGGGCAAGAGCACGCTGCTTCATATACTTGGGGCTCTGGATAAACCGACCTCAGGAAGGGTGCTGTTTCAGGGGGCGGACATAGCGTCGATGGATGACAATTCACTCGCAAATTTCAGAAATTCGAGCATCGGGTTTGTATTCCAGTTTCACCACCTCCTGCCGGAATTCAGTTCACTCGAAAATATTATGCTCCCGGGCCTGATCAGTAATCTACCATACCAGGAAGTCGAGAAAAAGGCCAAAGGTCTTCTCGACGAACTGGGTCTTTCGAAACGGATAAAACACAGGCCGGGTGAACTGTCGGGAGGTGAACAGCAGCGTGTCGCGGTTGCGAGGGCACTCATACAGAGTCCGCATATAGTCCTTGCGGACGAGCCGACCGGCAATCTTGACGCCAGGACAGGTAATGAACTTTTCGAACTCTTTCTCGATCTGAACACAGAAAAAAAAATCGCGTTCGTTATTATCACACATAACAGATCGCTTTCGAGCCGGTGCCACAGGGAAATTGAGATGGCGGACGGCATGATCATATAATCCAGGAAGATATGAAAAAGGCTTTTCTAAACAGATGAAGGCCGGGTTTTTACAGTTCAGCCCGGTATTCGGAGATATAAAACATAATATTGAAACGGTCAGCCGGATATTAACATCCGTCAACAACGGTCTCATCGTCCTGCCAGAACTCTTCAACACCGGCTACCAGTTCATTGCAAGGCATGAAGCAGAAGCACTTTCCGAGGAGATACCATCAGGCTATACAACACAAAGGCTGATCGAATTGTCAAAAAACCGGTCTGTCTACATATCAGCCGGCATTGCCGAGAGAGACGGCAACAATCTATACAACTCCGCCGTCTTAACCGGTCCGGAGGGATTTATCGGGGCTTACAGGAAAACACATCTTTTCTTCGAGGAGAAGTTATGGTTTTCTCCAGGCGACACCGGGTTCAAGGTCTGGCAAACACCCATCGGAAATATAGGTATGATGATATGCTTTGACTGGTTCTTTCCAGAGTCCGCGAGAACCCTGGCCTTGAAAGGGGCGGATATCATAGCGCACCCCTCAAATCTTGTTCTCCCCTACTGCCCTGACGCAATGGTGACAAGGTGTATCGAGAACAGACTATTCGCCATTACCGCAAACAGAACCGGACGGGAGAAAAGAGGGGAGAAAGACGCCATGGAATTTATCGGCTGCAGCGAGATCGTAGCCCCAAACGGCAAAATACTCTCCCGCGCTGCAAAGGATGCGGAGACGATCATTCAGGCAGAGATTAACATAGATGACGCCAGAAATAAAAGCCTGAATCCCCTCAATAATATATTCAGCGACAGGAGGGAAAGCCTTTACCGTTCCTGATCACGTCTCCTCATGCCTCTCCCTGATTCCATCGACCGAGCCATCCACTTTCCAGCCTGTGCGCTCCCTCCGAAGGGTACGGCCTGCAACATCAAACTAACGACCTAATAAGGAATCACAACATCATAATTGACAAGCTCCCGCGCAATATCCTCCGTGCTCATCAACTCGAAGTCGCTGTTTTCAGCAGTATTGGTATAAATCCTGGCATCGAGATCACCCAGAGTCTCCACATTAAGAGGCACCCCTTCCGCCTCTTCCAGTTTCTTGTCCATAACAAAAACACTCACCTCATCATCCGCCAGCGTAAGCCCGACGGCCATCCTCAATGCCTCAGCCTGCTTGTCCCTGACAACCACTGCTATCTTCTTGGCCATTTCTCTCTCCTTTTTACAGTATTAATTGAATTTTCCCGGAAATTCCGATATTTTTTACTGTTCTTTTTTATCACAAAAATTTATCACAAAAAACAGATATTAGTCAAGAGATATCATAATAAATTCGCCGAACAACAGATTTGGTGTTTATCATTTCAACCCCGGCCACGGCAGACCGGGCTTGTAAAGTGTTTTCTCCGCAACCGGCGGATGGGCCGGAAAAACGTCCTGATCAGCAACGCCGGAGTAAAAAACAACTCTTATTTGAGCCCCGGGACTTTTTTCCCGGTGAATATAATCCTGGCATCTTTCCCTGAGCCGTCTCCAGGAAAGAATGAGGGCATCTTAAAGTGATACCCCCTGGGGAGAGGGACCTGCCTGCGGCCTTTGCCGTTGGGCCTGATAGTATAAATACCGATTTTTCGAATATTCTTCATATCAACATGCCAGTACGCCAGCAGTCTTCCGTCACTGGACCATTCCGGCATCACGTCCGTTGTCACCCGTCTGGAAATATCTTTCTCCCGACCGGTTTTGAGGTCTAAAACTATTGTATGGAAATTGCCTTTTCCGAAATGACGGGTAAAGGCCACTTTTGTCCCATCCGGTGACAGTTTCGGATCAGAGTCGCCGGGCGGTGGCTTACGCTTCATAGCAGACTTTGGAAAGGCAGGATGGGTTATCTGTTCGGCCCTTCCGGAGCCAAGCTTCATGAGCCAGATGGATCTGACATCTCTTTTATCAATCGTGGCCGGGAAAACAATTTTTCTGTCTACCTGGTGAGGGTCCGATACCCAGGGAATATCCGCGGGTGACACATTAGTGATCCGCCGCGTGGCGATGTCAATATGTTTAATCCGGAGCTTTCTTTTATCCGGATTATCATTGGACATATAAATAAGACCTTTTCCGTCGGGGGTCCAGTAGCTGTTAACATTGATAATATTTTTGCGGGGCGGGATAAGGCTCTTAAGACCGCTGCCATCCATACGTACGATCATAATCTCGGTGTTTGTATAGCCGTTTTTTTCTTCCGCAAGCCCCAATATCGGTTTGCGGTTATTAAAACGGGAAAAAGTAATCCATTTCCTGTTCGGAGAAACCCTCGCGTGGTTCAATTCCCGATAGGAATCAGAGACAATCAGCCTGAAATCCCTCCCATCAAGCCTGCTGGTATAAACCCCAAATCGTTCAGGGGCTGCTTTGTTTGCCGCCGCCATACAGGCCGTAAAGGGAAAAACCAACAGAAAGACAACCAATCGCCAATATTTGCTCCCCAATTTCATAATCCTGTAACCTCATTCTTTTAAAATATTAATATTAATTTACGCCCGTTTATAGATACCACAACCAGCACGGAAAATCAAGCTGTTTGAATTCATTTTGAATTCATATAAAAAACGCTTTACATTTGAAATTTCCTGTTCTACTATTTTAAATAATAATATCTTATAAAGGAAAAGGTGTTAAAAAATGCTGAAAAATTGTCACGAGGCCAATTCAATCTCACGTATAACTCAAATCCCCCGGAAAGATAAACAGCAGAAAAAAGGAGACGTTATGACCAGCAAAAAATTCTTACCGGGCGAAAGGATGAACAGACCTTTCAGCCCGGGACTCTGGATACTCATCGCCAGTCTGATTATCGTCTTATCTCCCCTGAACGTAATTGCAAAAGACAATACACCTTTGGGGGTCAATATCACTATGGCGAACGCCCCGGACAGTTCGACGGAAGACCTTACCGACGCCTTGTCTGAAGCAATAACCCTCGGCAGCCATGGAGGTTTTATATGGCATTGGGCAAGACAGGCGTCATTGCCGTTTCGCCTGACGCAACAGTGGCTCATACAGCAGGTCGGCCTCAAAAGCTTTGTTCAGTTATCGATCCAGAGCTTCGGCCTGCCCCAGCCGCCGGGCGGACTGGCGCCCACTTTCGCCGATCCCGAAACCAGGGCGAAATATCTGGAAAACGTTGAGATGTTCGCCTCATTGCAACCCGACTACATGAACCTGTCGACGGAAGCAAACTTCATGTATTTCTGGGCGAAGGAGGAATGGGATAATTACAAGACACTTTACCGGGAAGCCTATCAGTTGATAAAAGAAATTTCACCGGAAACAAAAGTTGGAGTCTCATATCATTACAGTCTTTTCATGTGGCAGCAGCAGTTCGATCTTCCCGCTGATCTGGGTCCGTACGATTATATCGCCTTCACCTCCTATCCTGCGTGGCTTGTAAATGATGGGCACTATGCATCAATTAATGAAATACCCTCTAGCTGGTATGGCGCTGTGCGTACTGTTTTCCCCGATGCGCCCATCCTCTTCTCCGAGATAGGGTGGTCGAGTAACGGGACCGGAAGCCTGGAAGACCAGGCCAAGTTTGTCGAGGCGCTGCCAAGGCTGATGTCGGATGTTCAGCCTGAGTTAATAACATGGATCTTTCTGCATGAAACAGACTACTTCCAGCCGGAGTTGCTGGATCTCCTTTCAGAGCAGGAACAGCAAATCATAGCGGAGCTGGGTATTGACATGGCGCTCCTGTTTGTCAGATTCAACGGGATGGGACTACGCCATCTGGATGGCACACCCAAACCGGCCTGGTTCAGTGCGATCGGCCTGGATTTCGGTTATTAAATAAAAAACCGCTGACGGGAAACAGGAGACGTCCCACTTTAATACCATATTCATGCTCGCAAAAAATCAGCCTTTAAAAAATTACGCTGGCATAGAATGCCCTGTTTATTGCATAATAGAATAACCACGTTATGAACAAAATGATTTCCGTAGTAATTCCAAACTACAATGGCGGCGATACGATCGGCAAGTGTCTTGAAGCCGTTTACACCTCCAGTTACGACAATTTCGAAGTCATAGTCGTAGATGACGGCTCAACCGACAATTCGGCCCATGAGATAGAGAAATTCCCCTGCAGGTTTATCCGGCTGGAGAAAAACTCGGGTGCTTCAGTCGCGAGGAATACAGGCGCGTTAAACAGCAAGGGTGACATCATCTTCTTCACTGATTCCGACTGCGTTATGAAGGAAGACACCCTGTCGATAGCAGAGAGGGCGATCTCTGAAGAAGGCGCTGACGCAGTCATAGGCGGTACGTACACCCGCATGCCTTATGACCGGAGGTTCTTCAGCATCTTCCAGTCCGTATTCGTTAATTACTCTGAGATCAAAGACCCTGAAAACCCCGACTATATAGCGACACACGCAATGGCCATTGACGCCGGGACATTCAAAAAGACAGGCGGCTTCCCCGAGGTCTTCATGCCGATAATCGAGGATGTGGAATACAGCCACAGGATACGCAGGGCAGGTTACAGGCTTGTGATGAGGCCTGATATGCTTGTGCGACATATATTTAACTACTCCATGACGGTCTCTCTCTCGAATGCCGTCAAAAAATCGAGGTACTGGACTATATATTCATTAAACAACAAGGACGTGCTTGCGGATTCCGGAACGGCATCCGTGGAGCTGAAGGCCAATGTCGCTTCATATTTCCTGGGTCTTCTTCTGTTAATAGCATGGCTGTTTTCAGGGCAGACATTCTTTTTACTGCCACTACCCCTGGTATGCGGCGTTAACCTCTACATAAACAGAAACCTTATAAAGGCTTTTTATGAGACCAACGGCATATTATTTGCCGTATCCGCGGCTATATACTACACGATGATCTATCCGCTTGCGGTAGGCGCTGGCGCTTTCATCGGCATAGCACAATATTTCCTGAAAAGGGGGGCATGAATGTCCTATTCGCCGTTATCACACGTAAGCGATATACTCTGGAAGAGAAGGCCCATCCACCTGACCTTCTTCCTGACGAAGAGGTGCAACTCAAAGTGCCCGTTCTGCTTTTATCTCAAGAGCACCGATGACCAGGCGGAATCAAATGAGCTGACACTTGATGAGATCGGCAGGATATCCTCATCCATGGGCAAACTGCTCTGGCTCGCCTTTTCCGGGGGGGAGATACACCTAAGAAAAGACCTCTTCGAGATAAGCAAAGTCTTCTACGACAACAACAGGCCTTCCATAATGCTCTTTCCCACCAATGGCATGCTTCCCGAACTGATCAGCGAGAGGATGGAGCGGATACTTCAATACTGCGAAAAAAGCGTTGTTGCCGTGAAGCTCTCACTCGACGGACTGAACGGGGCGCATGACAGGGTCCGCAATACCCCGGGCAGTTTCGAAAATACCATCAGGACCTATCATAGGCTCGAAGGCCTGCTTGAGAAATATCCCAATTTCGAACTCGGCATCAATACGGTCTTCTGTTCGGAGAACCAGGATGACATGGACGGTATCATAGACTTTGTAAGCGGCCTGGAAAACATAAAGACCCATACAATCTCCCTTGTGAGGGGCAACCTCTCGGATACAAGTTACAAAAACGTCTATCTCGAAAAATACTATCATGCCATAGACCGGCTGGAGAAGAACCAGAAAGACAGAACAGCCAGGGTCTACCGTTTCAAGGGGGCCAAAATAAAGGCCGCGCAGGACATTGTGCAGCGCCGGCTTATCCACCAAACCAGAATGGAGAACAAGTGGCTGATCCCCTGCTACGCCGGCAGGCTGAACCTGGTCCTGACCGAAAACGGCGATGTCTTCCCATGCGAGATTCTGACGAAGAGTTTCGGCAATGTGAGGGATTACGGCCTGGACATGGCCAGGGTCGCCCGAACGGACAAGGCACTAAAGATCATAAATGATATCCGCAGCAACAAATGCTTCTGCACTCACGAATGCAATTTCATGATTAATATCCTCTTCAACCCGATGATGTACCCCGCTCTACTGAAGGAATACCGCCAGATCTGACCCTGAAATGTCTCTGGGACCGGAATGATAATTTCCTTACTGGGGCCGGAGATAGAACCCCTTTCAGAAGTTGAAAGGACCTTTCGGGCCAGAAACTAAAATGACAAATCCACGATGTTTCTATTATAATAATCCCAGTTTAAATTTATAAGTTTCCGGTATCAGGATTAAATAATATGGCTTCCAGGAAAAAAGAAAAAAGAATAAGGCCCGGATGGGATGAATACTTTATTAATATAGCAAAGGCTGTATCCGCGCGTGCCACATGCCTCAGACGGAGGTACGGGGCCGTGATTACAAAAGATAAAATAATCATCAGCACCGGCTATAACGGAGCTCCCACCGGAATGAAGGACTGTATCGAGACCGGCAAGTGCACGAGAAAAGAACTGGAGATACCGCACGGCGAGCGCTATGAACTCTGCCATAGTGTGCATGCCGAGGCGAACGCGATTATAAGGGCCTCCGCGGATGAACTTAATGGCGCGACTATTTATATATCAGGAGAGGAAGACGGCCAGGGGGAGTGCCTGTCCGAAGCCTGCATGATGTGCAAAAGAATGATACTTAATGCAAAAATAGGACGGGTTGTCTATTCTGACGGAAGCGGCAAATATCACGTCATAGCACCCAGCCAATGGCTTAAAAAACGGGTCTGACTTATCTTAAAATACCGATTACAACGAAAAGGAAATACATGAAGACGATAATTGTTACGGGATGCGCGGGGTTTATAGGCGGGAAGGTTTCAGAACAGCTTCTAAAAAACAACGACAGGGTCATCGGCATTGACAACATGAACGATTACTATGATCCTGCATTAAAGGAATGGCGTCTTCAGTCTTTAAAGAAATACGATGGGTTCTCTTTTGTAAAAGCCGACATCTCCGACTTCCCCGCGACCAGGAAACTATTTGCCGGCAAAAAAATCGATGCCGTCATAAACCTTGCCGCGCGGGCCGGCGTCAGGGCCTCGGTTTCAGACCCATGGATTTACCTTGATACCAATGTAAAAGGCACTCTGAACCTCCTGGAATGCTGCAAGGAATTCAATACTAAAAAATTCGTCCTTGCTTCCACATCCAGCCTGTACGGTTTCAACAAAATGCCGTTTCTGGAGGACAGCCCCACCGACTCTCCGCTTGCGCCCTATTCAGCAACCAAAAAAAGCGCGGAAGCGCTCTGTTACAGCTACCATTACCTGTATGGAATCGATATAACCATCCCCAGGTATTTTACTGTCTACGGCCCCGCGGGCAGGCCGGATATGAGCATATTCATATTCATCAAAAATATAGATAACGGTACCCCCGTCCCTGTATTCGGCGACGGGAAACAGCAGAGGGATTTTTCGTATATAGACGATATCGCGGACGGCACGATACGGTGCCTGAGGGATGTCGGATATGAAATATTCAACTTCGGCAACGACAAGCCGGTCGAGCTAATGTATGTAATAAATATGATAGAAAAGGAACTGGGCAAAAAAGCCTTTATAGAATTTTCTCCCCGGCATCCGGCGGACGTTGTTGCAACCTGGGCCAATATCAACAAATCACGGACAAAGCTCGGATGGGAGCCGAAGACCTCCATCGAGGAAGGCATCAAAAATACAGTCGCGTGGTACATGGAAAACAGGGATTTTCTTAACAGTCTCAGGAGTCCGTAATACCACACCATCTCCGGAGCAGAAACTTTGCTCCAGCCTTGTCAAGGGGTTCATTGCTGTTTCCGCAGTGCGGGTCCTGCACACACGAAGGACAGCCGTAAACACATGAGCACTCCTCGATAATCTTCCGGGTCATATTCAGCCATTCACCAGCAATCTCGATCGCCCGTTTCGAGAGACCGACTCCTCCCTCGTGGCCGTCATAGATGAAGATGGCCGGCATACCGAAATCAGGAAAACATGTATGGCTGAGCCCCCCGATATCTCCCCTGTCACATAACGCGAAGAGGGGCATGCAGGCGATCAACACATGTTCAACGGCATGAAGCGCCCCCGCGAGGTCGAAGCCCCCCGCCACTATCTCCGCTTGAGTGGCGCTGTCAACAACTGTCCAGAGGCCTTCGGTCTCAAATATATACTCCGGAAGCTGGAGGGTATGGCCCGATATCTTTTTCCTGTCATATACCCGCTTCTTTTCATAACCGGTTATCCGCCGGGTTATCCGGAGAAAACCCCATCTGAAGATCAGGCTGTTGAATTCCAGCATCGCTTTTTCCTCGATTATTTCGGTTGTCTCACTGCTCAACGCCTGAGTATAATACGTGGATTTCGCCGGCCTGCATACAGCCTTCTTTTTTTCGGTATCAAGTTCCAGCACCTCATACTGTCTTCCCCTGTGGAGATATATAGCGCCCGGGAACGCCTCCCGGTAAACCCGTCCGCCGTTTAATTCTCCGACCGCCCTGCCCGACTCACTCACAAGCATAAAACGGTCTCCGATCGCCCTTATGCCGACCTCCCTCTGAGGCATTCTATCACGCGAAAACCAGACATCGCCTTTTTTGCCGGGATATAAGGCATTTTCAGCCGCAAGTTCAGTGATAAGGGGCTTCAGCTTATCTATATCATAGACGCTGTCATCACGTCCCAGGTAAAGTTCAGACGCAGCACAGACGATATGCTTTTTGAGTATATTTTTATTGTCGGGGTCGATTACAGCGGCCTCATGGCTCTTATCGAAAAACTCATCCGGATGTTTTATAAAAAAATGGTCCAGCGCGTCCTGAATCGCCACAAGAACGACTATGGATTCACGGTCCTGCCTGCCGACGCGGCCCGCCCTCTGCCATGTGCTCGATACAGAACCCGGATAACCACAGAGGATACAGCAATCAAGTCCTCCGATGTCCACACCCAGCTCCAGAGCGCTTGTTGATATAACACCCATCAGCTCTCCGCTGAAGAGTCTTTCCTCTATCTCACGTCTTTCCCCGGGCAGAAACCCGGCCCTGTAAGGGCTTATCTTATCCGCAAGTTCAGGGGCATAGTCCAATGTCCAGGAGTATATCAGCTCCGTGATCTTTCTCGTCTTGGTGAAGACTATCGTCCGGATTCCAGCCCTTATACATTTAACAAAGAGTCTTGTGGCAACGCCGTAAGGGCTTTCGATCGGGTTGACAAAGAAAAAATTCTTGCCGGCGGACGGCGCCCCGCTTTCCCGGATTACACTAAAAGGCAGTCCGGCGAGATTCTCTGCAAGCAGCTCTGGATTCGCTATGGTTGCCGATAAGGCTATGAACCGGGGACTCGAACCATAAAAATCGCAGATACGGCGCAGCCTCCTGAGCACCTGCGCGACATTTGATCCGAACACACCCCTGTAAGTATGAATTTCGTCTATCACAACGTATCTCAGGTGCCTGAAGAAATCCGCCCATTTCCTGTGAAACGGGATTATCGCGAGATGCAGCATATCAGGGTTTGTAAATATTACGTTCGGGGGAGATTCCCGGATATCTTTCCTCTTCTGCGCCGCTGTGTCGCCGTCGTACACCTCTCCCGCGTTATCAATACCAAGCGCATCGGAAAGCTCTTTCAGGTTTCTGAGCTGGTCCTGTTCAAGACCCTTCAGCGGGAATATAAAGAGTGACGCGGAATGCGCGTCATCCATGATCGATTCGAGCACGGGGATATTGTAGGCAAGACTCTTGCCGCTCGCGGTCGGCGTCATCAGCACAACATTTTCGCCCTGTCTGATCAATTCGATCGCCTTCACCTGGTGGCTGTAAAAATCGTTTATTCCCTTCCCTTCCAGCACCGCCCT
>VAPF01004206.1_pt1 | contig 22481 bp, 21 predicted proteins | sample 3393931 | NCBI WGS metagenome assembly VAPF01 (sample SAMN08290437, study PRJNA428436) | hydrothermal vent metagenome | isolation source: Deep-sea hydrothermal vent chimney | place: Atlantic Ocean: South-mid Altantic Ridge | depth 2773 m m | reverse complement strand
CTGTAAGAGGTATTATTGATTTTGCTGGCCGCGGATATACGGGCAATCCATAATTTCCGAAAATCACGTTTTTTCTGACGGCGGTCACGGTAGGCGTAACACAGAGCGCGGTCTACGGCCTCGGAAGCAGTTCTGATTAAACGATGACGGCCGCCAACATAACCTCTGGCCATCTTTAATATCTTATTTCTACGGCGGCGTGCCTTAAATCCACGCGTTACTCTGGGCATCTCAATCTCCTTAAAATTACGGCTAAAAATTATTTTGGCCTTGTGGAAACGAAATAATATTATTCAGCTTCTACAAGGCCCGATTATCTAATTGATGTTTTTACAGATAGGGCAGCATACGCTTGACGTTTCTGACATTAGAAGAATCAAGAACGGTACTCTTACGAATACCCCTTTTCAGTTTAGTGGTCTTCTTGGTCAGAATATGACTGCCAAAGGCCTTATTACGAATTATTTTTCCGCTGCCGCTGGCCTTAAAACGTTTGGCCGCTCCGCGGTTGGTTTTCATCTTGGGCATGACTATTTCTCCTGTTTCGTAACTATTCAGCGAGGGCTGGTAATTACCCTCAACTCGTAACCGTAACTGCTCAGGTGTGCTCCAGGTTCGTTCGTTTCGGCCTCCGAGTCAGGTAAGCGGAGCGGAGACTCCGATACTTCCTGTACGTGAGGAGGACGAAATGGGCGAAGATGGGGTACAGCTGAACAGTTACCCTGATTATTTATTTAGGGGCGACAAACATAACCATCTGCCGGCCTTCCATCTTGGGTTCCTGAATAATTACCGCCACATCTTCCAAAGCACTGGCAATCATCTTCAGAGTTTTATAACCCTGGCTGTCGGCATAAACTATTTCCCGGCCTCGGAAACGAACTGTTACCTTGACCTTGTTTTTGTTCTCAATAAATTTTCTGATGTTCTTGACCTTAAAGTCAACATCATGCTTTTCAGTCTTGGGCCGCAGCTTGATTTCTTTGGTTTCCACCACGCTTTGCTTTTTCTTGGCCACAGCCTGCTTTTTACTCAATTCATAGCGGTATTTACCGTAATCCATGATCCGGCAGACCGGAGGATCAGAGTTTGGTGATATCTCAACCAGGTCATAACCATCCCCTCTTGCCTTGGCCAAGGCCTCTCTCGTTGGCATAACACCCAGCTGTTCGCCGTCCAAATCAATAACTCTGATGCTCTGTACTTTGATCAATTCGTTGATCCGCGCCCTGGCCTCTCTGCCGTTTTGATCCTTCCTTCTACCTTTTTTGATACTCCACCTCCAACTGTGGTTTTTTTGTATGGTAACTGTTCAGCGGCATCCCGTCTTCGCCCATTCCGGTTTTCTCGAATATGACCTGTGCTTCAAAGTCCAAAATGAACGAGGTAAGCATAGACTCTGAGCTGGAGCATGGCTGAATAGTTACGTATGGTTAATCCAGCGTTGGGATACAGCTATCTTCTTTAATTTGATCAAGGAACTCACCGACGGTCATGGCTGGCAGATTCTTGCCGTCACGTAAACGGGCGGTAATGGTATTATCTGCCATCTCTTGGTCGCCGATAATCAACATAAAGGGGATTTTGTTTAACTGGGCCTGACGAATCTTATAATTCAATTTTTCGTTGCGCAGATCTTTTTCGACCCGGATTCCGGCCTTTCTTAATTGCTCGTATACCCCTTGGGCATATTCATTCTGAGCATCAGAGATGTTAAGGATAATAGTCTGTACGGGAGCCAACCACAAGGGGAAGGCCCCAGCGTAATGTTCTATAAGCACCCCAAAGAAACGCTCAAGAGAACCCATTAAAGCTCGGTGAATCATGATGGGTTGATGATCGTGGCCATCTTCTCCGGTATAGCTCATGACAAAACGTTCAGGTAAATTAAAATCAACCTGAATGGTGGAGCATTGCCAGGAACGACCTATAACATCCTTAATTTTTATATCAATTTTAGGGCCGTAGAAAACCCCCTCACCGGGATCAATTTCGTAGCTCATGCCTCTTTTCTCAAGGGCATGTTTCAGGGCGTTGGTGGCCCGCTCCCAATTCTCGTCACTGCCGACAGATTTTGCCGGCCGGGTGGAGAGATAAACCTCATACTCCTTGAAGCCAAAAGTCTGGAGAATATTCATATTGAGGTCTAAAATATTGAATATCTCATCTTCCAACTGCTCAGGCAGGGTAAATATATGGGCATCATCCTGCGTAAAACCCCTAACCCGCATCAGGCCGTGCAGGGCACCTGTACGCTCATAACGATATACCGTTCCCAATTCACACCAGCGGATGGGAAACTCCCGATAGCTGCGCTTACGTGTCTTGTAGATGGCAATATGAAAAGGGCAGTTCATGGGCTTGATCTGGTAGCTGACCTCATCTACCTCCATGGGCGAGAACATATCGTCAGCGTAAAAATCAAGATGTCCAGAGGTCTGCCATAAACCACGTTTGGCTATCTGCGGGGTATAGAGCAGTTCGTAATCATGCCGGAAATGCTCATTCTTCCAGAACTCTTCAATTAATGAGCGAATTCTGGCCCCTTTGGGCTGCCAGAGAATAAGGCCTGGGCCCACCTGATCGTTAATGGTGAATAGCTCCAGTTCCCGGCCGAGACGGCGGTGATCTCGTTTTTTAGTCTCCTCTAAGAGCCGTAAATGGGTGCGCAGGGCCTTGGCATCGTTAAACGCGGTGCCGTAAATTCGTTGTAGCATGGCATTTTTTTCATCGCCACGCCAGTAAGCACCAGCCACCTTGAGCAACTTAAAAGCTCTTAAACGGCCGGTACTCGGCAGGTGCGGGCCCCGGCATAGATCGACAAAATCACCTTGTTGATAAAGGGATACGGTATTGCCGGCAATATCATTAATGATTTCCAGCTTATAATTCTGGCCCTTATTTTCGAACAGAGCCGCAGCCTCTTCCTTGGATACCACCTGGCGGCTAAAAGGCAAGTCGGCGTTGACTATTTCCTGCATCTTCAACTCTATTTTCTCTAAATCAGCAGTCGAGAATGGAGAGTCCTTGGCAAAATCATAGTAAAAACCGTTGGTAATGGAAGGGCCTATGGTTACCTGAACCTCGCTGCCGAATATATCAAGCACGGCCTGGGCCATAATGTGAGCGGCACTGTGCCGTATAATGTCGAGTCCTGCCGGGCTGGCGGCGGTAATGGTTTCTAAGGCGGTGTCAGCTTGCAGGGGGGTGGATAGATCCTTTAAGTCATTACCGATCTTAACGGCCAGCACCTTTTTCCGCGTCTTGTTAGAGCAGATGGTCTTGACAGCCTCGGCGGCCGAGACTCCGGCAGGCAGCGCCTGAGCCGGGCCGTTATCTATGGAAATATTGATTGTCATTGTCTTCGGGCCGCGCGGGTTAAAGGAAGCGCGGCTGCTTCCTGGTCTTATAGCTAAATTATCTGTCTTGGTTGATCAGCCTATTGGCCAACGGCCGCTTTAAAGAATGGAGAATGGTAGGCACGAGCGGATTTGAACCGCTGACCTCTTGCGTGTCGAGCAAGCGCTCTAACCAACTGAGCTACGCGCCTATGGCAGAAAAACCAATGATGGACAAGTAGTCCGACAAACGGAATTAATTAACAATTAATATTTGTTAAGTCAAGAATAATATATGGTAAAAAGCAGAGGAATTAATATTATTCTGGTTCTTGAGTCTGCCGCTGATTGATCGTGGCCATGGCGGCCAGGGAACCCTTTTTAACTATTAGTTTAAGGGCCGCCTCTATTTGCGGGATTCTTACCGATAGAATCTGACGTTCTGCGGCAGCGAAACGGCCGAGTACAAAATCAGCTACTGCCATTGGCGCCGGAGGCCGGCCAATCCCAACTCTAATTCTGCTGAATTCTCTGCTGTGCAGGTGGCTGATTATAGACGATATGCCCCGATGACCGCCGCTCCCCCGGTTGTTGACCACTTTTATGCGGCCTATGTCAAGGTCAAGGTCGTCATGAATTACGATTATGTCGGTGGCCGCAATATGAAAATAAGCAGCAATACGTTCCACCGCCTGACCGCTTTCATTCATAAAGGCCTCTGGTTTAACGAATAGCAGCTTTGCTCCCCAGATTTCGGCTTTAGCCGTTTGAGCTATCCATTTAGATGGCGAGAATGTAAAATTATTATTTTCGCTCAGATAGTCGAGAAGCTGGAAACCAATATTATGTCTGGTTCCCTGATATTTAGCCCCTGGGTTGCCAAGGCCGACAATGAGCAGCATTTTTATCTACCTTTGAAAGCTGATGGTTATTGCACGGTTGGAGATGTAACAAATTCTCTAAGCTAACGAAGAATAAGAATAAAAAAAACCGGAAAAAATGAACTTTTCCCGGTTTCCGGGGCAAACTTTGGTGGCCGCTTATTCCGCTATTTCTTTCTCAGGCTGGGCGGCAGTCTCACCTTCCGCGTCCTCATCCTCAAAATCCGCAGCTTTGACAGTGGCGTGAATCACCGCGATGCAGATGGCATCTTTGTCATTTTTAATCTCAATATTGGCGGGTATCGCAAGGGCTTCACAGCTGATTTGATCACCAATATCCAGAGCGCTGATATCGATCTCAATATAATCGGGAATATCCAAGGGCAGGCCCTGTAAGGTAACAAAGGGCAGACCAATGTGAAGCTCGCCACCGAGATCGACCCCTTTCGCCTTGCCGCTGAATTTAAGCGGTACCTCAAACACCGTGGGGGTATCAAGCTTTATCTCATGAAAATCAACATGAAGCAGGGAGTCATCTACTGGTTTAGTCTGGATTTCTTTAACCATGACGTGCCGTTTAACACCGGCAATATCCAGATTGAATATGGCATTCCGCCGCTGCATCTGGAGCAATGTGTGAGTGAGATCCTTGCAGTCAAACTGCAGGTGAACCGGCTCGAGATGATTGCCATAGAGGACAGCTGGGGTTGCCCCTGAACTTCTGAGACAGCGGTTGGCACCTTTACCAAATTTATTTCTTACCTGGGCGCTTAAATCGTATTGTAACATTTGCTTAAAACCTCCTGCACGGACTTTATCCGAAACTGATTGTTTGGTTTAATGGGCTGTGTCAGCCAAATTATTGGCATCTTATACAAATAATGAACTCACCGAATCCTCGGAGTGAATACAGCTTATGGCATTGCCAATGAGCTCGGCAATGGAAAGCACCTTTATCTTGGAGCAGTTACGGACTTTCTCGCGGAGCGGGATACTGTCGGTAATAACCAGAGATTTTATCTTGGAGGCTTCAAGCCGTTCAATGGCCGGCCCTGAAAGTACGCCGTGTGAACAGCAGGCGTAGACTTCGTGAGCCCCTCTTTCAATCAATATGTCAGCGGCTGAACAGAGGGTACCGGCCGTGTCAACCATGTCATCTAAGAGAATAGCGGTCTTGCCCTTTACGTCGCCGATGACATTCATGGCGGCGCATACATTGGCCCGCTCCCGTCTCTTGTCGATAATGGCCATATCGGCACCGAGGCGTTTGGCAAAGGCCCTGGTGCGCTCAACGCCGCCGGCATCAGGGGATACCATGATAATATTGCTGCATTCCCGTTTTATATAATCAAGCAGGATGGGAGCGGCGTAGAGATTGTCAACGGGAATATTGAAGAACCCCTGAATCTGACCAGCGTGCAGATCCAGGGTCAGCACCCGGCGAACGCCAACCACCATCATCATTTCAGCGACTACCTTGGCGGTAATGGGTACCCGGGGAGCAACTTTTCGATCCTGACGGGCGTAACCATAATAGGGGATAACAACTGTAATTCTTCTCGCCGAAGCCCGGCGCATGGCATCGACCATAATCACCAGTTCCATGAGATGGTCATTTACCGGCGGGCAGGTGGGTTGAATAAGAAAAATATCCCGGCCCCTAACATTTTCTTTGATTTCAACGAATATTTCACCATCACTGAATCTTCTGACTTCGGCGACGGACAAGGGAATATCCAGGTGCTGGCATATTGACTCCGCCAGCGGCCGGTTGGCATTACCGGTAAAAACCTTCATGTCCTTCAACATACTTTTCATTCCAATTCCCTTGTGTATCCGGCACTAACCGGAATTATATATTATATGGCTGGGGCGGTAGGATTCGAACCTACGAATGCAGGCGTCAAAGGCCTGTGTCTTACCGCTTGACGACGCCCCAAGAAACGACATAAAATGTTTTGGAAAATCTGCCAGTCCGGCCACTGCTTTATCTGTATGCTGTCAAACCGGCCATGCCGCGCATGATATAACCCACGGATATATGGCCTGGCAGACCTTGGAGCAATTTTCGGCTGCCTGTTGGTGGGCAAATATGCCGAAAACCGTGGGGCCGCTGCCTGACATCAGGGCTACGGACGCCTTTAATTTAAGCAATTTCCCCTTTATGTCTTTAATAATTGGATAGCTCTCGGCGGTTACCGCTTCCAGGTCATTAAAGGGAAAATCAGTATCTGCCCTGCGCATGAGCCGGGTAATATCTTCAGGCAGTAAAATCCTATCTCCTGATTTTGAATAGCGAGATAAGATATCTGGCTTATGAGCAGTTGTCAATCGAAAATTGTCATAAACCCATTTTGTGGAGACGGAAAAACCAGGGTTGACCAAGACAAACCAGGCATCTTGCGCCGCTGGCAATTCGTCTATTGTGGTGCCTGTTCCGGTAACCAGAGCACTGCCGCCCGCAGTTATAAAAAAAGGCACATCCGAGCCTAATTCGGCACCAAGTTTTCTTAAAACAGCTGGTGAATAATTTGTCTTAAAGAGTTTATTCAGCCCCATAAGTACGGTGGCTGCATCACTGCTGCCGCCGCCTAAACCGGCCGCTGTCGGAATGCCCTTGTGGAGTTTAATCTCAACGCCGTTTTTTAAGCCGCTGTATTTTAAGAAGGTCAGAGCAGCTTTAAAGGCAATATTGCCCTCATCCTCCGGTAAATCGGAACCCGGGCATGACAGCCGTATGTGCTGCTTGGTTTTTCTTAACAAAATTTCGTCGGTTAGGTTGATCTTCTGCATAACCGATTTGATATTGTGAAGGCCATCATCCCTGAGACCGCAAACCTTTAAGGTTAGATTTATCTTGGCCGGAGCCTTAACAACTATTTCCGTCATCAGGGTTTTTTAGGTGAAAGTCAGAGGTGGCGGGGAGAAAGCCCGGTGCGCCGGGATGGGAATTATTTTGATTCGGATGTTGATTTTACATAGCGCATCTTCAGGTCATAAATGCTGTTTTCTATAAGCTCGGCCTCCTCGGCATTGACATTACCCCTGGTTTTCTCCTGGAGCATGGTCATGGTGTCGATGGTGTGTTTGGCCATCAGCGGATCTTTGTGTGTTTTGCCACTCACCGGATCGGCGATTTCCCCAAGATGATAAAAGGCGGAGGTGTTTAAGGCCATAAAGAATGAGGTGAAGCTGACCTTGGGCATTACGCATTTGCCATCTTTTTTGATCATCCCGGGGGCGCAGTCACAGTCTTTATCCCGCTGTTTGTCTCTGGCCATGATTTAAATCTCCGGCATCTCTATGGCCATGGCCATATTGATGTTATCTGTTTGCAGTACTGTCTTGAGTTGCTCTTTGTTCAGAGTTTGATCCGTATTCAATAAAATGACATTCTGATTGCCGTCCGCTTCCCGGCCCACAGTCATATTCTGGATATTTATACCAAAATTGGCCAGGGTGATGCCGAGACTGCCAATAACCCCTGGCACATCGTTGTTGTGGACATAGAGCATGGGGCCGGTGGGGTGTGCCTCAAGACGGAATGAATTAAGCCGTACAAGGCGTGGTTCGTTCTTGCCGAATACCGTGCCGGCCAGGATGTTTTCGCCCTCAGTGGTTTTAACGGTTACCTTTAAAAGGCTGGTGAAATCATCGGAATCATTGGTCTTGGATTCCGTGACTTTAATTCCTCGGTCTTTGGCAATCATGGGGGCGTTGATGAAATTTACCGACTCTTTAAGAATGGGGGTGAACAGGCCCTTGAGAAAGGCCACGGTTATGGGCTTGACGTTGAGGTCAGCCAGTTCCCCGACATATTCGATGTTCACCTCCTGGACACCGCCCTTGGCGATCTGCATATGAAAGGAACCCAGAGTGTCGGCCAGAGTGATATAGGGGCCGACCTGATTCATAACCTCGGCGCTTACAGAGGGGACGTTTACGGCGTTGGTTATAGTGCCGTTGTTTAAGAAATCAGCTATCTGCTCGGCAATGGTAACTGCGACATTGAGCTGGGCCTCGGAGGTGGAGGCCCCGAGATGCGGAGTACAGATGAAATTATGCAGACTTAACAGGGGATTATTTTCCAGCGTGGTGGGCTCAACCTCAAACACATCAAGGGCCGCTCCGGCTATTTCGCCGCTGGTAAGCGCCTCGTAGAGGGCCGCTTCGTCGACGACCCCGCCACGGGCGCAGTCAATGAGCATGGCATCATTTTTCATTATTTTGAATTGCTCGGTGGAGAGCATTTTGGCGGTTTCTTTAATCAGGGGAACATGAACGGTGATGTAATCGCTGCGGCGGCAGAGATCTTCGAGGGAGACAAGCTCAATGCCCATCTTGTCGGCAATCTCTTTCGGCAGGTAAGGGTCAAAGGCGATTACCTGCATATGGAGGCCCTTGGCCCGGTTGGCGGCAATGGAGCCGATACGGCCGGTACCAACAATACCAAGGGTCTTGCCGGTTATTTCCCGGCCGCCAAACTTTTTCTTTTCCCACTTCCCGGCCTTCATGGAGGCGGTGGCCTGGGGAATATTCCGGCTGAGGGACATCATCATGGAAATGGCATGCTCGGCGGCGGTGGTGGCGTTACCATCCGGGGCATTCATTACCACAATTCCCTTTTTACTGGCTGTTGGTATATTGACATTGTCTAATCCAATACCGGCCCGGCCAACGACCTTAAGGTTGTCGGCTGCGGCAATAATCTCTTCTGTGACTTTGGTGGCGCTGCGGATTACTAAACCATCGTAAGCCCCGATGATTTTTTTGAGTTCTTCGGCTGGCAGGCCGGTGTTAATGTCCACTTCTATCCCGGCATCCTTTAATATCTGGGCGCCAATCGGGGCCAAATTGTCACTTATTAATACCTTCATTATTTCTCCTGGAGATGATTGTAAACCGGATAACGGCCGAGTCTGAAACCCAGTCCTGAAATATTTTTTACGGCCTTTTAATTAAGTATGGATATGACTAACCGTAAAGTTCTATACGCCAAGTAATTCTGCTAAAAAAAGTAACTGTTCAGCTGCACTCTGTCTTGGAGTCTGCGCTTACGAGTTTAGGGTAATTCCCAGCCCTTACTGAATGGTTACAAAAAATTAAAAGTCAGAATAATATGTCATGGGGAGTGTTTGTCAACAATATTCTTGCCGCTAATTGGAATTAATTTTTGAAGCAGGCCGAGAAATCATCAGGCTCTGGTATTGTGGAGGCTGTCTCTGGGGGCAAGGGCCTTTGTTTAAAGGCCTGCCGCAGTTCTGACAGCCGTTGGTTAAACAGCTTTTCACCAAAATCCGTCTGACTTAAATAGGGAAATAATTTCGTGATCCGTTCCAGCTCTTCGGCCATGACCTGTTCCTTGACATCCTTGTCGATAAACTGTCGTTCCCATAACTGCTCATGGCGCAGGCCATCTGTTAGTTCGTTATGGATGAATTTCTGTTCTTCCGGGCTTAATTTACGCAGTACCGCGCACATTGTTTCATCCAGCGGCAGGCTGGCAACGCAGCGAATTTTAATCTGCCAGCGATCTCCGGCTATTTTTTTTGATTCGTCGATATAGGTCAGGGTGAGGCCGTTAGGAAGCAGTCTTGGTTCAGGAAGCATAGTGGATGTGTTTTTATTTATTTTTTAATTTTTTAGAGGAGGTGGCGGCTCTAAACAAAGTTGATGAAGGAAAAAATGATTTCTGGTAAATATTGAAATTTGACGTATCTTTTACCACATTATTTCCATATCTTCAATCACAGGTGTTTTTTCATGAGTTTATATATATTTGATACCAAAAGCAGGAAAAAGGTACCGTTCATTCCCCTGGACGGCAAACATGTCCGCATGTATGTCTGTGGTATTACCGCCTACGATTTTTGTCATATTGGTCATGCCCGTTCGGCCCTGGTCTTTGATATGATGGTTGCCTATCTGCGTTATCGTGGCCATGATGTTACCTATGTCCGTAATTTTACTGATATTGATGACAAGATAATTAAACGGGCCCAGGAACAGGGGGTTAGCTGTGAGGAGTTGTCGCAGCGTTTTATTGCCGAATTTTATAAAGATATGGATACCTTGGGAGTAGACAGGCCAACGGCTGAACCGCGGGCCACGGAGCATATCCCCGAAATTATTCAGCTTATCGAGGAGTTGATGAAGCGGGGTATGGCCTATGAGATGGCGGGGGATGTCTATTTTGAAGTTGAGCGCTTTAAGAATTATGGCGCTCTTTCAGGGCGTAATCTTGATGATTTAAAGGCTGGAGCCCGTATATCCATCAATGAAAAGAAAAAGAATCCCATGGATTTTGCCCTCTGGAAGGCCAGCAAACCAGGTGAGCCGGTCTGGGACAGTCCCTGGGGCCCCGGTCGGCCGGGCTGGCACATTGAATGTTCGGCCATGAGCCGTAAATACCTCGGAGATAGTTTTGATATTCATGGCGGTGGTGAGGATTTGGTCTTCCCCCACCATGAAAACGAGATTGCCCAGAGTGAGGGGGCGACGGGGAAGCCCTTTGTCAAATATTGGCTTCATCACGCCTTTGTGACTATTCGGGACGAGAAGATGTCCAAGTCTCTGCATAACTTTTTGACTATCCGTGAAGTGCTGAAAAATCATCATCCAGAGGCTCTGCGGATGATGGTCTTTTCCACCCATTATCGTCATCCGCTGGATTTTTCCGGCAGTACCATTAATGAGGCCCAGAGCGCTGTTAATCGGCTTTATAATTGTATGGCGGCCTGCGCCGCCCTGCCGGATGGGGTGGAAGGGGCAAAGCCCGTTGCCGCCTGTGAAGATCAGGAGCGGCTGACTGGCCTGGAGGGGCGTTTTATTGAGGCCATGGATAATGATTTTAATACGGCTCAGGGGCTTGGTGTCCTCTTTGAGGCCGTCAAGATGATGAACCGTCTGCGCCAGAGACTGCCTAAGGTGCCGGCGGCAGAGGACATTGAACTCCTGCGGCAGGGGGCGGCCGCTATTACCCGGTTGGCGGGGATTCTGGGGTTGCTGCGCCAGGATTCGGCCGCTTATCTGCGTGAGGGACAGAGCCGCCATCTACGTTCCTTGGGGATGACTGAAGAGGAATTAGCCGCCCTGCTTGAGGAACGGCTTGCCGCCCGCCGGGATAAGAACTGGGCCAGGGCCGACGAAATCAGGGATCTGCTGCTGGTTAGGAATATCGAGTTGAAGGACAGTCCCCAGGGTACGGCCTGGTATGTGCTTGATAATGGGAATTCAACAACTATTGGCTGAGAGCTTTTCGTCGGGGAACCAGTAAATTGTTACCCTTGGAATAGAGATCGGCCCTGCCGGTTGCAGGACTGAAGTTATACTGAGACTATAATAACAGGGGGGGGGTAGGATGATGATACGATTACCTGCGGTTGCCGGTCAGTTTTATCCCGCTGATGGTGAGAAGTTGCGGAGTTTGATTGCCGATTTGTCTTACCAAGTGGCTGAGGTTAAAACCTGCCGGGCGCTGGCCGCTGTCGTGCCGCACGCTGGATATGTTTACTCTGGGGCCGTGGCCGCCCAGACCTTTAAACGGCTTGATATCCCGCCTGTGGTGGTGGTTATAGGCCCTAATCACCACGGAACAGGGGCGGATCTATCCTTGATGCGGGAGGGGTGTTGGCGGATGCCCATGGGGGAAGTGAATATAAATTGCGCCCTGGCCGATAATCTCCTGGCCGGGGAGATGTTCAGAGATGATTACACGGCTCATTTAAGAGAACATTCCATAGAGGTACAGATTCCTTTTCTACAATATTTTACCTCGGAGTTGGAAATAGTGCCGATCTGCGCCGCCTATATATCTTACGCGCAATGTTATCGGGCCGGTGAGGAACTGGCCCGGGCCATCAGGGCCTGGTCGCAGCCGGTTCTCATGGTGGCCAGTACGGATATGACTCATTATGAGAGCCGTAATACCGCCAGCCGTAAAGACAGTCTGGCGTTAGACTGTATTGAGAGGCTTGATCCGGAGGCCTTGTATGCCACCGTAATCAGGGAGCAGATCAGCATGTGCGGATTTATTCCGGTCACCATTGTCCTGACGGCCGCCGTTCTCCTCGGAGCCTCACAGGCTGAGCTGGTGCGTTATTCTGATTCCGGGGAAGTCAGCGGTGATATCGAGCAGGTGGTGGGTTACGCCGGGCTTGTTGTCTCCTGACCATCATCATTGACGTGAATACTTTCCAAGAGCTCGGAAGAAAAACGGCGCTGGATCTTTTTCAGGGTGGAATTAATGGTGGCCGCCGGATATTTTTCATAGGTTTCGGAGGTCTTGTCCTGATAAGAGATGGTGATGAACCTTTTATTTTTGATCTTGAAGCGGTGTGACCAGTTAATGGAGATGGTCTCGGCCTGTTCGCTGATCTCTACATCAATGGCCTTGCCATTTTGGGCCACCATGGCGGCGTCCTGCTCGGTTAATTCCAGAATCCAGGCATCGCCGGCGGCAGTTGAGAAGAAGATAAAGACACCGATGATCTTTAAGGTCTCCTGATGATTAATGGCGGCCTGCCGGATAATTCCCGCTTCGCCGCTGACGGTAATTTTTTTATTGGGAGTGGGGATTGTCCCGGCCTCCTGTTTGCCGAGACAACATCGTTTATATTTCAGGCCGCTGCCGCAGGGGCAAGGGTCATTTCTACCTATTTTAGCCATTTTCTTGCTCCATAAAGAGGATTGTTACGAATAATTTTCAGTATAATTCCACAATTTATCTTGAATGGCAATATAATGCCGCACCATTAAATAAGTTTTTTCATTCCTATGCCGGTAATTCGTTCATATTTGAAAAAAGTATATAGCGGTCAGCGCCGGGCGTCTGGTAAACATCGGCATCTGCCCAGCGCCTTTTCTTCCCTGTCGGGGATTGAGCCGGCGGTTCAGTCTATTTCCAGCGCTGGTGTTGAACGGGATTTTGCGGGATTTCAGCATGAGGCCCTGCAACTACAGCTTGAATTACTGTGCCAGGCCCTGAGTCTTACAACGGCCGCCTTTTTATGGGCCAGCCCCAAGGGGCCTGTTCAGCTTCTGACTATATCTTCAGAACGTGATGATACCCTTGCCGGCCCCTTTGAACGAGGAGCCGGTCTGCTGGGCGGTCTGCTTCATGGTCGCACCGAGGTCAGCTTGACTAAAGTCAGCAAGACCTATTCCGGTTTGATATATTACCAGAATCCAGGGCAGACGGGCAGCGCTATTGCCCTGCGCTGCCCGTCTGCGGCGGGTGATAAAGACGGTAGGGGCTTTTTTATTTTGACTGCTGATCGTCAGAAAATTGGAACCTGGCGGGACGAGGACAGGGCTCTTCTGCGTCGGTGCGCCGATAAGATGATTAAGGAACGGGAGTTTGGTGAGTTGTTAGTCGGTGTTGAGCATGAACGGAGCCTGTTGCAGAAGATATGCGGCGGTCTGCGGGAGTTGAACCGGGGCCTGGGGCTGGAATCTGTTTTCGAGGCCACAGCCGGGGCGGTAAATAACCTGCTGGCCGTTAATTTCATCGCCATAAGTCTGCTTGACAATGATATTCACTATACCGCCTTTGTCAGCGGTGGCAGGTATGAAGCGCTCATGGGCTTGGAATACGGTTGCGATGAAGGGCTGGTGGGGCAGGTGTTGAAACTGAATCTTCCCCTGCCTGCCAATGCCTCATATCGGGGGCCGGCGCCGATATTTTCCAATAAACATTGCCTTGATGGTTTTAAGTCGTTATTGATCGTTCCTCTCTGCCCGGAAAAGGGCTGTCCCATTGGCGCCCTGACTGTGGCCGCATTTCATGATAATATATTCGGCCGTCAGGAACGCGATTTCCTGGGGCTTATTGCCGACCAGGCGGCTATCAAGATTGATTTGGCTCAAGCGCATGAATTAATTAGTAAAATGGCCACCACCGATGGTCTTACCTCCCTCGCTAATCACCGTAGCTTTCAGCATGGCTTTGATGTCATGCTGCACCGGGCCAAGAGACGGAAGAGCCCTCTTGCCATGATTATCTGTGATATAGATTTTTTTAAAAAATTTAATGATAATTACGGCCATCAGTTTGGCGACCAGGTTTTAAAGGCCGTGGCCGATGTCATGGCCCGGGACGTCAGGTGCGAGGATCTTGCCGCCCGTTACGGCGGTGAGGAATTCGCCTTGATCCTGGAAAATTCCGATAAACAGGGAGCCCGTCTGATGGCGGAACGTATCAGGTGTGATATAGCGGCCCTGAAATTTAAAATTGACGGCCGGGAGGTTGGGGTGACCATTTCGGCGGGCATTGCCGCCTATCCCGAGGATGCCGGGCGGAAGGCGGATATTATAGAATTAGCCGATCAGGCCCTTTATCGGGCCAAAGAAGGGGGCCGCAATCAGACAATTCTGGCTGGGGGTAATACAAGAAAATGATACGTTCATCAGGTTTATATTGTGTTGAATTGACGAATTAAGTTGAATGACCGAGGTAAGGGCTTTTGATTTGAATGAAGGAAAAGAAGCATCGAACAAGGGCGTATTGCAATACGCCCCTACAAGTTACCTGAGAACAAAACATGAAAAATATAGAAAATAAAGAATTTAAGGCCCTGTGGGTTACAGAGGAAGAGGATAAAAGCTATAAACGACAGGTCGTGAAGCGCCGGGTAAGTCAATTACCGCCTGGCGATTTACTGGTACGGGTATTGTACTCATCATTAAATTATAAGGATGCCCTTTCGGCCTCTGGTAATAAAGGGGTCACCCGCCGTTACCCCCATACGCCGGGGATTGACTGCGCCGGGGTGGTGGAACAATCCGCTCTGGCTGATTTCGCGCCTGGAGATGAGGTCATTGTCTCCTGCTTTGATCTTGGCATGAACACCCCGGGGGGGTTCGGCCAGTATATCAGGGTTCCGGCTCAGTGGGCCGTTAAACTGCCCAGGGGGATGGATTTACGCCAAAGCATGATTTACGGCACGGCAGGTTTTACCGCCGCCCAAGGCGTGGAACGGATTATCAGCCACGGGGTACGCCCTGAGGACGGCAGGGTGCTGGTTACCGGGGCCACCGGCGGGGTGGGGTGTATGGCTGTGGCCATGCTGGCGGCCTCCGGTTATACTGTTAGCGCCGCCAGCGGCAAAGATGAGGATGAATTTCTCACCGCTATCGGGGCCGCTGAGGTCATTAAGCGCCAAAAGATAGCGGTGGGCGCTAATCGCGCTTTGCTCAGGGAACGTTGGGCGGCGGCGGTGGATACGGTGGGCGGCCCCTATCTTGAGGCAATTCTAAAGACCTGCCGCTACGGTGGGATTGTTACCTGCTGCGGGAATGTGGCCGCTCCAGAACTTAATCTTACCGTCTATCCCTTTATTCTGCGGGGCATAACTCTGGCCGGGATTGATTCCGCCCTTACTCCGGTGGTTAAACGGCAGCACGTATGGCAGCGGATGGCCAAGGAGTGGCGTTTTGACTTTCTGGAGGACATGGCCGTTGAGATTGTTTTACCTGATCTAAGTGATGCCATTGACCAGATGCTAGCCGGGCGTCTTAAGGGCAGAGTAATTGTCAAACTGTAACTGTTCAGGAAAGCACAGACTTCGAGATGGGTACAGCTAAATAGCTACAAATAATTTTTAGCTATCTGCGATTACTATCTTGTTCTTACCGCCATTTTTGGCCTTATACATGGCATCATCGGTTTTTTTCAAAAAGAGGTGCATATCCTCATGCCAGTCAAGCTCTGCGTGACGTTTAAATTCTCCGAGACCGAAACTTAAAGACGTTGAGCCGAATTTTTTATCCCTGTAGCTGTTGTTAATCCGTTCACAGATCATTAAGGCCTGCTCCTCTGAGGTCTCGGTGATCAGCATGGCAAATTCATCTCCGCCGTAACGAAATGCCCAGTCAGCCCCGCGCCGGGCGCAGTTAAACATGATTAAACCCAGGGCCCGCAAGACTTCGTCGCCAGCCTGATGGCCGTATTCATCATTAAACCCCTTGAAGTTGTCAATATCAATAAAGGCCAGAAAAATTCGGTAGTTATGACGGCTTGAGCGGTGGATTTCTTCCATCAGCTTCAGGTCAAAATAACGGCGGTTATATAAGGAGGTGAGACCATCGGAGATGGACATCTTTTCCAACTGCTCCGTCATGGTTTGTTCTCTTATTACCCGGTGGAGTTTGGCCAGGAGTTCATCGGTATCAAATGGCTTAGTCATATAATCAATGGCCCCGGCCTTAATAACATCCATATATGAATATTCTCGGCTGAAACCGGTGGTGACAATAACCGCAGTCTGGGGGGAAAATTCTAAAATATGCTTTAATAATTCCATACCGTTCATTCGCGGCATGTTTATATCGGTAATGACAATGTTGAAGGTCTCCTGCTCCATTTTTTTAATGGCCTCAAGACCGTCATTGGCACTGGCAAACTGGTAACCATTTTTCCGTAAAATACTGGCCATTAGAGTCAGAATTACAGGATCATCATCAACCAAGAGTATTTTAATATTTTTTAAGGCGGGTAATTTTTGATGTAAGAGTGTCATGGTTGGAGCCTCCTGACGACTGGTTTTGAACAGCACGCAAACATTATTGGATGCCTGCGTGAGTATCCCTATACCGGATGCTCAAGAACGGAGAACACTGTAAACTTATGACTGATAGCTTAAGGTGTAAAGCTGTATTCTTATATAAATAATATAGGTTCACCAGGATTCCTGTCAAATTCTTGCCGGGGTAATCTGTCATGCTCTTATAATCCTTGCTGACGCAGGGCTTCATAGAGCACAATACCGGCGCTCATTGCTAAGTTAAGGCTGCGAATATGGGGGTTTGTCATCGGAATAGTGTAACATTGCCGGGCGTATCTCTCGAGAATATCCGTCGGCAGTCCTTTGGTCTCTTTACCAAATACCAGGAAATCACCGCCCCTGAAGCGGGCCTCGGTATAGGGCTTATCGGTCTTTTTACTCAAAAAGAACAGACGTTCTATGGGGTTTGCGGCCATGAAGGCGGCAAGGTTATCCCAATAGATAATATTTACATAGGGCCAATAGTCCAGTCCGGCCCGTTTCAGATAACGGTCATCGGTACTGAAACCTAAAGGCCTCACAAGATGGAGGGTGGTGTCTGTGGCCCCGCAGAGACGGGCGACGGAGCCGGTATTGGGGGGTATTTCCGGTTCCACCAGGACTATATTAAAGGGGGGCATGGGATGAATAAGGCAATTTTAAATTGGTAACTGCAAAGTAGATATGGTAATTATTCGTAGTTTAATTATGTGGTTCGCAGGGGTTTTTAGTACATACGTAGGCAACTGTCAACTATTGTTTCTACTTGACGTTAAAAAGAGGTTCACAACTTCCGCTGCCGGTAGTAATATAGAGGTTTGTTCCGCGGTCTGCCGGGCAGGCTGTAATTCATTCAATATAAATAAGGAGATCATGGCTGTATGGCCTTAATTGTGCAGAAGTTTGGTGGTACTTCGGTGGCTGATCCCGCTAAGATCAAGGCGGTGGCCGAGCGGGTATTACGTACTAAGAAACAGGGGAATCGGATGGTGGTGGTGCTATCCGCCATGGCGGGTGAGACCAATCGCTTTGTTGATATGGCCGGGCAGATGCAAGAACAGCCCGACGAACGCGAGTTTGACGTCCTGCTGGCCAGCGGTGAGCAGGTAACTATCGCCCTCTTTGCCATGGCGGTAAAGGGGCTGGGGGGGGATGCCGTCTCCCTGCTGGGCGATCAGGTGAAGATAGTCACCGATGGTACGCATACCAAGGCCCGGATAAAATCAATTGATACCAGTCTGATTAATAAGCATCTTAAAGAAAATCGTATAGTGGTGGTGGCTGGTTTCCAGGGGGTTACGGAGGCGGATGATCTCACCACCCTGGGCCGCGGCGGCTCCGATACCACGGCCGTGGCTTTATCGGCAGTACTCAAGGCTGATATGTGTGAGATATTTACCGATGTTGAAGGAATTTATACCACCGATCCCAATGTCTACGCCGCAGCTCGTAAAATTGACCATATCACCTATGATGAGATGCTGGAATTAGCCAGCCTCGGGGCCAAGGTGCTGGATATTCGTTCCGTGGGGATGGCCAAGAGGTATAAGGTACCACTGCATGTCCGGTCAACTTTTACTGAAAATGATGGAACATGGGTTGTTGAGGAGACTGAAAATATGGAATCAATGTTGGTTGCCGGAGTTACTTACAGCAAGAATGAGGCTCGTATCACCATTAGCAAAATTCATGATATTCCCGGCATAGCCTCGAAGATTTTTACCCCTATTTCTGATGCCGGGGTCGTGGTGGATATGATTATTCAAAATACCAGGGCCGGGGAGATGACCGACATGACCTTTACTGTGCCCCGGACGGATTATAAAAAGGCCATGGATATAGTCCGTGATCTCGATATTGCCGGGCCTGACCAGGTATCGGGCTCTAAGGAAATTATTAAAGTTTCCATCGTCGGGGTGGGGATGCGTAATCATTCTGGGATTGCCACCACCATGTTTCATGTCCTGGCCCGGGAGGGGATTAATATTCATATGATCAGCACCTCGGAGATTAAGGTCTCCTGCGTAATTGATGAGAAATACACCGAACTGGCGGTAAGGGCGCTGCATGATGCCTTTTCCTTAGAGAAAGATAACCAACCGGAAGAGGAATAGGGGGGATTATGGCAGACAAGATAACCGTTTACGACACAACCCTGCGGGATGGTACTCAGGCGGAGAATTTTAATCTATCGGTGGAGGATAAGGTTCGCATTACCCTGAAACTCGATGAGTTGGGAATTGACTTTGTGGAGGGCGGCTGGCCCGGTTCCAATCCCACCTCGGTGCAGTATTTTGAGGAGATGAAGAATTATAGTCTCCGGCATAGCAAGGTTGCCGCCTTTGGTAGTACCCGCCTGTTCAGTAATCCGGCCTCCGAGGATGCCAACCTCAAGGCCCTGCTTGATTCAGACGCTCCCTGTGTGACTATCTTCGGCAAGACCTGGGATATTCATGTCAAGATAGCTTTGCGGATTTCCATGACTGATAATCTGCTGATTATTGATGAATCCCTGCGTTATCTGCGGCCCCATGTTGAGCATCTGTTTTATGACGCGGAACATTTTTTTGACGGCTTTAAAACCAATAAAGACTATGCTCTGGCCAGTATCGCTGCGGCTCATGAGGCCGGGGCTGACTGTCTGATACTTTGTGATACCAATGGCGGTACTATGCCCGGTGAAATTCAGACTATTATGCGGGAGGTCAAGGAGTTCTTCAAGCAGCGTGGCGGGGAGGTTAAACTTGGTATTCACGCCCATAACGATTCCGAGACCGCGGTGGCCAACTCGCTCATTGCCATTGACGAGGGTGCCGTGCAGGTGCAGGGTACCATGAATGGTTATGGTGAGCGCTGCGGCAACGCCAATCTGACCTCCATCATGCCAGCCCTGGCCCTGAAGATGAACCGTGATTTTACGGCCCGTGACAACCTTGACAAATTGACTGAGACGGCCCGTTTTGTCAATGAACTGGCCAACCTGCCCCATAACAAGTATCAGCCCTATGTGGGGGTGGCGGCCTTTGCGCACAAGGGCGGTATTCATGTCTCGGCTGTAAAGCGTAATCCCCTGACCTATGAACACATAAAACCGGAGCTGGTGGGTAATTGTCGTCGAGTGTTGATCTCCGATCAATCGGGGCGCAGTAATGTTCTCCACAAGGCCAAAAAATTTGGTCTTGATCTGGAAAGCACTGATCCCTTAGTGACCACCATCCTCAAAAAATTAAAGGATCTTGAGAATCAGGGCTTTCAGTATGAGGGGGCTGAGGCCTCTTTCGAGCTTTTGATGCGGCGGGCCATGGGGACGCTGCCGGTATTTTTTGAATTAAAGGGCTTTCGGGTTCTGAACCAGAAGGAGCGTCGTGACAGCTATCCCCTGGCCGAGGCCACCATTCAGCTTGAGGTGGCCGGGGAGACGGTACACACCGCCGCCCTGGGCGAGGGGCCGGTGAACGCTCTGGATAACGCCCTGCGTAAGGCCCTGACCTGCTTTTATCCCCAATTATCCGAGATGAGTCTGAGCGACTATAAGGTGCGGGTTCTGTCCTCGGAACATGGCACCGGTTCGCGGGTACGGGTATTAATTGAGAGCCGCGATCACCATTCGCAATGGGGAACGGTGGGGGTTTCACATGATATTCTTGAAGCAAGCTGGCAGGCCCTGGTAGATGCTATTTCCTATAAATTACATAAAGACAAGATCAGCCGGCGGGATGACGGGCAGGACAAGGCGCCTGGCTGTTGATCCCCGGATAATTGTCCTGGTGCTGCTTGGAGCCGTTATCTGTCTGCCCCATCTGCGGCAGATGAAGAGGGCTAAAGGGGCAGCGCTTAGTCCGGAGCCGCCGATTATCTGGTTGCAGAAGGCGGCCGGCGGGGCCGGTGCTCTCTATGAGGTGGATAAATCCAGCGGCTGGGCTGGGTTATATGAGCGGCTGGGAATTGTCAGACCTTCTCGTAACCTGGTACCTTGGCCGCCTGGGGATATGAGCGCCTTTCGTCTGCGGCCCGCTCAGGCACCGCAGACCGTTGCCTGGCCCCCGTCTCTTGCTCCTCTGGCCTGGCGGCCGCTCTCCATTAATCTGGCCTCGGCTGACTCTTTGGCCATGATTCATGGTGTGGGGCCTGGACTGGCCGCGGCCATTGTCCGTTCACGGCGCTTGCATGGTTTCTTTAAAGGCCGTGGAGATTTGCTGAGAGTCCGTGGGATTGGCCGGAAGATAGCGGCTGAAATTGCCGCTCAGGTGGATTTTGGCCCGCAATAGACCTTTATTGTTGGGGCAGAGTGAAGGTAAATCTGGTGCCTTGGTTCGAGGTGGTGAAGGTGAGGCTGCCGCCGTGTTCCTCTTCAATTATCTGGCGGCAGGAGGTCAGGCCCAGGCCGTTGCCCTCAGCTCTGGTGCTGAAGTTAGGGATAAAAATTTTAGCTCTAAGGTGGTTTGGGATACCATGGCCCTCATCACTGATGGAAACCGCGACCTGATTTTGCCGGCATTGCAGGTCTATTTGGATACGTCCCCCTGCTTTACTGGCTTGAGCCGCATTGATTACCAGATTGATGATCACCCGGCGGATATCCGTGGCCTGGCATTTGATATTATCCCGATCAATATCCGGCAGGTGTAATTCCACCAGTTTATCCTGGATGTCGGGATGAACCTTGAAGGTACCAGCGGTGAGTTCGGTAATTATGGCCGATAGAGAATGGCGGCTGGTCTCTTTCCGGGGCTGGAGGCGCTTGGCATTGGCCAGGGCCTCACTCATCATGGTCGTCAGATCCTGGCTGCATTTGCGCATGAGGTGGATATAATGGAGCTGCTTTTTATCCCGGCAATTCTTCTCCAGCAGATGCAGTAAGGTAAAGGCGGCCATATTATTACGCATGTCGTGGATGAGGATATTGGCTTGAGTAAATTCGGCGGCGATTAATTCGTTATCCTGGCGTAGCCTCCGGCTCATGGTTTTGAGCATGGCGGTCAGAACCCGTGGCTCATCGGCAAAATAATGCTTAAACTGCCGGGCGCTGATGGTCAGGAGCCTGGAACCGGCAGCGGCGATAACGGTGGTCGAGCGCGGCTCATCCTCTAACAGCGACATCTCGCCGATATAATCCACCGCTGTTATCTTGCTGATCCAGCGGTCTTTTTTGACGATCTGCAACTCCCCTTCCATGAGGATATACATCTCGCCGCCTTTTTCTCCTTCCCGGCAGAGAGTGGTCTCGGTCTTGGCGTGGAACTCGCTAATTTCGGCGGCAAGCTTGGTCAGTTCCGCCGCCGTCAGAGTGGTAAATATGTCTAACTTCTGGAGAACACTAAGAGTTTTTGAGATATCTTTTTCGTCTCGCATGGTTATCAGATGAAAATATGAATTTTGGCCTTGTCCCGTCTCTGTTTGATGAAGGCCTCCAGCTTGCGCTGGATATCCCGTTGTTTAAGGTATTCCTTTAATTTTTTCTCAACGTCAGCGTAGGGGGTAACATAGGCCGGTTTATTGCCGGTGACCATTAGTATGTGATAGCCGTATCCCGTACTGATAATAGCGCTGGCCGTCCCGCTTTTCAGCTTAAAAACCACATTTTCAAAGGCCTTAGGCATCTGGCCCCGCATAAGAAAGCCCATGTTGCCGCCGTTGGCCTTAGAGGGGTCTTCTGAGTATCTACGGGCCAGTTTGGCGAAATCAGCCCCGTGCTGTAATTTCTTCTGCACGGCCTTAAT
>VAPF01014319.1_pt1 | contig 22538 bp, 19 predicted proteins | sample 3393931 | NCBI WGS metagenome assembly VAPF01 (sample SAMN08290437, study PRJNA428436) | hydrothermal vent metagenome | isolation source: Deep-sea hydrothermal vent chimney | place: Atlantic Ocean: South-mid Altantic Ridge | depth 2773 m m | reverse complement strand
GAATGCGTCGAAAAACAAAGTGCTACAGCAAGTGTAAAAAAATGCTCAAATACTCGTTCAAGCTCCTCATGACCAAATGGAATGGCGACCTCGCTATACTAGATTAACAATGCCGTATTTTTTTCGTTTCATAGATCCCTCATGGCAGTTGCTTTTTGGAGCAAAGACATACTGTCTCATTTATGGGGTCCACTATATTGACATCCCATCACTTACGGCGGTACAAGTTTTCTTTTAATTTTACCCCTTCCCCCAGGTAGCAGTCATGGGCGATAATTTTTTAAATATACAGCCGTCACCTGTTGCACGCGTTTACCCGCAGGCAGAATCTGGCTGGCTTTGTTCCCGTGCCTGCTGCAATTCAATCAGACGGGCGAACAACCCTCCGCGCTCTAACAACTCATCATAACTGCCCTCCTCCCTTATCCGCCCCCGGCTCAAAACCACGATACGCCCGGCATTACGAATGGTGGACAGTCGATGGGCAATGACAATACTGGTGCGGTTTCGGATCGTGTGAGAAACGGCCTTCTCCAACAGAGCCTCGGTGATGGAATCAATATTGGCGGTGGCCTCGTCCAGAATCAGGATCCGCGGATCACGCAACATAACCCGACCCAGAGCGAGGAGCTGCTTCTGGCCTTGAGATAATTGCCAGCCCCCCTCGCCGACCATGGTATCAAGCCCCTGAGGCAGATCCCGCACCACCATCTCTAACTGGGAATCCCGCACTACCGCCCTCAATCTCTCCTCATCGACCGAACTGCCGAAGATAAGATTATCCCGCAGAGTAGCGGGCATTAACAGGACATCCTGCATAACCAGGCCAATCCGGCTGCGCAGCCAGGCCAGATCAAAGTCAGCCAGTGGACGATCGTCTATTAAAATTTCGCCCTCCCGCGGTTCATATAAACGTTCCAGCAGATTAACAATTGAGGTCTTACCAGCCCCGGTGGGGCCGACAATGGCCAGTTGCTCGCCGGGGACGATATTGAGATTAAAATCGCTGATAATCGGTTCGTCTTGCTTATAGGCAAGACTAACCCCCGCGAAACGAATAGCGCCCCGCAGGTTCGGCAGGCGCAGATTTCCGGCCCTTGAGATGGCTGGCTGCCGGTCAAGAAGCTCAAATATCCGCTCTGCCGAGGCCATGGCCGACTGCACGATGGAATATTTCTGGGCGACCTCGCGAATTGGTTTAAAAAAGAGACGCATATAGGCGAGAAAGGCGGCCAGCTCGCCGATGGTGGTGGTGCCTTTCATAACCTCCAGGCCGCCAATCCAGATGATTAGGGCGATGGACAAGGTACTGATGATCTCGACAATGGGTAGGAAAACGCCGAATATCTTGATCTGGTACATGGTCTGGCGCTGAAATATCTGGTTCTGGCGCCGGAATTGTTTCTCGGTATCAACCTCTCTTAAAAAATGCTGGATTAAGGCGATGCCGGTCAGGCTCTCCTGCATAAAGGAATTGATAATGGCCAGTTGGGTGCGGATTTTGCGAAAAGCCTTGCGGGCCATACGGCTGAAGGACAAGGAATGAATAACTATAAGAGGCAGCAGGGCGCACATGAGCAGGGCCAAATGCTGGTTCATATAAAAAAGGATAATTAGAATAGCTGATAATTGCAGAATATCATTAAAAATAGTGGTGATAACAGAGGTGAACATTTCATGCAGATTCTGAATATCATTGGTAAGCCTAGTTACCAGTTTTCCCACCGGATTATGATTAAAAAAGGTAACATCCAGGGAGAGGATATGAGCCAGCAGACGCTGGCGCAGGCCATGCATAATGTGCTGGCCGCTGTACTCCAGCACCGTAACCTGAAAAAAATTGGCCGCAAACCCGCCGATAACCATGACAATAAAAACCAGGGCAATATTCTCTAAGCCCTGCAGCCGGGCTGCGGCGCTGATATGAGTGGCCATGATATATTTATCAATGGCGATGCGCACAAGCCAGGGCAGGGTAAGATTGGCGGCGATAACCGCGAGAGAAAGTATGATAGCCAGAATAATATTGCGGAGCTGGGGCCTAACCTGCCTTAGAATCCGGCCCCAGAGGGCGGCATCGCCCAAATTACCTAATTGATCTTCTTCAAAATAACCGTAATTATGCAGCATAGCTTCTTCGACAGGCAGGATTTGACAGATGATCGGCAGAATTTTTCAATTCCGCCTTATTATTGCCAAACTCCTGATGAGCGTAAATCCCCCGGTAAATTTCGCTGACGGCAATTAATTCCCGGTGGCGGCCCAGGGCCGTAAGGCGGCCCTTATCCAACACCGCGATTTGCCGGGCTTGGCGCAGGGGACTTAGACGATTGGTAACCATAATCACCATATTCTCCTCGGCATAGGCCATAATATGGGCCATTATCATAGCCTCAGCCTCGGCATCCACCGCCGCGAGAGCGTCATCAATCAAGAGGATTGGGGCGCGCAGCAACAAGGCCCTGGCCAGAGCTATCCTCTGCTGCTGGCCGCCAGACAACAACACCCCCCTCTCGCCGATTTCAGTCTCATAACCCTTGGGGAAGGCCATTATTTCATGGTGGATGGCCGCCGCTCTGGCCGCCGCCTCTATCTCTTTCCTGCCCGTCTCCGGCGCCCCGAAGGCGATATTTCTGGCAATGGTCGTGGAGAAGAGTGCGGCGCTCTGCGGCACAAAGGACAATAAGCGGCGGCATGAATTCAGATCAATATCATTTACATCCAGCTTATTAATGAAAAGTTGGCCCTGTTCTACAGGATAGAGGCGGGCCAGCAGGGCGCAAAGGGTAGATTTGCCGCTACCGGTACGACCGACAATGCCCAGCAGACCGGGGCGGATATCAAGGTTTATATCCTTTAACCTCGGCCTCTCCTGGCCGGGGTAGGCAAAGGTAAGGTGGCGGAGACTGATAATATCCGGCCGACCAATTTTGCGCCCCGCAGTCACCGGCTGCAAAAGAGGGCGCTCGTCCATCACCTCCTGAATTCGGGCCAGCGAGGTCAGACCACGCTGAAAGAGATTGCTCACCCAGCCCAGGGCCATCATGGGCCAGGTAAGCATGAAGAGATAACTGATAAAGGCCACGAAACCGCCAATGCTGATTGTGCCGCTAATCACCATGCGCCCCCCGAAAAAGACAATAATCAGCAGACTGATATTGGCGATAAACCCGGAGGCCGGAAAGAGTACCCCCTGAATTTTAGCGACTTTCAAACTGTGTTTGATATAGCTGCGTCCGGTGATATCAAATTGGGCGCACTGGGCCGCCTCGCGGGTGTATATCTTAAGAAGGCGAATATTATTTATCGCGCCGCGAGCCTCTTCGGTGAGGAGGGAAAATTGCTCTTGCACTCGTTTGAAATGACGGTGGAGACGGGAAGCCAGGATGCGGGTGGTTACAGCCAGCACCGGGAAGGGCAGAATGGCCAGCAGGGTGAGACGCAGATCGATGTAGGCCATGCAGGAGATGGCGGCAAAAGACATAAGCAGGGCGTCTATGGCGGCTATGAGCCCCATACCACAGGCCATCTGCACCGAGGTGAGATCGTTGGTGGCCAAGGCGATTAACTGGCCGGGACTCCGGCGTTGAAAAAAGGCACTATCCAGACTCAAGAGATGATGAAAGAGAGCGTCACGAATATCCTGTTCGAGAAGGCGGGAAAAGCCCAGAATAAGATAACGCCACATAAAACGTAAAACCGCCACAGTCAGAGCCAGAAGCATAATCAAGGCGGCATAATTTCGTAATTGACTGCCATCTACAGTATGATTTCTGAGGCCGTCAACGGCCCACTTGATAATACGGGGGACAACAAGCTGGCAGAGATCCACGGTTAGCAGGGCCAGAATTCCGGCCGTTATCCGCCACCGGCAGCGCTTGAAAATTGGGCCGATGAACCGCCAGGCGGCAGGTAATGATCTTGGTTTATGGGAATGTTTGCCTGCCATTCGCACGCTTTAATCCTTTAAGTGCCGATTGCATACCACCACCCTGAATCCTCTTAGGGCCAGCCCTATAAAAGCGTTGATAATATGGCCGTAATCGGCTAAAAACCATTACTTATACGTTTTACGGACTGTTATGGCAAGCTATTTCCCATGGGCGGCAGACAGGCATGTAAGCAAATGGTAATCGCAACACGAGATAAATATATGAAAGAAATTAAAGTCGGTATAATTGGTTTTGGCACGGTGGGCAGCGGTACAGCCGAGGTCTTGCGCCGCCAGGCGGAAAATCTGCGCCGCAAGACAGGCCTGAATATTTCCCTGACCCGGATAGCGGATCGCAGCGCCCAGTCCCTACCGCCGGAATTCAGCCAATGCCGATTAAGTAATAAGGCTGAGGATGTATTGAATGATCCAGCCATTGATATAGTTGTTGAATTAATAGGCGGCATTGAACCCGCCCGCAGCCTGGTGCTGGGGGCCATTGCCAGGGGCAAGCATGTGGTAACTGCCAATAAGGCTCTGATGTCAACTGCGGGCCGGGAGATCCTGGCGGCGGCGGCCAAGGCCGGAGTCGCCGTGGGTATGGAGGCCTCGGTGGCTGGTGGGATCCCGGTCATCAAGACCCTGAAGGAGGGCTTGGCCGCCAATACCATCAACTCTATCATGGGTATTCTGAATGGTACGGCAAATTATATTTTAAGCCGCATGACCGATGAGGGGCTGCCCTTTGCCGAGGTTCTGCGTGAAGCCCAGGATAAGGGCTATGCCGAGGCCGATCCCTCCTTTGATATAGACGGCATTGACACGGCCCATAAACTGGCCATTCTCATCGCCCTGGCCTACGGCATCAATGTCCAGCTTAAGGATATTCATGTGGAGGGAATTTCCCGTATTGAACCAATTGATATAGTCTACGCCCGACAATTCGGCTATCGCATTAAATTACTGGCCATCAGTATTAATCATGGCGATCATGTGGAAGCCAGAGTACATCCCGCCATGGTACCGGAAGATCATCTGCTGGCCAGTGTTAACGGGGCTTATAACGCGGTGAATTTCAATGGCGATATGGCGGGTGACATCCTGCTTTACGGCCAGGGAGCCGGGATGATGCCCACCGGCAGCGCCGTGGCCGCCGATATTGTCGATATTGCCAGGGATATCACCGCCGGAGCCATTAACCGGGTACCCGGCCTGGCCTTTGTGGAGGATAATATAATCGAAGGCCGAATCACCCCCATGGAGAAGTTGCGGGGGGCCTATTATTTCCGGATGTCTCTTATAGATGAGCCGGGGGTTCTAGCCAATATCGCCGGTATTCTGGGAAACAACGAAATCAGCATTGAATCGGTAATCCAACAGAAAAGGCTGGAAAAGGGGCCGGTACCAGTGGTTATCAGAACCCACCGGGCGACCGAAAAATCCGTGCTGCAGGCCATGAACGAGATTGACCAACTGACTATCTGCGCCAAGACACCGGTCATCATCAGGATTCTGGAATAGGACGGCTATGAAATATTTTATTCTGGTATGTGACGGCATGGGGGACGAACCACTAACCGAATTAAACGGCCAAACCCCCATGGAGGCGGCCCGCACCCCGGCCATGGACGGCCTGGCCGCAGTCGGAGAACTCTTTACCCTTGCCACCGTACCCCAGGGTATGGCACCGGGCAGCGATGTGGCCAACCTATCTCTCCTCGGTTATCGGCCGGAACGTTTTTACAGCGGCCGGGCTCCCCTGGAGGCGGCCAGTATGAATGTTCATCTCGCAGCCGATGAGACCGCCTTTCGCTGCAATCTGGTAACCCTGACCCAGGAAGATGAAAAGCTGCTGATGACTGACTATAGCGCCGGTCATATCTCCACCCCGGAGGCGGGGGAACTCATCGCCGCCCTGGCCGCTGAATTAAATAATTCAGCTATTCATTTTTATCCGGGGGTCAGCTACCGCCACCTCCTCGTCACCAGAGGCGAATATCCCGCCCTGCACACCACCCCGCCCCACGATCATACCGGACGGGAGATCAACGAGTATTGGCAGCGCTATCAGACCCAAGAACCTTTTGCCGGACTGGTCAATGGAGCCAGGGAGATTTTGGGCCGCCAGCAGGTGAACCGCCTCCGGCTGGCGGCGGGTAAAAATCCGGCCAACGCCATTTGGCTGTGGGGCGAGGGCAAAGCTCCGAAAATGGCAAAACTCAGCAGCCACTACGGGATCAGCGGGGCCCTGATCTCGGCCGTTGATCTCCTCAAGGGAATCGCCACCTACGCCGGCATGGAGGTAATTACAGTACCGGGAGCCACCGGTTATCTTGATACCAATTATCAGGGCAAGGCTCAGGCTGCCCTGGAGGCCGCTACCCGTCATGATCTGATCTTTGTCCATGTTGAGGCCGCCGACGAGGCTGGGCACCAGGGGCTGGTGGCGGAGAAGATACAGGCTATTGAGGACTTTGATCAAAAGATTGTCCGGCCCCTGCTGGCCGCCTTAGAGGGCACGGAATTCAGGATGGCGATAACTCCGGATCACTACACCCCCGTCAGCTTGCGCTCTCATATTGCTAAGGCAGTACCTCTGCTCATTTATGACTCCCGAACCTCAATGAGCGGCGGCCCGGCCTATAATGAACAAAACGCTCATCGATACGGTCGCCGCCTCGCCAACGGCGAGGAATTTTTTAATATTCTGCTCTAATCCCCAATGGCCGATTCAACCAAAATAGAGCTGATCGCCCCGCACCGCTGCCGGGCCAGGGTACTTTACGGTGATACCGATGCCGGCGGGGTGGTTTATTATGGCAATTACTTGCGCTATTTTGAACGGGGACGTACCGAGCTAATGCGGGAGCGGGGAATCAGCTACCGTGAATTGGAAGATCGCGGCCTGATTATGCCGGTGGTGGAGGCCTACAGCCGTTACAAGGCCTCGGCCCGTTATGATGATTTGATAGAAATCGCCACCTCCTTTATCTGGGTCAAACGCCTCTCCTGCCGCTTCAATTATGAAATACGGCAGACCGCTGACCAGGGATTACTAATTAAAGGCTTTACACTGCACGCCGTGGTCAACCACCAAGGGAAGCTGACCAAATTACCGGATGATATCTTTATCGCCCTCCAAGAAATTATCGACAATCCCCCCGTTATCAACTTGACAAAAAAACATGATAGGTTATAGTGTATGGATGTGACGCGGGGTGGAGCAGTCCGGTAGCTCGTCGGGCTCATAACCCGAAGGTCAGAGGTTCGAATCCTCTCCCCGCTACCATTTAAATAATTTAAGGGGTTTCAGAAGATTTTCTGAAACCCCTTTTTTTTTGGTTTATCTCCTGGCCGCCCTTTAATTATTTTGCCCCTTACCACACCCCATTTTCAGACTGTTTTCTGCGCAGGAGGCCGTTGACCTGCCAGTCAACAATAGGCGGCTCGGTTTGCAGTTCCACCATATGCCCCGGGTTAGCCTTCTTTAATTCACCTTTCTCATTGTTAATTCGAATAATTCTGGCCTGCCGTTGTTTAAATCCCGGCTCCAGGTACTCTATCCAATCGCCTGGCATAATCTGGTTTCTGACTTCAATTAATTGCCGGTCATCCACCTGCCGCACCAGCCCTACCGGGGCGTGGGTCTGGGCGTATTTGATGCCGCTGTAGAGCATATCCTGCCGTTTTGGCGGGCCGTCAAAAAAATTCTCCGTGTAGCCCCGGGAGCCAATTTTAACTAATTCTTCGTTCAAGACCATTGGCAGCGTGATGGCGTCCGCATCGGCGGCCTGGGGCTGGGCGGCGATATAATCCAAGGCCGCCCGATAGAGACGAACCACCGCCCCCACATAATAGACGCTCTTCATCCGACCCTCGATCTTAATGCTGTCAACCCCGGCCGCCATTAGTTCCGGCAGCCGATTCAACAGACACAAATCCCGGCTGTTAAAGATATAGGTACCATGACCATCTTCCTCCACCGGGAAATACTGGCCCGGCCGTTTTTCTTCTTCGAGAATATAGCGGTAACGGCAGGGGTGGGCGCAATTGCCATGATTGGCATCCCGGCCCGTCATATACAGGCTCAGTGAGCAGCGGCCAGAATAAGAAATACAAAGGGCGCCGTGGACAAAAACCTCCAGCCTGATATTTGTCTCTTCCCTTATTTCTTTGATCTCGGTCAGGGTTAATTCCCGGGCCAGATTGACCCGGCTGGCCCCCTGCTCCTGCCAGAAAAGAACACTGGCTGAGTTGGTAATATTGGCCTGGGTACTGATATGAATATTTATTTCCGGCACCCATTTACGAGCCAGAGCAAAGATCCCCGGATCAGAGATAATCAGGCCGTCCACCCGCAGATCCCGCAGGCGCAGAAGATAATCCCGCAGACCGCCAAGATCACGATTATGGGCCATGATGTTTATCGTTATAAAGACCCTTGTCCCCCGCTCATGGGCATAGCTCACTGCCGCCGCAATCTCCTCCATCTCCAAAACGGCATGAGCCCTGAGGCTGTAGGCTGCGCCGCCCATATACACGGCATCAGCCCCGTAATGAACGGCAATCTTTAGTTTATCCAGACTGCCAGCCGGAGCCAGGAGCTCCGGCTGGCGGCGACCGATATTATCAGACGGCATAATTTCTCCAGTCAGCAGAGGGGACGGAACAATAAAGCGGGTTATGGGGCAGGATTACAAATTTATATGAATTTTCCATAGATTATATGTATATTAATCTTTTGGCTGAGGCCATATACTTCGGGAGCACATCCGGAGTCTACGCTTTCCCGGAGTCTACGCTTTCCTGGAGTTACGGTTACGAGTTGAGGGCATTGCCGCCCTCCCTCGCTGAACAGTTACTAAAAAACTTCGGAATACGTAACTACTATAAATTTATCGATGATAACGGACTTGTTAGACCTTCATAATATTTCACCACGAGCCAAAATCATGGCGGCCATGAGCGGCGGCGTTGATTCTTCGGTCACTGCCGCTCTCTTAAAACGCCGCGGCTTTGAGACCCATGGCGTCTTTATGACCCTGGATGGTGATACAGACAGCCCGAATGCCCGGCGGGCCGCGGAAATCGCCAACTTCCTTGATATCCCTTTTACCATCCTTGACCTGAGCCTTGACTTTAAAAAACAGGTGCTGGATTATTTTCAGCAGACCTATGAGCAGGGCCTTACCCCTAATCCCTGTGCGGTCTGTAACCGAACAATTAAATTTGGCCGCCTGATGGATTATGCCCTGAGGCAGGGGCTGGATTATCTCGCCACCGGCCATTACGCCCGCCTCTGCCGTGATAACGACGGCCCGGTTCGACTCTTAAAGGGGGCGGACACCAATAAGGATCAGTCTTATTTCCTTTGTCGTCTGCGGCAGCCGCAGTTGGCCCACGCCCTTTTCCCCCTCGCTGGCATCAATAAAACTGAGGTCTATGAAATGGCCGCCAAGCTTGGCCTCAAGGGCCGCCACGGCACCGAGAGCCAGGATGTGTGTTTTATGGCCGGTCGTACCTTGAATGAATATTTTGCCACCTGTCTGCCGCCAGCGGCAGCGGGTGATTTTGTCACCCTGAACGGTGAGCGCAAGGGGCGGCACCGGGGAGTCAGACATTATACCATAGGTCAGCGCCGAGGGCTTGGTATTCCCGACGCTACCCCCTATTATGTCGTGACCTTAAACGCCGCTGCCAATGAGGTCGTAATTGGTAAGGATAATGATCTATGGCAGCGGCAGTTGTCGGTCAGCGATATAAATTGGCTTTCTAATCAGACCCCGGAGCTGCCGGCGGAGTTTACCGTCAAGATACGATACCGCCATCAGGGGGCCAAGGCCATGGTCAGAGCGGCGGCCAATGGTCTGTCAATAGAATTTATTGAGACGCAGAGGGCCGTTACCCCTGGTCAGTTTGCGGTTCTGTATCAGGACGACGAGGTAATTGGCAGTGGCCGAATATTAAACGCCGATGAATAAATCAAGTTCCAGAACGGTAGCCATTACCACCCTGGGCTGCAAGGTTAATCAATATGAATCCGCCGCCTTTATCAGCCGTTTCCAAGCCCTGGGGGTTCGGATAGTACCATTTTCCCAGGCCGCGGATATTTACATAATTAACAGCTGCGCGGTAACCGGCAAGGCCGGGGCTCAGTCGCGGCAGATGATTCGCCGAGCTCGGCGCACCAATCCAGAAGCCAGGATTGTCGTCACCGGCTGCTATACCCAGGTGGAGGCCGACAAGGTACGGGAGATTGCCGGTTACAATGCCTGCTTAGTAGGTAATGACCAGAAGCATCTTTTGGTTGATATCGCCCTGAACCAAGATAGACAAACTCCTGAGTCTCTGCCTGATATCGGCCTCCAGCAGCAAATATGCCGCCTGCCGGTGCGCCGCTTTGCCGGTCGCGCCCGGGCCTATCTGAAGGTAGAGGATGGCTGTAATAATTTTTGTACCTATTGCATTGTACCTTATACCAGAGGACGGGTACGCAGTCTGCCGCTGCCCGAGGTTCTCCAGCAGACCGCAGTGTTTGCCGGGGAAGGCTATCGGGAGTTGGTTATCACCGGTATTCATGTCGGTCATTACGGCCAGGATCTACGGCCGGCCCTCTCCTTTACGGAGCTGGTGCGGGAGCTTGATGGCGCGGAGCATAATTTGCGTTACCGTATCAGCTCCCTTGAACCCGGCGAGCTGGATAATGAATTATTGGAATTTCTCGCCGCTTCCCGCCGCTTCATGCCTCATTTTCATCTGCCTCTGCAGAGCGGCGATCCCCTGATTTTGCGCCGGATGCGGCGGCGCTACACGGTGGATGACTTCCGGCATGTAGTACAGAATATTCAACACCTTATGCCGGAGGCGGCAATTGGCCTGGACACAGTGGTGGGGTTCCCCGGTGAAAACGAGGCGATGTTTCGCCACACCTGTGAGTTGATCGCTGATTTACCGATTACCTATCTGCACGTCTTTCCTTATTCCAGACGGCCCGGCACTGCCGCCGCTGAAATGCCGAACCAGATTCCAGCCCCCATCAAGCAGGAACGGGCGGCTCGGCTACGGATTCTGGGCCAGGAGAAACGGACCGAATTTTATCGGCGGCAGCTGGGTCGTACTCATAAGGTGCTGGCCGAAAATGCCGCTAATCATTTCAAGTTAATGAAGGGCTTCAGCGAAAATTATGTGCCAATTCATTTTAAGGCCCCGGCCTCCGCGGCCAACACCGTGGTCGAAGTTGAGGCGCGTGAGGTACGAGAGGAAGATGTCTTTGGTGTTATTGCTGAATAGTTGAGAATTCAAGAAAAGGGGCTTAACAGATGATTGGAGAGATTATTGCCATTGGAGATGAGTTGACCTCGGGGCGGATTTTGAACCAGACCAGTAATTTTGCCGCCTATCACCTCTTTGCCATGGGCCATGAAATAGTGGCCATGGCCACCATCGGTGATTCACCAGAGCTGATCGGCTCAGCCCTTAAAAAGGCCTTAAACCGGGCGGATTTTGTCATTGTTACCGGCGGATTAGGCCCCACGACCGACGATCTTACCACCGAGGCCGTGGCCAGGGTGCTGGAACGGCCGGTTACCTTTCATCCGGAAATCCTGGCCCAGATAAAAAGCAGCCTGACTACTCACGATCAGAGTCAAACACCGCCCAAGGGGATTCATCTTGAAAAACTGGCCTGGTTACCAGCCGGGGCCGAGGCCTTAAATCCCAAGGGTAACATGGCCGGATATGTTTTGGTGCATGAAGAAAAACCCATATTTTTCCTGCCTGGTGTACCCCGCGAAATGCAGGAATTATTAAAAAACTACGTCCTGCCCCGGCTGCGGGAATGGCCTGGGCGGCAGCATCGCCAGGTGCGGCAGCGCCTGTACCGGGTTTTTGGGCTGCCGGAGACCGAGGTTAACGAGCGGGTGCGGCATTTTGAGGATAACAACTCCATGGTCAGGATTGGTTATTATCCTGTTTTCCCGGAGGTGCATTTAAGTCTCACCGCTCTCGGGGCTGATGCCGCCGAGAGCGAGGCTCTTTTGCAGGTCTTTGATAAACGTATAAAGCAGGCTCTTGGTGCATATATTTATGGCTTTGATGATGAGACCATGGCTGGCTGTGTTGGCGACCTGCTGCGCCGTGAGGGGAAGAAAGTGGTGGTGGCCGAATCCTGTACCGGCGGCCTTATCGCTCACCATATTACCACTATTCCCGGCAGCTCCGCCTATTTCCTGGGCGGAGTTGTCGCCTACAGCAATCAATTGAAGATGGATATTCTGCATGTCAGCCCGCGAACCTTGGAACGACATGGAGCGGTAAGCGCTGAAACGGCCAGGGAGATGGCCCGCGGCCTGCGGGATTTAAGTGGAGCCGATGCAGCACTCTCGGTGACCGGCATTGCCGGCCCGGATGGCGGCAGTAAGGAAAAGCCGGTGGGCACAATCTATTTCGGCAGTGATTACCAGGGAGAATGCCGCCATTATCTCCACCATTTTTCCGGCACCAGGGGGCAGATTCAGGCCATTGCCGCCCAGACCGGCCTGGATATTTTGCGCCGTCTGCTTTTACAAAAAGCCTGAATCTTTAAGACGCTGGTGCTCAACCTTCAGGCAGCGCTCCGTCATTACGGTGAGTCCGGCAGCCTGGGCCCGCCTGGCCGCCTCCGCCTCACTGACCCCCAGTTGCAGCCATAAGACCTGGGCCTTGATCTTGAGAGTGCTGTCAACAATGGCCGAAACCTCAGCGGGCCGCCGAAAGACATCAACAATATCCACCCGGCCGGGAATACTCTCTAAATCGGGATAACATTTGAGTCCCATAATTGTACTCTGACCGGGATTTACCGGAATCACCTCAAAACCCGCGGCCATTAAATAGGCGGCCACCTTATTACTGGGACGGTTAGGTTTGGGCGATATTCCCACCACCGCGATCCGCCGCGCATTGGTTAATATACGGCTGAGATCTTCATCATTTATGGTTCTTAATTTGGGCATCGTCACACTCTCCTCATTCAAAGCAGACCGTGTTTTTTCAGATGAACCTGCAAAATGGCAATGGCCGCTGGGGTTATACCGGAAATCCGGCAGGCCTGGCCCAGGGAGCGGGGTCTTATGGCCTGGAGTTTTTCCACTACCTCGTTGGATAAGCCATGAAAGGCGGTATAATCCAGGTCAGCGGGCAGCAGGGACTTTTCAAATTTTTTAAAATTAGCCACCTGTTCATTCTGGCGCTTAATATAACCCTGGTATTTGACCTGCAGTTCAAGTTCACGGGCGGCCGGGAGGGTTATTTTACGTTTCTGCGCCCCGCTCAATTTGATGAGGCTGGCAAGGCTGATTTCGGGCCGCCGCAGAAGATCAACCAGGAGAGCGGGCTCTCGCAGAGCCGAGCTGTTCAGGGCGGTCAGTTCCTGGTTAATCTCCGCTGTCGGCTTTAGATTACTGCTGGTCAACCAGGTCATGTTTTCGGCTATTTCGTCCCGTTTCCGGCAGAAAGCGCTGTAGGTCTCATCATCAATCAGCCCCAGAGAGCGGCCGATATCCCGCAGCCGCAGATCGGCGTTATCCTCCCGCAGCAGAAGGCGGTATTCAGCCCTGGAGGTGAACAGGCGGTAAGGTTCCTTGGTGCCCAGTGTTACCAGATCATCAATTAAGACCCCGATATAGGCCTGGGAACGATCCAGAATCAGGGGTTCCTCGGCCCGGCAATATTTCACCGCGTTGATACCGGCCATGAGGCCCTGGGCAGCCGCCTCTTCGTAGCCGGAGGTGCCGTTAATCTGCCCGGCGAGAAAGAGGCCGCCAATCCTCTTGGTCTCGAGGGAGGGCTTTAGTTCCAGAGGATCAATATAATCGTATTCAATGGCGTAGCCGGGCCGGATTATCTTAACCTCCTCCAGACCCTTGATGCTGTGCAGCATGTCACGCTGGATATCAAGGGGCAGACTGGTGGGGACACCGTTGGGATATATTTCCACCGTCTCCAGGCCCTCTGGCTCAAGAAATATCTGGTGCCGTGTCTTGTCTGGAAAGCGAGCCACCTTATCCTCAATGGATGGACAATAGCGGGCTCCAACCCCCTCTATAATGCCGGTGAACATGGGTGAACGATCCAGGCCGCGGCGGATAACCGCATGGGTCTGTTCGTTGGTATGGGTAATATAGCACGGGCGCTGGGGCAGAGACGGCGTCCCTTGGTTAGAGAAGGAAAACATGCGGGGCGGATCATCACTATATTGCGGGGTCAGCTCGCTGAAATCAATACTTTTACCGTCTAAGCGGGGCGTGGTCCCGGTCTTCATGCGGCCCATATTGAAACCAAGCGCCCGCAGGTGTTCCGGCAGGCGCAGGGAGGGGGCATCCCCAAGACGACCGGCAGGAAAATTCTTCAAGCCGATATGAATCAGTCCGTTCATAAAGGTGCCGGTAACAATAACCACGCTGCGGGCCGTAATTTCTTCGCCAAGGGAGGTGATGACCCCGCCTACACGGTTTTTATTAAGGAGTAGGCCGTCTACCACCGTCTGCCGAATCTCCAGACCGGGCTGGTTCTCCAAGACCTTTTTCATCCGCAGACGGTAAAGGAGGCGGTCGGCCTGGGCTCGGGAAGACCAGACTGCCGGGCCTTTACGAGTGTTGAGCTGCCGGAATTGAATGGCGGTGGCATCAATATTTCTGGCCATTTCGCCACCTAAGGCATCAATCTCCTTAACGAGATGGCCCTTGGCCAGGCCGCCGATGGCTGGGTTACAGGACATGGCACCGATACCATCGGCGTTAATAATTGCCACCATGGTTCTACAGCCCATACGAGCGGCAGCCAGAGCCGCTTCACAGCCGGCATGACCAGCACCCACCACAATTAGATCATATTCATAATTCATCTGCTTAATGATAACCTTTTAAAATTCCGCAATTTCGGTCTTCTTGCCATCTTCCAGAAGTCCGGAGTCAATAAGACCACCACCGTATAAAGTTCCAGGCGGCCGGCCAGCATGCAAATAATTAATATTACCTTGGCAAGGGCGGGTAGCGCACCAAAATTCTGAACGGGCCCCACCGCATTCAGTCCGGGGCCAATGTTATTAAGAGTGGCGATAACGGCAGTCACCCCGGTGATCATATCCACCCCCTGAGCGGTGACCGCCATACAGGCCAGGCCGCAAAAAACAATATAGATCGCCAGAAAGCCTAAAACCCCGAGCATAACCTCCTGCGGCACTTTAATATTACCCATCTTAATGGTATTCACCTCGTTTGGATGCACCAGCTTGCGGAGTTGGAGTCGGGCGTATTTGAGAAAGAGGAGCATACGCACCACTTTAATGCCACCGCCGGTGGAACCAGCACAGCCGCCGATGAACATCAGGGCTACCAACAGGATCTTGCAGAGGGCCGGCCATTTATCAAAGTCCGCCGTACCAAAACCGGTGGTGGTAATAATCGACACCACCTGGAAGACTGCGTCCCGGATATTGGTGAGCCATGATTGATATATGCGGCCCTGATTGGCAAGGACAATAATTAGGGAGGATACCGCCACCAGGGTGAGGTAGAAGCGGAATTCCTCGCTCTGCCAATAGACCCGCCAGCGGCCATGGAGGGCGTGATAATGGAGGGTGAAATTGGTTCCGGCCACAAACATGAAGAAGATTATAACGGCCTCAATATAGGGGGAGTTAAACTCGCTGACGCTGGCGGTATAGGTCGAGAAGCCGCCGGTGGCCAAGGAGGCAAAGGCATGGCAGGAGGCATCAAAGAGATCCATGCCGCCTAACATGAGGAGGATAATCTCTATAAAGGTAATCAGGACATATACCCCCCAGAGGATACGGGCTGTGTCCTGCATTCGGGGAGCCAGCCGCTCTTTTGTGGGGCCGGGCATCTCGGCCTGAAAGAGCTGCATGCCGCCAATCCCGAGGAGGGGCAGCACAGCGAGAGACAGAACAATAATCCCCATGCCGCCGATCCAATGGGTCAGAGCCCGCCAAAAGAGCATGCTCCTGGGCAAAATCTCCATATTGCTTAGGATTGTGGAGCCGGTGGTGGTAAAGCCGGACATTGATTCAAAATAACAGTCAACAAATGAAGGAAAGCTGCCGCTGAAAAAAAAGGGCAGGGCGCCAAGAAAGGCAAGCCCTAACCAGCTGAAAGTTGCTACCGCGAAGCCGTCCCGGTAGCCTAATTCTGAATTGGGCGGGAAAAGGGCAATCAGAGATCCGCCCATAAGGGCGCCGATGAGGGCGCTGGTTAGAAAGGCCCTGGTCATGCCGTCATGGTAGATGAGGCTTACCGGTATGGGCAGCAAAATAAAGAGGGAGATGAGCAGTAATAATTTGCCGAGAATATTTAAGACGCCGTCTGTCCGCATAATTTCAGGGCGCGAAAAAATCAGCAACCTCCTGCACCGCCTCACGGAGGGCGAAGATCACCAGATTGTCGCCAGGCCGTAGCCTGGTCGTACCAATGGGAATTATTACCCGATGCTTTTTGTTTCTCACCACGGCTCCTAATACCGCACCTTTAGGAAATTTTAAGCTCTGAAGGGTGGCGTGCTTGAATTTATCCGTGCTGGGTACCTTTAATTCCACCACCTCGGCATCACTGCCGAGCAGCGAGGCGGCGGAGACAATAGTACCGCCAGTGCGCACAAAGCGTAAAATCATATTGGCCGCCACCTGCCGCGGGCTCAGGGCCACATCAATGCCTAACTTGGCTAACAGCGGCACAAAATCAGGGCGGGAGATGCGGGTTATACATTTACCGGCCCCATGATGTTTGGCCAGCAGGCTGGCGAGGAGGTTGGTCTCATCGCTGTCGGTGACGGCGATGACGAGATCGGCCTGATCCAGCCCCTCATCGAGAAGACTATGGGCATCTAAACCGTCAACATTTAACACTGTGGTGTTATTAAGATTTTCGGCTAAAAAATCGCAGCGCCCGGCATCCAGCTCAATTAGCCGGACATTTACCTTCTTTTTCTCCATCTGCCGGGCCACCATGAAACCAATGGCACCGCCGCCAATAATGAATACCTGCTTCGGTTCATGGCTCATGAGGTGCACCAGACCGCTGGTGGATGACATATCGCTCTTACGGGCCACCATGTAAATCCGATCCTCGGCCTGAATGATGTCGCCGCCCCTGGGAATTATGGTCTTTTCCTGGCGGATAATAGCAACAATAACCCCCATTATACCCTTCAGCTCCAGAAGCGATTTGCCGATATTGGAGTTCCCCGCCGCCACCGTATAGCCAAGGAGTATGACCTGACCATGGGCAAATTCAGCTGACTCAAAGGCCCCGGAGAGGGTAGAAAGGCGCAGAATTTCATCACCAATGGCCCGGTCTGGGCTGATGAGGAGATCAATCCCCAGGGCCTTCTCGTTTAAGGCGGTATTCTGGGAATAAAAGTCCTCATTACGCACCCTGGCAATACGGGTCTTGATCTGGTAATTCCGAGAGATAATACAGGCCACCAGATTGACTTCGTCGCTATTGGTGACGGCCACCAGAAGATCGGCACGCCCAATACCGGCCTCCTCCAGCACCTTGATAGAGGCCCCGCTGCCGCAGACGGGAAGAACATTAAGCTCTCGTTCCAGGCGGCTTAATTTAGCGGCCTCCCGATCAACCAGGACAACGTCATGTCCTTCGTCTGAAAATTTGGCGCTCAGATGATAACCAACCGCTCCGGCCCCTATAATGACGATTCGCATAATTTAGTTTTTTATTGTGATTACGTCTTTTCCCGCCAGGAAATTATCGCCCATGAAGGGCAGTGTTCATCCCGTAAATACCAGTATCCTTTCTTATTTCTGGCGAGACGTTCACTGAGGTGGTGGTTGAGTTTGTCATTTTCTGCCGCGGTCAAGTCGTTGAACATCCAGCTCCAGGAGCTGATTGCCTCCTCCTGCGTTTTATAACTACGGCTGGCTGGCAGATCAATAAAATCGAGCCGGGCGTAAATCCCCATTTGATAAAGAATGTTGATAGTATAGATATAATCCGGCCCCGGATCGAAGGGACGGCCAATAGCGGCAAACATGGCGGGATCAAAGGGGCCGCTGCCCACCCGGTCGCCTATAAATACCCAGCCTCGGGCCGCCCGCCGCAGCTTGTGAAGGGCACCTTTTAAGTCGTCAACGGCCAGGGAACGGGAGGCTATTATCAGATCATATTGCCCTACCCCGAGGGTATGCCAGTTATCTTCCCAGGCCCCTTGCCGGGTGGTTATATTATCAAGGCCGTCCTTGGCGGCCCGCTCAGCAAGAATGGCCAGCATCCCGGATGAAAAATCAACCGCCGTTACCTCTCTGACCTTGCGGGAGAGAGGAATGGTGAGAGTACCGGGCCCACACCCCATATCAAGGACAGTCATGGCAGGAGAGAGGGGCAGTCTTTTAAGAAATTCTTTAACGAACACCGAGTCTTTATGACGCTTGGCAAAGCCCGCCGACCGTTTATTCCAGTCGGCGGAAGTTTTACTCTGCCAGGTCTTGCGGCGTCTGCCCTCCTGCCACATTTGATTCCAGTCAATCACGAATTTTTCCCCTTAAATCAGGCATGGTTTCCGGTTTACTGGCATCCCAGATTTTTGCCTCATTACCGGTGGCGGTAACATTTTCATAGACGCCCTTGTCGCGCCGTACCAACTTGGTGAACCCCAGATTTTTCAGGGCGCTATTCCCCTTGGGAGTGCTAATACCAACGAGAGAGATAAGACGTTTGACAGGGGAACCGCATTGCGGACATTGACTGAACTTGGCGCTGTACATAGACTGGGTTAGTTCAAAAATTTTGCCCAGAGTGCAGCCCTCTCCCTCATGTTCATATTCATAAACGGGCATGATTTTCTCCAAATAATTCCCTGTATATTCAAGTTCCGGGCGTATAGCAATACGCCCCTACGGCGGTGCTTGCTCCAAATTAAAGGTGTAACCTTAATTTATGGTAAAAAGATCGTGGTTTTCAACCGCCGTTATCACCCCTGTTCCCTCTGTTACTTAAGCCGCAGACAGTTCAATATAACCGTGGTCTTACCATCCTCCGAGTTCAGATCAATTTTTTTGGTCATTATTTTATAGTCGTCTCCGGCCTTGGCCAGGAACTTATAAAGGGTCTGACGTTGCAGATCATGGGCCAGATAAATTGAGCCGCCAGGTTTTAATAATTTTTTAAAGGTCTTGAGCAGGGGGTCAAGGAGATCTTCCCGAAAAAGAATTTCCGCCCCGATTATAGTATCAAAGGGCTCCAGCCGGGCGGGTTTGGTCCAGTCCAGAGCGGCGAAGGAGGGTTTCACATGGCTGGCAGCGGCGCTTACCCGCTGAAAATCCATGATTATCGTTTCGTAATCGCTCAAGGTAACCTCAAATCCCTGGGCTGCGGCCGCTAGCCCAGGAGCACCAAGTCCGGCTCCCAACTCCAGCAGCCTGGGCCCGGCTTGAACCGGGTTAAGGGATACGGCGACTTCGGCCAGAATTATGGCCGCCTCCCAGAGTTTTATCCAGAAGGGGAAATCAGCTATATTGGCAAAAGGGTCACGGCCCTGGAGAATATCCTCCAGATCCTGCACCTGTAATAATTGTAAATTTATGTCCCTGATTTTCAAGGGGGCAAAGTCAACTTTATAATTGCGGCGGATACGACGTAAGATCTTTGCCTCTTTATCAGGCAGGTCAATTTTCATTTTATAAATACCTGTACTTTGGAATATGGAACTTTAGATTTTAGCCGTTCTGAACGGGCTATGAACAAAAAAAGCTGTCCAATCAAAAGGATTGAACAGCTTTTTTAAGCGGTAAGACTAAAACGCCTGGAAGGGGTGGCTAATTAACAGCCTTCAACAGCCCTTCTCATTCTTTTGGGACTTACTTTAACTTTCTTGCCTACTTCCAGCTTCTTAGCATTATGCTCGCTGCACTTAAGGGTTACAGAGGAACCGTTAACGGCGGAAACCTCACAAGTGAAGGAATAAGCGACAACCGCGGAGGTAGCGGTGAATGCCATTGCCAAAACCAATGCTAAAATTTTCTTGTTCATTTTACTCTCCTTTCAGTTAGTTAATGATTAAAAAATCAGGCCTGTAGCTTATATAATAATTATTCTTCTTACAAAGAAGATAATTACCAATTTAAATAATCTATCTACCTTTTAGTTTTTTGAAGTTTTACCTTGACCCTGTCACCAGCTTTAAAACCTTGAGCCCGTTTCACATTGCAATTTTTTAAAATAATAACATCTCCCCGTACCTCCTGTACCTCACAGCTTACCGTGGCGGAAAAGGCAGGTATTCCTGAAAACAGTATAGAGAAAAGAATAAGGGAAAGAATTAATTTCATGCTATTAAAATAATCAGTTACAAAAGGAAATAATAAAAATCACGAAGCCAGATTAGTACATAACAAGGAATCATGTCAATAAAAAACCAACTGTTATCCCACAAAGTTGGAATAAATATGATTATTTTAAGACTTGTTTCAGATCACGGGCGATAATTTTGTGACTGGTCCAGCCGGTATAGCGTTTTACCACATTACCATCGCGATCTATAATGAAGGCGGTGGGAATACCAATGATACCGCCAAAATCGTGAGTTATTTTGTTAGTGGCCAAGGCCACGGGATAATTCATGCCGGTCTGGCGGATAACCCGGCTAACGGCGGAGGTGCCGTCCTGGTTCACCGACAGCCCTATAACTGAAAAACCTTTGGGGGCAAACTCCTTTTGGAGACTAATCAGAGAGGGAACCTCCTGCATACACGGAGGACACCAAGTGGCCCAAAAAACCACCAGCACCACCTTGCCCCGGAAATCTTTTATATCAATGGTCTTGGCGGAACCATTCAAGGCTGTAACCGAGAATTCGGGTACCTTGGTGGTCGCCTGAGCCGGAGGAGTAACCGAGAACGTCCCGAGAATAAGCGCCGCGATTATTATAGTGATAAATTTCATGATATTCCTCATTAAATTAGTTTATAACAGAAGATACTGCTAAAGAAAAAACCCCTACTTTTCATAACATAACCATTAAAAAACAATATACCATTTATACCTGAATGCCTAAATCTGTCAATCAAAAGCCGCTAACCTCTGATAAATGCGTTCATAAATGGCAAATTTTTACCATAGTTGCGGGCGGTGTTTTTATGGCCACCATGGACAGTTCCATGGTCAACCTGGCTCTGCCGGCAATTATGAACGATTTCGGCAGCCCTCTGAAGGATACGGAATGGGTCTCCCTGATCTACCTTCTTGTCATAAGCTCAACCCTGTTAATCTGGGGTAATCTCTCCGACCGTCTGGGGCGGCACCTGATCTATCCCACCGGGTTGCTGGTCTTTGCCATAGGCTCATTGTCCTGCGCCTGGTCACCGAATTTTAGTCTTCTGATAATGGCCCGTTTATTACAGGGGCTGGGGGCCGCCATGATGATGTCCAGCGGCCCGGCGATCATCAAAGAGACCTTTCCACCGCTGGAGCTGGGCCGGGCCTTGGGCCTTATTGGGACTTCAGTGTCTCTGGGGTTAATGGCCGGCCCTCTCGTGGCAGGTGTCGCCCTGCAGTTCGCCTCCTGGCGGGCCATGTTTATGTTCACCTTTCCCATTGGCCTGCTGCTCTTTTTCGTAGCCCGGCGTTATTTACCCCGCCAACGGCCTGGCGAAGGGAAGCTGTCTTTAGCCTGGCCTCCGGCCCTGGCCTGGATAATATTATTAACCACGGCCTCGCTGGCGGTTACCTATGCGGCCTCACCCGCCTGCTCCTTTACCGTGCTAACGGTTTTAAGTGCCGGTACTATCCTGGCCCTGATTTGTTTTATCTGGCTGGAAACCAACAGTCCGCTCCCGCTCCTGACTCCAGGCCTGATTACCAGGCGTTATATGTCCAGCGCCCTGCTTTGTGCCATGCTCTCCTTTATGCAGCTTTTCGCAGTCTTGATTATTACCCCCTTTTACCTTGACCGGGTACTGAATCTACCCAAGCTCCAAATTGGCCTGGTTATGATGTCTATTCCCCTGGCCGCCATGGGACTGGCCCCCTTGGCCGGTTGGTTATACGGGCGTTTTACGGCCCGTGTTCTCTGTACCGTTGGTCTGTTTGCGGCAAGTTGCGGGGCCTGGTTGTTAAGCCTTGTCCAGCCCACCGGCTGGCTGGCAGTTATCTTGCCTCTAAGCCTTATCGGTGGCGGTCAGGCCATTTTTTTAAGTCCTAACAGTGCCTCGGTATTAAGATGGATAGAAAAGGAGAATACCGGCAAGGCGGCGGCCCTGCTGGCCACCGGCCGTAATTTGGGGATGATTATGGGGGTTGGCATGGCCAGTATAGCCTTTTCTCAGGTTTTCAGCCACTTAACCAACGGCCTGGATATGCGTGATTATTCCCCTATCCATGTTGAGGCCTTTATCAAGGCTATGCACCGGGTCTATCAGTCCGCCGCTCTCACTGGTCTGTTGAGTGTGATTATCTCCGCTCTGCGTGGTAAGCGACGAAAAAATTAGACTTTAAGGTCTAACAGGGCCATGGGCCGGTTGCATGAGCTGGTTTTATCTATCAGATCTTCCTTTAAACGGCACATAAGGTTTGTCTCTCTACTCACGCATTGCAGATTT
>VAPF01004445.1_pt1 | contig 22766 bp, 17 predicted proteins | sample 3393931 | NCBI WGS metagenome assembly VAPF01 (sample SAMN08290437, study PRJNA428436) | hydrothermal vent metagenome | isolation source: Deep-sea hydrothermal vent chimney | place: Atlantic Ocean: South-mid Altantic Ridge | depth 2773 m m | reverse complement strand
TTCATGATGGTGGTGTCTCCTTCTAGCTTTTTTAAATTTGAATATATGAGCAATTACAGGGTGTAGATGAATTCGACAACCTTATCCAGTTCACTCTTGGTAAGAATTTTATGCTTACCAAAAGGAGGCATAATGGTATTGGGGCTGCTATCCGTCGCGTCATAAATTTTTGCGCGTAATTTTTCTTTGTCGGCAAAGCGGGCTTTCATGTTGACCAGCGCCGGGCCGATGTTGCCCGCCAGAGAGCCACCAGCAATCTTGTGACATGCCAGACAGTTACCTTTTTTGCGGTGAAAGGCGATTTTTTTACCTTCCTCCACGGCTGACGCTTCTGCTGCGCTGGCAACCCCTGGGGCAATTGCAAAACTGCCTAGTATGATCGCCAGGGCACCGATTCCCACCCGGGGGGTTTTTGCGGTTTTTTGCATCGCTGCTTCCTCCTTCTAACTGTTGTTTTATTTACGTTATTTTGTTGCTGTTTTATTTTTTGCTGCGCTTTAATCGAGTTGTCTTGCTCACTTTTTTCAACAACCCAGGCAGCATTGCTTCTTTGTCAATTGATTCGCCAAGTTACAACAAAACGACCAACTTTTATAACAGAATGACCAGAGAGCACAACCATTGAGGCGAAAAAAATGGCTTTCCTGGGCAATGCGTTAATGTTTTGTGTCTGTCAGATGTTCTCCGGGCGCTTGTGAAGCAGGCTCTTTGAGTCGCTCAACTTCTGATTTCAGCATGTCCTGGCGTGCCTGGAGTGTCAGGCGTTCGTAGGGCGGTAGTCCCGGTGTTTTTAGCGCCTGTTCAAGGTAGGCCACCGCCTGATAAAGCCCACCTTGCGCGTATTGCCATTCGGCAAGTGCCCGGTAGGCCTCGGCTTTTTCGTGGAGGGCGTTGGCGGCTTTGGCGTAAGGCTGGTACAGGCGGTAGTGCTCCGGGTTTTTGCGCAGGGCCACTTTGAGAATTTCAAGAGCCGGACGCGGTTGTTCCAAGCGTAGCAGAGTGTTGGCGTAAAGTTCAATCAATGACAGATTGCCGGGGAACAGAGTCAACGCCTGACTCAGAATTTCTTTTGCGGATCGGGGGCGATTGTCGGCAAGTTCAATTTGCGCAGCGCTGTAAGGGAATAACACGCGGTGGCGGTTTTCCTGGATGAGCTGGCGCAGTGCGGTGCGGGCTTGCGGATAATCACCTTTTTTAGCCGCCTGAAGGGCGCGAAAATATTTTTTTGGCTCATCGTTCCAAGCGGATTTTTTTAGGCGAGCACCGAGGGGCGCGGTTGTGTTTTCTTTGCCGAGCGTGATGATGCGCGCCTGCATGAGTTCAAATGTGGTGTTGTTACGTGGTGTGTATGCAGGGTATTGTTCGGCACGGTTGCGTGCATCGGCCACACGGCCCAGGGTGAGTGGGTGAGTGCGCATAAATTCCGGCGCAGCAAATTCTGTAGAGCGCTGCTTGTCTTGCAATATTTCAAAAAAGGCCACCATGGCGCGCGGGTCGTAATCGGCGTTGACCATGAGATCGAGGCCGATATTATCCGCTTCCTGCTCGTTACTGCGGGAGTGGGAGAGTTGCTGCTGCGTGCTATTGGCTATCGTGGAAGCCAGTAGAGCTTCACCCACCTGTGGATTACTGGCCCCGAGTACAATGGCGGCAATCAGGGCCCCCATGGTGGGCAGACTCATGCGGCTACTTGCCTCAAATGCTCGCACCAAATGACGTTGGGTGACATGCGCAATTTCGTGTGCGAGTACAGAAACCAATTCTCCCTCGTTACCTGCGGCCAGCAACAGCCCCGTGTGAATGCCGATGTAACCGCCGGGCCCTGCAAAGGCATTGATGGATGGGTCATCCACCAAAAACACAGTGATGGGTTGGTGACTTCCCTGTAACGAGGTGACTAGCTGATCTGCTAAACCTTGCAAATAGGCGACAGTGGGTGGATCGTCTACCAGCTCCAGATTGTGCCGCACACTGCGCATGAATTCCCGCCCAAGCTGCTGTTCTTCGCGCGGCGAAAGTACGGAAGTACCGGCTTTACCAATATCAGGTAATTGGGCAGACAGGTCGCTGGCCAGTGTACCGAAGGGCAATGTCAGATTAATAACCAGCAGGCAGCCTAGCAACAGGAGCCGGGTGTAATGAGATGTGGGTAGCGTTGAGTGATTCACTGGGTGTGTATTTGCTTGAGTATCGATGGGGGATGAGGCAGTGTAACGTTTAGTGGTTAGGGCAAACAATTTTCTTGTTTGCTCGCGGGTCATATTCTCTCCGTTCAAGGAGTGGGACAGGCGGCGATGGGACAAGGTTCGTTTTTTGCGGCCATTTATATGGATTGAGCATTGTGTCCTAGTTGAGGTTGATAACGATAGTGATCGCTCGTATAGCGATTAAAAATTCAGTTAAATTAATATTTGTCGATAAATGGCAGGTTGATTTTTTGCGCACATTGGAATATAAGTTGACAATTGAATTCTAATACAGTGTTTTAACCCGTTTCAATAAATAATTGTAAAGGAGCCTAACAATGGCAGATTTTGATCAAGAGCTGGATGCATCGGGCCTGAATTGCCCTCTTCCCATTTTGCGTGCGAAAAAAGCCTTGGGTGGGATGAGTGCGGGTCAGGTGTTGCATATTATCGCCACTGATCCCGGTGCAGTGAAAGATTTTGAGGCGTTCGCCAAGCAAACCGGTAATGAATTGACGGAATCACGCGAAGACGGCGGCAAATTTTATTTTCTGATGAAAAAGGGTTAAAGCTTAACGGTGCAGGTACCGACGTGTAAAACGTCGTGATGTCTGGTCTGAGGATATGTGAAATGGCAGAGAAAAAGCTGGCAATTATTGCCACCAAAGGTTCGTTTGACTGGGCTTATCCGCCTTTCATCCTGGCCTCTACAGCCGCCGCGCTGGGGTACGAGGTACAGATTTTTTGTACGTTTTATGGTTTGCAGTTGCTGCGTAAAAAAATGGACATGAAGGTGACTTCAATTGGCAACCCCGGTATGCCCATGCCAGTGCCCATGCCAGTGTTGATGCAGGCTTTGCCAGGCATGCAATCGATGATGACGATGATGATGAAGCAGAAGATGAAATCCAAAGGTGTTGCCAGTCTGGAAGAACTGCGCGCACTTTGTATCGAGGCGGAAGTGAAGTTGATTGCCTGTCAGATGACGGTGGATTTATTCGATTTTAGTTCTGACGACTTTATTGATGGTCTCGAATATGGCGGGGCGGCAACGTTTTTCGAGTTTGCGGGTGAATCGGATATTTGTTTGTTTATTTGAAACCTATTGCTGGATAATCCATAGAAAGGGCAACTCTGTAGAGCTGCCCTTTTTTGCTTTTTCGTTGGAGAGTGTTGCCTAGTGATGTTAGAGCGACCAGACGACCTGAGCGCTGAGAATATCCACCGAACTTTCATAACTGCCTCGCAGAAGATCGCCTGTAGCCCCTCTGCGATCAATATCAGCGTCTTTGACAAACAGATGCGCGTAGCCAACGTCGATGGCAAGGTTGTTTGATACCCGGTAACCCAGTCCCACTGCCAACCAGGTACGGTCACTTCCTGGGATGCGTGCTGAACGCAGTTCTGCACTGGGAACGACGGTTTCGTCATAGGCCACACCCGCGCGGTAGATCCAGGTCTGGTTGGGGGTAAAGTTGACACCGATTGAGTAACGGTTGTTGTCTTCCCATTTGTTTTCCTCTACGGATGGTGGTCTGCCATTGTCGTACTCTATTCTTAACTCTTGATAGCTGCTCCAGCCAGTGCGAGTGACATCTGCCAGCAATGCCCAAGTGTCATTAAATTGATGGAACAGACTCAGGGAGAGTGTGCTTGGCAGGTCTATGCTGCCGGAAATACCGGTGTCGGCAAAAGCCGCTGTCAGTAGAGGTGGGAGCGTTGTTCCTGCTGGCAAAGTAAAGTCCGCGTCACCGTCTAACGATTGTTTGACCTGGGAGCGATAAGCAAGACCGATGCGGGTGGCCTCACTGGGGATGAACAGTACGCCGAGGTTGTAGCCGAAGCCCCAGCTGCTGCCCGTGATATCTGCGAAACCGTCAGTTCCCGCAGGGAGCGTGCCTCCGGTGATCGTGCTGAAATCCACCGCACTGGTCAGTTCAGCTTTGAAATGCTGGATGTTCGCACCCAGTCCGATGGACCATTGCGGATTGACTTTGAAGGCCAGGGAGGGGTTGATATTAATGGCTTCGACGGAAGATTTGACGGCCTGATAACGGCCTTGCCAATCGTCATCATATTCCGTGGACAGGCCAAAAGGGACACCGATGCCAAGGCCGAGTTTCATATCATTGCCAATGTCGGCCACGTAATAGAGGTTGGGTATCAAGCCTAGGTTGCCAGCGTCCCCGCTGTTGCTTCCACTGGCACTGGAACCGTTGTCGATAAATTTAGTGGAAGGCTTGATGATGTGCAGTCCGGCAACAACCTGTTGGCCATCGAGCAGGGTCATCCCCGCAGGATTGAAGAAAATCGTGCTGGCGTCCTCGGCGCTTGCGGCTGCGCCAGCATAGGCATTACCCAAGCCGCTCACACCTTGTTCAATAAGGGCGAAACCGGCCGCGTGGCTGATTGACGAACCGAGACCGATCAAGCTTGTACAACATAATAGGCCGACTAGCTTGAGCCGTGTATATCGTGGTTTGATTGTCATCGTTTTTCCCTGCCGTTGATTTTTGAATGGTCACGCTATTTAACCACAAAGGCGGCGAATGTGCAGAAGATCCAGCAACGACGACATCTCCATCATTGTGAGTAAAACGGGGAGAATAAAAATCCCTCCTTTCCACGTCCATTACCCGCTAATGGTGCTGGTATTTCAATGCAAGGAATCAGTTACCGCCAGTCATTTCACCCGCTAAAAAAGAAGATATTGCTAATGTTCTGATAGTTGGGTGCCGTAATCAGAGGTAGTAGATTTCTTATGCGGGTATTTAATTATTTAGTTATATTCTGTATTGACAGTAAAGCAATGCACTTCCAGTATGTAATCAGTGCTTTCGGCATGTGATCAGCGTTTTCATCGACTGTGTATGCCAAAAATATATTTTGCGGCAGTTGGATGAGGGGGTAGTAATGAAATCAGCAATGAAGAAAATTCTGGCGGTGAGCGTGGCAGTTACTCTGGGTACACCGATGGCGGCAATGGCAACTAATGGTTATTTTGGTCATGGCATCGGCATGAAATCCATGGGTATGGGAGGGGCGGGTATTGCGATGGCGCAGGACTCTCTGGCTTCAGCAACCAATCCGGCTGCGGCTGCACTGACGGGTAATCGTATTGATTTTGGTATCAACCTATTCCGCCCAAATCGAGAAGCCAAGGTATCGGGTACGACGGGTCCAGGACCCACTCCCGGGATGTTTGATGGAACCTATGATGGCAATGAAACCAGCATGTTTCTGATTCCTGAATTTGGTTACAGTCGGGATCTTGGCAATGGCAAGGCCGTTGGTTTGACGGTTGTGGGTCGTGGCGGTATGAACACGGACTATGACAAAGTGTTTGGTTTGTACAATGGCACGAATAATGACAAGCCCGGCATTGATTTGGCCCAACTTTATTTTTCCCCCACATTTGCAATGAAGCTTAATCAAGATCATGCCGTGGGTATCAGTCTTAATATGATTTATCAACGCTTTAAAGCACAGGGACTTGATAATTTTGCCGGTATGGCCGCTGATGGTACTGGCGATAATCTTACTAGTGGCAGTTATGATTCCTCGACAGGTTTTAGTATCGGTCTGGGATGGACGGGGAAGGTTTCGCAGATATTAACGCTGGGTGTGATGTACACGAGCAAGGCGGATATGAGTAAGTTTGATCAGTATTCAGATTTGTTTGCGGGGCAGGGTGATTTTGATATTCCGGTCACTTTAGGGGTAGGGGGGGCTGTTAAAGCGACACCGGCATTGACCGTCGTTTTTGATGTAACAAAAATTTACTACAGTGGCGTTGCTTCTATTAATAATTCTCTTACTCCAAATCTCTTGAATTGTCCGGCGATGGGAGGGACTGATCAGTCTCAATGCCTGGGCGGTGATAATGGTCCCGGTTTTGGCTGGGAGGATATGACAGTGTACAAGCTGGGTTTTTCATGGCAATACCAGAACGATCTTGTGTTACGTGCTGGTTTCAATAAAGGGAAACAGCCAATTCCGGCTTCTGAAACCTTCTTTAATTTTCTGGCACCCGGTGTTATTGAAAATCATCTGACACTGGGTGGAACTAAGACGTTGGCGAATGGTGCCGAACTGACTTTCGCCTATATGCATGCATTTTCGAAGGACGTGAAGGGTTCGGGTTCAATCCCAGGCGCGTTTGGTGGCGGAGACGTTGACCTCAGTATGTCACAGGATGCATTGGGTGTCGCTTATGGCTGGGATATGTAGTACTCGGCGGTCTGTGTGAATGGAAAAGAAAAAGGGCATGCATTGCATGCCCTTTTTTTTGAAGAAAAATTTGTAGGCAACGACAAGTTTTCCTGATGTCTGGGTTAGTGTTTATTTGATGTCACTGTAAATTATGTCAAACTCCCAGGCATTCAGCCGGGTTTGTCCATGAATATTGAGACAGCCAAAAAAGTTACCATGAGGAAACACCATGAACCTGCATGAATATCAGGCAAAAACATTATTTTCAGATTTTGGCATTCCGGTGCCTGCTGGCCATGTGATCTCTACAGTGAGTGAAGCAAAAGCGCTAAAAGGGAATGGCTGGGTGGTCAAGGCGCAGGTGCATGCGGGTGGTCGTGGCAAGGGTGGGGGTGTGAAGCAGGTATCGACTGCCGATGAACTGGAAGCCGCTGTGCGTGATTTGCTGGGTGATTTGCTGGTGACACATCAGACCGGCCCCAAGGGCTTGCCTATTGACAAACTCTTGATTGAGTCGCCCTGTGATATCGCCAAAGAATTGTATCTCGGTGCGTTGATTGACCGCAGTTGTAATCAGTTGGTGTTTATCGCCTCCAGCATGGGGGGGATGGATATCGAAGCTGTTGCCGTCAGTGACCCGGACAAAATTCTGCAAGTGGCGGTGGATCCCGTTACTGGCCTGCAACCTTTTCAATGCCGACAGATTGCTTTTGGCCTGGGGCTGGAAGGCACGCAAATCCGCGAGTTAACACAAATCATGTTAGGCCTTTATCGCCTGTTCACAGAAAAAGATTTGAGTCTGGTGGAAATTAATCCACTAGTGATCACCGGCGAAGGCAAATTGCTGGCCCTGGATGCCAAAATTAATCTGGATGACAATGCGTTATTCCGGCACAAGGATCTGGAAGAAATGCGTGATCCCATGCAGGAAGACCCCACCGAACACAAAGCGGCGCAGTTTGATCTCAACTATGTGACGATGGACGGTAATATCGGTTGCATGGTCAACGGCGCGGGGCTGGCCATGGCAACCATGGATATTATCAAACTGCATGGCGGTGACCCGGCAAATTTTCTGGACGTAGGAGGGGGCACCACATCGGATCGTGTTGCCGAAGCATTAAAGCTGATTGTCGCTGACGACAAAGTTGAAGCGATTCTGGTGAATATTTTTGGTGGCATCGTACGCTGTGATTTAATTGCTGATGGCATTATTCAGGCGATCCGTGAAATTAATCTGGATGTACCGGTGGTCGTGCGACTGGAAGGCACCAACGCCGAGGCCGGGCGTGAAAAACTGAATGACAGTGGTCTGTCTATTATCACCGCAGGTGATCTGGCAGATGCCGCAGTTAAGGTCGTACAAGCCAGCCAAGCACAAGGAAAAAACTGATGTCGATTCTCATCAATAAAAAGACACGCGTTATCTGTCAGGGGTTTACCGGCAAACATGGCACGTTTCATTCAGAACAGGCGATTGCGTACGGCACAAATTTTGTGGGTGGTGTTACGCCGGGCAAAGGTGGGCAAACGCATTTGGAACGCCCAGTGTTTAACACCGTAAAAGACGCGGTGGCAGAAACACAGGCAGATGCCAGTATGATTTTTGTACCCGCTGCATTTGCGGCTGATTCCATTCTGGAAGCTGCCGATGCAGGCATCAGAGTTATTGCGTGTATTACCGAAGGCATTCCGGTGCTGGATATGGTCAAAGTGAAAGCGGCACTTAAGGGCAGTGATGTGCATTTGATTGGTCCTAACTGCCCGGGCATTATCACCCCGGGTGAATGCAAGATTGGCATCATGCCCGGAGTGATTCATAAAAAAGGCTCCATCGGTATTGTCTCGCGCTCCGGCACGCTGACCTACGAAGCGGTGTATCAGACGACGCTCAATGGTCTGGGACAAAGTACTTGTGTGGGCATCGGTGGCGACCCGATTCAAGGTACCAACTTTATCGATTGCCTGAAAATGTTCGAGCAGGACCGGCAAACCAAAGGCATTATTATGGTGGGCGAAATCGGTGGTAGTGCCGAAGAAGAAGCGGCTGAATATATTCAGCATCATGTGAAAAAACCAGTGGTGGGTTATATCGCTGGCGTCACCGCTCCCCCGGGAAAACGCATGGGCCATGCCGGGGCGATTATCTCCGGTGGCAAAGGGACGGCCAAAGACAAGTTCGCCGCGTTGGATGCAGCGGGTGTTTCCGTGGCGCGTTCACCGGCGGAAATGGGTGTGCGCATGATGGAGTTTTTTAACGGCTAGTCGGAAATGTAAATTTTATCGTATGAATTATAGCGTCATCCCGGTTTGTTTCGGGATGACGGTCAGCATTTTTTAAAACTGTTTCTCAGGACTTTCTTCCTCATGCCTCAACGTTTGTGTGTGGTTATCGCTCAACAAAATTATCTGGTCGGTGATGTTTCCGGTAATGCGCTAAAAATTATCGAAGCCGCATTGCGTGCTCGCGATGAGTTTCAGGCAGACGCGATTCTTTTTCCTGAATTGACGCTCACCGGGTATCCGCCAGAAGATTTGTTATTGCGTCCCGGCTTACATCGGGCAGTGAATCAGGCGCTGGAGAACATTCAGGCGCAGGTAACAGGAATTGATATTGTGCTGGGTTTTCCCGAGCAAACTGATGCCGGTTTGTTTAATGCTGCCGCAGTGTTGCGTGATGGTAAACGTATTGCCACTTATCACAAATGTTATTTGCCCAATTATAACGTGTTTGATGAAAAACGTTATTTTACGGCAGGTAATAAACCCTGTGTGGTGGACATTGCCGGAGTGCCGGTGGGGCTGACGGTTTGTGAAGATATCTGGTACAGCGAACCCATGCTCAAAGCAAAGCAGGCAGGCGCACGACTTGTGCTGAATTTGAATGCTTCCCCTTTTCATCAGGCAAAAGGTATTGAGCGCGAAGCTGAACTGGAAAAACGGGTACAGGAAGCCGGTTTACCCGTAGTGTATGCCAATCTGGTGGGTGGGCAGGATGAGCTGGTTTTTGATGGTGCCTCGCTGGTGATGACCGCAGACGGTAAAGTGTGTCAACGCGCACCAGCATTTGAAACCGGTTTGTTTCCTGTGGTGTTTAATGTTGAAACGGGTGGAGTTGTTACGCCGCAACCGGGTCAAATCACCGAGCCTGACGATGAACTGGAAAGTATCTATAAGGCGTTAGTGCTGGGTACACGGGATTACATTGAAAAGAACAAATTTCCTGGTGCAATTATTGGTTTGTCGGGCGGTATTGATTCGGCACTGACTCTGGCAATTACTGTGGATGCCATTGGGGCAGAGCGGGTGGAAGCCGTGATGATGCCTTCGCGTTATACGCTGGACATGAGCGTGGAGGATGCACAGGAGCAAGCCACTCTGCTGGGTGTTAAACACCTGGTATTACCCATTGAAGCACCGTTTAACGCATTTCTTGATTTGCTGGCAGCCCCCTTTGCCGGCGCGGAACCGGATGCCACAGAAGAAAACATTCAAGCCCGTTGTCGAGGCGTACTGCTCATGGCGCTATCCAATAAAAATCATAAAGTCGTGATAACCACAGGCAACAAAAGTGAGATGTCAGTCGGTTATGCCACCCTGTATGGCGACATGGCGGGTGGCTTTGCCGTACTCAAAGATGTGCCCAAAACGACGGTGTTTCGGTTGGCTGCTTTTCGTAACCGGATTTCTCCGGCAATCCCGCAGCGGGTGATTGATCGTCCGCCCTCGGCTGAACTGGCGGAAGACCAAAAAGATACTGACAGCCTGCCACCCTATGACGTGCTGGACCCGGTTCTGGAAATGTACATTGAGCAAGACCAGTGTGCGGACGATATTATTGCCACAGGCTATGAAGCCAGCACGGTGCTGCGGGTAATCAGTCTGGTGAATCGTAATGAATACAAACGCCGTCAGGCATCACCCGGAGTACGCATTTCCCAGCGTGCTTTTGGGCGTGACCGGCGATATCCGATCACTTCCGGGTACGACCGGGAACAGTGAGTACATCTCTTAAGCATGGGAGGTAATGGAGAAAGTTATGATGAAAAAAGTGGAAGCAGTGATTAAACCGTTCAAACTGGATGATGTGCGTGAAGCGTTGTCAGAAATTGAAATCACCGGTATGACGGTGACCGAAGTCAAAGGCTTTGGTCGTCAGAAAGGGCACACTGAACTTTATCGTGGTGCAGAATATGTGGTGGATTTTCTGCCCAAGGTCAAACTGGAAATAGTGGTTGTCGAAGATCGTGTTGATGCCTGCATTGAAGCCATTACCAATGCAGCGCGTACTGGAAAAATCGGTGACGGTAAAATTTTCGTGACCCCGGTTGAAAAAACCGTACGTATTCGTACTGGTGAGCAGGATGACGACGCGATTTAATGATTCAAAAAATAACACAAGGGGGATGAAAAAAGGTAGCGTTTCAATGTCATTAAGTTAAGCTCACCACCAACCTACGGCACCCCGCTTTTTGTTAACTTAATGGCATTGGAGAGCGTCCCCTTATTTAGGTTATTCATTCAAGCAGTTTGTTGTTTACTATAACGTCAACCTGCCCACCCCGCTAATGTCATCAATGCCAATACAGTAATCCATGCCACTAAACTGCGCCCGCACAACTCCAGTGTTTCACGTATAGCATTGTTGTGTTGTGAATCATCCTGAGGCGGATGGTTATCGAGTTGCAGGGAGGCCTGGCCGATGCGTAATAACAGGCGATGACTTTGTGAATTTGTGTCGTCGTTTGCTTCAGTTTCTTCGAATGGTGCATCTTGCCAGGCGTGCAGGGCGTGTACGAAGCTGCCCATAACAGCGTAGCTGAGTGCGGTGAGACGGCTAGGTATCCAGGCGAGCAGGTAGTGCAGGCGGGCGACAGCGGCACGGAATTCGGCATTGTCTGTTTCGGCGGTTTTTTCCGAACGTTGCCCGGCTTGTTGCAGTTCCACCGTGAGCCGGTACAGTGCGGCTCCCATGGGTCCGAGAATCACAAACCAGAACAGAATGGCGAGCCGTTGTTCGTGGGTTTGTATCAATATGCATTCTATGAGTGCGCGGGTACGGGAGGGTTTATCTTCCGGCAGCGGGGCAGATGTTGTGCAGGAGACAATGTCTTGCAATATGGATTCTGCATTGTCGTTATCACCGCGTTCTTCAGCATCCAGGTAATCGTGTGCCCGCTGGCGTTTGTCTTTTGGTCCCAGGCTGTAAGTGAGCACGATGATGCTGAAGATAAAACCAAGAAAAACCAGCAGGTCGTTGAGCAAATATTGAACAGCCGCAATGCCAATGAGTGGCAGCAAAACGATAATGAGCAGGCTGGAAATGCCGTGCCTGTGACTGGCCAGTCGCGCATGTACCCATTGGCAGTACGATTCAATCCAGGCAAGGCTGCGCAGGTCATGCAGGGGTGGCAGCAGTTTTTTCAGTATGAGGCTGATCAGTATGGCAAGCAGAGACATGGTGGCTCACAGTTATTTATTGTTGGTCTGTTGTGCATCATAAACGAAACCCCGGAACCCTTCGGGTGTATTTTGCGTTGGACGGTTCAGGTATGGCGCATATTTTCAATGTATTAATGAGATCAATTACCGTCAGTCATGAGTATGTCTGGGGCACAGGGAAGTTGGGATTTGTGTCGCACTTATAACTTTTGCCTGTTTACCCAATGCCTTTCTCTGCCGATCATAACGGGAGTACCGGAGACAGGTGTATCAATCGACTGACGCTTGCGTCAATTTTCCACGGACATGGGGCAGGTGCCCTGCATGCCAGCCGTTTTTGTCGGCGGATTGCATCCGGTTTTGAACATGAGGTTCTGCCATGAGTATTTCTAATTGCTATGTCTTGAGATATTACCTTAAAAGGGTGTTTGTAGTGTTGCTGGGTTTTATGGGTGCCATTGTTGGTGCAGTGGGACCGGTGTATGGGGCAGTTCATATCGGCAACCCGGAAAATTACGAGGGTTTGTTAGGTAACCTGAAACCGGGTGACACGCTGTCGCTGGAGGCGGGGTTCTATGCGGAGGGAATGAAGATCCGTAATCTTCATGGTGAACTAGGCAAGCCCATTGTTATTACCGGGCCGGAGACGGGTGAATCTGCGGTATTTTTGGGTAGTACGACTCAGTCCTGGAATACCGTGACGATCAGAAATTCCAGTTACCTCACTATTCAGCACCTCAAATTGGATGGACTTGATGTGAAATACATCGACGCTGTTAGTGCGGAGGGTGTAACGCATCACATTACGCTGGAGAATTTGGAAATCGTGCGCCACGGTGCCCACCAATTGACGGTGGGTATTGCCACCCGGGGGCCAGCCTGGGACTGGGTAATCCGCAACTGTAAAATTATCGGCGCAGGCACCGGTATGTACCTCGGAAACTGGCAAGGCAATGACGCGCCCTTTGTTGGCGGGCTGATTGAGTACAATCTGTTTGTGGACACAGTGGGATACAATACCCAAATCAAGCAAATGAACAGTCGTGCCTATGCGAGTGGTGATCCGATACCGGGTATGCCACAGGAAGACCGCAAAACCATTATTCGACACAATGTGTTCAGTAAAGCCAGCCAACCTTCACCACCCCAAGAAGGCGCACGGCCAAATCTGCTGGTGGGGCATTTCCCGCTGAGTGGTTCCGGCAGTGATGATGTTTACGAAATCTACGGAAATCTCTTTTACGAAAACACCACCGAAGCGCTGTTCCAGGGCGAAGGCAATATTGCGCTTTATGACAACCTGTTCATCAACTCCTCGGGGGATGCTGTTAATATCCAGCCACACAACGATGTGCCGCGCAATATCAGTGTTTTCCACAACACCGTGGTTGCCACTGGCAGTGGTGTCAGAGTGTGGGGTGCCGATATGAATTTTGCGCAGCGGGTAGCAGGCAATGCGATATTTGCTGGTACGCCTACGTCTGTGTCAGCTAATTCAGCGGTTGTGCTGCGGGACAATGTGACGGCAGCTTACGCTTCTGCCAGCGATTATCTGGTGAATCCGGGAGGTGATCCCGGCCTGGGAACGCTGGATTTGTTTCCTCTGGCGGACAAGCTTCTGGCGGATTCCGTGGATATGACGGCATTTCAGGGTTTTTCTGATTGGGATCGCGATTTCAATCAAGCCCAGCGTGATGGAACCTACCGGGGTGCCTATGCCGGTGAGGCGAGTAACAATGGTTGGGTATTAGCCATTGATTTCAAACCGCGTGGTGAAGTTGCTCCACAAGCCCCGAATATTATCTCGCAGCCTGTTCCGGTCACGGTGCAAGAGGGTGAGTCCGCAACATTCAGTATCGTGGCAAATGGCAGTGCGCCACTTTTGTATCAATGGCGCAAGGGCGGCGATGACATTCTCGGTGCTACTGGCTCGACTTATCGTATCGACTCAACTCGCTTGACAGACAATGGTGCTGTTTATGATTGTGTGGTGAAAAACACGGCAGGGGAAAAGACCAGCGCAGGTGTGGTTTTGACGGTGCAGGGTGACAGTATTGCACCGGAGATCGTCTCGGCAAGTGCCACCAGTGCAGCGGCATTGACGGTGATGTTTAGTGAGCCGGTGGAACAAAGTTCCGCAGAAACAGTCACGAACTACAGTCTTGATTTCGGTGTGGCAGTGACAGCGGCGGTATTGGATGCTGATGCGCGAACGGTTCGCCTGACGGTGAGTGAGTTGACAGAAGACACCACCTACACATTAACGGTGAGCAATGTGACTGATCAGGCATCCACGCCTAATGTCATTGAGCCCATGAGCAGCGTTATGTTCACCTATGTTTCTATTGAAGGGTTTGCCGATGGTGATGCTGTTGGCTGGGAGCCTCTGACCACTTCTCGTTGGTCTGTTGTTATGGATGAGGGTAGCTATGCCTATTTTTTGAACACCACCGAGTATCCCAGTCTCAGTGGTGACAGACTGGGCGAGTATTCGCTTTTACCCGGAAACTACGGCGATTTCACCATGACCCTGCAAGCGCGGTTGGGCGATGCTGTTGGTGATAATGCAGAGGCTGATTTTGCCATCGTGTTTGGTTATCAGGATGCCAACAACTATTTTTATATGATGTTTAACAATAGCGCTATCTATACTGCGTTATTCAAGGTTGTGAATGGCGCACGCCAGCAGATAGCCGTCGCGGGACAGGGCTGGATTACCGACAACCTTTATCACGCAGTGGAGATCAGTCGCAACGGTGATGAGGTCACCGTTCTGTTTGATGGTACAACAGTGCTCACGGCGACGGACACCGCCTTTCCCACGGGTCGGCTGGGTGTTGGTTCTTTCAACGACTCCGCCTATTTCGATGATATCAGCGTGAAGGAGAATGGCTCGCCGCTTTCGTATCAATGGCGCAAGGATGGTGTTGTTATTCCCGGTGCCACCCACTCAAGCTATAGCAGCGGGCCAACTGGGTTGGCGGACAACGGCGCAGTCTACGATTGTGTGGTGACAAACACAGCGGGGGAAACGGTCATCAGCGAAGGTGCCGTTTTGACCGTGCAGGCCGATGTCGTTGATGACGATCCCGGCGATGGTGATGCTGGAGGTGGCGGTTCTTTTAGTCCTCTGTTCAGTTTTGTGTTTCTGTTAATAATTGCTGGAACTGTGGCCAGTCGAAGTGCGGGCCGGGGTCGGTTTTACGGTCGGGGGCAATATCGCTATGGCCGGTGATGCGTTCGGGGCTGATGCCGGGATAGGTGTACATGAGCGTGCGGGTGAGTCGTGCAAGCTGCTGGTACTGAATAGACTCGAAAGGTTTGTCATCACAACCTTCCAGTTCGATGCCGATAGAAAAATCATTACAGGCTTCCCGTCCCCGGAATTGTGACCGGCCTGCGTGCCAGGCTCGCTGCTGGAAAGGGACGTATTGAATGATTTCACCGTCGCGCCGGATCAGTGCGTGGGCGGAAACGGTGAGCTGACAAATGTCGGCAAAGTCGGGATGGGCGACCGGATCGAGCCGGTTGCAAAACAGAGCGTCAATCCAAGGTCCACCGAATTCACCGGTGGGCAGGCTGATGGCGTGAATCACCAGCAAATCAACAGAGCTGCCCTCCGGGCGGGCATCGCAATTGGGCGAAGGCACCTGTCTGGCATCCTCCAGTAGGCCGGTTTCAGGGTCAATATGCATAATGATGAAAATGTTGCTTCATCGGGCTAGTATATACCCGTCTTTCCTTATGACGGGTACGCGATGCCCGGTGGATCAAATATGAAAAAAACATTGGCAGGTTTTACCGCCGTGGGCGTACTTGTTGGTGTGCTGATGCTGAACTGGGGTTCGGTACATGCGTTGCTGGTATCGCGTCCTGATTTTGCAGCACAGCATGAGGAGCCCGTGGTGATGTACAGCACCGACTGGTGCGGTAACTGCAAAATGACACGCGCTTATTTGCGTGAGAATAATATTCCTTTTTTTGAATACGATGTGGATAAATCCCCCGAAGGGCAGCGTCAGTACAAGGCATTGCAGGGTAATGGCGTGCCCTTGTTACTGGTAAAAAATAACGTGATACGGGGGTTTAATCCGCAGGCGATTCAGGATGCGTTGCGTCACTGATGCCTGAGTACCGGTTTCGTCTGGCCATTTCGGCACAAAAATATTTGGCCTATTACGAAGGTGCTGTACATGCGGTGGTGGTGACCCTGGCCAATGGGCAGCACCTGCAATTTCCGGCAGAGTCCCTGCGGTCATTTGTTTCTCGGGAAGGGGTATATGGCGAGTTTGTACTGCATGTCGATGATAACAACAAGTTGCAGAGTATTGAGCGGATTGGCGATTGATGCGTATCGGTGTTGATCTTGGTGGCACAAAAATCGAAGCCATCGCACTGGATCAGCAAGGGGAAATACTGGCGCGGCAGCGAGTGGCAACGCCTGTGGGTGATTATACCGCGACGCTACGGGCGATGACCGAACTGGTTTGGTCGCTGGAAAAAATGCTGGGGCAAAAGGGCAGCGTGGGGATTGCGACGCCGGGGGCTATTGCACCGGATACCAACAGATTGAAAAATGCGAATTCCATATGTCTTAATGGGCAGCCTTTGCAGGCGGATCTGCAAACTGCTTTGCAGCGTTCTGTGCGTTTGGCCAATGATGCGGATTGTTTTGCCCTGTCTGAAACCACAGATGGTGCGGCGACGGGAGCTTCGGTGGTGTTCGGAGTGATTATCGGTACCGGTACTGGCGGTGGCATCGTGATTAATGGCCAGTTGTTGCGAGGTGCCAATGCCATTGCGGGTGAATGGGGGCACAACCCGCTGCCATGGCCGAAGGCAGAAGAGTTGCCAGGGCCGGAATGTTATTGCGGTAAACGGGGCTGTATTGAAACGTTTCTTTCCGGGCCAGGTTTGGCACGAGATTATGCCGCAGAGGCCAGTGAATCACAGGATGTGGTGCAGATTGTGGCGCTGGCAGAGGCAGACAATGCAACAGCCGAGGCAAGTCTGCAACGCTACGAACAGCGCATGGCGCGTGCGCTGGCAGCGGTGATTAATCTGCTGGACCCGGAGGTGATTGTGCTGGGTGGCGGGTTGTCGAATATTACACGTTTGTACCAAACGGTGCCTGCGCTGTGGGGTGAATTTGTGTTTTCAGCAGAGGCAGGGAATGCGCCGGTGCGCACACGGCTGGTGCCACCCAAACACGGTGATTCCAGCGGAGTGCGCGGAGCGGCGTGGTTATGGGAATGTATTCAAAATGACTGTTAATACCCCCTGGACAAGTGTTCCGGCACACTGGGAAATTAGCTGTCGTGGCATTGGTAAGTAGCGTGCTATAAACACAGAGGGCACAGAGGTTTAGTGTTTTTCTTTGCGTCTTTTGCGTCTCTGCGTTAAGTACCCGGTGATTTTTAAAATCAGCGTATTTTTAGTGCTTGATTCACATTGAATCAACACCACGGGTTATGTACATATGGCACAAAAAATATGTGTACAATGCCGCTGCATTATTTCTGCGCATCGCTTACCATCCCTAGCTTCGTTAAGGGATGATTGCGTGAATCGGGAGAAAGCCGCTTGTTTAAAAAGACGGCATCTTGATTGCCTGTTGTCACAATCATTTTTGAACAGAGCATCTTCAATAAAAAAGCGCGTTTAACATCCGTGTTTTAAAAAGAGAGACATGCCCTGAAACCTGACAGGGTGAATACCGCCCACCTTGCAAAAACAGCATCGGCGATCAGAAGGCGACATTTACCCGCATGCTGGATTTTGCTGGCAGGCATGAAAAAAATATTGGATCGGGAGTGGGGAGTAAAGTAATGAAACGTTTTTTTCATGTCTTTATCAGTGTATTTGTCTTGACACTGTTAATCACAAGCATCACACAGGCAGGCCAGCTTGCACTACCGGCCGCTGATATTATTGCCCCCGCTGTGACACAAAATAATCATGTGAGTACGATGGAGGTGGGTGACGATCACCCAATCCGCGTTACCGTCACCGATAATGTTGCCATCAAAAGTGTCATCCTTTTTTACCGTGGCATTGGTAATAACGAATATCAGGCCAAAACCATGCATAAGGTAGCGGGCACTGATGATTATGCGGTGACCATCACTGCTGAGCAGATCAGTGTTGATGGCCTTGAGTATTATATCCAGGCGACGGACACGGCGGGTAACACCTTGTTACATGGTTATTCCTTCTCACCCGTCACCGTCACCATCCGTTCCCCGGTTGCTGATACAACCCTGATGGCTTTAACCAGGCCTGAACCCAAGCCCAAACTCGAAAAAGAAAAGTCCTACAAATGGTTATGGATCGGTTTGGGTGTACTGGCTGCTGGTGCTGCTGTTGCTGGAGGCGGTGGAGGTGGAGGTGGAGGTGATGATAATGGCCCTGAACAATCCACGGTCAGCATCAGTGCGCCAGTACCTGTTCCCTGAGATCAATCAACGGTGTTATTGATCCCGGCATTTTCCCCATTTTTAGAGAACGTTCATTAGAGAGTTATTCATGAATACAAAGGCCTTTTCTGTCTTGTTGAGCCGCATTAAAGCGTTTGTTTTTTTTACCGGCATTGCCATTTTTATCAGCGCCTGTACACAAGGCAGCTCCACCGTGACGACCCAGCAGCCAGATGGCGGTGGCATTGTCGTACCCAAAGCTCTGCACGGCTTATCGGCAGACAATGCACTCACTGCTTATATTCGGGTTGATGGTGGTGAGCGTCGGCAAATGATCATTGATGACGGCAATGCTTCCATCCAGTTGACGGATATTTCTCAAGGCAGTCATATTTTTACCGTAGAATTTGAATACCTCTCCAGCCGTGCCCCTGGCAATCCCATCATATTGGCCCGTGCCAGCAAAACAATTGATGTGAAGCCCGGAGATAACCCTCTCAGCATTCCCGAAGAAGATTATGAGACGAACAGCTTTGATGAAGATGGTGATGGTATATCGAACCTGGATGAAATCCTGAACGGCAGCAATCCCTTCGCCAGCATTGTCATCTCCGCCATCAGTGGCAATACCGCTGAAGATGGCGCTACTGCCTCGTTCACTGTGGTGCTCACCAGTACGCCGACAGATGATGTCAGCATTGCTATCAGCAGTTCCGACACCAGCGAGGGCAGCGTAGACCAAGACAACATCACTTTTAGCGCAGATAATTGGAGCACTCCTCAAACCATTACCGTTACCGGTATTGATGATGATTTGGTGGATGGCGACAGTGACTACACTATCGTGATTTCTGCTGCAATATCACAGGATACCGACTATAACGCGTTTGACCCTGCGGACATCAGTCTTGTTAATACCGATGACGATACCGCCGAATTTGTGGTCAGCGCGCTCTCCGGCAATACGACCGAAACCGGTGTCAGTGTCAGCTTCACGTTGGCGCTTGCCAGTATGCCAAGTGCCGATGTCAGCATTAGTGTCAGCAGCTCCGATACCAGCGAAGGTGTGATTGACACACCCACCATCACCTTTACTTCCAACAATTGGAGCGTGCCCCAAACCATTACCGTTACCGGCATCAATGACGATCTGGTCGATGGCAATCAGTCCTACGCTATCCAGTTTACGGCGGCAACTTCTGCTGACAGTCTTTACGACGGTCAAAATCTTGCGGATGTTCAGGTGGTTAACGTTGACGACGACAGTGCGGCCTTTAACATCAGCCCCATCAATGGTGATACCAGCGAAGACGGCATCGACGCCACGTTCAGTGCGCAATTGACCACACAGCCCGCTGCGACCGTCACTATTGATGTCACCAGTTCAGACACCAGTGAAGGCACAGCGAATCATGCCACCATTGTCTTTAATCCAGACAACTGGAATACCGCCCAAATCATTACTGTCACCGGTGTGGATGATGCCGTTGATGATGGTGACCAGTCCTATGCCATCAATCTGGCTGCTGCCACATCAACGGATGCTGATTATGCTGGGCTTATCCCCGGAAATGTCGCTGTCACCAATATTGATGACGACAACGCAGGCTTTGTGATCAGTCCCATATCGGGTGATACCGCAGAGAGTGGCACCACCGCCAGCTTCACCATTGCCCTGAGCAGTGTGCCCACTGCCAGCGTTACCTTTGCCATCACCAGCAGCGATGTTAATGAAAATACTGTCAGTCCATCCTCCATTACCTTTGATTCAAGCAACTGGAATGTGGCGCAAACCATTACCGTCACGGGTGTGGATGATGCTGTCGATGATGGTAATCAAACCAGCACCATTCTACTGGCCGCCACGACATCAACGGACCCCGGTTACAATGGCCGAAAACCGGCCGATGTGACGGTGATAAACACTGATGATGACGGACAGCCATCAGTCACTTTGAGTATCGATAATGCCAGCCTGGCCGAAGCAGGCGGAGTCGCTACTCTTACCGCCACATTAACGGGCGCATCTGCGCAAAATATTGTGGTGAATCTGGGTTATAGCGGCACATCAACCCGCGGGAATGACTACAGCGCATCAAACAGCATCAGCATACCGGCAGGTGAGACAACGGGAACAGCGCCCATCAATGTAATACAGGACAGTCTCGACGAAGACAATGAAAGCATCGTGGTCGATATCAACAGCGTGACCAACGGCATCGAATCCGGGACTCAACAGGTCAATGCCAGCATTATCGATGATGATCAGCCGCCCAGTGTTACCCTAAATATCAATACTGCATCGCCACTGGCCGAAGCCGAAGGCGCAGCCAATCTTACCGTCACATTAAGCGAAGTCTCGGGACGTCCGGTGACCGTCAACCTAGCCTACACCGGCACAGCCACCGCAGGTACCGACTATTCCAGCGTTGATACCATTATCATTCCTGCCGGGAACACCTTTGCCCAAATAACATTAACCGCCATTGATGATGCTTTGGATGAAATTGATGAAACCATCATTGTTGACATCAATGACATCAGCAATGGCGTTGAAATTACCACCGAGCAAGTGACGGCTAGTATTACGGATGATGATATCCCGCAGGTCACCTTTACAACGGCTAACCAGAGTGTGGCCGAAAGCGAAGGTACCGTCACCTTGACGGCATCGGCAGACCAGGCCCCGGCATCCGATATTTCTGTTACCTTTACGGTAACAGGCACAGCTGCCGCAGGCATCGATCATGACCTGATCAACGGCGAAATAATCATACCGACCGGCCAGACCACAGGCACAATGAGCTTCAATGTTCAAAATGACAACGTTGTTGAAGCCAATGAAACCATTATTGTCACCCTGAACAACCCGGTCAACGCCACACTGGGTGCAGCCATCATACACACCGTCACTATTACCGATAATGACGCCCCCGGCTTTATCGTGAGTACCATCAGTGGCAACACCACCGAAGAGGGCGCTACAGCCACCTTCGACGTGGTACTGCTCAGTTCACCCACCGCCGATGTCACCATGGGTGTTAGCAGTTCAGATGAAACAGAAGGTACGGTGGATAAAATCTCCATTATTTTCTCCACATCCAACTGGAACATGGCCCAAACCATCACCGTAACAGGGCTTGATGACGGCACCGTCGATGGCGATCAAAATTATGCCATTATCCTGGCCGCCGCCACATCCAGTGACAGCAACTACAACGACCTCAACCCCAATGATGTCACACTCACCAATATCGATAGGAATTTACCGCCAACTGCCAGTAGCGTGAGCATCATTGATGACAATGCAGAGAGTGCCGTGGTGGGTGACAGTCTTACCGGTAGCTACACATTTGCGGATGCTAATGGTGATGCTGAAGGCACCTCCACCTATCGTTGGTTGCGTAACGGTGAAGCCATTGGTGGCGCACAGGCGTTAACCTATACCCTGGTCGCTGCCGACAGTGGTCAGATCATCACATTTGAAGTCACTCCGGTGGCAGCAACAGGTGTCTCGACCGGTGCGGCGGTAACATCCGATGGCATAACCGTTGATCTGAATGCAGCAGTGCTCTCGCTTGATTTCGGCATCAAGCAACTGCAATTCAGCTGGCCAGAGGTGAATAACGCTACTTATTACCGGTTGATGGAAAACCCTGATGGTGTCTCAGGCTTTGTCCAGCGAGGCGAGAACATCACTACTACCTCAAGCACACTGGATATTGCAGTACATCGTCAGGACTGGAGCAATGCCCGGTATTTATTGCAGGCCTGTAACGATCATCTTTGCAGCAGCTCCAACGAAGTGAGTCCACTGGGAGGGATGTTATCCGCCATTGGGTATGTCAAGGCTTCAAATGCTGAGGCTTTTAATTCTTTTGGCAGATCAGTGGCTTTGAGTAGCGATGGCAACACCTTGGCAGTGGGAGCTTTCGGAGAAGAGAGCAACGCCACTGGCATCACCACCGATGGGGTCGGTGAGGGAGATAATTCGGCAACAAATGCTGGGGCGGTGTATGTGTTTAGCCGCAGTGGCGGTGGTTGGGTGCAACAAGCCTATATCAAAGCCTCTAACGCTGAGGCTGGTGACCAGTTTGGTATTTCAGTGGCTCTGAGTAGCGATGGTAACATCTTGGCGGTGGTGGCTGCCGGGGAAGACAGTAATGCCACTGACATCAGCACCGATGGAACCGGTGAAGGGGATAATTCAGCATCCGCTGCCGGGGCAGTGTATGTGTTTAGTCGCAGTAGCGGTAGCTGGCTTCAACAGGCCTACATCAAGGCTTCTAATGCTGAAGCTGATGACCGGTTTGGCGCGTCAGTGGCTTTGAGTAACGATGGTAACACTTTGGCTGTGGGGGTTGTGTGGGAAAGCAGCAACGCCACTGGTATCAGTGCCAATGGCATCGGTGAGCAGGATAATTCAGCAACCTGGGCCGGGGCGGTGTATGTGTTTAGCCGCAGTGGCGGTGGTTGGGTGCAACAAGCCTATATCAAAGCCTCTAACGCT
>VAPF01056622.1_pt1 | contig 22797 bp, 20 predicted proteins | sample 3393931 | NCBI WGS metagenome assembly VAPF01 (sample SAMN08290437, study PRJNA428436) | hydrothermal vent metagenome | isolation source: Deep-sea hydrothermal vent chimney | place: Atlantic Ocean: South-mid Altantic Ridge | depth 2773 m m | reverse complement strand
GTTAGTGCAAATTTGTTTTGGTGTTTTGAAACACCAAACACCGTATCAACCACAGGTGATTTAATTGACTTGTGATTGTGTGAGGGAGATGGTATCTACAATAGAACTCAACGACTATGGACTGAAAGTCCATAGGTTGCACTGATGACTAAAAGTCATTCTTTATAATTTAAATTCACGACATACTTTCTCGCCAAGACGCAAAGCTCGCAAAGGAAGGCGAATAGCATTCACTTTTTCTTAGCGAGCTTTGCGTCTTGGCGAGAGTATCAATTCATCAGGATAATATCAAAACAGCTAATATGTGTAGCAGCTAAAGCCTTGCACTAAAGTGCATAGTTTTTACTAGCGTGCTGAGACAATAAAAATTTTGAAGCATTTCGATTTTTATAAAAAATCAAAAAGCAAAGAGAGTTAAACGTTAAAGTTTAACCGTTGGATACAAGCAATGTATAAAAACCATCAATCACACTAAAGCCATAGGCCATCGTATTAGACTCAAGTGTTTCTTCGCTGTAGCAGATGCGACCCAACACTTCCTGGGAGTGATCATCGGGGAATCGCAGTAACACCTGAACACGGTCTTCCAGCTCGAACTTCACATCAGATATAAAACGGAAACCGCCTTTACCGATATTTTCTATATAGAACGATTTATGAGAAAGATTATTCTGCACTTCGCCATTAACGATCAAGACCTGTATACAGTACCCTTCCGCTGATGCCCTTTCCTGATTTCTCGCCATTTTTCTACACTGGTTATTTGAATTATTGACCTAGTATAGTTAAAAATATCAAACATATGCGACGCTAAAAAACTTTTGGATGAACGGTATGTTTTGTCCGGTTTGAAGGAATGACAGGTGTAATTCAGCGTGTTATTCAGCTGCTTTGTTTAATGCTCGTAGATGATCCAGCTTGTGTTTGATCCTGGCCTCCAGTCCGCGATCAACCGGTTGATAATATGTTTTTTCACCCATTGCCTCGGGAAAATATGTCTCACCGGCGGCGAAGGCGTCACTCTCATCATGTGCATAACGATAGTCCTTACCATAACCCAGTTCTTTCATGAACTGTGTTGGTGCATTTTTCAGGTGTTCCGGCACGTCCAGTGATGCTGAGTTTTTTGCATCGGACATTGCTTCCTTGTACGCCGAATACACCGCATTACTTTTTGCTGCGCAAGCAAGAAACACGATGGCCTGCGCGATAGCCAGCTCACCTTCCGGGCTACCCAGACGTTCGAATGTCTGCCAGGCATCCAGCGATAGCTGCAGAGCACGTGGATCAGCATTGCCAATATCTTCTGATGCCATGCGCACCACGCGGCGTGCGATATAAAGTGGGTCACAACCGCCATCGATCATACGGCAAAACCAGTAAAGCGCTGCGTCAGGATTGCTACCGCGTACAGATTTATGCAGTGCTGAAATCTGCTCATAAAACATGTCACCGCCTTTATCAAAACGACGAAGTGTTTGCGAGGTAACATTCTGTACAATGTTTTTGTCGATCTGATGTGGCACTGCAGAATCATTTTCTGTCTCTGCCAGATCACAGGCGATCTCCAGAAAGTTCAGTGCGCGCCGCGCATCACCGTCAGACACCTGCGCTAACAGTTGCAGAGAATCGTCATCGATCACAACATTCAATGCCTTTAACTGCGCATCATTTTGCAAAGCCATTTCGATGACCGCAGATAAATTTTCTTCACTCAGCGATTTTAAAACATAGGTTTTAACACGCGACAACAACGCGTTGTTTAATTCAAACGACGGGTTTTCGGTGGTGGCACCAATAAAAAAAATAGTGCCGTCTTCCACGTAAGGCAGAAAAGCATCCTGCTGCGATTTGTTAAAACGGTGCACCTCATCGACAAACAGAATGGTCAGCTCACCCTGCACCTGCCACTGTTTTGCCTGCGCGATGGCTTCACGAATATCTTTTACACCGGAGAGCACTGCCGATAAATTAATAAAATGCGCCTGCACAGAATTGGCGATAATTTTTGCCAGTGTGGTTTTTCCGGTGCCGGGCGGCCCCCAGAAAATCATCGAATGCAGCGTTTGATTTTCGATTGCCTGGGTCAGCGTTTTTCCCGGGCCGATGATGTGTTCCTGACCGATATAATCTGCCAGGATTTGCGGGCGCATCCTGTCAGCAAGTGGCCGGTAGGGTTGCGCGTTTTTCTCAGAAAACAATTCAGCGGTCATGACATGCTCATAAAACTAGCCACCAAAAACATCTACCCCTTCGGGTGGAACAAATTCGAAAATTTCTTTTGCCAGTTTTTTATTGGTATTTATGTTCGAGAAAACGATATCAGTTACCTGCTCGAACTGGTCGTGCAGTTGCATAAAACGCAAACCTTTTTTATCCAGCCCGATCACAATTTCACCAAAATCAGATTCACTTGTTTTACTCACCAGTCTTAGACGGTACACGCCATTTTTTTCATCAACCGGGGAAACCTCAAAGTTTTTATGCAAAGTCGAACTGTCTTCCAGCAATGACATCGGTGATGCCGGCAAACCGGACGATTCTTTCTGCACAGTGACCTGTTGCAGATCGACATCATAGATCCATATTTTTTTCCCATCAGAGACGATTATCTGTTCATAAGGCGTTTTATAATTCCAACGAAACTTTCCCGGACGTTGCAGATAAAACTCGCCTTCGGCCTGCTGAATAACTTCGCCATCATCCGCACGCAAAGTTTGCTGAAAAGCCGCTTCAAATGTCTGCGTGTTGGCTAAAAAGTTTTCCAGATAAACTTCACCCTGGAGTGTTTTTTCATCGCCAGCGATTGCCATCTGAGAAAACAGAGCAAGCAAAAAAGTTATATTAATTAATGTCTTCATTTATATTCTTTAGTTCAGTATAAGCCGCCTGCAACGTACCTTATGCAGGCCTACAACTTTTCGTTTTTCACTATTCACTGTTATCTATTAACTATCATTCCGGCGGTGGTGGCGCTAGCACTTCCCGCGACCCGTTCGATTGCATGACCGAAACCACACCCGCTGTTTCCATCTCTTCGATCATTCTGGCGGCGCGGTTATAACCGATTTTTAAACGACGCTGCACGTAAGAAATCGACGCTTTGCGTGTTTGTGTAACAATGGCCACTGCTTCATCATATAAAGCATCAACATCTTCACCGCTGCCGTTGGCCTGTTTTTCACCCGGCAGCATGGTGGAATTTTCATGGGTAATCTCTTCGATATAATCCGGTCCATTTTGTTCCTTAAGAAAAGCAACCACGCGATGTACTTCGTGATCATCAACAAATGCGCCGTGTATACGAACCGGCAAACCACTGCCCGCTTCCATGTACAACATATCACCATGTCCCAGCAGATTTTCAGCGCCCATCTGGTCGAGGATGGTTCGAGAATCTACTCGCGAGGAAACCTGGAAGGCAATGCGTGTCGGGATGTTGGACTTGATCAGACCGGTCACTACATCGACCGATGGCCGTTGTGTAGCAAGAATAAGGTGAATGCCTGCAGCGCGTGCTTTCTGTGTAATACGGGCGATCAGTTCTTCGATCTTTTTACCGACCACCATGAACAGGTCGGCAAACTCATCGACCACCACCACGATGTAAGGCAACGGCTGTAATTTCTGCGGCTGTGAACCCGGCGCATGTGTGTCCGGATTAAAAGTCGGATCTTCCAGCGGCTCACCGGCCTCAATCGCTTCTTTCACTTTGCGGTTATAACCAGCAATGTTTCTCACACCAAGGCCAGACATCAGTTCATAGCGACTCTCCATCTCGCCGACACACCAGCGCAAGGCATTGGCCGCTTCTTTCATGTCGGTGACCACCGGCGTCAGCAAATGCGCGATGCCTTCATAGACATTCAATTCCAGCATTTTCGGATCGATCAGAATCAACCGCACTTCATCGGGTTTGGCTTTATACAACAGGCTGATCAGCAACGCATTAACACAAACAGATTTACCCGAACCAGTGGTACCCGCCACCAGCAAATGCGGCATCTTGCCCAGATCAGCAACCACCGGATGACCGGCGATATCTTTACCCAGCCCCAGAGTCAGCGGCGAACTGGATTTGTCGTATTGCGTGGACATGAGGATTTCACTTAACGACACAATCTCACGATGTTCGTTTGGAATTTCCAGGCCGACACAGGTTTTGCCGGGAATAACTTCAACCACCAGGATGCTCGGCACCGAAAGCGAACGCGCCAGGTCTTTCGACAGTGCGGTAATCTTGCTGGCCTTAACGCCGGGCGCAGGCTCCATTTCAAAGCGAGTGATGACCGGGCCGGGATGCACCGCGACTACTTCGACCTCAATACCAAAATCGGCCAGTTTGATCTCGACCAGACGCGACAGCGCTTCCAGTGCCTCGGTAGAAAAACCTTTTTCCTGTGGCTGCGGCGGATCGAGCAAACGCAGCGCGGGCAATTCAGAATCTGCCGGTGCTTCGAACAACTGGATTTGTTTTTCCCTGTCCATACGTTCAGAGATTTCGACTTTTTTCATCACTGGCTCAATGCGTACTTCCTTGCTGCCTTTCGCCTCACGCGCTTCCTGCTTTTTCTTGACGGCAGCAACCACTTCCTGGCGTTGTTGCTTCGCCTCCTCACCTGCTTTAATGGTCTGCCGGTTTTCCAGCACCTGTGCAATACGCGTGGTCACCCAGTAATAAGCAACCATCGCGCTATAACCAATGGTGTCGATCACACGAAACCATGACAGGCCGCTAAACAGGGTGATGCCGGCAAGGAACAACGCCAGTAAAATCAATGTCGAACCAAGCAGACCCAACGAACCGGCCATGGCATCACCCAGCCAGCGTCCAAGAATGCCGCCACCATCCAGCGGCAGTGCGCCATTGCTGGTAGCAAAATGCATGCTGGTCAGGGCGCAGCCCATTGCCACCGTGACAAAGAAACCCGCCCAGCGAATACCCATCTCGTGATAATCGATGTCTTTATCCACTTCGATGTGATTGCTGCGCAGCACCAGCCAGCCGCTGTAGGCGATGATGACCGGAAAAAGATAAGAGAGATAACCGAACAGGTTGTACAGCACATCGGCGAACCAGGCACCGACGATGCCGGCGGCATTGAGCACCGCTTCACGGTCGCCAGTGTACGACCAGCCGGGATCGGCAGAATCATAAGTGACCAGCGCAGTAAACAGAAACAACGCCAGCGCCATCAGCACCAGCATGGCACCTTCGCGTAGACCACGCTGTACTTGCGTGACGATAACAGCACTGTTTTCCGGGGTTATTGTTGTTTTTGTGCGGCGTGCTTGTGCCAATTTCGTTCCGTTTTTGTTCTGATAGTTGAGCCAGATTATACCCTTGATTTAATGCGAATATCAGGCTTTTAATGGCGCGATTTCACGCCGTAAAACCTCATCCACAACCTGCCCCTGATGCACTGCCATGGCGCGATGCAGCGCCTGTTGCCGGGCAGATTCTGAACTCGCCATCACCGCCAGATCCGAGTCAGCAAGCAACTGCACGTAAGGCAAAATTGCAGACGACAGTGATTGCGATGAAGTGCGCGCCACGGTCGCTGGCATGTTTGGCACGGCAGAATGAATCACGCCATGTTCGATGTAACACAGCTGCTCGCTCGAAGTGGCACGAATGCCCTCGACACAGCCGCCCTGATCGATAGCGATATCAACGATGACACTGCCCGCAAGCATGTTTTTTACCACCGACTGTTTCAGTACCACCGGCGCACGGCGGCCGGCGAGCAATACCGCGCCGATGACCAGGTCGGCCTGCAGGCATAAAGTCTCGACGATTTCCGGCGTAGATAGATGCGTACTGATAGTCGGATATTGCTGCTTTAACAGGGTTAGCTTGTTCTCATTTAGATCCAGCACATCCACTGTTGCACCTAACGCAACCGCCACCGCGAGTGCATGACTGCCCGCCACGCCAGCGCCCATAATCACCACGCGACCGGCATCAGCACCTTCGATGCCACCGAGCAACACACCACGGCCACCACGATTTCGGAACAACATGCTGGCACCACGAATGGTGGCGATGCGCCCGGCGACCTGACTCATCGGTGTCAACAGTGGCAACAGGCCATTGTCATCGACCACCGATTCGAATGGAATCGCACTCAGACCTTTATCGCACAAACTCTGCACCAGCGCTGCATCTGCCGCCAGGTGCAGATAACTGAACAGAATATGATCGCGGCGCAGAAATTCAATATCCTGTTGTAACGGCTGTTTCACCTTAACGATGAGCCTGCTCGATTCATATAAAGACTGCGCGTCATCAAGTAACGTGACTCCCACCTGCTGATACTCGGCATCAAGATAACCGCTATCAATGCCGGCATTTTTCTGCACGAACACCGTGTGCCCGGCCTCGATCAATGAGCGGCACGCAACCGGTGTCAATGGCACACGGCCTTCGCCGGTCATTATTTCCTGTGGAAACCCTATTTTCATAACTTCGGACAACGCTGATTTATTATTCTTGATTGATCATTCCGACACCGATTGCAAACAGTCGTTCCCGCCCCCATATTATGGGTGACACGAAACCATTAGCGAAAACAATTGTCATTAAGATTTGCTAATATAACCACCTTCAAAAAAACACACAACAAATTTCAGCTGGAGAAAAACATGAGTGAAGCGCAGCATGCACGTTTATTAATTCTTGGTTCAGGCCCCGCAGGTTACACCGCTGCGGTTTACGCTGCACGCGCCAACCTCAACCCGGTTATTATCACCGGCATGGAAATGGGCGGTCAGCTGACCACCACCACCGATGTCGACAACTGGCCGGGTGATGCCGAAGGTGTACAGGGGCCAGAGTTAATGACCCGCATGCAGGCACACGCCGAGCGTTTCGGCACCGAAATTATTTTCGACCACGTTAACGAAGTCAATCTGGAAAGCCGCCCGTTCACACTTTATGGTGACTCAAATACTTACACCTGCGATGCGTTGATTATTGCCACCGGTGCCAGCGCCATGTATCTCGGTCTGGAATCAGAAGAAGCCTTTAAAGGCAAAGGCGTTTCCGCCTGCGCTACCTGCGACGGTTTTTTCTACAAAGGCCAGAAAGTGGCTGTCATCGGCGGCGGTAATACGGCGGTCGAAGAAGCCTTGTATCTTTCCAACATCGCCGACCATGTCACTCTGGTGCATCGCCGCGACGCACTGCGTTCTGAAAAAATCCTGCAGGATAAATTACTGGAGAAAGCCAAAAACGGCAACGTCACCATCGAATGGGACAGCGTGCTCGACGAAGTGCTGGGCGATGACAGCGGCGTCACCGGCATGCGCATCAAAAATGTCAAAGACAACAACAGCAAAGACATTGACCTGCAGGGTATCTTTATCGCTATTGGTCACAAACCAAACACCAGTATTTTCGAAGACCAGCTGGATATCCGCAACGGTTATCTCAGCGTAAAAAGCGGCACCGAAGGCAATGCCACCGCGTGTAGCATCGAAGGCGTGTTTGCCGCTGGCGATGTTACCGACCACATCTATCGTCAGGCAGTTACCTCGGCTGGCACCGGTTGCATGGCGGCACTGGATGCCGAGCGTTATCTGGATGACATCATCTGTAAAGACCTGGGTAACTGCACCAGCTAATCGTTGCGCCTTATACCATCTAAGTTGTATGTTTTAAATTGCAGGTTTTCTGTTAACTTGTAATTTAAAACTTGCCGCTTTATTACAATGAAAATCATTTTCACTGACAACATCGCCAGTGTTCCAGCCGAACACTGGAACGCATTAGCTGGCGATGCCAACCCTTTCATCCAGCACGAATTCCTGCTCGCACTCGAACAGCACGACTGTCTTGAACAATGGGGATGGTCGCCGCAACACTGCCTGTTCTACGATGAAAAAATCCTTATTGGTGCCTGCCCGGCATACATAAAAGACAACTCTTACGGCGAATTTGTTTTTGACTGGGCGTGGGCGGATGCCTATCAGAAACACGGCCTCGACTATTATCCCAAACTGGTTTGCTCCATCCCTTTTACCCCGGCACAGGGGCCACGCCTGTTAGCAAAACAAAATCATATTGATGCCGATGGCAAACACATCGATGCCGCCACCATCAAAAAAGGGCTGATCAACGCCCTGCTGGCTTATGCTGAAAACAACAAATTGTCCTCTGCACATTTTCTGTTTTGCGAGAGCGACGACATCAAACAATTTTCCGAAACCGGTTTGATGTTACGTTACGACTACCAGTTTCACTGGACGAATCATGCGTATCGGTCATTTGATGATTTTCTGGCACGGCTCACTTCAAAGCGGCGCAAGAACATAAAACGCGAACGCCGAAAAGTTGCGCAGGGAAATGTACAGATCGAAGTCATCGCTGGCGATCAACTTAACGATGAACAATGGGATATTTTGTACGCCTATTACCGCGTCACCTTTTTAAAAAAATCGGGCGCAGCAACACTAACGCTGGAATTTTTTAAAGCACTCGCCAGTAAAATTCGCGCCATCTTTGCTTACCACAATGGCCGAACAGTGGCCGCTGCTATCTGCTTCCAGGGCAAGGACACGCTTTATGGCAGGCACTGGGGCTGCAGCGATAACTACGACAGCCTGCATTTTGAAGTATGTTATTACACCGGCATTGAATATTGCATCAAGCAACAGTTGCAGGTTTTTGAACCCGGCGCACAGGGCGAACATAAAATATGGCGCGGTTTTCTGCCAACAAAAACCCGCTCGGCACACTGGATTGCCAATGCCGATTTCAAACCAGCGATTGAAGATTTTCTGCAACGTGAAGCCGCTGCTATGAAACATCATGGTGAGATATTGTTAGAATCATCACCGTATAAAACTTAAAACATTAATAATCCACAGATAAACACAGATAAAAAACGAAATGTTTTTGTAGGGTGGGCATTGCCCACCGTTATATATGTATAGCGATACTTTGTCGGGCAATGCCCGACGCTACTAAGAGTAGCTTTGCACTCAAAATAAATATATGTTTTTTATTTTCATTCATTTGCGTCTATCCGTGGACAAAAAATAAAAATGTCAAAAATCACCTGGTTAGAAGACAACAACTTCCAGTTCCCCGGGGTCGACGCCGCACTGACCGAACCTGACGGTCTGCTCGCCGCCAGTGAACGGCTGACCGCTGACCTTGTAATTCAAGCCTACAGACAGGGCATCTTCCCCTGGTACTCTGACGGCCAGCCGGTTTTGTGGTGGTCACCCAATCCACGCTGCGTGTTATACCCGGAAAAATTTCACATTTCACGTAGCTTCAAACGCACGCTAAACAACAACCCGTTCGAAATAAAAACCGATACTGCTTTCAGAGAAGTCATGCTCGCCTGCGCCAAACCTCGCACCAGAGACGAAGCCAGCGATGAAGCCGGCACCTGGATCACACAGAAAATGCTCGATGTTTATTGCCAGCTACACGAGAGCGGCATCGCCCACTCCATCGAATGCTGGCACCAGAACCAGCTGGTCGGCGGCATGTATGGCCTGGTAATCGGGGATGTTTTCTTCGGCGAATCGATGTTCAGTAAGAAAAGAGACGCCTCAAAAGTCGCCATGTTTCACCTCTGCACACAGATCAAACCATCACTGGTCGACGCCCAGGTTTACTCCGAACACCTGGCCACATTAGGCGCTGAGGAGATCAATCGCGAAGATTTTATCGAGCACATCGATACCCACTCAGATGGCAGCCTGAATATCTGAGTAAATATCTAAGGAATCGGCAGCGCGAATTCGCTATAATTCGCCATCATTTATTTGTGACAGACACTGGACTCAAGATGAATTTTATCGAAACACGCGGCAACGACGGTTCACAACCACAGAGCGTTAGTTTTTCTGAGGCGATACTCGCGCCAATCTCCTCCTTCGGCGGCATCTATTCCCCGGAATCTTTACCCGAACTGGGCGAAGGTTTTTTGAACACGCATCTGACTTCAGATTACAAAACACTGGCACACGCGGTGCTGACCGCTTTTGATATCGACATCGACGCCGACATCATCGACAAAGCACTGTCACTGTACGATGTTTTTGATGACCCGAAAAATCCGGTGCCAGTAGTAAAAGTCAAAGACGACCTTTACGTCAGCGAATTATGGCACGGCCCAACACGCGCCTTCAAAGACATGGCGTTGCAACCGTTCGGCACCGTGTTGTCGTCCATCGCACAAAATCGTAACGAACACTACCTCATCCTCGCCGCCACCTCCGGCGACACCGGCCCGGCCGCGCTGGAAACATTTAAAAATAAGGCCAACGTCCGCGTCGCCTGTATGTACCCCGACGGCGGCACTTCCGACGTGCAACGTTTGCAGATGGTCACCGAAGATGCCGGCAACCTGAAAGTAATCGGCGTAAAAGGCGATTTCGACGACACGCAAAATGCACTCAAACGTTTGCTGGCATCAAAAACTTTTAATAACATATTAAAAGAAAAGAACATTCTTTTGTCCGCTGCCAACTCGGTAAACTTCGGCCGTATCATTTTCCAGACCATCTACCACATCCATTCCTACCTGGAACTGATTCGTCAAAACGCCATCACCATGGGCGAAAAAGTTTACCTGAACGTGCCCAGCGGAAACTTCGGCAACGCACTGGGTGGATACTACGCGATGAAGATGGGATTGCCTGTCGAAAAAATTCTGGTCGCATCAAACAATAATAATATCCTGACCAAACTGATCAACACCGGCGCGTATGATCTGCGAGACTCGTCCGTCATCCCCACCACCTCACCGGCGATGGACATTTTAAAATCATCCAACATCGAACGCATCTTCTTTGACCTGTTCGGCAACGAGCGCACCAAAGAATTAATGTTCCAGCTAGATAACGAAAAATACTATCAGTTAAGCAAAAATGAACTGAAACAACTCCAGTCAATCTTCGCCGCTGATTTTTGTAATGATGATGAAGGCAAACAATACATCAAAGATACCTTCGCCACCGGTTACCTGATGGACCCGCACACCGCTACTTGTTTTAAGGCTTACGATACCTGTCGTGACAAAGCACTTAAGACGATTGTTTATTCGACTGCTGAATGGACGAAGTTTTCGCCGGTGATTGCAAATGCGTTAACGGGTGAAGTTGATGCACGTGATATTGATGCATTGAAGTCAATTGCCAAAGAAGCGGGTATTGAAATTCCGGCGATTATTAGTGGCTTGTTTGAGAAAGAGATTACGCAGAAGACGATTATTGAGAAAGGTGAGATTGAAGCGGAGATTCTTGCGTTTTTGTGATTATCGTTCCCTCGCTCCCGCGTGGGAATACGTAGTTTTTTTGCTTAATATTTACCATGGTGCTTTTGTTAAGCATTGTGGTACTCGCAATGTCTCAACAAACAAAAGTCGTAAATATTAAACCAACAAAACCGAGAAGCGATGCACCCCAACGCGAGAGCGTGAGAATAAAAAAATCGCGGAACGAAATTCTGCTCCTACATAAAGGCAGGGAGAAAACTACCTGATCCAGCCGCGTTCACTGGCATCAAGAAAATCCAGCATCATGCGGACATTCTCATCTCGCTGTGCAATTTCCTCAACTTTCTCTAACGCAACTTTATGCGAACAACTGGACTTGATCAGCAACTTAAAAGCGTCCTGCAACGCCCGAATACTTTCTTCCGAAAACTTACGACGTTTAAGCCCTTCTTTGTTGATACCAACGGCACGCGCACGATTGCCCGCCACCGTAAAAAACGGCAACACATCTCGATCAATCGCTGTTGAGAAACCGGTAAAGGCGTGTGCGCCGATGCGGGTGAACTGGTGCACGGTGGTATAACCGCCGAGGATAACAAAATCATCGACCACCACATGTCCGGCTAAAGCGGTGGCGTTTGCCAGGATTATGTGATCACCGATGATGCAGTCGTGCGCAACGTGTACGCTGACCATCAACAGATTGTCGTTGCCGATTTTTGTGACGCTGCCACCGCCGGGGGTGCCGCGATGAATATTGACGTATTCACGAATAGTATTGCGATCACCGATGATGAGTTCGGTTGGCTCATCATCGAATTTCAGATCCTGCGGTTTTTCACCGACCGAGGCGAACTGAAAGATGCGATTGTCTTTGCCGATTTTTGTCGGCCCGTTGATGACCACATGCGAGGCAACCGTGGTGCCGGAATCGATCTCCACATCGGCACCGATAACAGTGAACGGTCCGATGTTTACATCATCAGCAATTTTTGCTGACGGATCAACAATTGCCTGCGGATGGATCATATTTACTGACCGTCTTTTGGTGACGCCGCGCACAACAGATTTGCAGCGGTGACTAACTCACCATCGACTGTGGCTTCACAGGAAAATTTCCAGATAACTTTTGAGCGACGTTCGATTTTTGCTTTCATGACTAACTGATCACCCGGCACGACCTGGCGTTTGAATCTGATATTATCAACACCGACCAGCATATAAAGAATATCATCGCTGGGTTCTTCGCTCATGGTACGAAAACCTAACAGGCCGGTGGTCTGCGCCAGTGCTTCGATAATCAACACACCCGGCATGATTGCCTGGTTGGGAAAGTGTCCGGTGAACTGCGGCTCGTTGACTGAAATATTTTTTATCGCGGTGATGGTTTCACCCGGCGTACATTCGGTAACACGATCAACCAGCAAAAAAGGATAACGGTGCGGTAAAAATTGTCTAATTTCTTCTATGTACATTTCACTCAAGGGACATCTCCTGCAATACAGTTGCATAGTGTACAACTGTTGTTCTATATTTTAACAAGCGCTGTATTTATTCAGCTATTTTCTCGTGTAACTATTCGGGCTTTACACTTTTTTCAAGTTTTATCAGACGTTTTGCCAGTTCGTCCAGGTGTTTAAAACGCAAGGCATTTTTTCGCCAGTTTTTAGACTCATCAACCAGAATACCGGATGAATAAGAGCCAGGTTTTTTAATCGCTGACGAAACCAGCGTCCTGCCGGTCAGCATAACATTGTCGACCACTTCGATATTATCGCGAATAGAAACACCACCGCCGATCAAACAATATTCACCGACTTTGGTCGAACCTGCAACGCCTGATTGCGCAGAGATTACCGTGTGTTTACCGATCTCGACATTATGACCGATCTGCACCAGGTTATCGATTTTAACACCGTCATTAATTATTGTATCGTGTAGTGCGCCACGGTCGACCGTGGAATTTGCACCGATCTCGACGTTGTTGCCAATACGCACATTGCCCAGTTGCGGAATTTTCAGATAGCTATCACCATCGCGTTCATAACCAAAACCGTCAGCGCCGATAACCACGCCGGGATAGATCATGCAGCGTTCACCAATCTGTGTCGCAAATCGAATGGTGACGTTGGGGTGAATCACGGTGTTATTGCCGATGACTACATCATGTTCGATGACGCAGCCAGCACCAATCTGCACACCCTCGCCTATCTTTGCGCCGGCGCTGATAACAGCGTTGGCTGCAACGCAGGCAGTTTTTGCCAGCTGTGCATCATCATCGATAATGGCGTTACTGGAAATACCGCTGTCAGCAATACGTTCCGGATTCAGCAATCTGGTCGCTTTAACAAACGCCAGCCGCGGATTTTCCGCGATAAGTGCTGGCACCGTGCAATCATCCAGCCATTCTTCACGGGTGATAATCGCCGAGGCACCGGTGGTTTTGATCTTGCTAAGATATTTTGGGTTATAAATAAACGCCAGCTGACCCTGCTCTGCTGAATCAATATCAGCGACATTGTCGATCACGCAATCGTCGCCGAACAGGCGGCAGTCTATTTTCTGCGCGAGTTCAGAAAGTTTAATAGACATGGTTAGCTGTCAACACCTGTTGTTTATCTACGTTTTATTTTTTCTTCTTTTTAAAGGCAGATTTCATTCTTTCCAGCACTTTATCAGTGATGTCCAGTTTAGGATCACTGAAAGCGACACCTTCGCTCAACACCAGTGAGTATTTACCTTTCTTGGCGATGTCATCGATGATACCTCTGACCTGCTGTTGCAGAACTGCCAGTTCCTGGTTACGCACGGTGCCAACTTCCTGCGTCAGCTGCGCTTCTTTCTGTTTTAAACGCTGGATTTTCATGATGATCTGTTTTTTCAGATCATTCAATTTATCTTCAGTCATCACCAGTTCGTTGCGCTTGTAATTTTCCTGCATCTTGGTAATTTCTTTTTCTGCTTTTTGCAGTTCATCACGTTGCGGGCCAAAACGTTCCAGCATGGAAGTATTTACCGCATCCACCTGTGGAGCTTCGGTTAAAATTCTTTCGACACTGACAACACCGATCTTTACACCTGCCGCGATCACATTCGCAGACATTAAAGCGGATACCAATATTAAACCTGAAACTAACTTTTTCACTTTATTTTCTCCTTAGAAGAATGAACCAATACTAAACTGGAATTTACGTAATCTGTCACCGTAATCATCAACCGCGCCGGTGCCTGCACTTTCTTTATCATTGATGGTTTGTGCATAACTAAAGCGCAACGGACCAATAGGTGAAATCCACACCAGCGATATACCATACGAGCTTCTTAACTGGTCGCTCTGGAAACCATTGACACCGACAGGTGCGTTATAGGTATTAAAATTATCCAGGAACACGTTACCAACATCAACAAACAGACTCAGACGCACTGAACTTGGCGGCTTCTCGACAAATGGTATAGGAAATATGTAATCCGCGCCAGCAGTAACACGCATGTTACCACCGATGGCAAAACCGGAGACCGGGTCACGCGGGCCCAGGGTGTTGGATTCATAACCACGAACGGTACGGATACCACCGGCAAAATAACGCTCGAAAAATGGTAAAGCACTGGTACTACCATAACCACTACCGTAGGCCAGGTTGGAGCGTAACAACAAAGTCGTACCACTGGTAACACCGAGGTAAGTATTGGTCACATAACGCACCTTGTAGTATTCCAGGTCACTGCCCGGAATGGTCAGATTCATACCGACTGTCTGTTGCGAACCGGCGGTGGCAAACACGGTACGGTTTCGGGTGTCATGCGAAAAGCTGGTGTTCAGGGTTATGCTGTTATACGAGGTCTGACCATCATGATCTGCCAGAAACTCGGTCACATCCCTTGATGGGTTCACTGTCGACGGAATAATTTTGATATAACTTAAACCGTAACCCATGCTGACGGTATTAAATTCAGACAGAGGAACCCCATAACTAATATTGAGGTCGCCAGAGTTGGTCTGGAAATTATTGATCAGTTCCTGGGCAGCATTTCTTTCACGGAACGACAAACTCAAGGTACGGCTGATACCATCGAGCGTGTAATACGGATTAGTATAAGCCGCGCTGTAAATCGTATTGGCACGGTCGGTGTTGATATTCAAAGCCAGTCGTTTACCGGTACCGAACAGGTTTTCCTGGGTCAGGCCAACATTGAATAACAGACCCTGGGTCTGCGAGAAACCAGCACCGATATTAAAACTACCCGCAAGTTTTTCTACCAGAGAAATTTTTAAATCGACCTGGGTATTGGAACCAGGCACCGGCACGGTTTCGATATCAACCGTTTCCACATACGGCAAACGCTGAATACGAATCTTCGAACGTTCCAGCAGATCACTGGCCAGTACCGAACCTTCCATGAGACGCATCTCACGGCGGAACACCTGATCCTGAGTACTGTCGTTGCCGTGGATATCGATGCGACGCACGTAAATTTTTTCACCGGGAATGGCAAAATATGTCAGTGAAACTTCTTTACGTTCATCATCAACGTCAGGCGTCAGTTTTATCTGAGAGAAGGCATAACCGATGCGCCCCATCTGCGACTCGAGACGTTTTTTGCTGGCGGTCATCAGGCTGCGCGAAAACCACATACCCTGCCGCGTCAGAATTTGTGATTCCATAGTCTGACGGTTCACCACCATTTCACCGGTCAGCTTGGATGATGAAATTTTGTAACGATCACCTTCCGAGACATTAATAGTGATGTAGATATCCTGCTTGTCCGGGGTGATGGAGACCTGGGTTGATTCGATGGTAAATTTGATATAACCACGATCGAGATAATACGAACGGATTTTTTCTAGATCGCCATTTAATTTCGGTTTCGAATATTCATCAATCGATGAGAACACCGCCCACGACGAGGGTACACCCGACTCCAGTTCATCGAGCAAAGTTGCATCGTCATAAACTTTATTACCGACGATGTTGATGTGTTTAATCAATGCTACCTGGCCTTCCGAAATATTGATATCGATATCAACACGGTTCTGATCCAGCTCGGTAATTTCCGTTTTTATTTTTACACCGTACTTGCCCTGACTAAAATAAACCCGCTCCAGCTCCAGCGTCAGTTTTTCCAGTAACGAACGGTTATAAATCTGACCACGGGTGACACCGATATCGAGCAGCGCGGTATTTAATGCATCGTCATCAATATCAGAGTTGCCGTCGAATTTTACATCCGCAATCGACGGCCGCTCTTTAACACGCACGATGAGCACATCGCCATCACGATACAGTTTGACGTTAGCAAAAAAACCGGTCTTGTATAATTCGGCAATCGAATAAGTGATTTGATTATCATCGATGGGGTCGCCAACAACGATAGGCAGATAGTTGAGCAGGGTTCCATCGGGCAGGCGTTGCAGCCCCTCGATTTTTATCTCGCTCACGGTAAAAGTATCAGCATGGGCGGTGACCATGGCTGAAATATTAAATAGAATTAATATTAAAAATAAACGAATAATAAATGGCATACAGTTATTCGACAGGAAAAATTTGATTCATAGATTGATTGGAAACTCTTTACAGCTACTGTACTAAACGTTGTATGTCATTAAAAATAGCGACACTCATGAGCAAGGCGAGGATAGCGATGCCCACCTGCTGGCCACGAAGTTCGAAGGCTTCCGAAACCGGCGAACCTTTTATTATTTCGATAAGATAATAAAACAGATGACCGCCATCAAGCATCGGCACCGGCAATAAATTCAACACTCCCAGGCTGACCGAGATCACCGCCAGAAAAGACAGAAAAGAAACCAGTCCGATACTCGCGGTAACACCCGCATAGGTGGCGATGGTGATCGGTCCGGAAATATTCGCCAGGTTGGCCTCACCGGTGACCATCTTCCACAGCACGCGCAGCGTCAATGAAGACATGTCCCAGGTTTTTACTACCGCTTTGCTGCCCGCTTCCAGCGGTGAGTACTCGACGCGTGTCACCAGCTGCTGGCGGATCTCGTCCGGGATATGCTGATAAGCGCCGATGTAACCCTGCTGCTCACCGTCTTTGGTTTCCCGGCTCCTGGGGATCACCGTGATAGCCTGTTCAGCACCATCACGTAACACGATAAAACGCATAGCAGCATTTGGTTTGTCGCGGATCATTTTTACCAACGGCATCCACTGTTCTACCGCAACGCCATCGACCTGCACGATAACATCACCCTGACGAATGCCAGCAATCTCCGCCGCGCTTTGTTTCATCACGCCGCCGATTTCCGGTTTGAAGATTGGCCACCATTGTTTAAAACCGATGCGTTTGAAAATATCACCTTCGTCTTCCAGCAGGTGCATATCGCCCAGCGCCAGCTCACGTGTCTGCTCCAGGCCATCGGCATCACGCACCAGCAGCTGAATATTACCGCCGTTTAAACCATGATTAAGGATTTCCAGTCTGAATTCGTTCCATGATTTAACACTGCTGCCCCCGACTTTCAGAACTTCGTCCTGCACCTGAAAACCGGCTTTCGCAGCCACGCTGCCGGTTTCAACTTCGCCGACAAATGGACGATCAACGGTACTGCCTAACATGAAAACGATCCAGTACAGGAAGATGGCTAATATGAAGTTAAACGCCGGGCCGGCAAAAACAATAGCGATACGTTTCGAGATGCTTTGATTATTAAAAGCACGTGACTTTTCAGCCTCGCTCACCTCACCTTCGCGCTCATCGAGCATCTTGACGTAACCACCGAGCGGAATCGCGGCAATCACATATTCGATATCATCGCCTTCAGCAGACTTTCTGCACCACTTGAACAGCGGCTTACCAAAACCAATCGAAAAGCATATTACCTTGACGCCAGCTTTACGCGCTACCCAGTAGTGGCCAAACTCATGAAAAGTGACCAATACGCCGATGGCGAGAATAAAGAAGAAAATATTGTGTAAGACGCTCATTATTAAATGTGTAGTTATACTCTTAAATTTTTAGCGCATCGCCAGGATGCATTCGTTGCTTATTGTTCTTGCTTTCGCGTCGGCATCGAGGATAGTTTCCAGCGAGCTGACATCATCGATAATTTCCGCTTTTTCCAGAGTCTGCTCGATAACAAACGCAATATCATTAAAACCTATTTTTTCGTCCAGGAAAGCGGCGACCGCAATTTCATTTGCGGCGTTCAAAACAATGCTTGCCGAGCCGCCTCTTTTTATGGCTTCGTAACACAGCCGCAGGCAGGGAAATCGGCTTAAATCCGGTTGCTCGAACTCCAGTTTTGCGACATCTAAAATATTCAGTGGTTCAACCCCCGAAACGATTCTCTCCGGCCATGCCAGCGCGTGTGCAATCGGCGTGCGCATATCGGGATTGCCCATTTGCGCCAGTACCGAACCGTCACTGTAAGTCACCATGGAATGAATCACGCTCTGCGGATGGATCACTACGTCAATATTAGCGATATCCATATCAAACAGCCAGTAAGCTTCAATCAGCTCCAGCCCTTTGTTCATCAGGGTGGCGGAATCGACCGAGATTTTTTTGCCCATATCCCAGTTCGGATGATTAACCGCCTGCGCTGGCGTGACATCATGCAACTGGTCAACCGACCAGGTACGGAACGGGCCGCCACTGGCAGTCAGCAAAATACGCTCGATGCCGGCACTCGCCTGCTGATTGATCATTTTAACCGAAGAATGATGCTGTGTGAGACTATCTGGCATACATTGGAAAATTGCGTTGTGCTCGCTATCAACCGGCATCAGTATGGCATCGTTGGCGCGTGCGGTGTCGATGAACAATTTGCCCGACATCACCAACGCTTCTTTATTTGCCAGTAACACACGTTTGCCCGCCTCGGCGGCTGCCAGCGTCGGCACCAGGCCGGCGGCACCGACGATAGCGGCAACCACGCAATCTACCGCATCATCTTTGACCACCTGCAGCAGGCCAGCTTCACCGCTTAAAATTTCGATTTGAGTTGCAGAAAGACGACGACTCAGCTCAGCTGCAGAATCGGCATCATTCATCACCGCAAAACGCGGCCGCCACTGTTCGCACAGAGAAACCATGACATCGACATTAGTGTTCGCTGTCAGCGCGTAAATCTGATATGACTCGGGATGGCGGGCGATCACGTCCAGCGTGCTGCCACCAATGCTACCAGTCGCGCCCAGCAAGGTAATCTGTGAGGCTTTGCTCTGCGTCATAATATTATCTGACCAAGCAGGCTGTCATCGATCAACCAGTGGTAACCGACCATGAAAACCGGCATCGCGGCCAATACGCTATCGATCCGATCAAGAATGCCGCCATGACCTGGCAGGATGTTGCCACTGTCTTTCAGGCCAGCCTCACGTTTCAAAAAGCTGAAATACAGATCGCCGCTAACCGAGATAAAAGTCAGGATAACCGATAACAAAACCAGCAAGGCCGAATGCTCGGTATCCAGTGCAAAATAGTAACTCGCAATCAGGGTATAAATCGAGGTCGCGATAACCGCGCCGATCAGCCCTTCCTTGGTTTTTCCTGGGCTGATATTAGGCGCAAGTTTGTTCTTGCCAAATTTTTTGCCAGAAAAATAAGCACCGATATCCGCCACCCAGACCAGTGCCAGCGCATAGAATAACCAGTCTGCACCTTGCTGCATGGCATGTATTTTCTGCATCGCCAGCGCCGCCGCCGGCAATACGACAAAAGCGATAAACAGTTTATCGAATTTTAATGTGGAACTGGCCGCTTTCGGTTTTGCAAACTTGAGATAGTAACTAATACTGAACCACCACAACACCGCGACATAGATTAGCCACAGAATGTAATCGGCTAAATATTGCGCGAATGCCCATGTCACCGCTGCCATGACAAGCGCAAATAATATTCTTAAAGGATTGTTATTAACACCTGACAGTCTCGCCCATTCGAAACCCGAGACCAGCACAACAAACAACAGAAAATAAAAAAACACCGTTGTTGGTTGAAAAAAAATAATCCAGAAGACAAAAGCAGCCAGCGGGATAGCGGTTAAGATTCGTTGGTATAACATCTGTTTTTTCGTTATTTTATTTTTGATGCTCTAAATTAATTTTTCTAAAAAAATCTGTACAACACAACGACTATATATCGAAACCAGATAGACTGCTCTACTGGCTAAAAAACCGTGTCATAACACAAATTCATTTTCTCTCGCAGAGACGCGGGGCTCGCTAAGAAAAAAATGCTATTTTGTTTTTCTCTGCGAACCCTGCGTCTCTGCGAGAACAACAACACATCATTGCGCCACTTTATCTTCCATCAACTGCTGTCCGGTTTTGCCAAAGCGACGTTGCCGTCCGGCATACCAGTCTAAAGCGGCGTCAAAATCCTCGTCGGAGAAATCCGGCCACAATGTATCTACAAAATATAATTCACTGTACGCTAGCTGCCAGATCAAAAAGTTGCTGATGCGCTGTTCACCACCGGTGCGGATAAACAGATCCGGTGCGGGCAGATCATTCAGCGACATGAAGGAATCAAACCTTGCCTCATCGATATCCTGAACTGCCATGGTATTATTTTTTACCTGCTCGGCAATCAATTTGCAGGCATTAATCACGTCCCAACGGCCACCATAATTGGCAGCAATGTTTAACTGCAGTCCGGTATTGTCTACGGTCAACGACTCAGCTTGATTAATACTTTTCTGCAACTTTTCAGAGAACCGCGTGCGCTCGCCGATAAATTTTACGCAAACATTCTTTTTGTTGAGCTTTTTCACTTCGGCCATGATCGTGGAAACAAACAATGACATTAAACTGCTAACTTCCGATTTTGGCCGACTCCAGTTTTCACTGCTAAAAGCAAAAATGGTCAACGCTTCGATATTTTCTTTGGCGCAGTTTTCCACGATTTTTCGTGTCGAACCAACACCGGCTTTATGCCCTGCCGCACGCGGCAGATGACGTTTGTTCGCCCATCGGCCGTTACCGTCCATCACCACCGCGATATGGCGTGGCATGACGTGCGCTGATGCAATATCAGTATTATCACTTATCCCTTTCATGTCTTTTAATGGCTTAATAAAAACGGTGTTTAAATCTCCATCAATTCTTTTTCTTTTACTGCGATAACTTCATCGACACTTTTGACATATTTATCAGTGTGTTTTTGAATACTGTCTTCTGCCTGCCGGCTTTCATCTTCTGAAATTTCTTTTTCTTTTAACAGGTCTTTAAAATCGTTATTGGCATCACGACGAATATTACGAATAGCGATCTTGGTGTTTTCACCTTCGTTCTTTACCACTTTCACCAGCTCACGACGACGCTCTTCAGTCAACGGTGGCATTGGAATGCGGATCAAGTTGCCGGCAGTAGACGGGTTTAATCCCAGACCTGAGTTCAAAATAGCTTTTTCGACAACAGCGACCATCTGTTTTTCCCAGGGTGCAACAGCAAGTGTTCGGGAATCTTCAACCGTGACATTCGCCACCTGATTAATCGGTGTATCGGTGCCGTAATAATCGACCATGATCTGATCAAGCAAACTCGGGTGTGCGCGTCCGGTTCTTATCTTGACCAATTCATTGCGTAGTGAATCAACACTTTTCCCCATACGCGTTTCTGCGTCACTAATAATATCTTCAATCACTTATTTGTCTCCCATTGTAACGGTAGTACCAATATTCTGATCTTTCATCGCCGCTGGCAAAGAACCAACTTCGTTTAAATTAAATATACGCAGCGGCAGATTGTTGTCGCGACACAATACGATGGCAGTCGCATCCATCACCTGTAAATTCTTGTCCAGCACCTCATCAAAGGTTAATGTTTCGTAACGTTTCGCATCCGGGTTCTTTACTGGATCAGAATCGTAAACGCCATCAACCTTGGTCGCCTTGAGTACGCTGTCAGCACCAATTTCAACCGCACGCAAACAACCTGCCGTATCGGTAGTAAAAAACGGGTTACCGATGCCTGCGGCGAAGATAACAACACGGCCTTTTTCCAGGTGTCTGATGGCTCGGCGTTGCACGTATTCTTCACACATACGGTTAATCTTGATGGCTGACATGACGCGGCACTGCATGCCCTGTTTTTCCAGTGCATCCTGCATCGCCAGACTGTTTATCACTGTCGCCAGCATGCCCATATGATCACCGGTGACGCGGTCTATGCCAGACTGCACCAGACCAGCGCCACGGAAAATATTTCCTCCGCCGATGACCAGTGCGACTTCTATACCCATGTTAACCACTTCAGCCACTTCAGAAGCAACTCGCGCCAGCATGTTTGCATCGATGCCGTAGTCCTGATCAGCCATCAGGGCTTCACCGCTGAGTTTTAATAAAACACGTTTATAGTTAGATGCCGAGGTCATAGTTTTCTCACTTTTGATAATTATTGTTTAGGGCACTCTATTAATTGCTTGCGCCCTTATAGTCTACACACAAAAAACCGGGAGATATCCCCCGGTTTTTTACTTCACAATATATGCTGTCCTTGGTGTATTAATATGCACATATTTCGACTCATATATATGTTAATCCTTTTCTTGACTCTAAGTTCGCCTTAGCCGTTAACCTTAACCGTTAACC
>VAPF01063816.1_pt1 | contig 22909 bp, 19 predicted proteins | sample 3393931 | NCBI WGS metagenome assembly VAPF01 (sample SAMN08290437, study PRJNA428436) | hydrothermal vent metagenome | isolation source: Deep-sea hydrothermal vent chimney | place: Atlantic Ocean: South-mid Altantic Ridge | depth 2773 m m | reverse complement strand
TGACAGAGCAAGCAGCAAATCCACAATATCATAATTATATCAGATAAGGAATTTTCCAGTCGAGTAGTTTGCTATATCCGGACGACTCCCGGATCCGGCGAAAACTCCGGTCACATTGTCCCGGCAAACTCCGGAGCTGTAATCCGGAATAAAGAAAACCAGGTATAGACTAAATGCCCCGCGCGCGTCACCTTGCTCCCATTCCAAAGAGAACAACCCGTACCGTTCTTAACAATATATGGAAATCGAAAAAGGGGGAGAGATTCTTTATATAATAAATATCATACTGAAGTTTCTCAATTGCGTCTTCTTTTGATGCGCCGTAACGATAGTTCACCTGGGCCCAGCCGGTAATTCCCGGCCTTATCGCATGCCTGAGGTGGTAAAAAGGTATCTCATTGTTGAACAGGCCCACAAATTCAGGCCGCTCGGGTCTCGGGCCGATAAAGCTCATATCACCCCTGAGTACATTCCACATCTGGGGAATTTCATCAATCCGGGTCTTCCTCATAAATCTCCCGACTCTTGTTACTCTCGGGTCGTCTTCCCGCGCCCATATGGCGCCGTTTGATTCGGCATTGTTTATCATCGAGCGAAACTTGATGATCTCGTATATCTTTCCGTCGAGTCCGACCCTTTTCTGCCTGAATAATACCGCCCCGGGGGAATCAAGTTTTATTGCGACAGAGGCAAATATCATTACAGGCGCGGAGATAAGCAACCCGGCAAGAGAGAGTGCTATATCAACCATTCTTTTAACGCTTTTCGTATAGGTATTGCTGTCCATTCCATGCAAATGATTATATACAAACCAGTTGTCAGTTATATGGTCGACCGGCAGCTTGCCGGTCAGTCTCTGATATAAGGAAGGCATATCATATACTTCAATGCCTTTTGTTTTGGCGTGGACAACGGCTTTAAGCAGTTTGCTGCTTTTTTCGTGGGTTATGGCAATGACGATGGCGTCGATTTCATTTCTCTCCGCCAGATCAACAACAAGACTACTTGGACCGGTAACGATCTGGTCATCTATCCGCTGATTCCATTTTCGAGGGTCATCGTCAAAAAAACCCTTTACCACATAATCGTTCTTCCTGCGCAAGACTTCATAAATCGCCTCTCCGGCCTCTCCGGCCCCTATAATCGAGATGGCTTTGGGCCTCTTGGTCTCCGCAAAGACTGCCTGAAAAAATACTCTCCAGAGATATGTCCCGGAAGATATCATAATCATATTGATAAGGGAGACGCCCCTCCCGAATCTCCAGGACGGGGAAATATAGAAAACTATCGCTATGACTGAAGACGCCATAAATATGGCCAATAGAAACCTTGCCAGATATACAGTCCGTTCAACCTTGAATTTGAGTTTGTAGAGATCAAAGATATAAAAGCTTAAAGTATAGGCAACTACGAAGAAGCTTGTAGCGCCGGTGTATATATCCAAAACATTAAACTGTGCGGACATTCGGACAAACACCGCCAGATAAGTCGAACATATAATAATGACAATGTCCCCCAGCAACAGTAAAATGCGTCTGTTCTTGTTATGCGGTGATGACATTTTGATTATTAACCCGGCCTTAAGAACTTTGCTTTGTTTTTATAAATTGAAAAATTTTCGAAAACGGCTTTAAAAAAAAAGTGACCGGACTTGGATCAAGCCCGTTTACCTTCCATGCCCTGTAATTTTCGATTATAGCTTTAGCGGTATTATAGAAGCCGGGATTGCTTCTCCCGCCGGTCCTCATTTTTACCAATACTTTCGGAATATACGCGGTTGAGATACCATGTTTATATAACAATCTGAGCATCAGCTCGTAGTCAGCGGCAATAGGAAACGTTTCATTGAATATTCCATATTTTTCATAAATGTCCCTTCTGGCGAAAAAAGTGGGATGAGGCGGCATCCAGCCCGTTCTGAACCTCTCCTTCGAAAACTCTCCCGACTTCCAATGCCTGACAGGAATTTCTGTATTGTGTCTATCAACGTAAATCAGGTCTCCATAACAGGAATCCGCCTTGTTTTCAGACATACATCCGACAATATTCTCAATTACTGTTCCGTCAGCATAAAGATCATCGGAATTCAATATTCCTATAACATCACCCGAAGCAGCCTCAAGCCCCTTATTCATGGCATCATATATACCGTTATCCGGCTCTGATATGACTTTGGCTATATTCCGTCCGTATCTTTTTATAATATCAAGCGTCCCGTCCGTTGAACCGCCGTCTATAATTACATACTCAATATCATCATGCGTCTGACCAATAACACTTCTGATAGAATCTTCAATGTTTTCAGCCCCATTGTATACTACTGTAATAATTGAAACTCTTATGGCCCTTTTCACATCCATCCCCAAAACTTTCTAAGATCGTCCCACAATATCCCAGGGTCGTTTAAGTATAGTCTGTTTCTTGACATGGCTCTTCTCAGCAATCTTGAAAACCCCTTGTTATATTTATGAAATGCTTCCTTTATTTCATATTCAAGCTTCTCAAATTCTTCCTTGTTTATAGTATCAACCCTGCGATTGATGTCCTTAACATAATAATATTTAGGTGAAATAGTATAAAAGTCTTCTAAATCCCTGCTATCCTGGACCAGGCCTTTCTCAATGCCGACTTCAAACAGCTCAGTTCCAGGGAAGGGTTCGTAAACACTGAAAGAGGCATAATCCGGTTTAAGCACCTTCATAAACTCCAGGGTTTGATAAACTTCTTCCATGGTTTCAGAGGGAAGTCCCATCATAAAATAACCTGTCCAGTGTATGCCTGCTTTTCTAAATAATTTTGCTGCTTTTCTGGACTGATCAAGGCTTATTTTCTTGTTCATCAAATTGAGAACTCTTTCACTCCCGGTCTCTATGCCAACTTTTATCCCGTTGCATCCGGCTTTTTTCATTTTTTTTAAGATTTGCTCATCCACCAGGTTCACCCTGGTATTACAATCCCAGTTGATTTTAATATTTTCTTTTATCAGCCTGTCACAGAATTCCGAAACTCTTTTTTTACTAACGGTAAATGAGTCATCCTTGAAAGTAATTTGTCGTGTTCCATATTTATCAATGATCATCTTAATTTCTTTAATTATATTATCAACGGAACGATAACGTGTTTTTCTCTCCCATATACTTGTAGCACAGTAGGAACAATTATATGGACAACCTCTACTTGTCATCAAAAGCCCCATATCTTCTGAATTGTAGGAATCCCTGTTTAACAATAAATCTCGTGCCGGGAATAGTATTGAATCCAGGTCTTTAATGAATTCTCTTGCCGGATTATGGACCGCCTCTCCATTACGGATATATGAAATACCTTTAATATCATTAGAAGCGGCATTTTTATCTCCCCTCCCTGCCTCAACAGCTCTCACCAGCTGCGCAAACGTTTCTTCTCCTTCTCCCCTAACCAGAAAGTCCACATCAGGACATATCCGTAAAACCTCTTTATATTTTATAGAGATGTGGGGACCGCCCATTACAACCGGCAAACTTTTATCGAATTGCTTGCATATAGAGGCAAGCTTAAAGGCAGAGGCCGCGAACGTAGTCCAAACACTAATTCCAACCAAATCCGGGTTAAAATCCCTGATTCTTTCCATCATCTCCCGCCAGACAGGATGATTATCGTCTCTCACTGCTCTCAGGTATAAAGGATAGCTGTCCTCTAACCGGGCAAAATCCATCTTTGAAGGATTAACATTACAATCAGCATCATAAATCAGAACATCATGACCATCTTCTCTCAATACCGCTGCAAGATATGCTAACCCAAGTGGGAAATAGCGGTTATAATAACCTATAAAACGATAAAATGGAGGATCTATCAGAAGAATTTTCATGGCGCTCTCAACATATTGTCAACTTGCTTAATTGCTTAGCAAAGACTTTCCGCTGTTACCTCCTTTATTTTCAGTGAGAACTATACACCCGGAAACATATGCTTCAAAAATAGAAATTGGTTGTCCTTCAAATTTACAGCAGATAGAGTAAAAAAGGCGGCGGAAACAAGTTCAACTCCGCCTGGCAGTCGAGTGTTTTTCATCTTTGTTTCCAGCTGAGGCAGCTGGCTTCACATCCATAATATCCCCTGCATTCTCCAGCTGTATGCCTTTACACCATACGGAACGGCAGGGTATCTTTGTTCTGTCACATCTGTCCTTATATTTTTCCGCGATATCAATTACTTCCTCCATCAGTCCTTCGTTCAAAGTTATCGGTGACAATCCCAGACCAAGAAACTTCTCATTGCAGACCTTCAGGCTGTTTTCAAGCACTTCCTTCCTGGGATTAACCAGATAACGGATTTCAGCCCCGGTCATTTCTGATACTTTCTCCGCGAGCCACTTTACTGTATGTGTCTCTGTCGTCTGGTTAAATATTTCCACCTTGTCTCCTGTCTTCGGCGGGTTCTCAATGGCAAGTTTGATACATCTGACAGTATCTCTTATATGTATGAAAGCCCGTGTCTGCCCGCCTTTCCCGTGGACTGTAAGCGGATGTCCGATAGCGGCCTGCATCAGAAAACGATTCAGCACGGTGCCATAGTCTCCATCATAATCAAACCGGTTGATCAATTTTTCATCCAGGAGAGTCTCTTCTGTATTGGTTCCCCAGACGATACCCTGGTGCAGATCGGTTATCCTTGTATTATCGTTTTTGTTATAGTAGTAAAATATAAGGGCGTCCTGGGTCTTGGTCAGATGATAGATACTCCCGGGATTAGCGGGATATAGAATTTCCAGCGCCTTTCTCTTGCCATCCACATCGACCTCAACTTCCAGATACCCCTCCGGTATCTCCATGCCGGCCGTTCCGTAACCATACACACCCATCGTTCCGAGGTGAACCACATGAATATCAAGGCCGGATTCCACAATGGCGCATAGAATATTGTGCGTAGCGTTTATATTGTTATTTACGGTATATCGTTTATGAGACGCTGACTTCATCGAATACGGCGCCGCACGCTGTTCCGCAAAGTGAACAACAGACTGTGGTTCTGTTTCCTCCAGCAGCCTTAAGAGCCTGTGATAATCAGAAGCCACATCGAGATTAAGGAAACCGATTTCCTTGCCTGTCAATTCCTTCCATTTTCTCAGACGGGTGCCGATCGGCTGAATCGGCGTCAGGGAATAGGCTTCCAGTTCATTATCGATGTTTCTCCGGCTGAGGTTGTCGACTATTGTTACATCATACCCATGCATTGACAGATATAACGATGACGGCCAGCCGCAGAATCCATCTCCTCCAAAGATGATTATTTTCTCATCCATTAAGACTTCCTCTTTTCCATTAATTTATATCAGGAATAATATTTCCGGGCCTGCACCAGATCATTGCTGGCCCGATTCCGTGTGTATTTAAAAAGCTTAAGAATATACGCTCAATTTGACCTGTAACTTTATACGCAAACCCAGAAGGCTAAAACTTGATTTACTCTCATCATAGATTCCCGTGAAAGCCCTGTATGTCCGGCAGCTAACAATTGGCAAGAGCAGCAATCCGCTGCCATATTATACATATATAATCTATTATCGCTAAAATAACTATTTTATTCCAGTTTAAACCGTTGATACGATATACCTTGTCATAACTCATTGTAAAACTTCAGGAGTTTCAGGCTTTCTATCTGCCAGTTATATTTTCGCTCAACCGCTTTCCTGCCCCTTTCCCCCATTTCTCTTGCCTTGTCAGGATTCTTCAACAGACTGACACTCGCTGCCGCCATCTGACGCGGATCGGAGGAATCCACCAGAACACCACAATTCTCCTCTTTTACCGCTAAAGCTATCTCACCAAAATCAGGCGCTAAAACAGGCAGGCCGGCCCCCATATATTCAAAAATCTTCCTGCTTGTTCCCTTTGTGAAAACTTTATACTTGCCGACCGGCTGTGTGGGCGCCGCGCCTATCAGCGCAAGCCTGAAATAATGAGATAGCATCGAATAGGGAACCCTGCCCACGATATCCACATTATAATCAAGGTTGTTGTCCCTGATATAATCCCTGATGACCTGACCGAAATTTCTTTCCGGTTTGCCGAGAATGACTAATTTCACTTCGGGAAAGGTTTCCTTGATTATCAACACCGACTCCAGCAACTTCGTTATACCCCACTCATACGAAATTGAACCGGCGTAAATTATTACTTTATTGTCTTCATATTTCCTGTTAAGCTCCTCATTGCACTCCTCGACCTCCGGAGCGTCACCACCCAAAACAGGAACATTTTTTATAATTGTAATATTGGAATTATATCTCCTGAACCGGCCGGAATAAATTTCACGATAAGACGGTATTATTATAACACCGTCAACCAGCTTCACTAATAAATTCTCGAAAAAACGGATGATGGGGCTGATCCACCGGATAAATACCGGACGTCTTATAAAAAAATCCTGGATATAGAATTCCACCACATCAAAGACAATTTTTGTTTTTTTTGTTTTACCGGCGATAACCGCCAGGGGTAAAAGCGCTGAATGTCCGCAGACAATAACATCAAACCGCTCGTTTATTATTTTTTTAAAAAACATGAAATAAATACGGGGCAGCTTCATAAACGCCTTTGCATCAACATAATTCGCCTCAACCTTGATCCATTCATAGGATATCCCGTCTTTTTCTTCTCTTTCAGGATTGGTCCCGGACCTGTCCCAGAATATCACCTTGACTTCATAACCATTTCTGTTAAGCGTATTCAGGAACAGCTGTCTTCTCGGGGGCAAACTCTCCTGGGATTCAATCAGCAATATTTTCTTCATCTTCGCCGGTTTGTCGTCTGAACTTCCCTTGAAGTCGCCGGAGGGGAACCCGCATCAGCCACATTCTTCTCTTTATTGTTCTGCTTGGAGATAAATGATATGATTCCCATCGGTACGAAAAACCATATTGCCGTGACCAACCTATCGCTAAACATCAGCACTCCCAGAGAATAAACAAACAACACAAGCGAAGTTTTCATCAGCGTGCGGGATTCTCCGTTGTTTTGGTGCTTGATAAATATTAAAGCTTTGTAGATCGTAATATTACAAAGCAACAGGAAAGCCAGCAGCCCGAAGGTCCCGAGTTCGGCAGCAACTTCCAGAATTATATTGTGCGGGAAAGATATACCTCTTATTGAATTACCCATGCCGACACCAAGGACTGGATTTTCGATATAGTCTTTAAATGCGGCTTCATATGCTTTAATTCTTTGAGCAACAGAGCTTACCTGAAGATCTTCGTAGTGCAGGGTCGAGGCATAGTACGTAAACATGCTTTCGGGTACAAACAGATAAGCCAATACAAACATCATGCAGACAAAAGCACCCATGTAGAACTTATGTTTGATGCTTATCTTTGATACCAGTATTATGTAAAAGGACATAACCATGACAAGGTTTAATAATTGAGACCTTGCGCCCGACCGGATAACAAAATATACCGAAATAAAAATCAGAACAACATTTATTATTTTTCTGTATTTTATTCCCCCCTCAAAAAATCTTATCAATAAAATCAGCGCCATAACAGCATAAGCCGTGGCAAAGACATGAGGATTGATCTGTTTGTCTTCGAAAGCAAATGGCGCGAAGCGTACAACCCCGGCAAAAAAAGGATTGAAAAACATCTCATATAGAGATGGAATTATAAGGACAACCGGCAAAGCAACGCAGAAATCCAGAAATCTTTTGATCTTTTTCTCGCTCGACAGGAGTTGAATACCGAAATATGGAGCTATGACCAGAAACGGCGCAAACATTATCTTTACATATGCTGCTTCGTTTCCCTTGAAAAAAATGAAATAGCTCAAAAATACCCATAAAAAAAATCCGGTAAACAATATGTCTATAACACCGGGACGGAAGGCATTCCTGTTTTTAACCATAAGGACCACACCGCCCACCAGGTAGGAAACAATGAGAAACGCATGGAAGCCGCCTGTTAATAATCGAAAAGGTTCAATGCCAAGCTTGAATAGCACATAGAAATAAATGATTGTCCCGCTGAACTGAATGGCAATCGCCAGCTCTGGATTCCGGATGAATAACACAAGGCAGAGAACAAGCAGTAATACCTTGCTCAACAGAGCGCTGTCAGCCATCAGCAGCACCATTACTCCCATAATAAATCCGAGTAACGCCAGCAATGTATGTTTTAGATGTTTGCTTGAGAAAATAATAGTATTCATTGTATTAAATCTTAACGCTGTAAAACCGCGGTTTTTTTAAAAAGCCATCATATACACAATCTATATTTCCCCGGCACATGGAATACGCCGAAAACTGCTTTGACAATATGAATTCGCTATAAGAAAGGTAATATATACTAGTCTACCAAATTTGGCAGACTTATTTTGGCAGACTTATTAATAATACTTATAAAGAAATTCATGGGCCACGATATAGAGTCTGTTTATAAATTGCCATTTTTTATTTTTGTCATGCCCGAAGCCTGCCCTCGAGTCCGATCGGGGGTCTCGGGCATCCAGAACTTATTGGAAAGACTGGATTCTCGATGTAAGTCTTCGCGAGAGTCGCTTCGACCGGCTCAAAGACTGCCGGAATGACAGATAGAGAGACTGACTTTATGGACAGACTCTATATAATTGAACAGGCCGGCCAGACTTCCATCATAAAAAGCCTTAAGCGCTACGAACTCCGCGCAGTACAAGTGTTGTCGCGGAAATCCCTGACAATGCCTCTTATCGCATGAGTAAAAGTTTTTGTCGATAAGACCTCGTTCTTCCGTTTTAATTGTTCGCGAATTTCATCATGGCCCGGTAAATCGCCGATCGTTGCAATAATTTTTCCGGCAGCATCTTCAATGCTTTCATACATGAGCCTTTTATCACCCACAATCTCAATCTGCCCGCCGCTACCCGGCACAAAAGGTATACACCCGGCCTTGACCAGCTCAGCGACGGCAATGCCGAAATGTTCATTAGCCATCGCATGTAGTCCATATTTATGCCTTGAAACCAGCGCCACAAGCTGTTTTCTCGACAAGTTTTTCTCCCAGACCAGCCAGTCGGACCTCCCGGCGCATAGCCGGTCAATTTTTTTCATGTATTCAGGATTATTGCAGTTGCCGATTATATGCAGATGGACGGTCGGCATCGACACTCGAACTCTTTCGATTATTTCTATCATCGCCTCAACTTTTTTCCCCGGCGCAACTGTTCCTATACATACAAATCCGTCTTCTCTCTCTTCCCAGGGAAAATCAGGGAAATCATCCGGAACCGGCGGATACACAATCCGACTTTCGATGCCATAGGCTTCCTTGACCCTTTCTCCGGTCCATCCTGAATTAACCAGTGTCAGATTTCCTTTAATTCCTTCCTCTTTCCACCCTGATAGCAACGTACAGGCGCCCCTGTAAATTTTTCTCACAAGGTTGTTTTTATGTATAAGGCGGTCAGGCATCTGCCCTATCCTGCGGATCTGCTCATCATTCCAGACCGGAAAGTGAATATACTGTATCCCACGCTCGCCCAGGTCCATTTCGCACCGTGTGGAAATCGCCAGATTAAATTCATCACGGTGCCGCTTATAATAGTTCTGCACCAGGTGTACTTTAAAAAGAAAGCCGGCTGGTAAAATTTTCCTTAAAAAAGGGGAGCCGGGAATAATCCTGATGTCAAAGTCACCTCCAGCAAGTCCGGCGCCGTAAAAATCATTTATTTTTTTAAAATCCATGGGCGCGGTCGTCACAATCGTCAGGTCATATTCATCCTTCAACGCTTCTATCGTCCAGACTGCAACTGCTGTAGCGCCTCCGAGAGAAAAAACTGGATGCAGGACCGCGATCTTTTCAATCTTCTCATTAATATTTTTTTCTGTTTTCAATTCGTTATAACGATGGTCCGTTATTTGGCGATCTTTTTCCATAAATAATCTATATTTCCTTCGAAAATATAATAGAAGAGTCTCCTGAGCCTGAAATACAGCTTAACAACACGATACTGCTTATGCCAGGAGCGATTTAAATCCATATGGATACCATACCTTTCCCTTACGCTTGCATATTCTTTCTGCCAGTCGGCCTTTCCACAAACCATAACGGTTTTTGAGTCGTCATGAACTCTTAAATTTCCAAAAAAATGCCTGACATGTTTAAACTTCCCAAATTCACCCGCGCGCACGAAAAAATCAAAATCCATCGCGTAATTGTATTCAGTCCTCATAAATCCGGTTTTGATCAGCAATTCTTGCCTGAAAAATGCGCTTTGATTCGTAATATTGGGTGACTGGTAAAGATATTCCCATCTGCTGAAAGGCCTGTGTCTGATTTCCCCCTGGATATTGTCATCCGGATCAATGAAATAAAAATCACCGAAAACCTGATCGCAGTTATATTTTCTGAAACATTCCACCACCTTTGAAAATGTCCCTGGATTATAAGTATCATCAGAGTTTTGCCAGGCTATTATGTCCCCGGTGCAGCGTTCAAATCCTTTGTTAATCGCATCCGACTGCCCTTTGTCCGGCCCGCTAACCCAGTAAGCCAGGTATTTTTCATACTTCTTTATTATATCTATGCTCCCGTCTGTTGAGCCGCCGTCAATAATTATGTATTCGAGATTGGGATAGTTCTGATTCAGTACGGACAGGATGGTCCTTTCGAGAAATTCCGCCTGATTAAAAGAAGGCGTCACAATCGAAATTCCAGGCCAGGACCTGTCCCTGTTGAGGACAACTTCGGCATCGAAAAGCGGTTTTGACACGAATTCCCTGATTTCCTGAGAGGTAAATTGTCGCATAGTCTGAATCTTAATTTTAACAGATTCCATGGAGATTAAACCAACCCATGTTTTTTCCATGAAACCGCCTGGTTATTGTTTGAAGACAGCACAACAAATAATGTTGACAGCTTTGCAATAACAGGATTTCAATGGATAGTATCAATCTCTGATCTGTGTTATTATGGAATATCCTTCTCGATGGATAATACCCGGATTTGACCTTATGATCGATTTTTTTGTAATATCTGAAAGTTAAAAAAACCGGTGAAGCAGGCTTCCGCCCTGTAGACACGGGAATCTGGAAATCAGATCGGACATATCTGGAGGCTATGAAGTGAAAAAGATGAATATTGACGAACTCTGCATCAATACGATAAGGATGCTTTCGGCTGATGCCGTTCAAAAAGCCAATTCAGGGCATCCAGGCATGCCCATGGGCGATGCCGCAATGGCGTATGTATTATGGACGAAATTCCTGAAGCATAACCCCAAAAATCCGGCTTGGCATAATCGTGACAGATTTGTCCTGTCCGCTGGACATGGCTCAATGTTACTCTACAGCCTGCTTCATCTCTCGGGATATAAGATCTCTCTTAGTGATATAAAGAATTTCAGACAGTGGGAAAGCAGGACCCCCGGACATCCCGAATACTGTATAGAGAGCGGCATAGAAACCACGACAGGTCCACTCGGTCAGGGCTTTGGCATGGGTGTCGGCATGGCCATCGCGGAAAAATATCTTTCCGAAATGTTCAACAAGCCCGGGTTCCCTGTTGTCGATTATAATATCTACGCTATTCTTAGCGATGGAGACATCATGGAGGGGATATCAGCCGAAGCCGCATCCCTCGCGGGCCATCTCGGGCTGGGCAAAATAGTCTATCTTTATTCCGACAACAAAATAACAATCGAGGGCCGCACTGATTTATCATTTACCGAAGACGCGGCTAAAAGGTTTGATGCCTATAAATGGCATGTCCAGCATGTCGACGGCACCAATCCCGATGCCATTGAAAAGGCGATAAAAGCCGCTAAAAAAGAGAAGAAGAAACCATCGATTATACTTGTCCGTACGCATATCGGGTTCGGGAGCCCGAACAAACATGACTCATCCGCCGCCCACGGTTCCCCTCTCGGTGAGGATGAACTGAGGCTGACAAAAGAGGCCATAGGCTGGCCGCTGAAAAAGTTTCATGTCCCGGAAAAAGCACTGAATCATATGAGAAAAGCGGTACAAAGGGGAAAAACTCTCGAAAAAAACTGGAAGAATATTTGTGATAAGTACGGCAGGAAATATTCCGCGCTCGCAGGGGACTGGAAGATGATTTCAAGTGGCAGTCTTCCCGGTGGATGGGAAAAATCCATCCCGGTTTTCAGCCCTTCCGGTGGATCCATTGCAACAAGAAAAGCGTCGGGGGATGTATTAAACGCTATAGCTGACACACTGCCCCAGCTTATCGGGGGGTCGGCGGACCTGGCGCCCTCCAATAATACAATGCTGAAAAACTGCAAGGACTTCGGGATGGTGAAAGGCGGAAGAAACATCCACTTCGGGGTCAGGGAACATGCCATGTCCGCCGCATTAAACGGAATGGCTTTAAGCAAAATGCTCATACCCTACGGAGGGACCTTCCTTGTATTTTCCGATTACATGCGTCCTTCGATAAGGATTTCTGCAATAATGGGAACACATGTGGTTTATGTCTTCACACATGACTCCATCGGTCTCGGAGAAGACGGTCCTACACACCAGCCGATAAGCCACCTGGCAAGCCTCAGGGCGATACCGAATATTAATGTAATAAGGCCCGCCGATGCAAATGAAACCGCCGTTGCCTGGAAGGTCGCGATAAAAGACAGCAACCGGCCGCATGCACTTATCCTCTCAAGGCAGAAACTGCCTGTAATCGACAGGAAGAGACATGCCCTGGCGACGGAACTCGAAAAAGGCGGTTATATCCTGCTGGATTCAGTCGGAAAGCCCGACATCATTATGATCTCAACGGGATCGGAGATACATCCGACCCTTGAAGCGGCTGAGATACTGATGAAGGATGGAATTAAGGCGAGGGTCGTCAATATGCCATGTCTTGAGATTTTCGATCGGCAGACTGAAAATTACAGAAAAAAGGTGCTCCCTCCGGAGATAGAAAGCAGGCTTGCGATCGAAGCAGGGGCAAGCATGGGATGGCACAAGTATACCGGACTGAAAGGTAATATCATCGGAATCGACCGCTTCGGCGCATCGGCGCCGGCGAACATTCTTCTCGAAAAGTTCGGTTTTACTGTAGAAAACATCGTTAATCGCGCAAAAAAATTACTAAGAAAATAATATAGCGTTTCAGGCCCGGACCAAGGCGGGTTTCTCTTAAAACAGAAGATTAGTGCTAATTTGCGGAGCTGAACCTGAAGGCCACAGGAAGGTATCCGTTATCGGAAAATTTTCGGCCTGTCTTCATCTCGATCAAACTTTGTATATTAACGGGTGAACCGGTATAATAGTATAAACTGAATAGACTACAAGGGACGGGTAATAACCACTTCGGAATTTTTGGATAATGAACAGTCTGCCGTTATCATACAACAGTTCCAGGTGCGCAAAAATATGTTTTATCAATCCCTTCGCCGTCTTGTGGAAAAGCTTCATGTTAAGACAGGCCGATCTTTTTCAATGCTAAATTGCGGTCCCCCGACTAAACATGTCCACTCTTAAGCAGGAACTCGAAACAGCACAGAAAAAACCAACTACAATGAGAACGATTAGTATTTTTATCCTTGTATGCGCCCTGACGGGTATTTTAGGAGGCTATGTATGCTGGACAGTCTCGGATCTGCCCAGGGTAAATGCTATTGAAGAGTACGTCCCTGTTGAATCTTCAAAAATTTATTCGAGTGACGGAAAACTTCTGGCCGAGTTATATTATGAAAGGCGAACTTTCATTCCTTATTATGAAATCCCCGAGCACGTAAAAAAGGCGTTTATTTCGATTGAAGATGTCCGCTTCTACACTCATCACGGTGTCGACATCATAGGAGTAATGAGAGCGCTGTGGCAGGACATTAAGGCTGGGAGCCTTGTACAGGGGGGAAGCACGATCACCCAACAGCTCGCCAAAATGCTCTTTTTAAAGCCTGAAAAATCCCTGACGAGAAAGATAAAAGAGGCTGTAATCTCGATACAAATAGAGAAACGCTACACAAAAGACGAGATACTCGGTCTTTATCTTAACCAGACATATTTCGGCACCAGGGCTTTTGGCGTGGAAGCCGCCGCCCAGACCTATTTTGGAAAATCGGTTGATGATCTGTCCATCGGTGAGGCAGCGATGCTCGCCGCCCTTCCAAAGGCCCCATCATTATACTCCCCATTTAAAAACCCCTCGAAGACAGAAGAGAGGCGCATGGCGGTATTAAAATCAATGCTCAGACTCAAATTCATATCCGACGAGCAGTATAATGAGGCGATAAAGGAAGCTCTTCCGGACACCCCTCACTTCAGAAAATACGAGGCCCCGTATTTTATCGAATTTCTGAGAAAACGGCTTGAACGGAAATACGGCTCGGACATTTATACCGCCGGATATAAAATTTATTCCTCGATAGACTCAAAGATGCAGCACATAGCCGAGGAGGCGATTGCAACGGGCATCAGGCGCATCGAGAGAAGGGTCAAACCGGGGGTGCAGGCATCGCTCATCGCCATAGATATCCGTACGGGGCAGATAAAGGCGATGGTCGGAGGCACGGACTTCTGGAAAACACAGTTTAACAGGGCGACCCAGGCCTTAAGACAGCCGGGTTCGGCCTTCAAACCGTTTGTATATCTGACCGCTCTTAAAGAAGGAATGACCGTCGATGATGTTGTGTATGATGTTCCCGCCTTATTTCCCGGGGCGCGCCCCGACCAGGACTGGTCCCCTGAAAACTATAACAACAGATACCTGGGAGAAGTCACGCTAAAGACAGCCCTGGCCAAATCATTAAACGCCGCAACAGTTAACCTGGCAAGCATAATAGGCATTGAAAACATTATTGTTAACGCCAGGGAACTCGGCATTAAAAGTAAGCTCCGGCCTTATCCCTCTCTGGCGCTGGGTTCATTTGACCTGACATTAATCGAACTGGTCGGCGCTTATTCCGTCTTTGCAACCGGTAAAAAAATGGACATCATACCTTACGAGAGAATCGAAAACAGGGACCGGATTGTAATCAGTGAGCTATACCCGAGATTTACGGATGTCCTTGACGAGAAGATGGTCACGGGGATGAAAACACTTCTTGCGGCGGTTGTAAATGAAGGCACAGGCGTCAGGGCAAAAGTGCTGGGAAGACCCGTCTACGGTAAAACCGGAACCACCAATGACTTCAATGACGCATGGTTCATCGGATTCGACGAAAAACTTGCCGTAGGCGTATGGGTTGGAAGAGACAACCATAAACCTATCGGCAACAAGGAAACCGGTTCAAGGGCGGCACTGCCTGTCTGGATCGAATTCATGAAGCAGGCGGGCCATTCCACCCACAAAAAATAAAAGGGGAATATTCCGCCCCAACCTCATGCATTAAATCCTTACTTACTCCGCTTTTTTGTCCTCTTCTCCCTGAACATTCGCGGGCTGACCAGCGCCCGCATCGGCATCGGGTGATCCCGCCCCATCCTGATTTTCAGGTGTATCCTCCGGGAGATCATTCCTGATCTCTATTGTGTAGCTTTTCTTCAGCCCGGCTATATATTTATCGAAAATTTCCTTCTGTTTATCTCCCAGGAGTTTCTGCATGATCATGGCTTTAACACTTTCAAGCTCGACCGCGGGGCCTTCTTTTTTGTCAATCGCCTTGATTATATGGTAGCCAAAAGGTGTTTTAACGGGACGGCTGACCTCCCCAATCTCAAGACCCATCGCAGCGCTTTCAAATTCCGGCACCATCTCTCCCTTTGAGAAATATCCGAGATCACCGCCCTTCGCCGCGGAGGCCTTATCAATAGAAGCCGCTTTCGCAAGGTCTTCGAATTTTTCACCCTTCTTCAATCTGGCCAGTATCTTTTCAGCCTCATCTATTGTCTTTACAAGTATATGCCTCGCCCTTATCTGGCTTATCGTGGTGAATTCCCGCTTGTTCTTTTCATAAAAATCCCTGACTTCCTGGTCCGAAACCATCGCCTTTGAGGTAACCTCTTTTTCAAACAGATTCGATATAAGGGACATTTTTCTGTAGTCTTCAATCTTTCGTTTAAACTCCGGAATCTTGTCAAGACCCTTTTTGACGGCCTCCTGATACAGGAGTTCCTTCTTGATTATTTCGTTCAGGAATCTCTCTCTTCCCCCGGCGTCTTTGAACATCTCCTGTGCGTAAGCAGGTAGCGCCCGGAATTCCCTGTCATAATCGGCCTGTGTTATCCCGACATCACCAACACGGGCGATAAAATCACCGTTCGGCTCCTTATCTTTCCCTGAACATGCCGGCAATAATAGCAATATAAACAGGAAAATAAGTGCTGTTTTTTTCATCAACAAACCTCCATTAAAGTTAGTACTTTCTTTATGCAAACGCATTCCAAGAGTTCATGTAATCAGATGGTGCGATAATACTTAAACCGGCTGGCCTAATACAGCCACAACCAGAAAATCAGATTGATTCCGGACGGAAAGGAATCTCACAGCCCTGGAACCTCCATCAGCATTGATGTCGATTATTGCGTATATTGTAGTTATAGCATATACAGTCTGTTATTTGTAAGTTCTCCATAATGATTTTTGACAAAAGGAGAGCTTTTATGATAAATTATGCAGATTTCCGCAGACAAAAACTGATCGATTAAATGATGTTTGAAGAAAAATTGGGGGTTTTCTCCCTTACTGCATGGTTATTGAATTACTTATGAAGAAATTTGACAGGTCAAAAAAACTTTACAAAAAAGCTATTGCGGTTATTCCAGGTGGAGTCAACAGCCCCGTCCGCGCATTCAGCGCCGTGGGCGGCAATCCCCTGTTTATAGAAAGCGCCAGGGGTTCGAAGATACATGATGTCGATGGAAATTCATATATAGATTATGTCTTATCCTGGGGGCCGATGATACTCGGCCATGCACATCCACGGATTGTCAGGGCACTAAGGAATGCGATAGAAAAAGGCACAAGCTACGGCGCGCCCACGGCGCTCGAGACAAAACTGGCGGAACTTCTCATAAGGGCGTATCCTTCAATGGACAAGGTCAGGATGGTGAATTCAGGCACGGAAGCCACGATGAGCGCTATCAGACTTGCAAGGGGTTTTACCGGGAGAGACAAAATCATTAAATTCGAAGGTTGCTACCATGGACATAGCGACGGTCTGCTTGTAAAGGCAGGTTCGGGGGCCGCAACATTTGGCGTGCCTGACAGCGCCGGCGTGCCGGCTGCTTACGCAAGGGACACCATTACACTGCCTTATAACGATGTGCCGACCATTAAAGCGACAATCGAAAGGGAATGGCGTTCGATAGCCGCCGTGATAGTTGAACCCGTGGCCGGGAATATGGGATGCGTGCTGCCGAAAAAAAGCTTCCTTTCCACGCTCAGAAAAATAACAAAAAAATACGGCGTTCTTCTGATATTCGATGAAGTGATGACCGGATTCAGGGTCTCTTTCGGCGGGGCCCAGGCATATTACGGGATTAATCCCGACATAACATGCCTGGGGAAAGTCATCGGAGGAGGACTGCCTGTCGGGGCGTATGGAGGAAAAAACGAGGTGATGTCGGTGGTCTCGCCGGAGGGTCCGGTTTATCAGGCAGGCACTCTGTCGGGCAACCCACTGGCCATGACAGCTGGCATCGAGACGATAAAAGAACTTTCAAAACCCAATACGTATAAAAAAATCGGAGAAAAATCTTCCATGCTGAAGGAAGGCCTGGTCGATGCAGCCAAACGCGCCGGCATCGCCACAAAGTTTTATATGGCGGGGAGTATGTTCTGCACTTATTTTACCGGCAGACATGTTATTGATTACAGGACGGCAAAGGCATCCGACACTGAAAAATTCTCAAGATTCTTTTCCGGGATGCTGCAGAGGGGAATAAACCTGGCGCCCTCGCAGTTTGAGTCCGGGTTTCTGTCACTCGCGCACACGAGTAAAGATATAGAAGATACCATTAAATCATCATACGACGTATTTAAATCATTATAGAAATTTAATAAGATTTGTTTTAGGAGGTCTAAATGTTAAACCCTTTAAAATGGTTAAAAGAGGGAGTGTCCTTAAAAGGCAAGATCATAATTGCCGCTGTCCTGCTTTGTCTTATGGTCGGTGGCGGAATAGTCGCGTACAAGTTTTATGATTTCACTCAGAATAATCCAAAATTCTGCGTGAGCTGCCATCTGATGCAGCCTGCGTATGACGCATGGGCTGAAAGCGTGCATAAAGATATAAATTGTCATGACTGTCATCACCTGACAATCCCAGAACAGAACCAGCTTCTGGTCACCTTTGTCCTGGACAGGCCGACATCCGTCCCCGACAGACACGGCAAAGTAATCGTCCCATCGGAGTACTGCATCAAATGCCACTGGGAACAGGACGAGAGATATCCGGATACTCCGCAGATAAATGATTCCACACTACACGCGAAACATTTCTTCAAGGAGAAGATAGCGTGCGCCAAATGCCATGGTTATATTGTACATCAGTTTACTCCGGAAGAAAGTCTCTGTCTGACTTGCCATAACGGCAAAAAAGTGGTTGGCGCCGGCATGGGTAAGCTGGCCTGTCTTAACTGCCATACCGACAGGACAAAAGACTTGAGGCCCGACCCCGAAAAATGTCTCTTCTGCCACGGCGGCAAGAATATTCGCGAGGAACTGATCGGGGGCAATACTCTCGATGTAACTCATTACCAACCGGACGAGGCGACTATCAAAAAAGCCACCAAGATCAGGAGACCCGACAACGCTCCGATGCAGTTCGACTGCGTTGTATGCCATAAACCTCATGAAGCCGCCCGGCCTGATTGGAGCAATTGCCTGGACTGCCACAAGAATATAGTCAATATTGGCAAGCATCAGATCCACATTCAGGGGATGGGGATGGAATGCAAACAATGCCATCAGCCCCATACATGGACGGTAACACCGAAACAGGCCAAAAAAGACTGTGTAATGTGTCATGAATACAGGGATCCAAAAAGCTTTATCAAGTCTTAAGAGAGGCGGAGTTTAATAACCGGGGGGCCGGTGGAAATATAAAAGCCGCCCCCCCAAAAAAATATAATTAAAGTAACGAAAGTCCATGGAGAGTCCGCGCGGTTATAAAGCAGGCCGCGAATTCTCCATGGATTTTAATCCGTTATGCGGAAAATCTCTTTGGAGCGGATATATTTAAAGAAAGAGCTTATAATATCTCTACATTGAGCTTCAAAACTCCTTGAATATAGAGTCATTATAAAACATTATTTTGGGAGATAAATCTTTATTCAGACAGTTTCTTCAGGCAAGCACCGTCGGGCTTAGCCTTGTCCTTGCAACTTTCATAGGACTCGCTATAGGCTACTGGCTCGACAAACTATTCGGCTCGTCTCCATGGCTAACCATAATATTCCTGATTATTGGTATCATCGCGGGCTTCAGGGAACTCTTCAGAATTGCAAAGAAACAGGGCGATGGAACTGACGACAAAGATATATAAAAACTCAATGATCGTGCTGGTTTTGCTGTCAATACCCTCGGCTTTTATTGACTGGAAGACATACCCTTCCGGCATCATGGCTGGAGGAATACTCGGACTTATTAATCTCAAAGCCCTTACCTGGGGTCTTGAAGGGATAATCGGATCGGGAAGGGCTACCGCGCCAACGGTCTTTTTTAGTATGTTTCGCCTTTTCTTTCTTCTGATGATAGTCGCGGCGCTTGTACATCTGAATCTAGCTAATATCTTAGGAATAATTGCGGGCTTTACGGTAGTTTTTATGATGATTCTGATAGAGGGGTTTAAATTCGCGAAAAAATCCGGTTAAGAATAACCGGTCAGAACTCGGATTTCAGCGCCCGGTTCATAAGAGTCTTTACAATATCTCCAGGCGCCTTGCCTTTGTACAGAACTTTGTAGACCTGCTCGACCACCGGCATTTCCACCCCGAATTTCCGGGAAAGTTCAAACGCTGACAACGAGGTTGCAACCCCTTCCGCGACACTCTTTGTCGCGGACAGGATATCATTAAGCTTCATTCCTTTTCCGAGATTTACACCTACTGAATAATTCCTCGAAAGAGGGCCTGTGCATGTCAGCACCAGATCCCCCAGGCCGCTTAATCCCGAAAATGTCTTCTGGTCCGCGCCCATGGCAACGCCCAGTCTCATAATCTCGGCGAGGCCCCTTGTTATAAGGGCAGCCAAAGCGCTGTGACCGAGCCCAAGCCCGCTGGTGATGCCGGATGCTATGGCAATCACATTTTTCAGAGCGCCGCCGAGTTCAACCCCGAGGACGTCAGTATGGGTATACACCCTGAAATAATCCGTGTTGAAAATTTCCTGAAGTATAAGACCTGTGGAGGTGTTTTTCGTGGCGAGCGTCACCGCGGTCGGAAACTTCCTGATAACTTCCCTTGCAAAGCTCGGCCCTGAAATAACCGCGACTTCCATGTTCGATATTTCGTTCAGGATTGATGACACTGTCAGCATGGTCTTCTTTTCAACCCCTTTTGAAGCACTGATTATGATCGCGTCTTCTGAAAGATATTTCACCGCCTCCGTAAAAACAGGGCGCACGAACTGTGTCGGCACAACGTTCAGTATATAGCGGGCGTGCCTCATCGCCTCTTCAAGATTGTCTGTTGCTTTTAATACTGGGGGCAAGGTAACACCGGGGAGATACATGCTGTTGAGACGACTGTTGTTTATAGTCCCGGCAAGCCCCTTTTCATAAGCCCAGAGTAATACATCATAGCCTTTTTCGGCAAGAAGGCAAGCGAGAGTAGTTCCCCAGCTGCCGGCCCCTATTACGGATATACGACTCATAATTCCATCCCTGCCGTCATTTATTTTGTTCCCCGGGCTGCTTTTTCTATCCTGGCCCATGTATCACGCAGCGTTGCGGTACGGTTGAACACCAGTCTCTTTTGGGATGTATCAACGGTATCAACACAGAAATACCCCTGCCTCTCAAACTGGAATCTGCTGCCGGGCGAGGCGATAGCCAGGGACGGCTCAGCCATGCAGGATGCCAGCGTCTCCAGAGAGTTCGGATTTATATGCTCCTTAAAGTCAGCTTCATCTTTGGGATCGTCGGGGTTTGGTTTAAGAAAGAGATGCTCGTACAGGCGCACTTCGCAACCAATAGCATCCGCCGCCGAAACCCAGTGCAGCGTCGCCTTAACCTTGCGGCCATCCGGCGAATCACCGCCCTTTGTCTCATGATCATAAGTGCAGTGCAGTTCCGTTACTTCACCTGTCTCTTCATCCTTTATCACGTCAACGCATTTAATGTAATATGCATACCGGAGTCTCACTTCCCGTCCGGGCGTCAGCCGGTAAAATTTCTTGGGGGGGTCCTCCCGGAAATCATCTTTTTCAATATACAGTACTTTTGAGAAAGGGACTTTCCGCGTCCCCATGTCTCTATCTTCGGGATTGTTGACGGCATCAAGTTCTTCCGTCCGGCCTTCAGGATAATTAATAATGACAACCTTCAACGGCCGGAGCACCACCATGACACGGGGTGACCTCTTGTTGAGGTCCTCACGAATACAATACTCAAAAAGCGCCACATCGACCAGGCTGGTCCTCTTTGCCACCCCGATACGCTCACAGAAATTCCTGATCGACTCAGGCGTATAGCCGAGTCTGCGTAACCCTGATATTGTGGGCATACGCGGGTCGTCCCAACCAGCAACATATCCACCTTCCACCAGCTGCAGAAGTTTCCGCTTGCTCAGGACCGTATAGCTGAGGTTCAACCGCGCAAACTCGATCTGCCTGGGGTGAAAAATTTCCAGCTCATCAAGAAACCAGTCATACAACGGACGGTGATCTTCAAATTCCATTGTACAGATGGAATGTGTAATCCCTTCGATGGAATCCGAGATGCAGTGCGCAAAGTCATACATCGGATATATACACCACTTATCGGCGGTCCTGTGATGCGCCGCCTTCTGGATACGGTAAATAACCGGATCGCGCATATTTATATTACCGGACGCCATATCGATTTTTGCCCTGAGCGTACGGGAGCCGTCTTCAAACTCCCCTGCCCTCATACGATCGAACAGGCCGAGGTTTTCCTCGACCGGCCGGTTGCGATACGGGCTTTCCCTGCCTGGTTCGGTCAAGGTGCCCCTGTGGTCCCTAATTTCGACCGCGCCCAGGTCACAGACATACGCCTTGCCTTTCTTTATCAGTTGAACCGCGTATCCATAAAGCAGATCAAAGTAGTCTGACGCGTAATACTCCCTGCCGCCCCAGTCAAACCCGAGCCATCTGACATCCTCAATTATGGATTCGACGTATTTTGCCTCTTCTTTGGTCGGATTCGTATCATCAAAGCGCAGATTACAACGGCCGTTATAATCTGCCGCTATCCCGAAATTAAGGCATATAGACTTGGCATGACCGATATGCAGATAACCGTTTGGTTCCGGAGGGAAACGGGTATGCACCCTTCCGCTGTTCTTATCCGCCTTTATGTCCTCCGTTATGATATCCCGGATAAAATTGGCGGATGGAACGGGAGAGCTTCCGGTCATTTCTTCACTGCTTTTCATGATTTCCTTTTTTTCGAATAATCAGGTCCCGGCTTTTCCATGTGGGGTTCGGGCAGTTCGCCCGGATTTAATCACTCTATTTCACACAGACAGGTTCCGTTCTTTTGAAATTGATTATTCCTTTAATTTTCCGCCTTTTTGAATTCTCTGTTTCAGCCGTCTTCTCAACGGGCATAGAGTATTTTACACTACTGCGATTATCATGGCAATGTCCAGATCCGGAATTGCCCCGAACTGAGATTCGTTAGCGGAAACATGTCTTTGATAAGCAGAATCAGGCGGGCAGAAGCGCTGAAAAAAACTTCAATACCGGCAGGTGATGATGGATTAGTCCAGGTCTTATCAGCACAATTCACTAAAACATCAGCAACATCCGCCGCGTTTATGGTCCCGGCTCCATCCGCGCGGCCATATGGGATTAGCCCTTCGTATCCCCTCC
>VAPF01003517.1_pt1 | contig 22964 bp, 22 predicted proteins | sample 3393931 | NCBI WGS metagenome assembly VAPF01 (sample SAMN08290437, study PRJNA428436) | hydrothermal vent metagenome | isolation source: Deep-sea hydrothermal vent chimney | place: Atlantic Ocean: South-mid Altantic Ridge | depth 2773 m m | reverse complement strand
TTAAGATTTATCGACCGCCGCGGTCATCTTGGAGAAATCACCCACCCGCAAAAAAAGTTCGGCAATAGCTGTCAACAGGTCGAGACGGTTATTACGGACGGCGGAATTATCGGTCATCACCATGACTTTATCAAAAAACACGTCCACTGGCTCCTTCATCTTGAGAATAATATTCATGGCCTCGGTATATTTTTGATCCTGTAAAAAAGGCGAGGCCAGAGCGCTTACCTCTTGCAGACTACGATATAAATCTTCCTCCGCCACCATCTCAAAGAGTTCAAAATTTACCTCTGCCGCCTCGTGGCCCTTAATAATATTCATGACCCGCTTAAAAGAACCAGCCAGGAGCGCGAAGCTGTCCTCACGGCTGATGGCAATCAGCGCCTCCAGGCGGCATCGGCAGTCAACAATATCCGTAAACGATACCGAGACTACGGCCTCAACGGCCTCCGCTGCCCGGCCCTGGCGGATCTGATCGTTCACAAAACGGCCCTTGATAAAATCAAGAGCCTGAGCCTGGGCCTCGGCCGGTTCAACCGTTAATTTATCGCCGTAAAGCTGCAGGGCCTCGTTCAGACAGTCAATAAGGGGCAGTGATAGATTGCGCTGCAGGATAATATGAATAAGCCCCAGGGCCTGACGACGAAGGCCAAAGGGGTCAGCGGTACCTGAAGGCCGCTGGCCAATCCCAAAACAGCCGGCCAGGGTATCGAGACGGTCAGCCATGCTCACTACAGCCCCGGCCAGACTGCCGGGCAGAGGGCTGCCGGCCCGTACCGGCATATAATGCTCGGCAATGGCCTGGGCCGTCTCGGCTGATTCACCATCCAGAAGAGCGTAATCACGACCCATGAGCCCTTGCAGGCTGGGGAACTCATTAACCATCTCGGTGATAAGGTCGGCCTTGGCCAGCCAAGCGGCCCGTGAGACGGTCTGGGTAAGTTCAGGGGATATAACAGCAGCTATCTTCTCGGCCAGGGCCTGGACACGGACAGTCTTCTCCCGCATGGTACCCAATTGGGCCTGAAATATGATGCCGTCAAGATCAGCAACCCGCTCCTCAAGTTTACGGCGCTGATCCTCCCGAAAGAAGAAAAGGCCATCCTCAAGACGGGCTCTGAGTACCCGTTGATGGCCCTCGGCCCCCACGACGGCGTCTTTTACCTTGGTATTATTGACGGCGACAAAATCAGCCAGTAGCCGGCCGTTATCATCGACAATGGCAAAATATTTCTGATGCTCACGCATTGAGGTAATGAGGGCATCCTTGGGAAGTTCAAGAAATTTCTCATCAAAGGTACCGCAAATGGCGTGGGGTAACTCCACGAGATTGGCCACCGTTTCCATTAATTCGGCATCCGGCAATATCGTACCGCCTGATCCCTGGGCAGCCCTGGTTATTTCTTTTAGAACCGCTGCCTTGCGTTCCTCGGGGTCAGCGAGAACATAATGTTCCCTAAGAGCCGCTATATATTGGTCATAATCAGTAACCTCAATGGCCTGAGGCGCCATAAAACGATGCCCGTAAGTCAGAGCCCCGGTTTCACCAGCCCCATCCACCGTACAGGGCACCACCTCACCATCATAGAGGGCCATAAGCCATTGAATGGGCCGGGCGAAGGTAGTGCGGCCTGCCCCCCAGCGCATTGACTTGGGGAAAGAGATTGATTTTATAAGTTCAGGCAGCAGACTGCTGAGTAATTCCCTTGTTGCCCGGCCCCGGCGTTCCTGACGAATCATCAGATACTCGCCCTTGACGGTATTAATAATCTGAATATCACGCAGGGAGGCCCCGCGTGATTTAACAAAGCCCAGTGCCGCCTTGGTCGGCTGCCCCTCGGCATCAAAAGCGGCCTTTTTGGGCGGCCCGGTAATTTCTTCTGTTTTGTCCGGCTGCCTGGGGGCCAGATCATCAACACTTATGGTCAAACGACGGGGAGTAACCGCTCCTTTAATCTCACCATGCGAGAGTTCCAGTTCCGACAGGGCGGCAGCAAAATTTTCCCGCAGACTGCGTAAGGCCGGCAGAAGATAGCCGGCCGGAATTTCTTCACTGCCAATTTCAAAGATAAATTGATTTTTCATAATTATTTATATGGTTAATTGGTAACTATTCAGATGTACGACAATTTAAGGGAGGTACGCGATCCTAAGCACTGGCTGGCGAGACCGGCCGCGCGAAACCAGCCTCCAGTTCCGCGAAGGTATTACCGCCGGGGGCATAATTCTTAATATTCACCTTAAAGCCGCGAATATCCTGATGATCCCGCAATTTCCGGCCCAGATTTCTGGTCAGCCCCTCAACGCTCAATTCCTCCTGCCTCCCGGCCTGCTCCGGCCAGCCAAGGTTATGACAGGTAACCGACTCAATCAAGCGAATTAAGTCCTCAATCCAGACAAAACGCCGAAAACGGAATTGTACAGTAGCCACCCCCCAGTTGCCAAGGGATTTCGGCAGCCCGGCCGCGGCCGGAGCCGGGCTGGGCGCGGCAATAGGCACCCGCAGTTCCATAATAAGGTCATCAGTGTCGTGCAGAGAGCCATGCATACGGCAGATATACTCCACTACCGCCGCCTGGCCATCCTGATTCTTTTTCAGGAAATAGGGGAATTCAATCTCGATATGAGCGGCCTGGGCCTGCAGCTTATCCTTCATGCCGCTCAAAATGGTATGAAAATTCTTTAAATTGATAGCACCGTGTACCCGGTTTAAAATCTCCACAAACCGGCTCATGTGGGTACCCTTGAAGTGATGAGGCAAATTAACGTACATATTGACCGTGGCCACGGTCTTCTGGGTGGTATTTTCCTTATCCAGAACCGTAATGGGGTAGGAAATATGTTTCACCCCGACTTTCTTGATATTAATCTTACGAAAATCAGGCAGGTTCTGAATATCTTTCATCTCAGCCAAGATGCCTTTTCACCGCGGCCTTTAAGTTGTCAAGATTGGCAGATTTAACCAGATATTCATCTGAGGCCCAAGAGGATATATCCTGTTTGAACTCCTCATAGGCGGAGCAGAGAATAACCGGCAGGGCGGGATTTAATTCCTTAATCTGGCGCAAGGTCTCCAAGCCGTTCATGCCGGGCATATTGATATCAAGAATAATTAGATCAAGGCTTAATTCTCTAAGCTTTTCCAGGGCCTCCTCACCTGAATATGCTGAATAGACCTCATAGCCCTCTTCTTCGAGTTCATCACGATAAAGGAGATGAATAGACTCCTCATCATCAACAAGCAAAATTTTTTTCATAACTCGGCCTCCCTTAGATATTTAGCGGCATCTTCCGGCGGGGTGGGATTAATATAAAAGCCCGATCCCCATTCAAAACCAGCAATCTGGGTGAGCTTGGGGACAATCTCAAAATGCCAATGAAAATATTCCATGGGCTGAGATCTTAAGGGTGAGGTGTGCAGGACAAAATTATAGGGGGCGTTGGCAATACATTTATCTAAACGCCGCAGACATTCGGAGAATATAGCCGTAAGGAGCGTAAACTGGTTTTCATCCATGGAGATGTAAGCGGAAGAATGCCGTTTCGGCAACACCCACATCTCAAAGGGCGAACGAGGAGCAAAGGGGGTAATCGCCAGAAATTCCTCGTTTTCACAGACTATTCTGCTTTTCTCATTCAATTCCTGATAAATTATGTCACAGAATATACAGCGTTCCTTGTATTTGTAATAGGTTTTGCTGCCTTGAAGCTCCGAGACAATCATGCGCGGCAGGATGGGCAGAGCGATAAGCTGCGAGTGAGAGTGCTCCAGGGAGGCCCCGGCCGCCTTACCATGATTTTTAAAAACCATGACGTAACGGAAACGAGGGTCATGAGCCAGATCAATGAGCCGGTCACGATAGGCATGCAGGACATTCAACATGCGATTCTGGGGCAGGTAGGTAAAGACCTCATCGTGACGGGGGGTCTCAATTATAACCTCATGGGCGCCAATCCCGTTCATCTTGTCATAGAGCCCCTCACCCATCTTGTCGAGATTACCCTCGATGACCAGGGCGGGATATTTATTCGGCACTACCCGCAAGTCCCAGCCGGGGGAATTCGGCGAGCGCTCCTGACTACTGTAGCTCAAGACCTCGGCCGGGGTGGTTTTCTCATTGCCGGAGCATAAGGGGCAGAAACCGCCTTTGACATCACCCCGATCAACAATAAAATCGGTGGGACGTTTACCTCTCTCTTTGGCAATAATTATCCAGCGGCCAAGGATTGGGTCTTTTCGTAGTTCCGGCATTTTTTTATCCTTAGATAATCCGCTGCGAGAAAAAGCAGACGAGAGTAAGAGCAGTTTCCATGCACCACAAAACGACTGAGAGAAACGCCCTTAACCAGCGTGAACCTTTTCAAAATTTTCCTGCTCTGTCTTGCAGTCAATACACAGGGTTGTTACTGGACGGGCCTCAAGACGTTCCAGGGATATATCATCACCACATTTATCACATATCCCATAGACATCATTATTAATCCGCTCAATGGCAGATTTTATTTTAGTCAGCAATTTACGCTCCCGATCTCTAATGCGAAGTTCAAAACTGCGATCAGACTCAGCTGAGGCCCTGTCGGTTGGATCAGGATATTTGTCATTCTGACCCGTCATCTCAGCCAGGGTCTTATCGGCCTCAGACAAGAGATCCTCATGCATCATCTCCAGCTTTTCGCGAAAATATTTCAGTTGCTTTTTATCCATGTTAAATCCTCAAGTTAAACAATGGCGTCAAGCGCCATTTCTCCGTTTACAGACACCTAATCTCTTTCTCTTTTGCTAAGGTAACTAAAATATGGGTAAGGTTAGATCCACAAGTTATCAACAACGTATATAGGTACCGCTTTTACCACCGGTTTTTTTGAGCAGTTTAATGCCCTGAATAACCATCCCCTTGTCCACAGCCTTACTCATGTCATAGATAGTAAGGGCGGCCACCGACACTGCCGTAAGGGCCTCCATCTCCACTCCGGTCTTACCAACTATGCTGACTTTTGCCCGGATGATAATGGTTAGATCAGCATCGTCAAAGTCAAAATCTATTTCGGCCCTGGTGATATTAAGAGGATGAGCCAGGGGAATTAATTGATCCACCTTCTTGGCAGCCATGATCCCGGCCAGCCGGGCTACCCCCAGCACATCTCCTTTGGCCATATTTCCGGCCCGCACCAGATCGTAGCCCTCCCGTGTCATGATGACAGTCCCCTGGGCCACGGCCTCCCGGACGGTTTCATGCTTGGCGGAAACATCGACCATCCAGGCGTTACCAGCGGTGTCAAAATGATTAAGGGAGGCGGTCATATCAGCTATTGAAAATTATTAAGCAGTCTTTTGAAGAAGCCCTCTTCCTCGGGATGACGGTTTTTCTCGCCACCCAGTTCGGCAAATTTCTCTAATAACTTTTTCTGTTCCGCCGAGAGATTAACCGGGGTCATAACCTGCAGGTTAATATACATGTCACCCCGGCCGCTGCCGCGCAGACTGGGAACCCCTGCCGCTGACAGGGTTATGGTCTGCCCGTTCTGCGCCCCCTTCTCAATGGAAACGGTCTTGGTGCCGTGAATGGTGGGCACATCAATTTTGGCCCCCAGGGCGGCCTGCACCATTGAGACTGGCAGGGAACAATAAATATTACTCCCCTCACGCTGAAAAAACTCATGCTCCTGCACATGAATAATCACGTAGAGATTGCCGGGCTGACCTCCACGACGCCCGCCCTGGCCCTTGCCCTGCAGACGCATCCTGGCCCCGGTATCAACCCCGGCTGGAATCTTTAAAGAGACCCTTTCTTTTTTATTAATCAGGCCGTTACCGCCGCAATCCTGGCAGGGATCAGTAACTATCTGGCCGCTCCCCTGACACTGCGGGCAGGTAGAATTAATCCGGAAAAACCCCTGAGAACGTACGACCTGCCCCCGGCCTTTGCAGACCGAGCAAGTCTGGCTCTTATAGCCAGGCCGCAGTCCGGTGCCCTCACATGTCCAGCAGGTATCTGGGCGGGTTAGCTCTATTTCTTTGTCGAGCCCATGGACGGCCTCCATAAAGGAAATCCGCAGGTCATAACGAAGATCGGCGCCAGGCTCCGGGCCGTTACGCTGCTGCCGACTGTCCTTGCTGCCGCCAAAGCCGAAGAGATCCTCAAAAATATCACCGAAATTAGAAAAAATATCCTCGGCGTTACCGGGGCCGCCATAGCCGGTATCTTTCAGCCCCTCCTCGCCATATTGGTCATAAATCTGGCGCTTTGCCAAATCGCTCAACACCTCATAAGCCGCTGCAGCACTCTTAAATTTTTCCTCTGCCTCTTTGTTGCCCTTATTGCGGTCGGGATGATATTTCATGGCCTTCTTGCGATAGGCCTTTTTAATTTCAATCGCCGAGGCAGTCGACGACACACCCAGAATTTCGTAATAATTCATATCTACTTATGCGTCACTTCCAGATGGAGATACTACGTCCTCTGCCGCAGACTCAGTTACCGCCGAGTCACCCTCTGCTGGTTCATCCGCCTCACCCTTATCGGCCGCCGCCCGGAGCGCCTCCTCATCAGCCCGAACCATCTTTTCAAGGCTTTTAAGATTCTCCGGCGTTACCTTACCAGCAGCAATCTCACGCAAGGTCATCACCACCTCTTTGTTCTTGCCTTCCACCAAAAACGGCATACCCTGCCGATGCTGCTTTAATCTGGCGATTGCCAGATGTATAAGGGCAAAACGGTTTTCACTGCCTATTAATTTCAGACAGTCTTCAACTGTAATCCTTGCCATAGGCCTAAAGCTCCTTTCTCTTATTCCATAATCGCATTCAGTAGCAAAACTTAATTAATATAATCTTTTTAGCGCCTTTAGCAACATTTTTTTGTTAGCAGCGTTGTAACCGTTTAGCGGTACCCCATCCAAACGGTTACAGTTACGAGTTTAGGGTAATTCCCAGCTCTCGCTAAATGGTTGCGCAGTGCTCAGCACTGATTTTTTCAACGGCTTGTCACATAATAATTGGCACTGAACATGCATTAAACAATACCATTACTATTCATCATAATAATGACAGGGTTAATTTTACCCGTTTATCCCTGTTCTGCGCCAAAGAAACGGAAAAATATTCCGCCCTGCTACTCAGGCAAAGGCCTTTATGGCACGGCTCTCTGCAATTATCCACGGGCGGCGGAGGTGGTAACATTTTCCAGATCTGTTTATCATGTCAATTTAATGACGAAGAGCCATACTGGAGGTATTTCCTTGCGGAAGATATTATTGTATACCCTGCTGCCATTTATTATTACGGCCTGCGCCGCTGGCGGCGCATCTGTATCGGGAGGCGGTACCGGACTACGCGCCTTCTGGCCCCAGAGCGGAATTAATCGTTACCAGGCCGTGGTTTATCCCGCCTCCAGCCCACCGCCCCACACCCTGGTTGTCCAGTTAGTCAAACCATAAGGGGATAAAAATTAATGACAAATTTATTCAAGACAATGGCCGCCGGTCTTCTGTGCTTCATGTTCAGCGTTGCAGCCCAGGCCGCCGTGCATCAGGGCGCATCCAACAACCCTTACGCCTTTGATTATCCCCAACCTTTACCCTCTGACTATGTATACCGCACGGAACGTCGTTCTCCGCCGCCGCCCGCCAAAAACATATGGGATTACCTGTCTTTTTTCACCTGGCGGCCGGCGATCAAACAAAAGCCCCGGCCCAGGGCGGCTGAATCCAGGGCCTTACAAAAACGCGTCGCCGACCTGGCCCACCAGCTTACCGCCAACGCCGGGGAAAGTATCACCGATGAATATGTCATCACCGTCAACACCTTTGTCAACCTGAACAGCCTTTACAAAACCTCGGATCTGGGCCGCTATATCTGCGAGGAGTTAATCGGCGACCTGCAGAAGGCCGGTATAGAAGTCATTGATGTCCGCAAAAGCGCCGGCCTGATGATAAGACAGCAATACGGCGTCTACGCCCTGTCCCGGGATATGAATGAATTAAGCTATATCCACAACGCCCAGGCCATGATCGTTGGCACCTACACCTACGCCCATAACCAGATTATGCTCAACGCCCGCCTGCTCCGTAATCGAGACGGAATGGTACTATCCCATGCCAGCCTGGCCTTTGAGCTTGACCCGGTGACGAGACAAATGCTGGCCGATGAATCCAGCCCCCCCAAAGCGCCGGTGGCGGTACGCATCAAAAAATTCGACCCATAAAAACTTGAGCAGAGGCAAATAAAATGAACATGGATAGTAGTAGCAGCAACAGATTTTTTTTTGATTAGTCAATAGAGGACATAATGAAGATATTTAAAACTCCGACTCCGGCAATGACTGCCGTCCTGCTCATTTCCATGCTACTTACCGCCTGCGGCCAGGCCCGCGCCCCCCGAGCCCTCTCGGCCGCCAGTCCTGATTTCTTCGGCATCGGCGACAATCTGGCCCGGCAATTAATCAACAACCGCCGCTCCCTTAATACCAACGAAACCCTTATTTTCACCACCATCGTCAATCTTAACAATCTCGACCAAACCTCAAAATTCGGCCGGGCCTTGAGCGAGTCCCTTGCCACCAGTCTGTTCCAATATGGTTTTCATGTCATAGAACTTCGCAAGGCCGGAGCGATCATGGTCAAGGACAAGACTGGTGAGTTGATACTAAGCCGGGAGAGCAAGGAGCTGGGGAAAGAGCAGAAGGCGGATGCCATTGTGGCCGGCACCTATTCCCTGACCCCGAAATCCATCATCATCAATATAAAATTATTAGCAGCCGGCACCCAGGAGGTATTATCAGTGGCAGGAATGGAATTAAACCGCAGCTTGAATATCAATTATCTGCTGGCCGACGGCGGCCCGGTGCTGGACAGTCTTTCAGGTGATGAACACTTTTAAAAATAAACAAAATCTCCTTCCCCCAAAAAAATATTTCACCAGGAGCCGCATGCGAAGATTTTATTTATTTATTTTATTTATTTTGTTGGCCGGGTTGACGGCCTCCTGCTCCACCATAAGCCAGCGTCAGTCTTCAGCACAGGTCGCGGTTCAAAAAGGGGCACCAGTAGTCTATATTCACCCCCTTGAGCCCCAGACCTATACTATATTATCAGTAGGGATTCTGCCCTTCGACCTGGCCAGCGGCATTAACCCGCGTCTCGGGGAGGCCGCCGCCAGCATCTTTCAGGATATTCTACTGGGTCGGCAGACCTTTCACCGAGTCAAATTATTGCCGGAACATTACGGAAACACCGATGAGGCCCTGCGGGCCGGCAGACGGGGAAAAGTAGATTTAATCATGGCTGGCCGGATAAACTACGCCCTGGAGGGAACCGAGTTGGGCGGCTCACGTTTAGACATCTCAGTACGTCTTTTAAACACCCGCACCGGCAAGACCATATGGCACATAGAACAGGCCATGGAACAGCCCATGGATTACCCTAAGACCGACATCCTGCACTCCATATTCACCGCCCTGCAGCCCCCCGCCATCCGCCGTTCAAAGGGAGCGCCAGTAGTGGTCAATATGCTGGCCCAGAGCGCCGTTGACATGGCAGATGTTATGGCCGGAGCCCGCTACGTAAAAAGATGACAACTGCCTTTCTAACAGTTATAGTTCTCACTTCTCAAAGGGGTTTTTAAGCATGATAGTCTGCTCACGGCCGGGGCCGACGGAGACAATATTGACCGGGGTCTCGGTAATCTCTTCAATCCGCTTTATATAATCACGGGCCTTGGCCGGTAATTCGTCCACACTTACCACCTGGTCAATCTCTTCCGCCCACCCCTGGGCCTCCTCGTACACCGGCCGCAACCGGGCAGTCTGGCGGATATTTCCTGGCATAGCGAACAATTCCTCATCACCATCACGGTAAGAGGTGGCGATTTTTAATGTTTTCTGACCGCTCAGAACATCCAGCTTGGTAAGGGCCAGGCCGGTAATCCCATTCAGGCGCACTGCGTCTCGCGCCACAACCCCGTCCAGCCAGCCGCAGCGCCGCTTGCGGCCCGTGGTGGCCCCGAACTCACCGCCCTTCTTCTGAATTGCCTCACCGGTATCATCAAAAAGTTCGGTGGGGAAAGGCCCCTCGCCCACCCGGGTGGTATAGGCCTTGAGAATACCAACTACCGCATCAATATAGACCGGACCGATACCAGAACCGATACAGGCACCGCCGGAAACCGTATTAGAGGAGGTCACAAAGGGGTAGGTACCATGATCAATATCGAGTTGAGTGCCCTGCGCCCCTTCAAAAAGGATATTTTTACCGGCCCGGCGGCCCCTATCGAGTTCTACTGAGACATTCTTTATAAAGGGAATCAGTTTCTCAGCATACCCCATGAACTGGCTGTATATCTCATCAAATGACAGGGGGCCGGGGCCGCCGTTGGCAAGGATCAGATTCTTTTCGCGAATATTATCCCGCAATTTATCCTTGAACAACTCCTCATCGCGCAATTCGCCGACCTTGATCCCCTTGCGTAAGATTTTATCACCATAACAGGGGCCAATACCCCGGCCGGTGGTGCCAATTTTCTTGCCCTCTTCCATCTGGGCCTCACTGCTTAAATCGAGCTGCTTATGGTAGGGCATGATTAAATGGGTATTTTCGCTTATACTCAACCGCTCCGGACTGACAGTAAGACCTCTGCCGGCCAGTTCCGCCATCTCATCCAGGAGAACAACGGGATCAAGCACCACGCCATTACCAATGAAACATTTTTTGTCTTTATTGAGGATACCGGAAGGAATCAGGTGAAAGATAAATTTTTTACCATCCACAACCAGGGTATGGCCCGCATTGTTACCACCCTGAAAGCGCACTACATAATCAGCATAACCAGTTAACAGATCAACGATCTTGCCCTTACCTTCATCACCCCACTGGGTGCCCACAACCACGACATTTGCCATTATACCAGCCTCTTAAATAGATAATAATAAACCGCCTCTAATAAACGGTTTGCGGCTTGCCCCATATTCCGGCAGGGGCGGCAAGCCCCGATGCGGACAATTACTGCCCGGATAAACAAGCTAATTGCGGCGCCTATAATAGCCAAGGCCCAGTTAAATGTCAAATTGTTAAGCAGCTTGACAGAAATGGCCAAATGGCGTAATTTCAGAGTTGCCCAGAGTTACCTTTTTTAAAACTCCAGATCTGGAATATTATGTTTGGCATTGGTTTACCCGAATTAATTTTAATTATGGTGGTCGCCCTTATCGTTGTGGGGCCGGACAAGCTTCCAGATCTGGCCAAGACCCTGGCCCGACAGATAGTGGAATTAAAAAGGGCCGCCAACTCCCTGAAAGACAGCCTGAGCGAGGATGATGATCTTAAGCCCTGGGAGAAAAACCCCCTTGAGCTCGGCCAGATCGAACATACTCCGCCCGTCAGAGACAAAACCGGGCCGGAGAATTTGGTTCAAGACGAAACCACTGATCAAGAAGAGAACAGCGTCAAAGATGAGGCGGAGTTTAAGGAAAAACCCGAACCGTCAATAGTTGATGAAAGCGCAGCGGATACAAACACGGATAAACCCCGTATAGATGATAATTCAGATACTAAGGAAACCGGAGAAACACCTGCAACAGCTGAAGCGTCAGAACCAACGGCAGAGAACAAGCCCCATAACGATGAGGAAAATAAAATAAAGGCCGTTAAAGCAGATAAGATTGATGAATGAGGTCAATGATTATTTCCTCAAGCACCTGAAGGAGTTGCGCTCGCGGCTTATTATCTCCTTTCTCAGTGCTACCCTGTTCAGCACCGCCGCCTATTTTTTTATCCAGCCCCTGTCCCGCCAACTGGTCGCCCCCCTCTTCCGAGCCGACCCCAAACTGGCAACCCTGGTCTACACCAACCTAACCGAGGCCCTGTTCAGTTATATCAAGCTCTCAATTTTGGTGGGGATAGCCGCAGCCTCGCCGATCATAGTATACGAGGCCTGGATGTTTGTCTCTCCCGGACTCCGCCGCCGTGAGAAAAGGCAAGTATTCCTGGTGGTATTCCTGGCCAGCGCCCTCTTTACCTGCGGTGTCCTTTTTTCCTACTTTATTGTCCTGCCTGAGATGTTATCATTTTTTATGGGCTTTGCCCGCCAGAACCTGCGGCCCCTGCCCCGTTTCGGCCTCTACCTGACCTTCGTGGCCCGCAACGCCCTGGCCTTTGGCCTGGCCTTTGAGGTTCCCTTTCTCATGGCCGCGGCCGCTAAAATCGGCCTGGTGGACAGCAGGTATTTCCGCAAACACCGTCTCTATGCCTACATCGCCATGATGGGGCTGGCCATAATGCTGACTGCCGGTGACATGTTTTCCGCCCTCCTCCTCACCGTCCCTCTCGGCCTGCTCTACGAAACAGGCATCTGGATCGGCGCCCTGTTAGGCAAAAAGAAATCAGCGAGTGAACTTCAGAAGGTGGACTAAGGACTTGTGACGAAATAAACTTTACAAGATCGCGTAGGATTTTTTATCATAATCAAGGCGTACAAACGGGCGCATAGTTGAACTATGTAACCGTTTGTGCAACACAGAGTATGACAAAAAAGACAAGCAAGATGTAAAGGTTATTGAGAAACAAGTCCTAAGAACCGGGATTTATTTATCAGCCATCCGCAGCAGAGCCCAGGATAAATCGTCATCCGTCCCCTGGTAATTTTCATCCCGGCGGCGGGCGGCGAGATGATCAATAATCTCATTGGCCAGAACCTTGCCTAACTGCACCCCTTCCTGGTCAAAGGAATTAATATTCCAGATAAAACCCTGCATGACAATTTTAGTTTCATAAACCGCCATCAGCGCCCCCATAGTATAAGGAGTTAAGCGGTCAGCGAGAAGAATGCAGTTGGGACGGTTACCGGCAAAACGCCGATTAGGATTCGCGTTATCACGGCCGGCAGCCATGGCAAGTGACTGGGCCAGGAGATTGGCCAGCAGCTTCTCCTGGGAGGTAGTGCCCTGAATCTCCAAATCCTCCCCGTATTGACTCTGCCGAAAACCAATAAACTCCACCGGCACAATGGTCGTCCCCTGATGGAGAAGCTGATAAAAGGCGTGCTGGCCGTTGGTACCCGGCTCACCCCAGACGACGGGGCCGCTCTGCCAGGCCAGGGGTTGACCGGAGCGGTCAATGGATTTCCCGTTACTCTCCATATCACATTGCTGCAGATGAGCGGTAAAGCGAATCAAGGCCTGGCTGTAAGGCAGAACCGCCAGGGTATCACAGCCCAAAAAATTATGATTCCAGATCCCGAGCAGGGCCATGAGCAGGGGGATATTGCGCCGAATATCCGGCTCCTCAGCCGCCTGATCAACGGCATGGGCCCCGGCCAGAATTCCCGAGAGCTGTTCAAAGCCCAGGGCAAAGCCCAGCATCACCGCCCCCACCATAGAGGTAACGCTGTAACGGCCGCCAATATAATCGAACATATAAAAGGAGCGCAGGTAGCGGGCCGGATTATCCATGGGACTACCCTTGCCGGTAACGGCAATAAAATGACGGCCGGGCTCAAGTCCAGCCGCCTTGAAAGAGGCCCGTACCAGCTCTTCATTGGTGAGGGTTTCCAGGGTAGAGCCGCTCTTGGAGACCACATTGACCAGGGTGCGGCTTAAATCCAGGCCTTTCAAAACAGCAGCGGCGTCATCGGGGTCAACATTGGAGATAAAATGAACCCGCCGTTCCTGAATCCGAAAGGCGGCCAGAGCGAGATAAAGGGCCCGGGGGCCAAGGTCAGAGCCGCCAATCCCCACCATTACCATATCGGTAAAGGATTCCCCTGCCTCATTGACAATCTCGGCCGCCGTTAAAGCATTAAGAAAGTCCTGTAATTTTTGAAGCTCCGCCCGGGCCTGAGCGCTGGCCTTGGGATGCAGGGGGTCATCTCCCAAATCACGAACTGCGGTATGCAGAGCCATACGTTCCTCACTTTCATAACCATTGATCCGATTAACCACCTCTCCCCGCTTCATCCCCTTAAACTGTTCAACAACCTGGCTTTCATCGGCCAGCTCCTGGAGGGCAGCCAGGGTATCATCATTAATCCTCTCGGTGGCATAAAGCAGCTCAAAGTCATTCATCCGGCAGCAATACGAGGCAAGACGCCCGCTGTTTAAGGCATTTGGTTTGGTCAAAGAAAAGGGATTAAGGGCTAACTCCCGTAAGGTGGCAGCCGCATTATTACTGGAAAAACCATGATATTTAGTCATTTTTTCACCTCGTTTTTTTAAGAAAACAATTTAACCACATGTTTTAATTGAATTAAAGTAACATCAGCCATATTGCAAATACCACTTTACCCCCCAGGGCTTATGATTAAAAATCTTATAATCATAAAAAAACTATTTAAAATTAATAAGTTATAATATATTATATAGCTAATTGTTTTTTGGAATATTTCAAGGTAGCTGACACCTTTCATCAGTCTATAATTTTTTATTGGTTATAGCCAAGACCTTTTGTCTGTAAATATTTTTATCTGGCGTCTACGCGCGCTCTCCCAACGGCGACGATTTTAAAACAGGTGGCAAAGATGATTACTATCGCTGAGCAGGATCTATTTAAGGCCTGCCGGGTATTATTTGGCGGCGAGATACAAATAAGCCGGGGATTCCTGGAGTATTTACAGCTCAACGGTATAAAAACCGCTTACCGGCGCCGGGCGCGGGAGACTCATCCTGATATGTTAACCGATGTCGGCGAGGCCGCTGTACGCCGGGGCGCTGATCTCTTTCAGGGGGTCCAGCAGGCCTATGAGAGTCTGAGGAGCTATCTTGACGCCCGGGAACGAGGCTTGGCGCAATTCCAGGCCCCGCCAATAAACGCGGCTGCGGAAAGACCAGCTGCCGCCGCCGGACGCTGGCCGCAAAACCAATCATGGGCCCGGCGTCCCCAGGCCGCCAAGAGCAAACAGTCACCCCCCCGGCAGCACCCCGGACAATCATCATCCCGCCGCCCCGGCTGGACAGCAAATTACCAACAAGCGTCCCCAAGCCGCCAGATTCCGCCCCGCAAGCTGCTCTTTGGCCACTATCTATTCTATTCCGGCGTTACCAACTGGCAGACCATTGTCAACGCTCTGATCTGGCAGCGCACCAGGCGCCCGCGCCTCGGTGAAATTGGTAAATCCTTTGGCTGGCTTACCTCCAGCGACATTGTTCATATCCTGAAATCCAGACGACTCTCTGATTCCTTTGGCTGCTCGGCAGTAAAGTTGGGATTATTGACTGAAAATCAGGTACGGCTCATGGTCTTTAAGCAGCAGCGCCAGCAGAAAAAATTTGGTGAATATTTTGTTCAGCACAATCTCCTGACCCATAGTCAGCTTGAGCGGTTAATTAAAAATTTTCGCTATCATAATACCTCCGTGAACATCAGCCGCCGGGCCTCCTGACAACCATAAGCAATTAGGCGCCTACCCCCCTTGATCTATACCAATTTAATATATTTTCTCATCGTCATCCTGGTGCTTTCAACCAACAGCATCCCGGAACGACCGCAGCTCCCATTTTTCACCGCCCTGGGCATTTTTATCATCAAGACCATCATCTATCAGGGGTTGTTGAAACGAATTTTCAGCTCCCGACTCCTTAGCGGCGCGGCTTACAGCAACGCTGAACGACGAGCCTCCATCCTGGCCATTGTCTTTTTCAGCATAGATATATATCTCCTGGATTTTCAATACTATTGCGGCCTGCTGCCCTTGGCGAGGACTATGCCTTCCATAATTGATTTAGGCGGCCTGCTGCTCTTTATGGCTTATCTGATCATGATGTGGGCCGCAGCGGCCGCCCCCTATAACCGCCTTTTCGGACAAGGCCATTCCACCAGAAATTTTATCAGAACCAATGTGGAAAGCAATCTGCCCATTATTCTTCCCTGGCTGATTTTATCCCTGCTGGCTGATTTTCTGCGCCAGGCCCCCATTCCTCTACTCAAGACAGTTCTCAACTCATCGTGGGGAGAGCCAGTTATTTCGCTTTTATTTTTCATCTGCCTGGCCCTGACCTTTCCAGCCCTGATTGTCCGGGTCTGGAGATGCACCTCCATGCCGGACGGCCCGGAACGTCGCCGTCTCGAAAGTTTCTGCCGCAAATACAAGGTTGGTTACAGCGACATTATGATCTGGCCCATGTTTGAGGGCCAAGCCCTCACCGCCGGAGTTATGGGCCTTATCCCCGGCTGCCGTTACCTACTCATAACCCCGGCCCTGCTTCAGGCCCTGACCCCAGAGGAAATAGAGGCGGTAATGGCCCACGAACTGGGCCATGTCAAACTTCGCCACCTGCAGATTTACATCCTCCTCTTTTTGGGCTTCGGACTCCTAACCCAGCTCTCCACCTATCCCATCCTCTATATCCTGGCCAATTCCAGCCTCTTCTACAAGATGGTGCACCTGGTCAATAAACAGCCGAGCCACGCCTTGGCCACAGCCCAGACCGGGGCCATGTTTATCCTCATGATCGTCTATTTCAGATATATCCTGGGCTTTTTCATGCGTAATTTTGAACGGCAGGCCGATGCCTTTGCCCTTAAAGCCATGGGCAGTGCCGAGCCGCTGGTGCGGGTCTTTGACAAGATCGCCTGGCTCAGCGGTACCAGTCACGACCAGCCGAGCTGGCACCATTTCAGTATTAGCCAGCGTATTGATTTTTTACAGCGCTGCGAAGCCGATGCAAAGCATCTACATAACCATAACCGCAAGATCTACGGCAGCTTGGCGGCCTATCTCCTGATCCTTGTACTCTCCGCCCTCACCCTGTGGCAAATGCCGGATAATCTCATGGCCGGAGCCCCGCAGGAAAAATACGCCCAGGCCGTCATTCAGCAGAAGATGGCCGATGATCCCCAAAATTTCGTTTGGCCCCAGCTTCTCGGTGACCTGAATTACAGCCGTAGTCACTATCAAGATGCCATAGCGGCCTATGAAAAATCCCTCCTCCTGAACCCGGACAACGCTGAGGTTTTAAATAACCTGGCCTGGTTGCTGCTCACCACAGACATTCACAGTATCCACAACCGTACCGCCGCCCTGCGTCTCGCCAAGCGGGCCGTGATTCAGCTGCCCGCCCCCCATATCCTCGACACCCTGGCCCTGGCCTATTTTGCCAACGGCCATAATAAGCAGGCCATTCAGGTGGAGGAAAGGGCCTTTGCCCTTGATCCCGCCAACCGGGCCTACTATATCAACCAGCTTAAAAAGTTTGCCCGCCAGCTTAAGAAAACCTCGGAAAGCCTCCACCAATAATTCAGCGCCACAAGGTTTTATGTAATCCGTCACAGGGTATAATTTTTACAAACGGCAAAAAACAAAAATCAGCTAAGGTATTCCCCAAACGGGAGAAATCATCCTGGCAAAATAGATTTATCAAACAGGCGGTATCATAATCGACCAGAACGATCTTAATACAATTCGTGGTTTTGTTGCCATTATTGAGATCAAGGCCGTTCGGCCATATCCAATATCCAGAATACTGTATAAGCGGTAGAGCTGGTACCGGGCCAATGGCAATCTAAAAAACCGTGACACGATTAATGTCGTTCCTTGCAGTCGCAAAAGGTGGCATGCACACTTATTTTGCCGTCTATACAGGGAGAATTCCCATGTCTCGTATTGTGTATGCTCCACCGAAGAACTTGATCTCATTGAACAGATCATTTCAGAGTATCCTGAAGGGGTTGAAAATCCAGCACTTGAAAAAGCTCTGGGAGGCACAATGGGGACGTCTATGATTTCATGCGTTTTGATCAGCCACTAATAAATTATCTTGGCAACAAAGCATAATATCATAGACGTCCCCCCCTTTACTCCCCTTGTTCGTTATGTGATTCCATATACATACATTTGTTGTTGGGGGGCTCTGTCTTTTTGGTTATTTACTTTTTTACCCAATTTTTAACTTTCAATGATTTTACTCGCTTGAATTCTTTTTCATTGTTTGTAATTAATGTTAAATTTTTACTTAGCGCATGGGCCGCAATTAGCATATCAAGAGGTCCAATTATATTACCTTTCTTCTCCAACTTAGAACGAATTTTCCCGTAGAAATTTGATGCATTTTCATCGTATGCAAGGATTTCAAATGGACTAAGAAATTCATCAAGTCGTTCTATGTTTTTTTTAATTTGTTTACTTTTGCATGCACCATATTGTAATTCCGAAACAGTTATTGACGATATACAAATATTCCCAACGCCTATGTCTCTAAATTTCTGAATAACCTCTGGCGGATGATCATTCATGATGTATATGCAAATATTGGTATCAATCAAAAACATCATTTAGACCTTCTCTGTGTTGTTGGGATTTCGGCTGATTTCGTTCTACCATAAATGGCGAATCATATTTTTGTAAATTTCTTTCCCAAGCATCCCATATTGTATGATCTTTTGGAAGGAGGAGAACCCCTTCAGGGACTTTTTTTACATATACTTCTTTACCTTCAAATCGGTATGACTTTGGTAAGCGTACAGCCTGACTTCGTCCGTTGGTAAACAGCTTAGCAGTATCCATTTTCACCCTCCTGATAAAAATTGAGTAATATATACCAAAGAATATATATCTACTTCTGCCCTATGTCAAGCTATATACTGACTACTGACCAGAAGAATCAGGGGCAGCCCCCAACAAACTCATTTTGCTTTTTCACAGGCCTCTATACTTCGGCCTTGGGGATAATTTACGGCCAGCATTGCACAAAAGCCATTTAGAGTTGGCAAATAAAAATACTGAGGGTATCATAATTATAATTAGGAACAAGTTGACTGAGCCTGAGCCATCTTTTTGGATAACAAAATGTAGCGGTACGACTACGATCGTAGTCGTACCGCTACATTTCGAGAGGTTATAAAGTCAAGAGTGTGGTTTGTTGAGCGCTTACACAAAATGAATGAGGATAACAAAATGAATGAGCATACAAATCAGGAAAACACGGAAAGCACGAATCAGAAGGCAGAAGAAGCCGCCCGCGCCGCCGTCGAGAACGGGGAGGATATTCGCGGGGCTGTCCGCAATATCACCTTAAAAGCCCTGAGCGAAGGGCAGCTGGATCTGCACAAAATGCGGGAAGTCGTCCAGGCTGTACTGCGCGGCGCGAGCGTCGGCATAATACGGCAAGGCGCTCAGACAAAACAGGTATTACAAGAGGCAATGGCCGGGGTGGATGAAGCCCTGGCCACCTCCGCTGAGGCTTCCAAGCTGGCCGTTCAGGAAGCTACTGGCAATATAAAAAATTTCGGCACTCAAAATCTCAAACAGGCTCTGGATGATCTCCGGGCCCTGGAAGATATGTTTCTCGATACCGTAATAGATATAGCCAGGACATCTAATACAGCGGTAAAAGATTCACTCAACAATCTGGCCCAACACGCCCGCACCAGCGGTACCCTGGTTGGCAAAGCGGCAGCCAAAGCGGCTGGAGCCCTGAGCAGTCAGTTTGGTCAAAATATGCGCGAAGGGGTGAGTGCCAGTGCCGAAAGCCTTTTAAAAGCAGGCGCCCAGATGTCCCAGGCCGCCGCCGGTTTCCTCGACGGCCTGGCAGAGGCCCTTAACAAAGCCAGCAGTAACAAGCAGGAAAAATAATGTCCTCTGCTCTCTGGGAGACCCTAAGTGCCGCCCGTGATCTCGGGCGACTCCATGACATTGCCTCAGTGCTGATTCGTTATGGCTTCAGCGACCTGGTACGGAGACTGGGAATGGCCAACGCCCTGGAACGGGCCGGCAAGGTACTGCATTGGAATGAAGCGGGCGAACTGGCCCGGCTGACACCACCGGCACGAGTGCGCCGAGCCCTGGAGGAGATGGGGCCGACCTTCATTAAACTGAGCCAGATTCTCGCCACCCGCGTCGATCTTTTTGCCCCTGAGTGGATTGCCGAATTTGAGAAATTACAGGATCGAGCCCCGTTGGTACCCTTCGAGCAAATCAGGCGGCAGCTACAGGATGAGCTGGGGGCGGCTCCAGAAAAAATCTTCGCCGAGCTTATTACAAAGCCGCTGGCCGCGGCCTCCATTGCCCAGGTACACAGCGCCCGCCTGCACAACGGGGATGAGGTCATTGTCAAAGTACGTCGTCCTGGGATCAAACCGGTTGTAGAAGCTGACCTGCGGCTCTTACAGCGCCTGGCAAAAATTATTGAGGCAGAATCCAAGGAAATGCGCCGCTTCAAACCACGAGAGGTAGTGCGGCAATTCACCCTGTCTCTGCGCCGAGAACTGAATCTCGCCACGGAATGCCGCAATGCGGAACGAATTGCCCGTAATTTAAAGAACCGCCCTGAAATCGTCATCCCCAAGGTTTATTGGGAATGGACGGGGGAGCTGGTGAATGTCCAGGAGGCCATCCACGGCATTCCCGGCCGTGACCTGCAGGGTCTTGACAAGGCCGGTCTTGACCGAAAACTCATCGCCCAGCGCGGCGCTCAGGCCGTATTGCAGATGATCTTAGAGGATGGCTTCTTCCACGCTGACCCCCATCCGGGCAATCTCTTTTACCTGACGGAAAACCGCATAGCATTTATTGACTTCGGAATGGTCGGCCACTTATCCGCCCATCGCCGCAACCAGGTCGTGGATCTGCTCCATGGCCTGGTGGAGATGGATGCCGATCACGCAGTCGAGGTATTACTCGACTGGACGGGGGAGAGTAAAATCAATGTTGAAAACCTGAAATTAGAAATTGAGAGCCTTGTTGATCAATACCATGGCGTGCCCCTGAAGGAACTAAACATCAGTACCATGTTCGCGGACATGACAATTCTCCTCCAGGATTATCATCTCGCCTTACCAGCTGATTTGACACTGTTGGTCAAATCTTTGATTAGTTTAGAAGGAATGGGCCGCCAGTTAGACCCGGACTTTGACATGGTGACCGAGGCCTCCCATTTTCTGCGCCGAGCGCTGCTGGCCCGTTATGCCCCTGACCTCCTGATTAAACGGGGATGGCGGGCGGTGGCCAGCGGTCTCGACATTCTCACAGGCCTGCCCCAGGATCTACGCCAGCTTTTACGCTCCGCTAGGCGCGGTAAACTGCAAATACACGTTGATGTAACGCAATTACAAAGTTTTGGCAATCAGCTGGACCGCGCCACCAGCCGCCTGACCATGGGGGTTGTCATCGCCGCCCTGATCATCGGTTCGTCCATCGTCATGACCGTAGATCACGGCCCCATCCTGCTTGGTTTACCCATCTTTGGTCTGCTGGGCTTTATCAGCGCCGCAATAGGTGGTGTCTGGCTGCTCATCTCCATCTGGCGCAGCGGCCGAAATTCATAAGGATGGATGCCAGTTCGCAGGCACTCAACAAACTACACCCTTGACTCGAGAATACCCCCGGAATGCAGCGATAGGACTACAATCGCATGCGAGCGTCTCCGAGACTCCCTGCTGGACGCGCTTAGATTAATTCAATTTGGATAAACGGGCAAAGCGCTGCCAGAAATCAGGAAAAGATTTGGCGACGCAATTTTCATTTTTTATCCGGATACCGGGAATTATCAGACCAGCCACCGCGAAGCACATGGCGATTCGATGGTCATCATAGGTGTTGATCTCAGCCCCGTGCAAACCTGATTTATCCGGGCTACCGGTAATTATCAGCCGGTCATCACCCTCTTCAGTTTTAACCCCTAATCTGGCCAGCTCCACGGCCATGACATGAAGCCTGTCACATTCCTTAATCCGCAAATGCGCTATATTTTTAATCACCGTGGTACCACGGGCAAAAGCGGCAACCACGGCGAGAGTAGGGGCCACATCCGGGCAGTCGGCCATATCCACCTCCACGGCCCGCAGTTCAGACGGCCCGCTCACGGTAATTCCCCGGCCCCGCTCCACCCTGCATCCCATGCGGGCCAAAATATCAACCAGGGCGGCATCACCCTGCAGGGAGGGATGGGGGACATTCTCCACCGTCACCCGGCCGCCGGTAACCGCAGCTGCGGCCCAGAAATAGGAGGCGCTGGAGGCATCGCCCTCAACCTGGTAGTCCAGGGCCTCATAACTCCCCAAGGGAATCTTAAAACTATTTAAATCTTCAGCGGCCCAGGCCTCAATCCCGAAATCACGCATCACCGCCAGGGTCATTTCCACATAGGGCTTGGAATAAACCCGGCCTTCAACCTCAAGCCCGCAGGCCTGAGCGGCGTATGGGGCCACGAGGAGCAATGAGGAAAGATACTGGCTGCTCTTGCCCTCCGGCAGAACGGCCTGGCCGCCCTTAATGCCGTGAGCCATAATCCGCAGGGGCGGGCAGCCGGTATGATTGAGGCTGGCGATATCAACCCCCCAGCCCTTCAGAGCCGAAATCAGCGGGGCAATTGGGCGCTCGGCCATGCGCGGCCCGCCGCCGATGACAAACTCTCCCTGCCCCAGAGCGGCAACAGAGGTCAAAAATCGGGTGGCAGTACCGTTATTACCAAGGTAGATTTCATCCCTGGGGGCCAAAATACGGCCGGCGCGGCCGGAAACCCGCCAGGCCTCATCCGCCGAATCGTCAATTTCAACCCCCATAAGCCGCAGGGCGGTACTGGTATAACTGGTATCTTCGCTGGTCAGGGGGCCGCGTAAAACAGTAGTGCCATCGGCTAGGGCGGCGGCAATCAGAGCCCGCTGGGTCAGGCTCTTGGAGCCGGGTACGCTTATTTTACAGTCAATCTTCTCTAAGGGGGTAATTTCTTTCATCGTATTTTATTTTCCAGTTCACGGCGCATAACGGCAATGGGGGCCTGTTCACCTGTCCACAATTCAAATTGGGCCGCCCCCTGAAAAAGCAGCATACTTAAACCATTAATCGTCCGGCAGCCGGCCTGGGCCGCCTCCCGCAGTAATCTGGTTTCAAGGGGGGAATAGACAATATCCATGACAATATCAAAGGCGGATAGTCCCGCCGCCGGCAGGGGCGTATCATCCTCCAGTGGCCGCATGCCCACCGAAGTGGCGTTAATCAGAACCGTCCCCTTAAATTCCTCCGCCTCAGAGAGCGGCAGCCATGG
>VAPF01004482.1_pt1 | contig 23002 bp, 19 predicted proteins | sample 3393931 | NCBI WGS metagenome assembly VAPF01 (sample SAMN08290437, study PRJNA428436) | hydrothermal vent metagenome | isolation source: Deep-sea hydrothermal vent chimney | place: Atlantic Ocean: South-mid Altantic Ridge | depth 2773 m m | reverse complement strand
TCAACGCCAATGCCGATTTTCCCGCCATCATAGAAATGATCCCATTTCCTTTAAGACCAAGCCCGTCGGCAATATGAATCGCCTCTTTTAATTTAGCGAGTCTGTCCATACAGAGCAGCCCGGCCGTTTTACGTTTAACGGCAATTTGTTCACGCAGGGCACGCTTTCTGCTTTCCAGTCGGCCTGCCGCATCCTTCACCAGGGTGCTCACCGTGGCCGCATTGGCCTGGGCGACAAGGCCATTCACCCACTTAGCAGCCAATCCGGCATCCGCCCCTTCAAAGGCAACCTGCACGAAAGACTTGTCTTTCTTCATCCGGCTGACAGATAGCTCCTTGTTGAACTTCTTGAAAATCTGTTCAACTGGCGTACCCGGATCACGGTTCGGCGCCATACTGTCAACCAGTTTGTGGGTATTAAAATAATACCGCCGCAGGGCACGGGATTTTAAATGCTGAATAAACATGCTATACACCTTCTCCGGCGTATAGAGCTGTACATTAATAATTTGCTGATTCAAGGCTTGCTGATTCAAGGCTTGCTGATTCAAGGCTTGAATATCCTTTGCCGTCGGCGGCAGCAGAAATGATTCGGCCTTGTAAACTGGCGTGGCCGACAATACGTAGGCAAGCCCTGCCACGACGGCCAGACCGGCCACGATAAGAATGATGCCTTTCCGACGCAGCAATGTCCGCCACAGATCAAGCAGGTTAATTTCATCGTCCTCGCCCATGGGCTGCTGCATCAATACAACTGGTACTGTTTGCGTCTGCTGCTGCCCCGGCACCTTCTCTTTCCCTGCCTCCATACATCATCCTCCTGTTTCTTGGTCGGAAAGGGAGGGCAACCACAAGGGATGCCCCTACAGTCCCCCTTAGTGCGGAGGGAAAAATCGATCTGCCTCCCGCCATAAAACCACCAACCGGATTTCAGGCGAATCACTGAGCGGATACCACTATTTCGTACTCACTAAAAGCTGCAAATCAATCGTTAAAACCAACCTGATTAATCATAATCATAAAAATTCGTCTGATATTCTGATCCAGCTCAGGGGCGCTAAAACCGGTGGCGTAAAAATCCGGGTTGACATCCCCGGCACACCACATACTGTGAGCCTCAAAAACCACCTGACGCTCGGAGCAATACTCCTCCGGCATCATCATCCGCAGCCTGAAATCCTTATCTGCCGGGATTTTTTCTTTACTGACCAGTTTAAGACCATTCACCGTCAGATCCACCAGATAACCAAGGAGGGCACCGGTTTCATCATCAAAGACCTCAAGATAATAAATAAGGTGCCGCCGTTTAAATTTACGCATATCTTCGTTCTGATCTGCCATCTTTACCTCCCTTCAGTGTAACTATTCAGCAGGATAAGTGGAACTTCTACCCGGCCGCCGCGGAAACCCTGTCTAACATAAAGCTAAGCACCGCTGGAATTTCCATCTTCGTGCAGTCAATAAGCAGGGCGTCTGCCGCCGGCCTCAAGGGGGCCAACTGTCGGCCGCTGTCATCGGCATCACGTTTTTTGATCTGGGCCAGAATATCGTCATAATCGGCAGTCATCCCCTGTTGCCGTAGCTGTTCCGTTCGCCGCCGAGCCCGTTCTTCAGCTGCGGCCTCAAGAAAAAATTTACAGCGAGCCAGAGGAAAAACAACCGTGCCGGTATCCCGGCCCTCGGCCACAACCCGGCCCCTGGCCGCCATCTGACGCTGAAGAGCCGTGAGCCGCTCCCGCACCAGGGGCTTACCGGAAACTCTGGAGGCCATCATGCCCATCTCCGCCGAACGAATAGCGCGTGAGACGTCATGACCGCCCAAAATTACGACACTATCCCCGCCGCCGGGCAATAACTCCAGCTCTAAGCCGCTCAGCAGCTCTTTCAGACTCCTGTCATCCTCCAAGTCAACATGCCCGTTTTTGACCTGGAGCCCCACGGCCCGGTACATAGCTCCAGTATCGAGATAGGTATAACCGAGTTCGGCCGCCAACAGACGGCTCAAGGTGCTTTTCCCAGAACCGGAAGGCCCGTCAATGGTAATTATATCAGATGGTTGGCTCACCCCCGCATCTCCCGCAACACCTCATCAGCCGCCCTTATCAGGCGCTCATTTTCTGCCGCTATTCCAGCCGTGATCCGAATATAATCTGGATAACCATAGGCCGTCATCGGGCGGATAATCACCCCCCGGCGCAGCATGGCATCGTAGAATTTTCCGCCATCCAAACCGCCAAGGTGAACCAGAAAAAAATTGGTCTCGGTGGGCAGGGGCTGTAAATTAAGCGCCCGTAATCTTTCGCTGAGCCAAGCAATGCCATCCCTGGTCATGGCCAGGGTGCGCTGATAATGCTCATCATCTCCCAGGGCGGCTAAGGCGCCAATCTGGGCCAGCATATTGACATTAAATGGCCCCCGCACCCGGTGCAGGCAATCGGCGATCTCCTCCGGCATCAACCCATAACCCACCCGCAGACCAGCCAGGCCATAAGCCTTGGAAAAGGTACGCAACCCCACCACAGCCTGAGGCCCGGTCAAATATTTTCGCACCTCAAGCTGCTTGTCCGGGCTCACAAAATCCCAATAGGCCTCATCAGCCACCACAATCACTCCTTCCGGCACCTCGGTTAAAAAGGCCTCAAACTCTGGCGGGGTAAAGACCGTGCCGGTGGGATTATTGGGATTATCCAGAAAAATCAATCGGGTACGGGCCGTTACCGCTTGCAGAACAGCGTCCAGGTCGTGGCACATATCCCGTAGCGGCACAATACGGTTAATTCCGCCCTGGGCCTGAGTAACCTTGGTATAGACCAGAAAAGATGGTGAACTGCTCACCGCTTCGTCGCCAGGGGTTATAAAGGCCGCCGCGAGGAGAGCCAGAATTTCATCGGAACCGTTGCCAAAGACCAGCTGCCGCGGGTTCACTCCGAGATGGGCCGCCACGGCCCGGCCTAAATAATAGTTGCTGCCATCGGGATAACGGTGCAGATTGGTCAGGGCCATGCTGACGGCCGCCACCGCGAGAGGCGAGGGGCCAAGAGAATTTTCATTGGAGGCCATTTTAATGGGATCCTTGACCCCGTACTCCCGTTCCAGCTCCTCCATGGGCTTACCCGGCGGGTAAGGAACCAGGTTTGTTATATAATCAGGAATAATCAGTTTCATTATCAGACAATCTCCGGCCGCCGTCCAACAATACCAGCCCGCTGCTCCAGATTATAGGCCGCCCGAAACAGGCGTTCTTCCTGAAAATGGGGAGCCTGAATCTGAAAGCCGATGGGCAAACCACCGGGACTGAAACCGCAGGGCACCGAGATACCGGGAAGCCCGGCCAGATTGGTGCAGATAGTCAAGGCATCTGAGAGATACATACTCAGGGGATCATCCATCCGGGCTCCCAGCTCCCAGGCCGGGGCCGGGGTCACCGGCGAAACAAGGAGATCACATTTTTCAAAGGCCTGCCGATAATCCGCCATAATCAGGGTGCGTACCTGAGATGCCTTTTTATAGTAAGCGTCATAATAGCCCGATGACAAGGCGTAGGTACCGATCAATATACGCCGTTTCACCTCCGGGCCAAAGCCCTGGGAGCGGCTGTTCATATACATCTCGGCCAGGCTCTCGGCATCCATGTCTCGGTAGCCGTATTTTACCCCGTCATAACGGGCTAAATTAGAGCTGGCCTCAGCCGGGGCGATAATATAATAGGCCGCCACCCCGTATTCGGTATGGGGCAGCGAAACCTCTACTGCTTCGGCACCAGCCTCGGTCAGCAATTTAATCCCGTTATTAACCGCCTCCTCAACCTCCGGAGTTAGACCGCTGGCAAAATATTCGCCGGGAATACCAATTTTTAAGCCCTGAAGACCATCCTGCAAGGCTAAAGTGTAATCGGGCACCGTCTGGCGTATCGAGGTGGAGTCGCGGGGATCATAACCGGCAATGGCATTAAGCATCAGAGCGGAATCACGGACATCACGAGTTAAAGGCCCCACCTGGTCGAGAGAGGAGGCAAAGGCCAGAAGGCCGAAACGGGAAACCCGGCCGTAGGTAGGTTTCAGGCCCACCACCCCGCAATGGGAAGCTGGCTGGCGCACCGAACCGCCGGTATCGGAGCCAAGCGAGGCAACGGCCTCACCCGCCGCCACAGCGGCGGCGGAACCGCCGCTGGAGCCGCCGCAAATGTGGGCGGTGTTCCAGGGATTACGGGGTACGCAGTAGGGGCAGGTCTCATTGGAAGAACCCATGGCGAACTCATCCATACTGACCTTACCTAACAAAACCGCCCCCTCCGCCTTTATACGGCTGATTACCGTGGCATCATAGGGCGGCACAAAGGACTCCAAAATTTTAGAGCCGCAGGTCGTCCGTACCCCCTTGGTGCAAAGAACATCCTTAATGGCCAGAGGGATACCGGTAAGGGCCGAACCATTACCAGCGGCTATTATCTTGTCGGCCCGCACCGCCTGCGCCAATGCCTCGTCTCTGGTCTCGGTTATATAGGCCGTAATCCGCCCCTCCACCGCATCCATCCGGGCCATAACATCCCTGGTTAATTCAACCGCCGAAATCCGGCCCTGATCGAGAAGCCCACGCAGCTGGTGAATTGTCTGCTCAAATAATTCCATTTTACTATTTCCTTTAAAATCAACCGACGATCTTAGGCACGACAAAGGCCTCGCCATTCTGCCGTGGGGCATTGGCCAGGGCCTCAGCCTGCTTTAGTGAAGGCTGCACCTCATCCTCCCGTAGGGCGTTATGAATATCAATGGCATGATTGGCGGGCTTGACCCCGGTGGTATCCAATTCATTTAATTTGGCAATATAACCCAGGATCCGGTCTAACTGACTGGCCATATTACTCACATCATCATCGCTCATGGCCAGGCGGGCCAAAGCGGCAGTCTTGCTTATTTCATCATGGCTTATCCGCATTTTCTACCATTCTCCATATCAGGGAACACCTCCATAACTGAATTGGTAATGGGATCGTGTTCCTTCAAAATCTTGACAAAAACATCGACTATCTCCGGATCAAACTGTGAGCCGGCACAGGCATACAGCTCAACAACAGCCTCCTCCATACGCTTATTTTTTTTATAGCTGCGCATTGAGGTCATAGCGTCATAGCTGTCCGCCACAATAAGAATCTTAGTTAAGGGATCCAGCTCATCACCCCGCAACCCGTCAGGATAGCCCCTACCGTCTAACCGTTCGTGATGATGCCGGACGATTAAACCCTCTCGCTTCAGAAAGGTCAAGGGCTTTAGGATGGTCTGGCCGATGGTCGGATGCTTGGTGACCAATTCCCATTCCGAAGTAGTCAGAGGGCCGGGTTTTTGAATACAGCTGACATCAATGACCAGTTTACCGATATCATGAACCTGGCTGGCCCAGGTCAGGGTATGGAGATCAGAATCACTGATATTCAAGGCCTGGCCGATGAGCCGCCCATACTGGGTAACCCGCCTGGTGTGACCTGCCGTGTATTGGTCTTTCTCCTCTAAAGCCACCTGCAGGGTAGATATGGTATTTAAGGTGTTTTCTTCCAGTTGGCGATTATAATTATCCAGCAGAATATTTTTCTCTTTCAGCTCCCTGGTCTTGCTTTTTACCTCAAATTTCAGGTTTTCATTGTAGGCCTTACTTTTGAGGACAAACATCCTCTTTTCCACCGCCCTTTTTATCTTGACGGCGAAGAGATCAAGATCGCTTATGGGCTTGGTCAAAAAATCATAGGCCCCCAGATTAACCGCCTTGATGGCATAATCCATGGAACTGGCTCCGGTGAAAAAAAGTACCGGAATATCCAGCCGGGTTCGATTCAGGGCCTCCAGGGTAGCAAAACCATCCATTATCGGCATATTGATATCGAGAATAATGGTCGAAAAAGTTTCATCGACCACCGCCATCACCTCCTCGCCGTTAACGACTGTAACCACCTGATATCCGAAAATTTCTAGGATCTTCTGAACCGCATCTCGCACCAAGGGGTCATCGTCCGCTATGAGAATTTTAGATTTAGCCATAAAGCAGTTTATAAATTCCAAATTCTTTTTGCAACACTTCTTACCTTTTCAATGGCCATTAAAGGCATGGAGGCGGTGCTGAGTGCCATTATCGTCTTATCGGCCATGATGGATTGGCCCCTCATCTCAGCCAGAGTAGCCATAACCCCGTTCTTCAGGCCCTTTAAATCATACCCCCCCTCAAGACAGGCAATTACTGGGCAGCCGCATTCTGCTGCCGCGTCTAACAACACCTTCGTCATATAGGCAAAACCGGTCTCGGTGACCATCATGCCGCCCAGCGGGTCATCCCGATGGATATCATACCCCGCCGAAATAATAATCAATTCCGGCCGATACTGTAGGGCGATGGGGCCCGCCAATTCATTATATATGGTGGCAAAGGCCTCATCATTAAGACCAATGGGCAGGGGGACATTCACCGTACAGCCCTTGCCAAGTTTAATCCCGGTCTCCCCGAAATCACCGGTTCCCGGATAACAGGGGAATTGATGGGTGGAGAAATAAAGGACATGATCGGTTTCATAGAAGCTATGCTGGGTGCCGTTGCCATGATGAAGATCCCAGTCAACAATCATCACCCGCTTCAGTCCCATCCTTTTCAGGGCAAAGCGAGCGGCAATGGCGGCATTATTAAGCAGACAGAAGCCCATGGCCTTGCCGGCCTCGGCATGATGACCGGGAGGACGCACTAAGCAGAAGGCATTATCCGCCCCGCCTTTTAAGACCAGTTCCACGGCCCCGACAGCGGCACCGGCGGCAAGACAGGCGGCCTCGTAGGAACGGGCCGTGGTTTGAGTATCGGCATCCAGAAAGGCACAGGGCTCACCGGCGGTGGCCGCCAGCCGTTTTATATAGGCAGCATCGTGGTTAAGCCTTAAAATATCCTCTGCCGCGGCCTGAAAGTCTGGATGCAGAAAGGCCCCTTCATACTCAGGACGATCAATCTCCTCATATATTACCCGCAGACGTTCAGCCGACTCTGGGTGGTCGACATTCTTCATGTGCTCCATAAAAAGATCAGAACGAAATATAGCGGTTTTTTTCATCGTCTTGTCCCCGGTCTTTGGCGCTCTTTATATGTAACAATTTTGGTAACTGTTTAGGGCAATTTACAGTCACACCTAAATAGCAGTTATGCCCAATTGCCCGGACATAACAAAATGATGAGATCAATGCGGCTGCTTAACCACACATTGCTGCGTTGCAGACTCCGACAACAAATAATGGAGCCGCATATCATGGGCCATGAGGGGCACCTCGTCAAGGATCTGAAGTTCAAAGGCCAAGCCGATGCGCAGGGCATTAGGGGCCTCTCGGGCCAGGAAACGATCATAATAACCGCCGCCGTAACCCAGCCGGCCGCCAGTTCTATCAAAGACAGAACCCGGCAGAACCACAATATCAATTTCCTGGGGGGCAACAAGCTCAGCCTTGGAGATATCCGGCTCGGGGATTTGACAATATCCCGGCCGCAATTCACCCTCAGGGTTCGTGAGCAGACAGGCGGCAAGCCGCCTGTCTGCCGTTAAGGTCACGGGAGCACAGAGCCGTTTACCAAGTTGCAGGCATTTATCAGCCAGGCTCAGAGTCTCGACCTCGCTGCGAAAATTAATATAGGTAAAGATGGTTCCAGCTCGTTTAAATTCGGGCATAACAAGGAGGCGCTCGGTAATCAAGGTACTCTTCGTCCGGCGCTCTTCGGCGGACATCTGTCCACGGCGGGCCAGAATCCGGCGGCGCAATTCATTTCGTCTCTGATCCACGGCCCGCCCCGGCTCAAACCTTGCCAAAGGAGGCGGCAAAAAGGGCTTTGATGGCCTCCCGGCCAGCATCAGAGAGATTTCGGCTCCCGGAACAGGCGATGGTATCAAATTCCAACCGTGGCTCCTCCTCCTGCCAGGCCCCATGCCGCCAGACAAACCACGCATTCCGCTCCTGATCAAAGACTGACAGCGGCCGGTTGAAGAGCTTGGCTAATTCCACGGCCCAGCCGGTGCCGCCCTTTACGGTGTCGTCGGCCATGATTGTCCCCACCACCACTATCTGATGGCCGCGGTTAACAACATGAAAGATGCATTGCAGCACCTTGCGAATCTTTTCGGCCTCATAATAACTGCGGTTCATCATTTTAGAAACAATCTCCATGCTGATATTACCGCGTCCCAACTCCTCATCACTGAGCTCCACCACCCTGGCCTTGCCATCTCGAGCCGTGGTGTGCTCCGCAAAGGTAAAAACTGTTTCCTGAACCCCATAGCATTCCGCCTCCTCGCCAAAGGCGGCCTCGGCACCACGCAGACCACTGCTGAAAACTTGACAATCTTCCTTTTTAAGCATAGCTCTCTCCTTTCGTAACTATTCAGCCCTTACACGTTAACCCTGAACTGCCAGTTCTTATATTGCAAAACTACCCCGGACGGGGTAATCCACACCAGCTTTAAATCACCATCAATTATATTACCCTCCCGGAATATCTTACCATCAATACTTACCATGCGCCGCGAGGCATCAAAAAAATAGGCATGATATGAAATATGAATTTCCGGAATCCTGGCCCTTATCCCAGCCGGCAACTGCCGGAGAAAGGGGATTTTAGCAAGGGCCGCAGCCTTCTTCTGGCGCTGTTGCTCAATTAGGTGTTCATCCTGCCCAAAGGCGGGAAGAGGGGTGCCGCCAATCCGCGCCATGGATGCGGGATGATTTACCAGACTCTTAACCGCCAAAAAAGGCACCGTTGGTTGTGGAGCGGCCGTCCTTATCCTGGCGGCCCCCGGTTTCCGGAGGGCTGGGGCAGGGTGACTCAACGGCCCAGTGCCTGTGGTTCTAACTGTTTTTTTCCCCCCGGCCGGGGGCACCGGCAACGGCGTCTTTTCCGGCCGCCGAAGCACTGTTTTAACAACTGCCCCTTGCACAACGGGGGCTTTTGGGGGCAAGGGCGAGACCGCCTTAAGCTGCGCCCTGTTAACAGGGCGCAGCGCGGCAACAACAGGTTCCCGTTTAGTCGTTTTCTGCGCCGAAGGCGGCGGCAGAACACCGACTCCGACAGCCGGTTTCTTAAGCGGCACGGCAACAGTCTCCGTCTTCTCTACTGCCGGGGCCTCCCAAGGATGCAGCCACCAGGTAATAAGAGCAACATTAACAAATAAGCCAGCGGCCACGATATAGGGCCAAAGTAGTTTTCTCGCCGCCACAGGCGGCATTTCGTGGATGGTATGCACATCTGGAATACTACCCAGTTTGCGCTTCTGATCCGCTTTTTTTATGGCCTCAAGAATATATGACATGAGCTTATGAGGTAAGCGTTTCAAAAACGCTTACATTCCAAGATGTTATCAAGAGTGTGGTTTATTGAGCGCTTACCTTATGATTTTCCCATGACCTTCAAGCCCGCAGATTCAGGGCGCCGCAATTCCGGCCCCCCGGCTCCGGTCAAGGTATTAAGCAAAATAATAGTTTCTTTGCCGACAATACCGTCCGGGATTAGATTATATCTAAACTGCAGCCGCCTGACCCGCCGTACAAGACCAGAATCATAAGCGGCCCCCTCCGCCTGTTTATTGTACTCCTCTCCATCTATGAGGGCAAGACGTTCAGCAAGCCATTTTACCATGGGGCCGCGATAACCGGGCCGGATAGAATCTCCATAGCCCTCTGGGGGGCGCCAGATAAGGACATAGAAGCCCTGCCAATGTTGAGCCAGATCGGCAGGCGAAACCCGCCACTGCCGGTCGGCAAGACGCAGGTCAAGCCAGCGGCCATGATCAGCAGCCAGCACCACAAAGGACTTCCCGCCCTGCCCCCCCCGCAGACGCAGCACAACAGGACGATTAAGCCGCCTTAAAGCCGCCATACCGCTGACCGCGCTCCAACAACGCAGACCATGCTTCTCGGCATATTGGCAACCCCATTTCCCGGCCGGTGAAAAACCGTTCACCCCCCACAAACGCAGTAAATCACCCATGGCGGTTCGCTTATCACGGCCGGAGACCTCCATATCACGCCATTCAATGGCTGACAAAAAGGGCTCCGCCGCTTCGTATGTAAGATTAAAAGACAGAGGAGCATTATCTTGATCATCCTTATTGTTCTTCCCGCCTTTGGACAGCTCAAGGGCGGAAGGAGCCGCAGGCTTAACAAGAGAAGCGCTTTGCCGCAGCCAGGAGTGCCGGAGCAAAAGCGCCAGGGCTGCAAGACAGACCACAAGCATAATTACCGCCACCAGCCAGGGAGATAAGAGTCGGGAGCCTCCCCGCCCCTTCTTATGCGGGCCTGAAACCTCAGCCGCGGCCGCGGTTAGAAGCCGGGTATCAACCCGGTGAATACCTTTGGTATAGGCCGCCAGCAAGGCCCGGTCACAAACCATATTTATCAGACGGGGAATACCGGCACTCAAAGAAAATAATTTCTTCAGGCTCCCAGCCGAGAAGACCTCTGGACTCAGCCCGGCCACGGTTAGGCGATGACGAACATAGGCCATGGTTTCCGCTCTGTTTAACGGCCCGAGATGATGACGGGCCGATATTCGCTGGGCCAGTTGCTTGAGCTGGGGATCAGCCAGCTTTTCCTGCAATTCCGGCTGTCCCAGCATGATAATCTGTAACAATTTTCGTTCATTGGTCTCCAGATTAGTCAACATCCTGATCTGCTCCAGCACCTCAAAGTCCAGATTCTGGGCCTCATCAATTATCAATACGGTATACTGCCCCCGGGCATGAGCGGCGAGGAGAAAGTCATTAATGGCGTCAACGAGTTCCTTGCCGCCAGCCCCCCGCGAATAGCCGATATCCAGCTCATCACAAATAGAGGCCAGCAGTTCAAGGGGCGTAAGTTTGGGATTGAGAATAAAGGCGATATTGACATCAAGCGGCACCTGTTCCAGAAGACAGCGGCAAACCGTGGTCTTACCAGCCCCCACCTCCCCGGTGAGCAGGACAAAACCCGCCTCATTCTCCAGGCCGTAGCGTAAATGGGCCAGGGCCTCACGATGACCATCACTCATATAGAGAAAGGCCGGATCAGGGGCGCTGGAAAACGGCTTTTGAGAGATATTAAAAAATTGCTGGTACACCAGAAGAATAGATCTATTTAATTTAACAGATAAAAAAGAAAGGTGGGCAAGCCTTATCTGCCCATGGCCTCAAGATAAGACCCGAACAAATCATCATAATCCTGACGGCCCTTCTTAAAAATAATCTCCAGATAGGCGGCCTCATTATCATTTACGACCAGATTGGCGTTATTCGCCAGGGCCTCAAGGTCGTACAGGGTATGAAACTCCGGCCCCATGAGAATATAATAAAGGCCCCGGCGCCGGGCCATGGGCATGCGGCTCAGATATTGATGAAACTCAGACTCTGCCAGCGGCCCGGCAAAAGCGGTATGCAAAACCACATAGGTAAAATCCGTAAAACGCATGCGGGCAATGGCATCAGAGGCAGATTCAGGAAATTCTGTCTGGCAGCCCTGCTCCAGGAAGGCCTTGCTCACCGCTTCCCGGGCCACGCCTTCCGGCATCATCACCAGGGCCTTGTCAACATCGGGGGCAGCCGCCATTTCCTCGTACATATCGTTGGCCATCCAGCTTATATCCGGATAACGAGGCGGCCTAACTCCGCTCTTAATATTAGACTCGGGCTCCGGCCCTGACCCCGGCAGTTTATCGGCACAGGAGCCGTCCGCCTGGAGATGAATGGTCTTTTTACAATGTGGACAACCCATTTTCAGGCTGCCATTGTTCAGCCCCGCCAGGGCCCTCTGAATTTTGGCCTGCTGGGCCTCATTAAAGTTCAAGGCCTGCCGACAATGCGGACATTGACTTATCATCTTATATCTCCTTTTAAACGGCATTCGCTATCTAAAGCCAGCATAGGGATCCTCTTCCTCAGCGTCCATGGCCAGCCCGGTAATACCAGTGGTAGATTCCCCCTTGGCGGCCTTGATCTGATCCAGCCCCCGATTAACCGCACTGCGGTGGGAACAATAGCCCAGGGCCGTCTGTTCTTCAATCAATCCTTCTTTATACAGCTCCAGAATATGCTGATCAAAGGTCTGCATCCCCAGGGCGTGACCATCGGTGATAATATCGTAAAAGGTCTTACCCTCCGATTCCCCATGCAGAATGGCATCGGCAACCCGCAGATTTTTACGCATGACCTCCAAAGCCGCCACCCGGCCGCCACCAACCTTGGGCAGCAGGCGTTGGCCCACCACCCAGCGAATGGTATCCACCAGCCGGTTCCTGATCTGCCCCTGCTCGCGGGCATCAAACATGCCGAGGCAGCGATTAATGGCCTGCCCGGCATCCACCGTATGCAGAGTACTCATGACCAGATGGCCGGTTTCCGCCGCCGTCAGACCGATCTCCATGGTTTCCCGATCCCGCATCTCGCCCACCAGAATAACCCTGGGGGCCTGGCGGAGAGCGGCCCGCAGGCCATTGGGGAAGGTATCAAAGTCATTGCCCAGTTCCCGTTGATTAAAGGTGGCCTTAATCTGGGGATGCTCAAACTCAATGGGGTCTTCCAGGGTGACCACATGCACTTGACGTTCCCGGTTTATCTGATGCAAGAGAGCGGCTAAGGTGGTTGATTTACCGGAACCGGTGGCACCGGTAACCAGAATAATACCGTTTAATTCCTGGGGCATCTTATGAAAAACCGGCGGCAGATTAAGGGAATCAATGGTGGGGATAGTCGTGGGTAAAATACGCAGAACGGTGGAAAGATGCCCCTTCTGCGAGAATATGTTTACCCGAAAACGGGCCTTGTTCCCTAAGGAGTAGGAGAGATCACAGGAGCCGTTTTCCACTAAATCCTTGAGCAGCCGTTTATTACCGCCAATAATATTCAAGGCAAAGACCTCGGTCTGAAAGGGGGTAAGTCTCTTGACCTCCGGCTCCACCCCCGCCGGGATTAAAACCCCGGAGGATTCCACCTGCAGCGGCTTACCCACGGTTATATTGAGATCGGAGACGTAACCCGGACTGGCCAGCATGCTGGCAATCCAATAATCTATTTCAGCGCGTTTCATAATATATCTCCAAGTTCGGCACAGGAGCCTATAGCTCTATAGCTTTTACTTCGACATTCAACATTCCTCAATACAATACAACCCCAATGAACTCATCACTTTCTTGCATTGCCCCCCTTGGGCATTAACAAATATAGACGACCAGCCTCCTTCATATGACCAGCCATAGCAGCGGCCCCCGCCCCTGTCCCCATAAAGAGATCCAGCCGGCCGGAGCCCCTGATGGCCACCCCGCTGTCCTGCTGAAGGACAAAACGCCGTAACGGCCGCCGCCCGCAAAGCCGGCCATGAGCAAACTCCGGCACCGTGGTCTCAAGATAATAAAGTCCGCCCATGGGAAAGCAGCGTGGATCAAGGGCCGCTGAACGGCCGGCCGTCAGAGCCTTTCCCATACTGCCCACCGGCCCGGCCGCCGTATCATCAAGACGAAAAAAAATATACCTGTCATTATAATGCAGGATTCGACGGCGCTCGTCAAGATGAGAGGTTAGATAAGCGCGGATAGCCTCCATACTAACCGCTTTTAAAGGAATTTTGCCCTCATCCACCAGCAAACGGCCAATACTTTTATAGTCCCGGCCATTAGAACCGGCATAACGGGCCCGCAACAGACGACCATCCGGCAGCCGGATAAGACCGGAGCCTTGAACCTGGAGAACAAATACGTCCACCGGATCACGGAGATATAATAATTCATCTCCGGCCAGCAGTTGCTTATCTTCTATGGCGGCCCGCCGCCAATAGGGCAGCAGCCGGCCATCCTCCAGGCGGCCGACAAATGGCCGGCCGCCGGCCGCCCCATAATGACGAGCCTTTACAAGATCAGGCGGCAGACCATAGATGGGATAAATAAAAGGGGGCTGTTTTATCAGGCTGCCGTGGAAGACCGGTTGATAATAACCAGTCACCAGAATATCGCCGCCACCCCTGCTGTTCCGGGCCTGACAGACCTTAAAATTTGCCGCGACGGCATCCGGCAGGGCAATGTCCGGCAAGCTATGGAACAGTTTCTGAAATTTCAATAAAGAGGCCAGAAGATCACCGGCCGTTTCGGACTCCGCCCCGCATATTTTTAATCTGGCAGTCCCATCCTGCCGCCGCCAGTAGGCGATACTATTTGCCAGAGCGGCCTCAAGAGAGGCCCTTGAGCCATCATCCACCATATCCGGCACCGTCTTCAGTACCCTCATCCGGCAGCTCCCCGCCAACCTTGGCAGCCGCGAACGGCAGCCGCTGATAAGAACTAAAATCAAGGCAGTGAGTAGCAGGAATTTATTTTTCATAACCATTTCAAGCTCATGAACCCTAAAAAAAACAATAACTGTTCAGTGATTATTATTGCTACTTTTAAAATAGAGGCTGGCTCCTCCCGGCTGATTAGCAGAATAGTGATAAAAAACGAAAAATAGTATTTTTACCTATTTTTCTTCTTGACCTCTCTCTTTTCAAACTGTTTATATACACTAATAAATTGTTGGGTAAAAGTTTACCTTAATTTATGGCCCTGTTGTTTCATAAAGTCGCTTTATAAAGATTTTCGCTCGTTCAGGCGCAAAGAATATAAACATACGGACTTTTTACAACGCCATCCACCTTAGTGTACGGTTAAAAATTCTGTTCAGCACATGATTAAAAAGGAGACGCAATGAACGAAGAAAAAAAAATTGAGAGTCTATCAACCGAAAAACGAGTTTTCAATCCCCCCACCGAAGGCCGGGACGCGGCCTGTATCAAGAGCATGGAGGAATACGAGGCCCAATATAAACGTTCCATGGATGACCCCGAGGGCTACTGGGGAGAGCGAGCCACGGAACTTCTTACCTGGGACAAAAAATGGGATACCGTCCTTGATGCCGACATGTACAAACCGGAGATAAAATGGTTTGTGAACGGCAAACTAAATGTTTCTTACAATTGCCTTGACCGTCATCTTACCAACGGCCGCCGCAACAAGGCCGCTATCATCTGGCAGGGCGAACCGGAAGAGGATGTCAAGGTCTATACCTATCAGATGCTCCACACCGCGGTCTGCCGTTGCGCCAATTCCCTCAAAAAGCTGGGGGTCAAAAAGGGCGACCGGGTGGCCGTCTATCTGCCCATGATCCCAGAACTGGCCATCACCCTCCTAGCCTGCAGCCGGATAGGGGCCATTCATTCAGTAGTATTTGCCGGTTTCTCCGCCCCCAGCCTGCAGAGCCGGATTAAGGACTGTGAGGCTAAGGTCTTGATTACCGCCGATGCCGTCATCCGGGCTGGCAAGACCATCCCCTTAAAGAGCAATGCCGATGCCGCCCTGGAGGGCTGCGATACTGTGACGAATACCATTGTCGTCAAAAGGGGCGGCAACGACATAAACTTCAAAGAGGGCTTTGATCTCTGGTGGCACGAAGTAATGGCCGCCGAGGATGTCAGCGGCCCCTGCGAGCCAGAGTCCATGGATGCCGAAGATCCGCTCTTTATCCTCTACACCTCCGGCAGCACCGGCAAGCCCAAGGGAGTGGTTCATACCACCGGCGGTTATCTTACCTACACGGCCCATACCTGTCAAACCGTATTCGACATGAAGGATGACGATGTCTACTGGTGTACCGCTGATATCGGCTGGATTACCGGCCATAGTTATATCCTTTACGGGCCCCTGGCTCTCGGTGCCACCTCCCTGATGTTTGAAGGCGTCCCCACCTATCCGGCCCCCAACCGTTTCTGGCATATTGTCGAGAAATTCAAGGTCAATATTTTCTATACCGCCCCCACCGCCATCCGGGCTCTGATGAGATTTGGCGAGGCCCATACCGAAAAGAACGATCTCTCCTCCCTGCGTGTTCTCGGCACGGTGGGCGAGCCCATCAACCCTGAGGCCTGGATGTGGTATCACGAGTATATTGGAGCCAGCCGGCTGCCCATCGTAGACACTTGGTGGCAGACCGAAACCGGCGGGATCCTCATCTCCGCCCTGCCCTATGCCACGCCTCTGAAACCAGGCTCCGCCACCCGGCCCCTGCCCGGTATAGATGCGGCAATATATAACGAAGAAGGCCAGGAAGCGGGAATCAATGAGGGCGGCCGCTTAGTCATCAGAAAGCCGTGGCCTGGTATGCTGCGCGGCATTTTCGGCGACCAGGAACGCTACAAAAAAACCTATTTCAGCCGCTTCCCCGGCATCTACGACCCGGAGGACGGAGCCAGAAAGGATGAGGACGGCTATTTCTGGATTATGGGCCGCTTAGACGATGTCATCAATGTCTCAGGCCACCGAATGGGTACGGCCGAGATTGAATCAGCCCTGGTATCCCACAAAGATGTGGCCGAGGCCGCGGTGGTGGGCGCCCCCCATGAAATCAAGGGGCAGAGCATCTACGCCTATGTTACCCTGAAGGCAGACATTGAGCCCAGCGAAGAGCTGCGGGCCGCATTGAGAGCCTGGGTAAGAGCCCAGATCGGCCCCATTGCCACTCCGGAACACGTCCAGTTTGCCGATGGTCTGCCCAAAACCAGATCCGGTAAGATCATGCGCCGTATCTTGCGCAAGATTGCCGCCGGCATGCACGAAAAGCACGATTTTGGTGATACCTCCACCCTGGCCGATCCAAGTGTTGTTGACCTGCTGGTCAAAGGCAATATCAAACTGACTACCTGATATTACCGGTAAAATAATCAAAAAAGGGCGGTGGCAAATTTATTGGCACCGCCCTTTTTTTGCTGGATTTTACCCCAAAAACGTTATTGACCAGTCCGTAAAAAGGTACTAATACTTTCTAACTATAGTCAGGGGCTGTCATCTGAGGTCATAACAATTAAAGAGGAGGAGAGACAATGAGTACTCAAGATCTGGTCACCATAGAAGCATGCATAAAACTACCCGCGGAATTAGCTGAAGAGCTGCAAGAGGTGGTCAAGGCTACGGGTAGATCGCAGGAGGACTTAATCGGCCAGTATATTACAGAAGGTATTTCGACTGCCATGCCGCAGGTAAAACGGGAACTCTTTTTCAATCACACCAAAAAAATTCTCCAGCAACATAATATATCTGATGATGTTGTGAACGAGATTGTTGATAAATTCCTCTATTAAAAAAACGGAAAAATGAGTGACTTATGCGAGGCCAACATCAAACGCCTCAAGAGGCTAAGCAGTTACAGCTCAAGCATCCAACCACCCATGGATAACCTGCCATTACCTTAATCCACACTGCTGACAACAGTGTTGGCCCGGTTATCTCAAAAGGCGGTACCAAAAATCTGGTACCGCCTTTTTTATGGTAAAATCCCCCAATAACTAATATTATTGCTATTTAAACTACAGCTTACAGGTCAGCATTAATTCCCCTTTTGAGAAATAAAAAATTAAGGAGGCGGAAAATGGAAAACAGGCAGACAATATTATTAAAATTTGCAAGAGGATTTTTGCTCCTGACCGCCGTATTATGTCTATCGCCGCAGGCCGGAGAGGCCATGGATTACAATGGTCGCCCCCTGATCCGCTTCTCCAGCCCCTGGTTTACAGGGTCCGCGGACTGCGCCATATGTCATGACCTGTTAGTGGACGAGAAGGGTAGCAACGTCTCCATTAAAGCGCATTGGCGCAGCACCATGATGGCCAATGCCGCCAATGATCCGCTCTGGATGACCAAGGTAATCTCCGAGATCCGCCGTAACCCGGCCCTCAAAAAGCTTATTGAGAAAAAGTGCGCCGCCTGCCATATGCCCATGGCCGAGTTAGAGGCGGAGAGAACCGCGGAACCTATAGCCATAACAAAACCGGGCTTTGCCGATCCGGATAATAAACTGCACAAGGCGGCCATGGATGGTGTTTCCTGCAGTCTTTGTCATCAGATCAAGACCGACAATTTAGGGCGGCCAGCGAGTTTCAACGGCCAATACGTCATTGATAAAAAGAGCGCCAAACCCCAGCGTAAAATATACGGCCCCCACCAGAATCCGGCCCAACAAATAATGCGCTCCAGTGTTGGTTATACCGTTGTGCAGGGTAAGCAGATGACGGATTCCGCCCTCTGCGCCACCTGCCACACCCTCTACACCCCCTTTGTGGATGACCGGGGCAAGGTGGCTGGAACCTTCCCGGAACAAACACCGTACCTTGAATGGCAGGCCAGCGTTTTCAGTCGGCAGGGCGATAAATCCACCTGCCAGGGCTGCCACATGCCCACGGCCCAGGGCCGGGTACAGGTAGCAGTCCCCTCTGGAGCCCCGGCCAGAGCGAATTTTGCTCAACATCATTTTGTGGGCGGTAACGTCACCATGCTCCGTCTTCTGCGCCAAAACATCCCGGCTCTCAAGCTCACCGCCTCCAGCGCCGATTTCAACGCCACTATCAAACGGACAATCAAACAACTCCAGGATAAAACCGCCCGGATTAAAATCATTAGAGTCAGGCGCCAAGGAAACAGATTAAGCGCCGAGATTGAGATCAAGAACCTAACCGGCCATAAATTTCCCACCGGCATTCCCGGCCGCCGGGCCTGGATTCATTTCTCGGTGCGTGATAAGGCCGGTAATATGCTCTTTGAATCCGGCCAGCCGCTTAAAGGGGATTTGATCGCCGGCAATGACAACGATGTGAACATAAACACCTATGAGCCTCACTATGAGGTAATAACCAGCCAGAGACAGGTGCAGATATATGAAAGCATCATGGCCGACAGTGATGGCAAGGTGACCTATACCCTGCTGCGGGCCGCCAGTTTTTTAAAGGATAACCGTCTGCTGCCACAGGGTTTTAACAAGGCAAAGGCAGTAGCTGATATCAGAGTCTATGGCCGGGCAGCGGCTGATAAGAATTTCACCGGCCAGGGGGATAAAATCACCTATAAGGTGAAGCTTGAGAAATCATCCTCCGGCTTTATCCTGGCGGAATTACTCTATAGTCCGGTTTCACCGGCCTTTATCATGGATTTAAAAAAAGACGCGGCTGATCCCCAGGTGAAAAAATTTATTAAACGCTGGCAGGAGACTGACCGTTCACCTGTACAAGTGGCAGTGGCGGAACGTAAAATGCTCTGATTGAGCCTGAACCAGGCATATGACAATATGCCCCTGCGGCTGGGCCAGATAGTCATTCTCTGGGGATTTCACCTTCTCTGTCAGTTTATTTGGCGGCGATCAGGTGCTCGGCCAATTCGCTCACGGCCATGGCGTAACGGTTGGAGTTATTCCACTTGGTAATAGCCTGGAAATTAGGGTAGCCGGCCACATAACGCATGCCGTTGTCCGGCAGCTCCAGGCCCACAATGGTCAGCAGAGCGTTATGGGGTGAAGGCGGAATATCCACCTGCTGGAGTTTTTGCACCTGCTGCCGGGATATCAGCCCCTTACGACCCTTTTTATAAGCCGCTATAAGAGCCGGGGCCTTTAATTCATGCCCTATATCGGCGTAGATCGGAGCCTTAAAAGTCCAGTGAAAATGGTGTAGATAATTGGCTATACTGGCCAAAACGTCAGGCACTGAATTCCAGACATCACGACGGCCGTCGTGATCAAAATCAACGGCATACTCCCGGAAACTTGAGGGGATGAATTGAGTCTGACCAAAGGCCGCCCCATAGGAGCCGTTAATAGACAGGGGATTTACCTTATTTTCCCGGCAGAGCAGGAGATAGCTTATCAACTGTTGACGATAGAAGGCCCGGCGGCGGGGATAGGCGTCAAACATGGTATTTAAGGTCTGAAAAATCTTGAACCTGCCCTGATGACGACCATAGCGGGATTCCATCCCCCAGACCGCCACCACAATCTGCCGGTCAACCCCGATCTTCTGCTCTATGCGCTCCAGCAGCCGCCGATGAAGAATCAACATCCGGCGGCCTTCATCTATCATCCGCTGATTAACAAAAATGGGGTAATACTTATAATAGGGCAGGGCCTCATACTGCTTATCCATTAATTCCAGCACCCGGCGGCTGATAGTGACCCCATAAAAGAGACGCAGCAACTGCTCATGAGTAAAATTATATTTAGTAATTAATTCCTCAAAGAGAGCCGTGTAACGGGGACTGGCGAGATTAATAGCCTGGCCGTTTTTTACCATATCAGCGGCCTTGAGCCCGGCCGCTGCGATCGGATTAATACTACCCAACCCCAGAATAAGGCAAAGCGCCGTGACAACGCTGATCAATTTCATTTTCATGACGCGAAGACCTCGATAAATTTCCTGGCAAAACGGTGGCTCTGCTCCTCGGGCAAAATGTTAATACCAGCCGCCGCTCGCCGACCACCGCCGGTGGGAAAGTTAAGGCAGAGGGTATCGGCTCCCTGGCGGTTGGTAAGCGGAGCGCGGACACTGACCATCAAGGTATTATCACCATTATCCACCAGCAGGGCATGGGCCAGATCCCGGCATTCTCTGGCCCGTTCATTAATAAAGACCCCAGCTGCCCGCTTGCTCCAGGAGGCCGCCGGGAATTGATAGATCCGCCCCGCATCATTTTCCTCCAGAGGAGCACAAGCCCTGGCCAGAGCCATATCACTCTCAAACCCCTGCCGCAGACGATCCAGAATTTCTGACTTTGCTATAAAATCGAAGGGATCAGTAAAGGGATGGAGGGCCTGGTACAGTTCATCGGGACGAAAATGCAGATCATCCAGAACAGCCCCGTAACCATTGTAATTCAGCAGTTCCCCTAACTCACGCAGCGCACCGAGGTCAGATTCAGAAAAATTAAGCCCGGCCGCAGTCTGACGGGCAGCCTCATGGAGATTATCACCAAAGGCAGCCGCCACGGCCCAGGGCCGGTAACGGCCGCTTAACAGCCGGTCTACAATCATGGAGGTACAGACCTCTGGGGCCGGATCAATATGGGCGCTAAGCAAGGGGGTATCCGGGATATCACCGCTGAAATGATGATCAACATAAAAAACCAGACAGCCACGCTCCAAGAGCTCCAGCAGTGAGGCATGATTAGAAGACATGGAGACATCCAGCACCGTTATCTCATCACCGGCCACGGCTTTGAGCGGCACTCTCTCTAACAATTTAATATCCCGCTTAACCCCGGTAATCAAATGAGCCGTCGGGCGCGGCGCGGCCAGCCGCAGTTGATGCAGGGCGCAAATACCATCCGCATCACCATTAAAGACATCAAAATATTGCATACCTTTCCCGCCTCCCCTACTTCATGGCTTTATTAAAGCCGATTATATTCCCCACCCCCTCCAGACTGAAAAGTACGGTAAAACGATAATCCTCATCAGTAGCTGTGGCGGCCAGGATTTCCATGGACCAGCAGGCCGGATTATAAAAGAGGCGCAATGAGGCATCCGAGGTCTCATCGGTACTCAACGAGTGATCAAATATCGCCTGGGCCATGAGAACATGGGTAAAATTCTTGGTCAGATTGATATTAATCTGATTAACGGTCTGGGCCGGATAATAACGGTAGCCAAACCCCACACTATCTTTATTATCATTACTATAGTTAGAGGTCAGCTCATAATTCAATATCCCGCGGCCATAGACATTCCACTGAGTCTTGTAGATCATACTCCAAGCCGGCAGGGGATAGAGTCCCGCCTCAATGGCAATATTAGACAGGGGGCGGTGATGATCGTCCGGGCCACTCAAATCCCGGTGGGCCTCCCGAATATTATAAGACTGACTGATCTTGCTATAGGCCAGCCTCCTGCCCTGGTTATCATCGCCCTGCCGCCCCAGGTCAAAATCATTATCCAGACCATAGGTTATCAGATTCTTGGCGGCAATACGATCTTTTCCATCCATACTTGGCAGATAACTCTGATCTCTGTAAGGGATATAATCATATGAAATCCGTGGGCGGATCATGTGAGTGAGGTGCCGTTGACCAGTAAGAGAAAAGTCCCGCATGAAGATGGTGGAGGTGGCCAGATTAAAGTCATAGAGATAACGGTTTAAGATGCCGCTGCCATACCTTGCCGGGCCGCCGCTCTTGTCTTCGACGTTATAGAAGGTCTCCCGCGCCCCCAGGGTGGCGGTAGTCTCAAGATAGGGGCTGATGGAGAGAGGCGCGCTCAACTGCGGATGGAGGTCAAGGCGCTGCCCCCCTACGCCAGCCTCCTGCCAATAATATATAAAATCCGTATTCCACAGAATATCAGTTGCCTCAGCAAAGGAGCGCCAGGCCCCGGCCCCGGCCTGATAGCGCAGCAGAGGCGTGCGGCCGTCAAAGGTAATATGAGGCAGACTCCAGAGATGATGGGTGGAGGGGGTTGAGGTGGTATCATCCACCGTCCGCAATTCCCCATTTAAGCTCATATTTGTCCAGGATTTGGAAAGCTGCAGGGTGTTGGAACGAATAAGGGTGGTTTTTGACTCAAAACCGCGTTTAAAGGCCTTATTAAAGCGTTGATCGCTCTTAGTAAAGCCCAGGAGTCCGTCACTGTACTCCTGGAGATAATCCCGGTCAGAGACCAGATCAATATCGGCCCGCCCCTGCCAGCCATCAGGGAAGGCGTGATCTATCTTGCCGCGCAACCAATAACGGTTCTTGATGGTTCGGTAAATCCCATCCGATTTATAATCATCTGCCGCAGTATCTTTTAATTTGTCATGGAGATAATTTAAGGCCACCATGCCCTTTGAATTTTTATCATGGACATAGCGATACTCCACACCGCCCATGCCCCCTCTTTTACTCAAATCGCCGCCATAGAGGGTAACATCCTGGCTCGGTGAAAGATTGATAAAGAAGGGTACCAGAACTCCGCTGCCATCACGGCTGCCCTGGGAGAACTCCGGCATCAGCAAGCCGGTCTTGCGATGCTGATTAGTGGAAAAGGCGAAATAGGGGGAATAAAGTACCGGCACGTTCTTTACCCGCAGGGTGGCATTGACAAAATGGGCAAAGCCCTCCTCGGTAATATGGGCCCGGCTCCAGCCAAAGCTCCAGGGCGGGGCCTTGCCAGCCTCCGGGGCGCATTTGGTAATCCAGCCATCCCGCAGATAATAGGT
>VAPF01074810.1_pt1 | contig 23191 bp, 21 predicted proteins | sample 3393931 | NCBI WGS metagenome assembly VAPF01 (sample SAMN08290437, study PRJNA428436) | hydrothermal vent metagenome | isolation source: Deep-sea hydrothermal vent chimney | place: Atlantic Ocean: South-mid Altantic Ridge | depth 2773 m m | reverse complement strand
TTTTCAAGCAACGAGTATTCAAAAAGTCGTTTATCCATTCCAGAAGAGGTGATTGCGTTAATGGCCAAAGTGGCTAAGAGCGACGGAAAAGTCAGTAAAGTTGAGGTGGAGTTTATGAGTGATACCATTAAAACGATGCTGGTAGGGATGAAGCAGGCTCGCGTGCCAACGGTTTTAATTGACAACACAAAACGAAAGCTGTTTGCTTTGGCCAATAAAGCAAAAGATGATGTACAGTCGATTCAATACTATTGTCAGTCATTAAGTAAGACTAATGAGCAGGTGCGAGCGGGTGTGTTTTTTCAGCTGATTACCTTTGCATCATTAGACGGTTTGTCGGATAACACGCGAGCGGTGGTGGAAGAGATCGGTCAAGTATTAACCTTTACCGATGAACAAATTAAAAATATGATTAGCCAGGTGATGGGAGGTGGGCAAGCAGGTGCCTACCCCTTTGATAAAGATCCTTATAAAGAGCTAGGCTGTACCGAAGAAGATGAATTTACAGTGATTAAAAGGGCGTACCGAAAGTTAGTCAAATCGCATCATCCAGATTATATGCATGGGCAGGGTATGGACGATGAAGAAATTCGTAAAGGTACCGAAAAGATGCAAGAGATTAATGCAGCATTTGAAGAGGTAAAACGAAGAAAAAACATTTAATATTAAGGCCGTACATTGAAAAAGAAAAGTGGTTTACTGTTGGTTTTGGCATGGGTTTTGGGTGCCATTGGGTTGGTTTTAGGCATCTGGTTAGAGCCATTATGGTTCGCTCGTTTTGGAAGCTTGGTGGTGTTGTTGGCCGCAATGAGTGAGTACCGTTTGTTGCACGGCGAATTAGATCGTTTATATGACCGCTTAGAAAAAGTGGATGCGGACATGGATATGCCCGATTTAACCCCCTCTAAATGGCACATGAAAAAAGTATGGATTTCACACGTCACCTTGGTATTGGGAACTTTGATCTGGGGCTTTGGGGATTTGTTGCTTTAATTTCCCTCCCCCTCCATTCGTATCAAGGTCTTGATATGTTAGAATACCGCCAAATTAAAATCTTATTAGGAGAACTTTACCATGTTAGATTCTTACCGTAGTCATGTTGCCGAACGCTCAGAAGAAGGCTTGCCGCCGTTGCCTTTAAATGCAGAACAGACGGGGCAGTTGGTTGAGTTAATCAAAAACCCTCCTGCGGGTGAAGAAGCATTTTTACTCGAATTATTAACGCATAGAGTACCACCTGGTGTCGATGAAGCTTCTTATGTTAAAGCTGCTTTTTTAGCGGATATAGCGAAAGGAAAGGTATCTGTTTCATTTGTTTCAAGTGTTGACGCGGTGGTTTTATTAGGCACCATGCTGGGTGGTTATAACGTACAACCATTAATTGACCTATTGGACAGTATAGATACTCAGATTGCCGAAGCGGCTGTTGCGGCATTATCTAAAACGTTACTGGTTTACGATGCGTATCATGATGTGGTTGAAAAATCGAAAACCAATGATTACGCCATGCAAGTGATGAAGTCATGGGCAGAAGCCGAGTGGTTTACGTCAAAACCTAAAATGCCTGAAGAGATTACGGTCACGGTCTTTAAAGTAGAGGGCGAAACCAATACCGATGACCTTTCCCCTGCAACGGCCGCTTGGTCGCGCCCAGACATTCCACTGCATGCGAAAGAGATGCTGAAAACACGCATTGAAAATGTAGAAAGTGTGATGGAAGCGTTAAAAGCAAAAGGGCACATGGTCGCGTATGTGGGGGATGTGGTTGGAACGGGTTCCTCTCGTAAATCAGCGATGAATTCGGTCATGTGGTTTTTTGGACATGACATTCCTTATGTCCCAAATAAACGCCAAGGTGGCGTGGTGTTAGGCAGTAAAATTGCCCCTATTTTTTTCAATACAGCCGAAGATTCTGGTTCACTGCCTATCGAATGTGACGTAGAAGCGATGAATATGGGGGATGTGATTACGATTCATCCCTACACAGGAAAAGTGACCAATGAAGCAGGCGAAACGATCTCAACGTTTGAGTTGGCACCTGATACGATGCCTGATGAAGTACGTGCAGGTGGTCGAGTCCCTCTGATTATTGGACGTGGTTTAACCGATAAAGCACGTGCCGATTTAGGATTGGTACCTTCGGATGTCTTTATACGCCCTCAAGATAAATCCCAATCTGACCATGGTTATACACTGGCACAAAAAATGGTCGGTAAAGCGAGTGGCATTGAAGGGGTTCGTCCTGGAATGTATTGTGAGCCACACATGACAACCGTTGGCTCTCAAGATACCACGGGCGCGATGACGCGTGATGAGATGAAAGAACTCGCTTGTTTAGGGTTCTCTGCCGATTTGGTTATGCAGTCGTTTTGTCATACTTCGGCCTATCCAAAACCCGTCGATATTCAGTTGCAACACTCCTTGCCAGACTTTATGACAAGCCGTGGTGGCGTGGCTTTGCACCCTGGTGACGGGGTTATTCACTCATGGTTAAATCGTTTGTTACTGCCTGATACCGTTGGTACCGGTGGTGACTCTCACACCCGTTTTCCAATTGGTATTTCGTTTCCTGCTGGCTCGGGTCTGGTTGCCTTTGGTGCCACCTTGGGTGTTATGCCGTTGAATATGCCAAAATCGGTTTTAGTACGTTTTAAAGGCAAAATGCAACCAGGTATTACGTTACGTGACTTGGTGAATGCCATTCCTTATAAAGCGATTCAACTGGGATTGATGACGGTTGAGAAGAAAGGAAAAAAGAACGTTTTTAATGGTCGTGTATTAGAAATTGAAGGGCTTGAACATCTTAAAGTTGAGCAAGCGTTTGAACTATCCGATGCGTCAGCAGAGCGTTCGGCAAATGGGTGTGTGGTTAAACTCTCTGAAGGACCCATTATTGAGTATTTAAAGTCCAATGTTACGCTTATTAACTGGATGGTGGATAATGGCTACGCTGACGCGCGTACCTTATTGCGTCGTCGTGATGAAATGCTAGCTTGGATTGCGAACCCTGTTTTATTAAGTGCTGACTCCGACGCTCAGTATGCCGAAATAATTGAAATTGATCTTGACGAGATTAAAGAGCCAATCGTAGCGTGTCCAAATGATCCTGATGACGTGAAATTATTATCAGATGTGGCGGGTACGCCAATTGATGAAGTCTTTATTGGCTCTTGCATGACCAATATTGGTCATTTTCGTGCCGCAGGTAAAGTCCTTGAAAACATGGGCACGGTTCTTCCAACACGTCTTTGGATTGCACCACCGACTAAAATGGATGAGCGTCAGTTGATTGAAGAGGGATATTACAGTATCTACGGTAAAGTAGGTGCGCGTACAGAATCTCCAGGTTGCTCTCTCTGTATGGGGAACCAAGCGCGGGTTGCCGCGGAGTCTACCGTCTTTTCTACCTCAACACGAAACTTTCCAAATCGTTTAGGTGACGGTGCAAATGTTTACCTAGGTTCGGCAGAACTGGCGGCGGTGTGTGCGGCGTTAGGTAAGCTACCAACGAAAGAGGAATATCTAAAAGAGGTGGGTCTACTCGATACGATGGCCGATGATGTGTATCGTTATTTACAGTTTGATGAAATTGCGACCTATGACGTAAAGTCGCCTAAGTCGTTATCTGAAATAGGGGTGGCCGTTGGTTAACATTTTATTTGTGTTACCTAAATAAATTAAAAATCCACATTGAACCTTCGTTCTATGTGGTTTTTTTTAGTTTGAATAAGTGATTTTATGCATGATATGTCATAGAATATGTTTTAGTTTTATTTTTAGGCCTTTTTGTACGAAAGGTCATTATCTGATAAGTGATATAAAGGTTGGTTATGAAGCTTTTTAAATTAACGGTTATTTGTGGTTCGATTCTCTCTTTGGCGGGTTGTTTTTCTGCGCCTACAAATCCAGACACAACATATAAACCTGCTATGTCCCCAGCGTACGTGGATTTATTGATTGAAAAAGCCAAGGCAGAAGAGCGTGCTAGAGTAATGGCGGAACTTGCAGAGCAAAACCAAGATGATAAACGTTTTTCTGAGATTAAGATTAATCAATTAGAGTCTAAAATAGATACACTTGAGCAGCCAGCTCAAGGCGTTAATAACCTACCGAGTGTTGCTTCGACCCCACCCGTTACCGAAACATTAGAACAAGAAAATACTTCATCAGATCCATTGTTAGAACAATGGAAAAATATTTATGCACAAACAGAAGAGCAACCAAAAACCGCTGTTGTCGTTGAAGAAATAGCACCGCCTGCTGAGGTTGCGCAAGTGAGTGAAGAGGTTGTTTATAGTGCGCCTGTTGATAAGGAGGTGGCAAGCGAACCGTTTGTGGCATCAAGCCAAGAAATATCTTACGCAAATCAAGAAGTCTCTTATTATAGCTCTCCAAGTACACAATCATTTGATACTGTTATTAGGCAATGTGTTGCAGGTCAAACGATTCCACGCTCTTATTCTGGCTCTCTGCCAGAAGTACTTAATTCAAATGCGAAAGCAGGAGATTCTATTCGCTTGCCTACCTTGTGTAAGTGGAGTCGCAGTCCTGAAATTATTAAACAGTTACAAATTTCTTTAAGTGAGCAAGGTTTTTTAAAGCCAAGTCCTCCACATGATTTAGAAGTTATTGATGGTATTTGGGGGGTTAACACCTTAAATTCATTAATTAATTATCAAAAATCAAAAGGTTTGGCTTATGGTCAATTAAGTATTGAATCATTGGTTGATTTAGGTGTTTTTCAATATTCTGATGTTGTAAACCGTAAAGGTTCGAGTAAGCTTTTGAACTCTGAAGTACCACCAGATGTTGGACAAATTGAAAAAGCGGAGCCAGTATTTGTTCCGCCAAAGCAAGTAGAGAAGCCTGAACCTAAACTTTCTCAGCCCTCTATTGTTCCTGAGCCTAACATAACTCCTGAGCCACAAAAAATTGTTGTACCAGAACCTAAACCTGTCGCTATTCCTAAGGTTGAGCCAAAAGCGGTTCCCGTTCCTAAAGCTGACGTTACAGAGGTTTTTAATGCTATGGATAACCAAAACAGTACACCAAATGTTCAGTTTGAAACATCAGAAACTAAAAACTGTTATGTTAACCAAGTCATACCAGGTGACTATAAAGGTCGAATTCCTGAGCTGGTTAAAAACAGTAAAGAGAGTAAGGTAGGCTATGTTCAAGAGCTACCAACGCTGTGTAAAAAAGACCGTTCAAAAGAAATCATTACAAAGCTACAGCGTAGCCTATATGGCTCTGGTTATTTAAAAGGCGGTGCTTCTGCCATTAATGGGACTTGGAATAAAAACACCTTAAATGCAGTTAGAGCATACCAAAAAGCCAATGGTTTGGCGTATGGTCAATTAAGCATTGAAGTCTTGGAATCTTTAGGGGTAATGTAAGGTTTTTTGTTAAACGTTAAAGATGGAATTAAAAAATTTCACTTTAACCGCGTAGCAAAAATATTGAAGGCTTGCTTTCGATAGTTTCGTTATGCGGTTAAAAATACGGCAGTAGGTTAAACCTGAAATAGGTTTGGCGCCTCGCTTTCAGGTATAGACTTAATGCTTCATGTTAGTAGGGCGTTTTTTAGAGGTAGATAACGTAAGTTATTAGTGGGTTTAGAATGTTTTTTTAAAAACGCGTACCATGGATTAAAAAAAAATTTCAAAGGCTCATTAAGGTGATATGATACTTTTTTAATTCACTATGCATATCAATTGCTTGCACTTTTATTTTGTAGGGGGAATGGTTATTTTTAATAAAATGTGCAAAGTTAAGCATATTGAATTGTGTTTACGGTATATCGCCGCGATAAAAAATAAAAAATTAAGAATTTAGGATGTAAAGGTATGTTAAAAAGAAATATTAAACAGTTGTTGGTTGTTGGGTTTGTTGGGTTTACACTGGTGGGTTGTAGCTCTACGCCAGAACCTACTGAGGGTGCAGTAGATCGAAACCAGATCATTAATGATCTTCCTGAACAGGTAGATCAGGATATTAGTGAGGTAAAGCAGTCTAAAATTAAGACCTTGGCAGAGCAAAAAGCAGAATTACTGGCAATTGTTAAGCGTGAAGTGGTTTATTTTGATTTCGATCAATCGGATTTGGCATCTCAGTTCTATAGCACAATTAAAGCAAATGCAGACTATATGGCATTGGAGCCAACTGCGACAGTGACGATAAAAGGGTATTGTGATGAGCGTGGTACACGAGAGTATAATATTGCTTTGGGAGAGCGTCGTGCTAATTCGGTTCAGCGTGCTTTGATTGCTGAAGGCGTAAGTCCTAGCCGTATTGAAGTGGTTAGCTACGGGGAAGAGAACCCTGCGGTGGATGGACACAATGAAGCTGCATGGTCTAAAAATCGCCGTGCTACTTTTTCATATTAAAACTTAATTCCCTTTTGTTAGGGTTTTCTTTTTTTAAAGCCTTTTTATCCTGATGGATAGAAAGGCTTTTTTGTTTATTGAGATTTGTAAATGACAAAACTTACTGCTGAACAACCCCTTAAAACGCATTATTTAAACGCATACCAAGCACCTGAATTTGAAATTGAATCGGTTTATTTAGAGTTTGAGCTGCACCCTCAAAAAACAATGGTTACAAATACCATGCAGTTTCATCGAGTATCTGGTGAGGGACGTGTTCAGTTGAATGGCGAAGGATTGACGTTAGTCTCTGTGCTCTTGGATGGCAAAGAGGTGATTGATCTTTGTCAGTGTACGGAATCTCTTTTGTTATTAGAGGTGAGTCAAGTAGATTTTAAGTTAGTGATTGTGACTCAAATCGCTCCCGAAAATAATACGGCTTTGGAAGGGCTTTATCGAACCAGTGGTAATTACTGTACTCAATGTGAAGCCGAAGGTTTTCGAAAAATAACGTATTTTTTAGACCGTCCAGATGTGTTAACGCGCTTTACGACTAAAATTATTGCAGACAAGTCGCATAATGGTGTGTTGTTATCAAATGGTAATTTGATTGAGTTTGGTGATTTGGAAAATAACCGCCATTATGCCGTCTGGGAAGATCCATTTAAAAAGCCTTGTTACTTATTTGCATTGGTTGCGGGGAATTTAGCGTGCATTGAGGATACGTATACTACAATGGATAACCGAACGGTTGCGTTAAAAATTTATGTTGAATCGCGTAATTTAGATAAATGCCAACATGCGATGGCGTCGCTTAAAAAATCGATGGCATGGGATGAACAGCGGTTTGATCTTGTTTATGATTTAGATATTTATATGATTGTTGCCGTGGATGATTTTAATATGGGCGCCATGGAAAACAAAGGGCTGAATGTATTTAACTCTAAATTTGTATTAGCCAAGCCCGAGACAGCAACGGATGCGGATTATGAAGCAATCGAAGCGGTGATTGCGCACGAGTACTTTCATAATTGGACAGGAAACCGAGTCACCTGTCGAGATTGGTTTCAGTTAACCTTAAAAGAGGGGCTAACGGTTTTTAGAGATCAAGAATTTACAGCAGATATGCTTTCCCCCTCGGTCAAACGAATTGAGGATGTAAAACGCTTACGAAGTAATCAGTTTCCTGAAGACGCGGGCCCTATGTCACACCCCATTCAACCTCAATCCTACATTGAGATGAATAACTTTTATACCATGACGGTGTATGAAAAGGGGGCAGAAGTGGTGCGACTTTACCATACGTTGTTAGGCGACTCTGGTTTTAGAAAAGGAATGGATCTTTACTTTAAGCGCCATGATGGGCAAGCGGTAACCGTTGTTGATTTTAGAAAGGCGATGGAAGATGCAAACCAAGAAGATCTGTCTCAAATGCATCAGTGGTATATTCAGCCAGGTACGCCCGTGCTAAAAATTGTAACGGAGTACAACGAACGGCAACAAACCTATCGTATTACCTGTCAACAAGTTTCCTCAACCCCCCCAAAAACAAAAAAACCTTTGGTTATTCCCGTTCGTTTTGGCTTGCTGTCTAAGTCGGGAGAGTCCGTAAGCTTAATACCTGACACGCCAAGTCAATCTAAAGTAACGGGGTCTGAATTTGAATTGGTGTTGATGTGCTCTGAGCAAACGGATACGTTTTTATTTACAGAGGTTAAAAATGAGCCAGTTCCCTCTTTTTTAAGAGGATTTTCGGCACCCATTCATTTGGAATATACGTATTCAGATGAGGAGCTTAGCTTATTAGCCCGTGCAGATTCTGATAGTTTTGTTCGCTGGGAAGCGTTTCAATCGTTGGCTCTGAAAGAGATAAAAGAAAATATTTGTTATTATGAAAGTAAGCAACCTTTAACCTTATCAAGTACCTTAAAAGCGGTTTTTTTGGGCGTGTTGAACAACGCATCTGAAGACTTCGCCTTAACGTCATTAATGATCACACTTCCTGATTTAACCTATATTGGAGAGCAGTATTTAGAGATTAATGTGGACGCTGTTTACCATGTTCATCAGTGGCTAAGAACCGCGTTGGCTCAATATTACGAGGATGAGCTAGAGTCTCTTTACCAGCGTTTAGAGGGAGGGGAGAAAAAAATCTATCGATACCATAAAGATGACATTGCACGTCGTAAATTAAAAAATGCTTGTTTGCGTTATTTAAGCTTATTGCCTGCGGGCTTTGAGCTGGCAAGATTGCAGTATGAACGTGGTCATAATATGACGGATGTGTTAGCGGCTTTAGAAGCCATTTCACATACGGATCATGCTGAGCGTTCGGCTTGTTTACAGCATTTTTATGAAAAGTGGAAGGACGATACGCTTGTTTTAGATAAATGGTTTGCCTTGCAAGCGGCGTCACATCATCGACACGCGCTTGAGCACATTAAAGAACTGGTTAAGCACGAAGACTTTATTTACACCAATCCTAATCGAGTACGCAGTGTATTAGGTGTTTTTGGGCGACTCAACTTATTGGGTTTTCATCGGTTGGATGGCAAAGGGTATGAGTTTTTAGCCGAGCAAGTTCTTAAATTGGATGGCATTAATCCTCAAGTGGCGGCACGAATTGTCGCCCCCTTTACACATTGGCAACGTTATGACAAAGAAAGACGTATTAAAATGAAATCCGCATTAACGCAGATTTTAAATCATTCAAATTTATCAAAAGATGTCTATGAAATAGCTTCCAAGTCACTGGCTTGATTTTTTGTAACGACTCAGTTAACCCCTGAAAAAGGTCAACTCTGTGCTAAAAAATGATCATTTACAGGTGTAAACTCACATTTTTTGCCTTGATTTGACCATTTTCAGACTCCATCTGAGCAGTTACTATACATATTGACTACTCGCTGAGTAGTTACGATTTTTTAGAGTGTTAGAGGTGTGATGATGTATGTGATGAGGCATTTAGCGGTTATATTTTCAGTAGGTTGCTTGATGTTGCCAACGGCAATCTTTGCCAATGAACGTGGAGAGTGGGATGAACTTCTGACCCCTTCCATGCCTTATTCTATGAGCTGGGAGCACACTGAACGTGAGCAGACACACCACGAGTCTGAGCAAACGGTTGAAGACCAGCTTATCAGAGTAGAGCAAGAAATCTTGATCTTAAAAGCAGAGCTTGCTTATCAAAACAGTGAACACAACGAGTTAAATAACTACATTCATCAGCTTAATTTCATGGGGATTCTTCCACGCTTTAAGGAGCGTGTAGCCCGTTTAAACATATTTTTAACCCAAAATAAGAACACATTAAGTGATACTGGTACGATGATCGAGTCTTACCTTACGGTAACGGGTATTCAGCCATTACAATTTCCGAGAGGGGGGGGGGGAATTCTACCATAGCCGTTTTATTGCCTTTAACAGGCACGTATGAACAAGTGGGTAACCAGATTTTAGAAGGGCTAACGGATGCACTGACAAGCGCCGATTTTGTTGGAACATTGGTGGTTCTGGATACGGCGCTGTATGCAAATGCATTTGAGGTTTGGCAACTGGCAAAAGCCTATGAACCCGATTTTATCTTTGGACCGCTTCGTAAAACCATTGCCAATCAATGGCAGTCCTTAAGTACGGGAATTCCGACGTTTTATTTTAATGAGATGAGATTTTTAAATGGACATGAAAGAGCACTTTCACCCAGTAAAGTGAAAGGCGTTGAAGTGTTAATGCGTTTTTTAGAGGCCGAGTCTTATCAAAATATATTGGTGTTAACGGATAATCACGCGGCGTCTGAAAAACTAGAGTCGGCTTTTTATTCGTTGTGGCACACCTCGGAACACACAGGAACGTATCAACAACAGCATATTGATAAAACGGTAGGCGAGGCCGTTGAAATTGCCAGCAACCGAGAGCATTCAAAGGCACGCCAGTTGTGGCTTCAATCATTGGTTGATGTAAATTTGTTCTTTAAGCCAAGAGTCAGAAAGGATATAGATGTGGTGATCTCCTTTCTTTCTGAGCGTAACGCGATACAAGTTACCGCAATTTTAGATTTTTACGGGTTTAGCGATATTCCTCGTGTCTGGTATCCCGTTCAAGTACCTCGCGTTTCCTTTTTTAAGAAAAACCTCTCTTCACTGCACGCCTCTTATGCCGTGTTACCCGCGTATGTTCAACCTAATCTTTCTTTTTTTGCTCAAGAAAAAGATGCGTTTTCAGGTGAAAATAATCAATTTGGTCTGTTTTATGCTTTAGGTCAGGTGGCAGTTAAAATTGTAAACAACTCCGCTATTTCTGATGGCTTAGAGTTGTATATCGAAACGGAGTTTGGTGCGATTCGATCCAGCTCTGTTGGGCAGTTTTACCTTTTACCGATGATGTATTGGGTGAACCAAAACGAAACTGAAGTACTTTCTAAAATAAACTTAGAAACTAGGTAACTATTCAGCTAGCCCCTGAAAAAGGTCAACTCGGTGTTAAAAAATGATCATTTACAGGTGTAAACTCACATTTTTCGCCTTGATTTGACCATTTTCAGGAGCCATCTGAGCAGTTACTATACATATTGACTACTCGCTGAGTCGTTACGAAACTAGCGAAGAATAGTTCTTAAGTGCGTATTTAAAAATAGTTTAGTGGCGTAAATTTCACCTGTTTTTTTCGTTAAGGAAATCGAGAGTGGCAACTTCAGACGAAACCATTGATCCAAATGACTTAGACAGTATTGATGCTTTGCTTGATGAAGCAGAGCTGGATGTTGTTGAAAAAAATGACACCTCCACGTCAGAGGCAGAGAAAGATGCAATTGACTCTTTATTGGATGACGTAAAATCGGATTCGGAGACCTTGCCGTTGTCAGAGCCAGAAAAAGAGGAGCCGTTATTCTCTGAACAGGAAGAAACGCCTGTTGAAGAACCGGTTCAAAAAAGTGTTTCAGAGGTAGAAAAAAAACAACCCGACGTTAAAAAAACGGTTTCTGATCATGAAAAACCGTCCTTAAAAAAAGCCCCCCTAAAGACAGAAATGACGGTGGAAGAGATGGATTCTATAAAAAAATTGATTATTATTTTTGGAGCCGTCCTCACGGTATTGGCCTTGATTGGAATAGGGATTGGAGTTTGGAGTGCTTTAGCGGCGAAAAGTTCGGCGCTGGATGAAGAGACTTTGACCTTAATTGAATCGATTCAAGTGAACACAGAGCGTGTTGCCGTAAACGCCGAAAATTCAAACCAATCCATTAAAACGCTAGAGAAAAAACTGGATGCACTTAACTTTCAGCTAGAAGGGGTGACAACCGATCTGTTAGAGGCGCAAAGCACAGCGCCCTCGGATCAAAAAAAAGCAATCATTGACCCGCTTGGCCTGAATGAATCGAGCACTCATATCGTAAGTACAGCAAAACCCACACCTGTGGAGGTGAATACCGATGCCAAATTGGTTCAGCAGGTTGCATTAGCCGATTCTGAATCGCTTAAGCTTGCAACGTCGGTCAATAAAAAAATGATTTCGGCTCAAAGGCGCATTGATGAAGTTAATCGTAGAGTAAAAGACATTCAATCTAAGCATAAGGCATTATTGTTGAGCATTAAGAGCCTTGAAAAACAGATGCTTTTGCAACAAAAGAAACTCGCTTCTAAAGAGCGAGTGGCAACAGAGTTAAAGCAAAAACAAACACATAACCCCTATCAATACAGTGCACCAGACGATAGCTATTATGACCAGTCAGTAGGTGATTCCTATCCTTAATGAGTAGGTTTATTTAAAGAAATTAACCAGTTGTTAGCAAATTGATGACGTTAGTGTATAAGAAAAATAAAAAATGGAGAGTAGGGCAATGAAAAAACAAACTGTTCTAAAATTAAGTATGGTTGGCTTAGCCAGTGTTTTTGTATTGAGTGGTTGCATTCAAAGCAAGTCTTGCTGTTCGGGTACCGAGGTTAGGACTCAGCATAACCAAGCAGCAAGTGTTGTACAGCCCGCACAAGCAAGTAAGCCAGAATTAATGAAAATTTCAGGCATTGGCTATGGTGCCGAAAGTACATTTGGTGCTTATACGCCAGGGCAACGCCGATTGATGGCCATTCGAGCCTCTAAGTTAGATGCTTACCGTGCGCTGGCAGAGCAATTACATGGTGTTAAAATAGACAGTAACACGTCCATTTCAACGTTAACGGCCAAAAGTGATAGCTTTAGGGCGCGTGTTAATGCAGTGGTTCGTGGTGCTAGAATTGTGAGCGTAACACCAATGGCCGATCGAAATTACGAGACCGTTTTAGAGGTGTATGTAGACAAACGCTTCTTTGAGCAAACCTTTATTTACAGTGGTAGCAAGGCAACAATACAAAGCCCTGAGTCCGTTTATCAAGTAAGCTCTTATTAACGGATAAGCGGTATTCGTTGGGAGGCCTCAATTTATGACTATGACAAAATATAAAATAATCATTCCCTTCGTTCTAGGGTTATTTGTATGGCAAGGGGTGGCTGATGCAGCAAGTATCAGTACTCGTGTTCGAGTTTTAGAGGGCAAGGTTGCCAAGCAAGATCGAGCGATTAAAAGTTCATTAAAGTCACTTCAGTCAAGAGAGTCTAAGGTCGAAAAAAGCTTAGCGAAAGTGAATGCATTAGAAAAGAAGGTTGATGGACTTTTAAATAAAAAAGGCAAAAATCACCGTTTAGAGCGTGCTGATAAACGTTATGCTTTTCCTTAAAGTACCCCCCCTAATGTTTTTTTATTAAACGAACGATAAAGTCGTTATTTAGACTTTTATTTAGAGGCTTTAAGGTTATAATACGCCCGAACTTTTCGAGTTCATTCTTTTTTCGGGGTGTAGCGCAGCTTGGTAGCGCACTTGACTGGGGGTCAAGTGGTCGCAGGTTCAAATCCTGTCACTCCGACCAATTCTTATTTTTTATCTTGAGTGGGTAACGCTTTGCCACTAATTTGATAAGCAAAAATCAATACTTGTACAATAGATTCGTACAGCTCTTCTGGAATTTCATGGTTAAGTTCTACCTGGCTTAATAGCCCAACCAGTGCGGTATCTTTCTGAATAGGAATACCTAACATGGTTGCTTTTTGAATGATCTCTTCAGCCATATACCCTTTACCTTTTGCCGTAACTTTAGGCGCACCAGAGCCCGCGCCTTCATACTCGATTGAAATGGCGACTTTATCGGCAAGGGTTTGAGGGGTTTGCTTCATGATCCGAATCTCTATTTGCAGAGAAATTTAAGAGGGGGGGGGGATAATTTTTTAAGATAAAATGAGTGTTTGAGATAACCCCAGTTTTTCAGCACTGGTTTGTATGATCTCAGGTGTGTTTTTCCAAGAGATTGTTTTGTCATTTTCGGCACTGTTTTTAATCAAAACAAGCAGTGTTTGCAAGCCTGCACTGTCAATGCTTTCCACTGCGGAGGCTTCTATTTCGATCTCGCTCTCAGCATCACTAAACATTTGATTAAGCGTGTTAAAGTGATCCTCAATGTGATGGATGGTAAGGTTTTCAGGAAGTTTAATTTCAGTACTCATGGTTTCTTTCCTTGTGTTTTAGCGCAGTGAGTTTAGACCACTCGGCCAATAACAGACAATAATTTTTCAGGGCTGAAAGGTTTTACTATCCATCCTGTTGCGCCAGCCGCTTTTCCTTTTGCTTTCATATCGCCCGAAGATTCAGTGGTGAGACAAAGTAGGGGGGTAAATTTATAGTTTGGCATGGCTCTTAACGCGGTAACCAGTTCAATTCCGTTCATATTGGGCATGTTTATGTCCGTTACGACTAAATCAAACTGCTCTTTTTGTGCAATGGCTAGGGCAACGGCACCGTCTTCGGCTTCCGTTACATCATGTCCCGCAGACTTTAAGGACATGCTTACCATTTGTCTCATTGATTTAGAATCATCTACTGCTAAGATTTTTGGCATCTTGTCTTCTCGCTATTTAATACTTGTTAAATGGTAACGACTCAGCTAGCCCCTGAAAAAGGTTAACTCTGTGTTAAAAAATGCTCATTTACAGATGTAAACTCACATTTTTCGCCTTGATTTGACCATTTTCAGGCGCCATCTGAGCCGTTACTATACATATTATCTACTCACTGAGTAGTTACGTTAAATGGTTATTTTTGACAACATATACATAGGGTTTATATATTTAATGATTTTTTGATTTGGGCTAAAATTCCTTCGTTTATCAACGGGTCAACACGAAGAATAACAATGAGTTTTTCATTAATGGTAGCCAGCCCCTGAATGTAGTCAGACTGTACTCTTCCAGACATCTCGGGTGCGGCTTGAAGTTCTTTTGGTTGAATGGTGTATACATCCGATACGCCATCAACCACTAAACCAATAATTTTTTGAGTTCCCACCGCGTCTTCGGATCTTACGATAATCACTACGGTTGTATCGTCGTAAACCATCTCTTCTAAGCCAAAGCGAATTCGTAGGTCAATAATGGGCACAACCGCCCCACGAAGGTTAATGACCCCCATAACGTATTTTGGCGTATTGGGAATGGGGGTTGTGCGCTCCCAACCTTTAATTTCTTGAACCCTCAATATATCAACACCGTACTCTTCTTGCCCCAGTATAAAGCTTAAGACTTGATCGTTATCATCATTTTGTTGATCAATTTGCGCTTGGATGGAGTCTAAATTCTTTTCCATAGGATTGGCGTCTCTTCTGTAGTTGACAGGATGAGTTTCTAAACTAACCGATTCGTTTTAAAAGGTCTAGTCCCCATCACTAAAATTGATTAAAAAAATGCATATTTTAGGTTTTTTTTATCAGGCTATTCGAACTTATCCTTATCATAATGGAGCCTTTTTTAAATATGAATATCGATTAAAGCAACTTGCGTGGTGTGTTGAGTTGTTACGGGTTTTTGTTGGATGATTTGGATACTGCTTACAGGGAGTTCATTGTCTGAAAAGGATTGTGTTAATGTGGTTAATTGCTTTTTTATTCGGTTTTCTAATGCTTGGGTTTCACACCAAAGAAAGCAACTTATTTCCCCTTTGGGGTTCATGAGCAGTTTGGTCGAAAGCTCACCTTGAGGCAAAGAGGTGTCAATTAACACCTCCCATGAAGCAGGAATGGTGTGATTGTTTTGACGAAGCTCAATGGTGCTTTTATGCAAGCTTTTTTCAGACTCAAAAGGGAGTTCTAAAGGGGTTACGAGCGGGTTCTCATACATTTGTAATTGTTGGACAGTCAGGCGATTAATGGCTTGAGTCAAAATACTGGTAAGTTGCAGTAGCTGTGGAGAAGGGGTTTTTGCGCTGAGCGATTCGCTTTGGTGTTTAAGCGTGAGCAACTGCGCCTTTAAGTCTTTTTGAACGTTGGGCGTGTCGCTATTTTTGAGTTTAGACTCTAAAAAAAGGCCGCTTTGTTCCAGTTTGTTCTTAAGCTCTTTTCCTGATAACGGGGTACTTGATTTGAGCATTTGATCCAGTAATTGATTAATAGGTGAGAGCAAAGAAGGTGGAAGTGACTGTAACAAGCTTATTTGCTGAAACGCTTGCGAAATATTTGTTTGTGCAGGCATTAGTTGCCGATAACTTGCCTGGAGTACTTGTTGCGCTTGATTGGTAGACGATGCAGGCTTGTTGTTTGAAACAATGGATAACACAATGGAAGGTTGTGTTTGTTTAACCTGTACTTGTACTGAGCCTGTTTGCAATTTGTTTTCTGAGGTACTTGCCGTCAGTGTTTGGTTTCCAATACTGAGTTGTACTTGACCTCCTTGGGTGGACTTAATGGTCGCATTGAGTATTTGCCCCACATGTAACTGCATATTTTTAGACGAGGGGGCGTTGGCGGGCGAGTTAATGTTGAGTGCGGAGGGGGGGGTATTATTAAGAATATAAACCATTTCTATTTGCATCTTGCTCAATTACGATTATATTGTTTCTCATGATGAGACCTTTGCACGAAAGGATGCACGGATGAAAAAGGCTAAAATATGCCTGATTTTCGTTAAAAACCTTGCGAATAGCTCGCTATTCCCTGCGATTTTCGCCTCAATCAGTCAAATTTGATCACTTTTTCCTCTCGCGCCCTTTTCGTGCAAGATCTCATTATGACAGATTAGCGACGTGCTTCTTTAAAAAAAGTGAGTGAAAAACGATGAGCGAAAGAGAGTTTGAATTTACAGATAAAGATTTTAAACGTGTTCAAAAAATTGCTTACGACTTTGCAGGAATTGATTTAAATGATTCTAAAAATAATTTGGTGTATAACCGCTTAGCAAAACGCATTCGTTTTTTAGGGCAAAAAAGCTTCAATGCGTATCTTGATTACGTTGAGCAACAAGGTGAGTCGGAATTTATCCACCTGATTAACTCCATGACGACCAACTTAACCTTCTTTTTTAGAGAGAATCATCATTTTGAATACTTGGCAGATACCGTAATTCCTGAGCTAATTAAACAAAATGCAGCGACCAAAAAAATCCGTATTTGGTCTGCGGGCTGTTCGACTGGGGAGGAACCCTATTCGATTGCCATTGTACTAAAAGAGTGTGTACCCGCGGGCTGGGATGCAAAAGTGATTGCAACCGATTTGGATTCGAATGTGGTTAACACAGGGCTTTCAGGTGTTTATAAAATAGATCGCTTAAAAGGCGTTTCTGAGGCGCGTAAAACTCGCTGGTTTAAGAAGGGAGAGGGGGCTAAAACGGGGTTTGTTAAAACGAAGGATGAGCTACAAAAAATAATTGAGTTTGGGCAGTTAAACTTAATGGATAGCTGGCCTTTTAAAGAAAAGTTTGATGCTGTTTTTTGTCGTAACGTGGTGATCTATTTTGATAAACCAACGCAAAGTAAACTGTTTAACCGTTATGCAGACAGTCTGCCGATGGGCGGGCATCTTTTTGTCGGCCATTCAGAGTCGCTTTATAAAGTATGTGATCGTTTTGAGTTATTAGGTCAAACCATTTATAAAAAAACAAAATAAAACGGTATCACCATTTAAGCTAAAAGGAAAAAATGTGAAAAACCCCATTAAAGTTCTTATTGTTGATGATTCTGCTTTAGTCCGACAAATGTTAGAAGATATGCTCTCTTCAGATCCAGAGATAAAGGTGATTGGCACGGCGTTTGACCCTTTTGATGCACGAGAAAAAATTAAAGCACTTCGCCCAGATGTTTTAACCCTTGATGTTGAAATGCCTAAGATGGATGGCGTGACTTTTTTAAGAAACTTAATGCGATTACACCCCATGCCCGTTGTGATGGTCTCAACGCTAACCGAAAAAGGTGCAGATGTTACATTTGAGGCGATGGACTTAGGCGCCGTTGATTTTGTGACGAAGCCTAAAATTAATCTAGAAAATACCTTTGAAGCTTATACGCAAGAAATATGCGGCAAGGTCAAAATCGCCTCTAGAGTAAGAAAATCGACATTGGAGCATCAGTACAACCGTTATGTTGCAAATTTAAATGCCCCGCCAGCGGTGGCTCAAGCTCGCTCAATAGGCAACAGTAAGCAAAGCGTGGGAGCCGTTACTCCTTTAACGTCTAAGCGAGTGAATGCATCAAATAAAATTGTTGCATTGGGTGCTTCAACAGGTGGAACCGAGGCAATAAAAGAAGTTTTAATGAGATTACCTGCTAATACACCCGCAATTGTCATTACACAACACATTCCCGCTGCATTTAGTTTACCGTTTGCAAAGCGAATGAACACCGTTTCTGAAATGACGGTCTTTCATGCCAAAGATGGTCAGCCCATTTTATCGGGCAATGTGTATATTGCACCAGGAGATAAACATTTAATGGTGGCGAAAGAAGCGGGTGGGTATGTTTGCCGTTTGCATGATGGGCCACCCGTAAATCGACATAAGCCCGCGGTGGATGTGATGTTTCGTTCCGTAACTAAAAATGTAGGATCAAATGCCATCTGTGTTCTATTAACAGGAATGGGAGCCGATGGCGCGGTTGGAATGAAAGAGATGCAAGAAGCCAAAGCCGCAACCATTGCGCAAGACGAAAATTCAAGTGTGGTTTGGGGAATGCCAGGGGAAGCGGTGAAGTTGGGTGCGGCCGATTACGTACTGTCCTTGAATAAAATTCCAGAGAAAATTTTAGAACTGGTGTAGTGTGTTTTTTTGGCATTAAATCTGCTGTGTTGCTTTGGCGTAGATTGATTTTTTAGAAAAATTAAATCATTCCGAATTCCCCAGACAGAGATGCAACGTGGGGTTATGTTAGAACGTCAATGTCACTTAAGGAAACGAAACATGCCATATATATTAACTGCATATTGGCCAGCTTGGCTTGCAACGCTAATCGCTGGAGGGGTCACCTTATTTAACCTTCCTTTTCTAGGGTTTATAGCGGTCATATTGGTCTCCGCTGTTTGGGCGGTACTTGTGGCAAAAGTTGCCAACCGTTCTGATGTTCCTGTTAAGTTGGCAATGGAGGAAGCTACCTCACCACAAATAACGGTGCCCTCTTCTCAGCTTAATGAAGCGGTTGTAAGAGTCACGGTTGCAGACGAATCGTTGCAATTGATTATGAGCGATGTGGATTCCGTAGTTGAAAATGAAGTGGATGTGGTTCGAGATGAATTAACCCACATAAAAGAGCTTATTGGGGAATCCATTGAAACACTTAATGGAAGTTTCTCTGGCTTACATGAGCAAACGCGTTCTCAATATGAACTGGTCTTATCCTTGTTAGAAAACCTTGGAGGAGAGGGTGGGCCGAGCGACGAGATGAGTATTAAACAGTTCTCGATAGAGATTAAAGAGGTCTTGCAGTACCTCATTAATTTATTAATTGAAACCAGTCAACGTAGTAATCAGACGGTTGAAAAAATTGATGAAATGGTCGGGCAAATCGAATCCATTTTCCATCTTTTAGAAGACGTAAAAGGCATTGCAGACCAAACCAACTTGCTTGCATTAAATGCCGCAATCGAAGCCGCAAGAGCGGGTGAAGCGGGTCGTGGATTTGCCGTGGTTGCGGATGAAGTTCGCAAACTATCCATTAACTCCAATGTATTGAATGAGCAAATTCGTAAGCAAGCCGAAGCGGCTAAGTCGATGGTCAATCAAGTACGAAACAGCGTGAGTGAAACCGCTTCAAAAGACATGGAACATGCCAACGCCTCTCAAACAAAAATGAATGTAATGTTAACCGACCTGGATGATATGAATGATGGTATCTCCAATAAATTAGGCAGTTTTTCTGGCTTAATTACCGGTATTGAAGGCAGCGTGTCTGACGCAATGCGAGCATTACAGTTTGAAGATATCGTACGCCAATTGGTTGATCAAGTCGCGAGTCATTTAGACAACTTAAATCAGTTTTCAAGTGAAATTAACGAGTTTTTAGAAGAAAATCGTGCAAATCCAACGTCTGATGAAAACGAGTATAAACAACGAGTAGAAATATTCCGACAAAAAATTCATCAAAAACGCAAAGAAATTGAAGAGTCTCGAATGAAACGAGTAAATTTAGAGTCGATGGATGAGGGGGAGATTGAATTGTTTTAAATTCGCATTATATAAATGCAATGAATTCTAAGCGGTTAATAACTTAACCGTTTTTTTTTGCCTCGTGTTTTTCGTTGTTTGTTTTTTTGAATCCATGCCTTTATGATCGAATGGGTTGAAAAAAAAGAGTGTAACCCTTATATTTTGAGTATTGAATAAAAAGGAACTTACCATGAAAAAATCGATGAAAAAAACATCACTGTTCTCCACGTACTTAATTAGTGTACTGTTTATTATTCAACCCGCTATCGTCTGGGGAGAAAGTGCGACAAACTCCGTTCCATCTGCGGCAGCGTTTGGGTTGCCTAATTTTGTCACCTTAGTGGAAGAGAATCGTCAAGTAGTTGTTAACATTAGTACGACCAAAGAATCTGCCACTGTGCAACATCAACTTCCGCCACAGTTTAGAGGCTTGCCCGATGAGATGCTGCGTTACTTTTTTGGAATTCCGAAAGGAGAGCTTGATGGGTTTAGAGGGCGTGGCGACCGAGATTCGTATAAGGGGGAAAAGCGTTCACACTCACTCGGTTCAGGGTTTATTATCAGTAAAGAGGGCTATATTTTAACCAATCATCATGTGGTGGATGGTGCTGATGAAGTCTTAGTGACGTTATGGAACCGAAAAGAGTTAAAAGCAGAGGTGATTGGGTCAGACAAGCGAACCGATGTGGCACTGTTAAAAATTAAAACCACCGATTTACCAGAGGCTAAAATTGGCTCACGAAAAAATTTAAAAGTGGGGCAGTGGGTCTTGGCGATTGGCGCACCGTTTGGGCTGGATTACACCGTGACCCATGGTATTATTTCGGCACTGGGACGTGCCTTGCCAAATGACACCTATGTTCCTTTTATTCAAACCGATGTCTCCATTAATCCAGGTAACTCTGGCGGCCCTTTGTTTAACTTAGCGGGTGAAGTGGTTGGCATTAACTCACAAATTTACAGCAGCAGCGGTGGCGCAATGGGATTGTCTTTTTCGATCCCCATCGACATCGCCATGAACGTTGTAGAGCAACTTAAAGCCAATGGCAAATTTGTTCGTGGCTATTTAGGCGTATTGGTACAAGAGGTAACCAGCGAGCTTTCGGAATCATTTGGTTTAGATTCTCCCAAAGGGGCGCTGGTTGGTCAAACTTACCCAGAGACACCCGCCGAAAAGTCAGGCATTCAAGCGGGCGATATTATCTTAGAGTTTGACGGTAAAAGCATTCAAAAATCAACCGACCTTCCGCCTGTTGTGGGTATTACACCTGTGAATAAAACGGTTGTGGTTAAGGTGTTGCGTCAAGGTAAGTTAAAACAGTTTAATGTGACCTTAGCCGCCTTAGATAGCGGTAGTTCCAACGTAATTGCCAGTCAAAAATCCTCTGGAACTTCAAGTAATATTTTAGGCGCAGAGATCAAGGCGCTAGACAAAGAAACCTTGATCGCATTAAATATTCCATACGGAGTAGGCGTTGTAAAGGTTTTTGGTGACCCCGCAGAAAGCGCAGGTTTACAGCAGGGGGACGTGATTGTTACCATTGGGTTTAAAGCCGTTAAACACAGTAAAGGCCTAAAAAAGTTACTGAAATCACTGCCCAAAAATCGTTCGCTTCCCGTTCGAGTGATTCGAGATGGCCGTTCAATTTTTTTGCCACTGGTTTTAAAAGGTTAAAAAGCTATAACCCTAATTTAAAGAAAGAGAATAACGTTTATTTTATTATGTGGGGGGGATTAAATTTTCTCCCCCCCCTGTTTTGAAAATGACCTACCTTAAGCTCATTATTGGCCACTGGTGTGCTTTTGCAAATTTAATCAGCGTTTCATCGCCATCAACGACCACTGGGTAATCAACACGTTTTAACAGGGGTAAATCGTTGTGCGAGTCGGAGTAAAAAAAACTGCCTTCCAGTGTTTCACCTTCTTGTTTTAACCAAGCATTTAAGCGGGTAACCTTGCCTTCTTGAAACGTTGGAATACCCGATACTTCGCCAGTGTACCGTCCATTTTTAATTTCCCCTTCTGTCCCTAGCAGCTCCGTAATGCCGTATCGCAAGCCAATTGGGCGAGTAATAAACGTATTGGTGGCGGTAATGATGATGACTCGATCGCCGTTTTCTTTATGTTTTTTAACCAAATCGTGTGCCTTGGGCAATAAAATTGGCTCAATGTACTGTTGCATGAATTGTTGATGCCATTGTTCAAGTGTCTCTAAGCTTTGTTCGCTTAAAGGCTTCAATGCAAATCGTTGATAGGCTGTAATATCTAAGCAGCCTTGTTGGTAATCTTGATAAAATTGAGTGTTTTTTTGCGCAAACTGCTCGGCATCAACGTAGCCATTGGCCACTAAGAATTCGCCCCATAAAAAATCACTGTCATTTGCGATGAGTGTGTTGTCTAAATCAAAAATTGCAAGCGCCATAAATTGTTAGTCCATTTAAGAATTGACCTAATGCTAAACCAAATGGCGTGACTCGACAAGGTGGTTTTCTTAGAATTATTTAATTATAGGATTGAAAATTACGTCATTATTAGGCACTATGTACTCATAAAAAATTAAATAAATTAAGGTTACTATGATCGATGTAGATGGTTATAGGTTTAATGTTGGCATTATTATTGTCAATAAAGAGGGAAAACTGTTTTGGGGGAAACGTATTTATCAAGATGCGTGGCAATTTCCTCAGGGGGGGATTCGTGAAAATGAAACACCACAACAAGCACTTTTTAGAGAGTTAAAAGAGGAGGTAGGATTAAACCCTACGGATGTTCGCGTGTTAGGGCGAACAGAGGAATGGATTTATTATGACCTACCTAAACACTTGATTCGCCATCACAGTCGTCCGTTATGCCTTGGGCAAAAACAAATTTGGTTTATGCTTGGACTCGAAGGTGAATATGACTGCATTAACTTAAACTGTCATGAAAAACCAGAATTTGAAGATTGGGCGTGGGTGGATTACTGGCGTCCAGTGCAAGAAGTCATTAATTTTAAGCAATCGGTTTACCAACAGGCGTTAACAGAACTGGAAGTGACGCTTGAGAAATTTTGGTTTCATGAGCATTTAGACCGTGATAAAACGCTCAAATAAAAAAGATCCCATTTTGTACCACTTTTTGCAGTGAATGCTTGGTTTTCCTAAAATTTCAATAGCTTACTGTTTTCTTCTAATTATCCCTGTATTGCAGAGGACGGTTTTCACCTGAATCTCTTATAAAAAAATGTTATCATTCCACCACTTTAGTACCCTAATCCCCAGATAGAAATGCGAATTAGAGTGTAAGCAATTGATGTGCATAGTGAATGTAAAAAAGACAATGTCACCTTATTGGTGATGCGTCC
>VAPF01073161.1_pt1 | contig 23263 bp, 18 predicted proteins | sample 3393931 | NCBI WGS metagenome assembly VAPF01 (sample SAMN08290437, study PRJNA428436) | hydrothermal vent metagenome | isolation source: Deep-sea hydrothermal vent chimney | place: Atlantic Ocean: South-mid Altantic Ridge | depth 2773 m m | reverse complement strand
TCAATGTCGCTTTTTTTATGAATCTTGCCGGAGGCAGCAGAGCCAAAAAGTATGACAAGCCTGAGTCCCTCTCTCTGAAATATGGGGATAAGTCTGTTTTTTAATACTTCTTCGGTAATTTCCTCTTTACGCCTTTCCATATTCATTCCCATGATTTAAGAAAACCACCTGATTTACTAACAGTGTCGGCCTGGAACTTGTCTGCTGATAAAAATGGTCGGGGCGACCCGATTTGAACGGGCGGCCTCTCGCACCCCAAGCGAGTGCGCTACCAATCTGCGCTACGCCCCGACTTAACTGATCTGTTTTAATATTTCTCTGAGTCTGTTCTTTACGAATGTTATAATATCGGCGGGACTTTCTGAATTATTTCTTCGAATCTCCGCAACTCTTTTGGGGCCCGGGATCCTTATTGTGCCTTCACCAAACTTTTTTCTAACACCTTCTATAGTATACCTTTCCTGGTATAACATTTTCTTTAATTCGAAAATCAGTTCGAGATCTTTCCTCGCATAGACCCTCTGTCCGGATTTGTTTTTCCTCGGCTTCAGAAAAGGAAATTCGGTCTCCCAGTATCTCAGGACATAGGATTCGATGCCGGTAATCTTACTCACCTCGCCTATCTTGTAAAAAAGTTTATCAGGTAGGGGCAGTTGAGTATTAATGCTTTTTTTTGCAGTTTTATGCATCTAATTTTTCTATCTCTTCTTTCAACTGGTTGCTCACCCTGAAGGTTACCACCCTTCTCGGCGTTATCTCTATATCTTCGCCCGTCTTTGGATTACGTCCCCTGCGGGACATCTTTTTTCTGACATTAAACGTTCCGAACCCGGATATCTTCACTGATTCACCCTCTTGAAAAGTCTGTTTCATTGTATCAAAAATGATCTCAATTATGTCCTGAGCTTCTTTTTTGGACAACCCAACTTTCTCAAAAATTGCATCAACAAGATCAACTTTTGTCATGTTTACATCTCCCATTAAATTTTCTTAATTATATTAAGGAGATAGCCGATTGTCAAGCTTATTTTGTAATTTCGACCGGTTTAGACTGCGCTGTCTGCTTTAAGCATATCTGTTCAGGGGTCTCAGAGAGTCTCTTTATTGATCACCATTTTTAGTTTTCAGCATACCCAAAGTTTTTAATCTGGCGACCGGAACCTCCTGAAAATACTGCATTCCTGATTAAGGACAGCAGGAATGACAGACAACAATATTGAGTTTATACACAGGCTCTGTTTATATGCTAATATATATCCTCAATATTCAGCGGAGGATATATATGGCTTACATCGATTTAAGGGCGTTTATACAACAACTCGAAAACAAAGGACTTCTGGTGCGCGTGAAGACTGAGGTCGACCCGATACTCGAAATCGCAGAGATTACCGACCGGATGTGTAAATCACCCGGCGGCGGCAAGGCGCTGTTTTTCGAAAATGTAAAAGGCTCCGCCTTTCCTGTGGCGACGAACCTCTTTGGTTCTTTCCAGCGCATGTGTCTCGCCCTGGAGGTCGAAGAGCTGGACGATATAGCAAAAAGGATTAAAGGCCTGTTAAATCAGGCCCCACCCAGGTCTTTTATGGAGAAACTGTCATTGCTTCCCAAACTGGTCGAATTTTCCAGGTTTTTCCCAAAGCACGTAAAGAGCGCTCCATGCCAGGAGGTTATCGAGAAAGAAGACCCCGATCTCGGCAAATTTCCGGTTATAAAGTGCTGGCCGGGTGACGGAATGCGGGATGAGGGCCGCTTTATTACCCTTCCCATGGTCTTCACGAAAGATCCTGAAACAGGACGTCCCAACTGCGGTATGTACCGCATACATATTTATGATAAAAAAACAACCGGAATGCACTGGCATATACACAAGGATGGAGCAAGGCATTATGAAAAATACAAAAAGATGGGCAGCCGGATGCCGGCTGCAATTGCCGTAGGAAGCGACCCTGCCGTTATATACGCTTCCAGCGCGCCGCTCCCCGAATCACTGGACGAGATGATGTTCGCGGGCTTCCTGCGAAAAAAACCGGTCGACATGGTCAAATGCGTAACATCCGACATTGAAGTCCCCGCAAACAGCGAACTGGTCATAGAGGGCTACCTTGAACCAGGCGAGACAAGGATCGAAGGACCTTTCGGGGACCACACAGGATTTTATTCTCCTGCCGAGCCCTACCCTGTATTTCATGTCTCCTGTATCACTCACAGGAAGGACATGATATATCCGGCAACAGTTGTGGGAAAACCGCCGATGGAAGACTGTTATATGGGAAAAGCCACCGGGAGGATTTTCCTGCCCCTGGTTCAGCTCGATTTCCCTGAAATAACAGATATGAACCTGCCGATGGAAGGGGTCTTCCATAACTTCGCAATCATATCCATCAAAAAAAGCTATCCGGGCCATGCAAAAAAAATCATCCACGGATTGTGGGGCAAAGGACAGATGATGTTCGCGAAACTGATCATTGTGGTTGATGATGACGTGAATATTAATGATCTTTCGTATACTGCATGGAGAGTGCTGAACAATGTGGACTGGAAACGTGACACCGTCTTTGCCGATGGTCCTCTCGACGCATTGGACCATGCTGCTAACTGGCCCCTTTACGGCTCAAAAATGGGCATCGACGCAACACGGAAAACCCGTGAGGAAGGTATGATGCGAGACTGGCCTGAAGAGATATTCATGTCGGAAGAGATAAAAAAGCTGGTTGACTCAAGATGGAAGGAATACGGTATCTAATATACCTTCATTTCAGTTGAAACTGTTCATGGCATAGTCTATTCCGTCTGCCATGATTGAATAGACGGCTTCCGACGCCCTGTGTACAGCTTCCCTGATTAACGGAATTTCATTACGTCTGAATTTCGACAGGACATAGTCTTCAACCGGCATATTCTCATCCCGTCCTATTCCTATCTTTATCCTGATAAAATCCCTTGAACCTATACTTTCTATTACTGAACCGACTCCTCTGTGCCCCCCGTGCGAGCCGCTCTTTCTGATCCTTAGTCTCCCAGGTTCCATATCAAGGTCATCATGGATTACTATAAGTTTGCCCTGAGGGATATTGAACTTCCTGATTGTTTTTTTAACGACCGGACCACTTCTGTTCATAAACGTCAATGGTTCTACCAGGACTGCCTCAGTCCCATCAATAGAGCCATTGCATATTCTGTAATCATCCCTGTCTCTAAACTTCAGATTGTATTTTCCGGCAAACTCTTCCAGAACCAGAAAACCGACATTATGCCTTGTCCGAGCATACCTGCTGCCGGGATTGCCAAGACCGACGATAAGCCACAAACTTTATTTCTCCCCGCTCCCGGCCGCCTCTTCTTCCTTCTTCCCTTTCTTTATCAGTTCGGGTTCAGAAGCCCCGGAGGTTGCCGCTGCTTCGGTCTCGGGCTCTCCTTCTTCGACAGCCGGAGCTATAATCGTCACTATAATGTCCCCAACGTCGGTAAGGACTTTGATATCCTCTTCGAATTTCAGGTCGGCGATATGAATGGACTGTCCGACTTCCATTGCCGATATATCCAACGTGATTTTCCCGGGTATTTTGTCGGGCAGGCACTCGACTTCAACTTCCCTTGCTGAATGCCTGAGCATCCCGCCATCTCTTTTTACGCCTACAGGCTCCCCCGATGTCGTCACATGGACCGTGACCCTGACTTCTTCAGAAAGGGAAATTTCAAAAAAATCCGTATGCAGGAGTTCTCCTTTGACCGGATCCACCTGGTAGTCTTTCAACAGTGCGAGCTTCTTCTCTCCATCGGCATACTCCAGGTCTATCATCACCTGGTCCCCGGAAGAATTATTGATAACCTTCAGAAGCTCTCTTCTGGGTATCTTTATCGCCTCAGACCGTCCTTCCCTGTATAAAACAGAGGGGATCATACCATTCCTTCTAAGGGAACGTGCCGCACCTTTTCCATGTTCCTGCCTCTTTTCCACCGCCAAACTGACTCTTTCCATTTTTCCTCCTCAATATAAGCTGCCGGCTAGACAAACAGCGAGCTTATAGATGATTCTTCATTTATTCTTTTTATAGCTTCTCCCAACAGGGGGGCTATACTCAATACAGTCAACTTCGAACATTGCTCTTTTTTACTGTCAAGAGGAACCGAGTTGGTAACTATCATCTCTTCGATTACAGAGTTGTTTATCCTCTCTATCGCCGCACCGGAAAGCACGGCATGTGTGCATGTGACGGACACTCTTCCCGCTCCCTTCTGCATCAGCGCTTCGGCCGCGCGCGTTATGGTGCCGGCCGTATCCACCATATCATCGATAATTATGGCGTCCCTGTTATGTACATTACCGATAACATTCATGACTTTGCATTCATTGACCTTTTCGCGTCTTTTGTCGATAATGGCGATTGAACAGTTGAGTTTCTTGGCAAAGGCCCTCGCCCGCTCCACGCCTCCTGCATCGGGAGAAACGATTACCAGCTTTTCCACGTCATATTTCTTCTTTATATATTCCAGCAGAACAGGCGATGCATATAAATTATCAACGGGTATATTAAAAAAGCCCTGTATCTGGCCTGCGTGCAGATCCATCGTGAGCACCCTGTTAGTACCGACCGCCGTTATAAGGTCGGCCACCGCCTTGGCGGAAATAGGCACCCTCGGCTGGACCTTTCTGTCCTGCCTCGCATAGCCGAAATAAGGAATTACTGCGGTTATGCGCCTGGACGATGCCCTTTTAAGTGCGTCAATCATAAGCAGCAGTTCCATCAAATTGTCATTTACAGGCATACATGTGGGTTGAAGCACAAAAACATCCGAGCCTCTTACGTTTTCATTAAGCTGAACCAGTATCTCACCGTCGCTGAAGGTCGAGACCGTAGCGTCAGCTATCCTGATTCCAAGAAAATCCGCGACAGATTCCGCCAACTCCTTATGCGCCGTACCTGTAATTAATTTCAATCCCGGGGGCATTATTTCTCCTTAAATTAAATCAGAAAATAGCATGGAACAATTTTATGCCTTAATGCACTATTTTAAACTGGTTATAGTTCTTACATCAATCAAAATTATAATATCCGACTAAGTTTACCAAATATAAGCCACAAATGTAAAAATTTTTATCTCATGGCCGGCGATACGGGGGAAGTCCTCGCCCTCACGCAATGGACCCTCAATATATATGCGGAATATGAGCGACCGCCCTGCATTGTCATTTTTGATAGAAACAGCTCTGATTTTCCGGTGTGGTATTGAGATAAAACAGCGATAATTTTTCAGTCTAATTTCCCGTAATCAACTAACTGACTAGAATATGCTTATTAGTATATGATATACTTTCATAAAATGGATTGATGACTTGCCACATCCAAAAATTATTATAAGTAAGTCTGTGTTTGCTTCCATTTTTTACATCGGACAATATATTCGCATAATATATCAGGTTGCTATTATGTAAATTTTTCACTCTCAATAAAGCAAGGGCAGATCAAATCATATACATAATTTTAAACAGACACCCGGAACAATTTCACATCTCAATAACAATACGTTTTCTCTGGCCCGTTGTTTGGATATGGGGATAGGACTTTTTTATGAAAATTGCTTACATTGTCCTTAAAGGTATGCCGGAAGGTGGCGGCATAGAAAAGTACACGGAAGAAGTGGGGTCCAGGCTGGCAAAAAAGGGGCATGAGGTTATCGTCTACACAATGAGGCACTATAATGCCAGAGACGGCATGTATAAGGGCATGAGAATTAAGACGGTACCATCTTTAAACACCAGAAGCTTTGAAAAACTTACTGCATCATTTATAGCCACAATGCAACAATGCTTCGAAAAAAAAATTGATATCGTACACTTTCACGCGTTTGGACCGGCAATGTTCTGTTTTGTCCCAAGGCTGCTCGGAAGAAAGGTTGTAGTACAGGGACACGGACTTGAATGGAAAAGATCAAGATTCGGCAAGACCGGAAGACTGTTTCTGAAGTTAGCGGAAATACCCTCCATAAAGCTGCCCAATGTCGTAACGGCTGTTTCCAGGGTCCAGAAAGACTATGTGCTGAATAAACACGGGGTAAAATGCCATTACATACCAACCGGTGTCAATCCTCCGCGTATAGAAAAGCCGGATATGATAAAGGAATATTATAGCCTCCATGGTAATGACTATATTCTCTTTGTTGCGAGGCTGGTGAAGGAAAAAGGCGCCCACTATTTAATTGACGCCTACAAAAAACTTAATACGGACCTAAAGCTGGTGATCGTCGGAGACGCAAAACATGAACGCTATTACAAGGCCAGGCTCCACAGGATGGCGGGGGACAACAAAAATATTATCTTTACCAATTTCATACGAGGTAAAATACTCGACGAACTCCTCTCCAACTGTCATCTCTTTGTGCTCCCTTCAGAGATTGAGGGCCTGCCGACAGCCCTTCTCGAGGCGATGAGTTACAGCAACTGCTGCCTTGTCAGCGACATACCGGAAAACATTGAGGTGATGAATAATAACGGATATACTTTCAGAAATAAAGACAAAAACGACCTTCTTGCGAAGTTAAACTACCTGATAAATAACAATAGTGCGATAGACGCGGTCAGAGAAAAAGCAAAAAACCATGTCCTTAATAAATATTCATGGGATATGGTGGCGGATGAGATCGAAAAGCTCTACAAAACAACACTGGGCCGTTGAACATATCCGTCAATATATCTTATCTCTGTTTTTAAACTTTCGCATCCGACGAAATACATTCACGGCTTCCCCTTTTCCAGGTTCCAGCCGCCATCTCAAAAAAAGCCTGAATCACCCTGCCGCAAACTCCGGACTGGATACCTGGGTGGATGAACTCCACAGGGGCTCAACTGAATTCCCTTTCACACTGTTCTATAATGGACTTCAATTCATCCTTGCTCATGTCAGGGATAACAAGACAGCCATCATCGTCCCTTTCGATCTTCGATATATTGGGATACAGCTCCTCGATCAATCTTAAATCAAGAGATTGCCGTTTAATAGTTTCCAGGAGTTTCCTGTTTTCTTCCTCGAGATTGTATTTTTCCATGGCCGAATGAATCGACAGCTTCAATTCGATATCGTCCCATGGTTTTTTGAAAAACCGATAAATTTCCCCGCTGTTTACCGCTTTCATGGCGGACTCGATACTCGCATGTCCGGTCAGCATGATCCTTATTGTTTCAGGGCGAAGCTCTTTTACCTTTGAAAAAAACTCCGCCCCGGACATGCCTGGCATTCTTTCATCTGAAATGATAACCTTTATCTTGTTATTACCGAGCATCTCGAGCCCCTCGCTCCCGCTGTTGGCGGTAAATATCTCATAGGCTTCGTCGATAAGCGCCCTCTTCAGTGATGAGATGACACTGGCTTCATCATCGACAATAAGTAAGCTGTTTTGCATCGCAACCCCCCCTTCTTTTTTAATTGTCACTGACAACTTTGTTTGTCCCGCATGACGGGCAGACAGACCATTCATCGTCAAGCGGCAAGCCGCATTTTTTACATAGACCCTTCATATAAGCCCCGCAAAAAGGACAGAATAAAAACTTCGCGTCAATCATCAAATCACAGTTATCACACTTGCGTTCATATCTTATCTGCGGGCCGATCACCCTGATAAGCTCCTCAATGGTAGTTATTCCACTTTTTACTTTCATCAGCCCTTCCTCCATCAGCGTCCTCATTCCGCTTAATGCGGCCAGTCTCATCAGTTCCGATTCCTTGTAGTTACTACTGATAATCTGCCGGAAATCGTCGTTCATAACAAATATCTCAAAGATACCGGTCCGTCCGAGATACCCGGTATTATTGCACTTCTCGCATCCCCTGCCTTTAACAACGCTGTCGCCCAGCGTCTCTGCCGGAATCCTGAGAAGATCCACCAGTTCTGAATCAGGCAGATCTTCATACTTGCAGAACTTACAGACTTTCCTCACGAGTCTCTGGGCAATTATGCCCTCGATCGCCGAAGCTATCAGGTACGACTTAACCCCCATATCTATTAATCTTGTTATGGAGGCAATCGAATTATTGGTATGCAGGGAAGTCAATACCATATGACCGGTAAGTGATGCCTTGAACGCGACATCGGCCGTCTCAAAGTCCCTTATTTCTCCGACGAGTATGACATCCGGGTCCTGCCTGAGTGTGTTACGCAGAATAGAGGCAAAAGAAACGCCGATGTTATCCTTGACAAGGACCTGGCTGGCGTCCTCAAGAAAATACTCCACCGGGTCTTCTATGGTCTGGTAGTTTTTCGAACTATCGAGCATTTCATTCAGAATTGAGTAAAGCAGGGTTGTCTTTCCGCTGCCGGTAGGACCGGTCGAAATAATCATTCCCTGTGGCTTTTTGATTATGGCGTATATCCTTCCCAGGCTGTCTTTGCTCACTCCAAGGTCTTCGATTTTTTTAATGGCCGAGCTCTTGTCAAGTATCCTCATGACCACCTTTTCCCCATTGATAGTCGGCATCGTGGATACCCTGATATCGACTATCCTCGTCCCGGACTTCACGGTAATTCTTCCGTCCTGCGGCCTGCGCCGTTCCGAGATATCCATCTTGGCAAGTATCTTAATCCTTGATATCGTCGCGGGATGGAGGTCTGAAGGGATCTTTATTTTACTGTGAAGCATTCCGTCGATACGATATCTTATGACAGTGAATTTGGGTTTCGGTTCTATATGAATATCACTTGCCTTATAGCGTATCGCTTCCGAGATAATCGCGTTCACGATACGGATAATAGGGGGCACTTCCGACGAACCTATAAGTTCGTGAACATTTACATCCTGTTCTTCTTCGATTATAATATCGATTTCATCAATAGGTTCAAAATCTATAATCTGCGGCATATCGTCATGATCAGCGGCTTTTCTGTCTCCATATGTTTTTTCAAGCTGAAAAACGATATCCGAACTCCTGGCAATAAGCGGTACGACCTTGAGCCCGGTCATCAAAGAAATATTGTCGCATTTAAAAATATCCGACGGGTCGGCCATTGCCAGCGTGATCTGTTTACCTGTAATTTTGATCGGGATTAATCTGTTTCTCTCGCAGAGGTCCCTCGGCAAGAATTTTATCGCCTCTGGACTGATTTCCGTCTCCTGGAGATCTATATATTCAATATTGAGCTGGTCCTGAAGCGCCCTGATTATATGGGATTCAGACGAGATACCAAGTCTTACGACACACTCGCTCAGCAATTCACCCTCTTTCCTTTCCCCGGCAGCCCTGGTGACCGCCTCGGTTGTCGCCACACCCGATTTGACAAGGATATTTCCGATGATACTCCTGTTTTCATTCAGTAATTCCGAATATGTTTTAAGTTTTTTCTCCTGTTTTTTGGTTAGGTCCCTCAGTTTCATGTTTTCTCTGATAAGGACGTACTGCTGCAGAGCAAGGCTGACTGTAAGCCTCAGGTCTTCATCGTTCCATGGTTTCGTAATAAACTTATATACCGCTCCCTCATTAACCGCGCCCATTATGGACTGAACATCGGCGTATCCCGTAAGCATTATCCGTATGATTTCAGGCCATCTCTGTTTTATCAGTCTGAGGAGCTGCGCCCCGGTCATGCCCGGCATCCGGTGATCGGATACAATAAGATGAATTTTCCCCTTATCGAGCAGTTCAAGTGCTTCATTACCGTTCGAAGCAGTATGGATTATATAATTTTCTTCGTTAAAGACCCTTTTTAAGGACTTCAGGACCCCTGGTTCATCATCGACAAACAGAAGCGCGAACTGCTCTTCTTTCGCATCCGTTCCGGAGCTATCGTCAAAATGATGGACTTCACCCGAAGATTTATCATCTGTTGCGTTCCTGAAAAGCTCGGAGTATTTACTCATTGCATTCCCCCCCGGATGGGATCAAAACTTTAAATGTCGCGCCCTTTCCGGGGCTGCTCTCAACATCAATTGCGCCTTTGAGAGATGAAATAATATCATGAATTACCGTCAGGCCCATACCTATTCCGGAGCCGACCTCTTTTGTTGTGAAGAAAGGTTCAAAAATGCGGTTTATAACCGTGTCGGGGATACCGGGCCCATTGTCGGCAAAAGTGATTTCTATAAAACCGTTTACATATTCGGTCGAGATGACCAAATTCAAACCTTCCCGCCTTGCCTGCAGCGCATTAAGGATTATATTCAGAAACACCTGGCATAGAAGCGCGGGATTACAGCAGCAACCCGGAAGCTGGTTGTAGTTTCTCTGAATCTCCGCCGTATCCGGTATCTCGTGGGCGATCACCTTAAGAGTCCTGTCGATTTCGGCGTTTATGTCAACCACTGTGACCGTCACATCATCGATATGAGAGAAACCCTTTAAATCCGCGACAATACGCCTCACTCTTTCGGCCCCATCAAGGCTCTGCCCGATCAGGTCATAAACATCCGAGAGCACATAATCCAGTTTAAGCGCCTCCCATTTCCGCTGTTCCGTCCTGATCTCTTCCCTGGTGAATTCCTGTCTTTTAAATGCCGAACGGTAAAATTCCAGCATTTCAATGAACTTGTCGGCATATCGTTTTAATGTAGACAGGTTGCTGTATACAAAGCCAAGTGGATTATTGACTTCATGTGCGACACCGGCTGCAAGCTGTCCGATTGAAGCCATTTTCTCCTGCTGAAGCAGCCGCGCCAGTGCCTGCTTGAGTTCAAATGTCCGTTCCTGAACTTTTCTCTCAAGATTCTCAGCCAGCTCACGATATTCTTTTCGGGATATTTCGAGCTTTCTGTTTGTTTCCAGAAGTTCTTCGTATGATTGATTTAATACCGTGGTATGAATTTCGGTCGTCAGCATCCTTTTGAGATTACTGTCCATCAGGAACGTTATGGAGTCATATAGCAAATCCGCGATCTTCTCCAGCCTCGAATCCGTTCCCTCTTCTCCAAGCAAAACGATGCCGCCCGCCGGCTCTCCTTCGATATACAGGGGCCTTTGCATCCCTGCTTCTCTTTTATCAGCCGGGCCGCCGTACTCACAAATAATTCCGCCGGAGGCATCACTTACTTTTACCACACATGCTCCGGCTCCGGCAGCCATCTTCAGTAATGGCATCAGGTCCCTTTCGCTGATAATATCCCTCAGACTTTTTTCCGAGCCGATTATATACCGTAAATCTCCCTTATCATTCGGGGACTTCTCCATAACTCACCTCTTTGTTGATTCCGACGGCAGACACCCCATATCTTTATCCGGCCTGTCCGGGTTCATAAATGTTCGTTAACTTGCGAATAAATGTCTCCATATCCAAACCATAACGTTCATCCAGGCCATATCTGCGATCGATATGACTATATGTCAATTCCAGCAGGCTTTTAAATGTCTCCACAACGCCCCACCCTTCAAGCGCGGACGCGTAGAAAAATGGAATTCCAGTCGGCTTCCAGATACGTTCGACTTCCGGGCCGGGAATAATGTTGTCAAGGTCTCTCTTGTTAAACTGAATAACGAGTGGAATTGTATCTATATCAAGACCGACAATCGCCAGGTTGCTCTCAAGATTTTCGAAGCTTTGCGAATTATTAGTCGCTTCGACCACCTGTGAGTCGGCAATAAATGCGACCCCGTCCGCCCGCTGAAGCACTGCTTTCCGGGTTGCGTCATGCTTTACCTGTCCGGGAACAGTAAAGACCTTGAGCTTGATCTTTAATCCACCGGGTGAAACGATATAAAAAGGAAGGAGATCAAAGAATATCGTCCTGTCGTCCCTGGTATCGAGCACCATCAGGTCGCCCCTTCCCTTTTTTTCGAGCTGTTCGTGCAGATTCAGCAGGTTCGTTGTCTTTCCCGAGAGGGCAGGCCCGTAGTAAACAAGCTTTAGAACCATCCTGCTTTCTATTTCATCATACTCGATCATACTCCGGATCCTCTATCCGGTCCGATTTTAACCCTGAACAGTATTCCCCCCTCCACTCTTTGTTCGCGGCAGGGATCAGGATGGATCCGTTATGCCGGATAATCCGGGACCCACGGTTCACGCATTCATGCCCAATCAATTCTCCTATAGTAAACAACGTGATATTCAAATTTCCCTCTGTACATCATATCATATTTTTCTGCATTGTCATTCCCTAAATTTTTTTGATTATGGAACCCTTTATCCCAGCCTCGCCACAGCGGGAAAATAGGGAGGGGCTCAGGGAAAACCAGGCTGGGGAAATTAAGGTAGGGGGGGACTTATTATGGTTTTTTCTTCAAAGGCAATACCACTGATCTTCACACGACGCCCGGTAACGTTTATTCTGCCTTCGGTAAAGTACCTGATCGCCGCTGGATAAATCCTGTGTTCAAGTTTCAGGATCCTGGAGGACAGAGTCTCCTCGGAGTCGCTGTCTTTAACAGTCACGGCAGCCTGGATTATTACAGGCCCTGTATCCATGCCTTCATCAACAAAATGCACTGTACATCCCGCTATCTTCACTCCGTAATCACTTGCCTGCTGCTGTCCATGAAGGCCGGGGAACGAAGGCAAAAGTGCCGGATGAATATTCATTATCCTGCTGGGGAATTCATCGATTAAAGGTTTCCCGACTATACGCATAAACCCGGCGAGAACAACCAGCTCCACTCTCCTTTCATGCAACTGCACCGCGATATCCTTGAAGTATTCATCCCGGGAGCTGAATTTTTCAGGCACCATTACCAGGTGTTCAATTCCGTGTTTTTCAGCTCGCTCAAGGGCAAAGGCAGACTGGTTGTCGGCTATTAAAAGACCGACCGAGGCGTCCAGATACCCCGATTCGATAGCATCTATTATTGACTGAAAATTAGAGCCTCGGCCCGATGCAAGAACTCCTATCTTCATACTTCTTAACCTCTCCCCCGGAATGTCATTACATGGAACCCCCAAAAGGGCCTTTCAAAGAAAACAGCGCCTAGAGTCTTACTTCTATATAAGCCTTCTCCCTGAGTCCTTTAATCCATGCGTTATATTTCCCGATAAAAATCTTCTCGCTTAAGATCTTTTTAGCCTCCGCCCTGATCCGGGCGTGATCTTCAGACCCGATTTTCTCATGAAGTTTTATGATATGGAGGCCTCTCCTGGTCCAGAAAGGGCGGCTGACCTCGCCCGGCTTCAATCCAGACAGTACATCCCTGAATTCCTTGTCAAGATCGGATTTTTTGATTACGCCAAGATCTCCCCCCGTATCCGCCGAGGCATCTTCGGAATATTTTTTTGCAAGCCGGCTGAAACTCTCCCCGGCATCTAATTCATTTAGTATGCCGGCCGCTTTCTCTTCCGCAAGCTCTCTATCTTCATCCTTATCCGGCATTCTTATCAGTATCTGTCCTATTCTGTAGCTGTCGGCCATGTCGGTCGACCCACTGTTTTCTTTAATATACCTGGTAATATCCTCTTCCGGCACCAGAATCTTGCTTCTGATCCTCTGGTTAACAACTTTGCCGGCAATTATCTGTTCCTTCAGCCGTTTCCTGTATGCCTCAAGTGTGTATCCTTCCTTCTTCAGGGAATCCATGAATTCAGCCTCCGACATCGAATATTTTGTCTTTATATTTTCGATGGCTTCATTGAGTTCCTTTTCAGTCACCCCTATCCCGGCCTTCGAGGCCTCCTGCAGTATCAGCTTTACGTCGATAAGATTCTCAAGGAAATCCGCCTCTTTTTCCCTGAATATCCTTCTCCTCTCATCTTCACTTAATTGCTTCACACCGGGAGCGGCGTCAATCTCCATCGTCATATACAACTCACTCCAGGTAATAACCTCTTTATTCACTACCGCCACCACTCTATCAAGCAGGACAGCCGCAAAAGAGGCGGTGGAAAAAACCGATATACATATAAAGACAAAAAACAATTTATATTTCGACAATATTCTTCTCCTTCTGAATTTATTACTATAAATTAAACCGCCTCTTTTTTTCCAGGTATTATTCTGCAATTTATGGTGAAAATCAATGAAGGATTGCTTCTACGCTAATGCTCCTCGCAATGACGTTACACGAAAACTTTTTCCGTCATCGCAGGCAAAGCGACATAATATCAAAGCGGCACAGATTCACCGTGAATTGCCGGGTATGATTAAATCCTGAAATACAGTCATTCCCGCGGTTTTTTGAGCGGGAATCCAGGAAAAAGAAAGATAATTTTTTGACATACCCCCTTATACGCATACTATACGTATAAGGGGGTATGTATAATGCCGCTGATGAGGACTGCCCGAATGGCATCTGCTCAATATGAGCTTATCGTCAATAACAACATTTGTTCTCATTGATACCTCCAATGTGTATATTTAATTATATTATACACTTCAAAGTATTGCACGTATGGTTTTGTTTTAAACCTACCCACTAATAAACAGTTTCTGTTCAACTCCCAAAATTATACCTGACAACAGGCGGTTGACAATACATATTGATTTTTATCAAGGGGGTCTACAATAGATTTGACAAAAGGATAGAACAAACTTGTGCTATTATCAGCTAAACTTTTCCATGTCGCAATAAGAGACTAAGGAGAGTGTCTGCCTATTGCTCGTCATCTTTTTAGGCTAACACTCTCCTTTTCAAACGGAGAAACTCTGAATTTCTCCCCGATTATTCCCGGCTGAAGACACTGAAGAGCTTGTCAATCCCGGATTTCTCAAGTTTCGACACTGTCTCAAGCTCACCGGCATCAAGCCATATGCCCTCACATTCAGAGCACTTGTCTACCTCAATCCCTTTATAGTCAATTGCTATAAGCTCCATGCCGCATTTAGGACACCTCATGTGGTGAAGCTCCTGTAGTCTTTTCTTCTCTTTCGTCTCAAGGTTTTTATGTTTTTCCACTTCAATCTTTTTCAGCCTCTCAAATTCCATTCTTGCTACGAATACTTCTTCATTTCCGCTCGGTTTTTTTGGCATAGCCGCCTCCTTTTCTTGTTTAAAACAGGTTGACAATTCCCGGCCCCGATTAATAAACAGTTCTCCTTAAACATCTGTCCGGTTTTTTTGTATTACTATCATTCATAAAACCGTCCTTTCAATTTCCAAATATGAATATATTTCTTTTTTCTATGTTATATTTTACCTCTTTTGAAATAGTCTATGCTAGTTTTATTACAATAAGCACATATGATCAAATCCTGCCCTTTGAAAATCGGGCTTAAATCCATTCTCAAGTTAATATTGTCTCTATATAGAGTCTGTATCTGCAAAGTTGAGCTCAGCGCTGAAAAGAATCTGCGAATTATAAGTATATTTTATTAATTTATAAAAATTGTTATTTTGACAAATTAAAAATTAAAGCGTATACAAGTAGCATTAAGTTTTTATCTGTAAAAGTGTTTTATTTCTTATCGTTACTTTAAAATATTAAAATCATCTTCAAATGGAGGGGGCATCCTGTGAAATATTATAAATTTTTGTCTTTACGGGTAATATCTGATTTTCTCATATTGGTAGTTATAAAATATTGATGTATTAAGAGCTTTACAAACTTTGTCAACAGCCACGGGGGGGGGGTGCGGCTATGAAACCTACCATTAAAGGAATATTTATATTTGTTTTACTCTGTTTTGGTTTTCTCTTCTTTAAAACTCTTCTCTATTCACAAACAGATATTCCGGGCATTCCACTTGATTCACAACCCGTTGATATAGCCATAAATCCAATTACTGACACAGCAGTTGCTGTAAATAGAGGCTCTGACTCAATTTCAATAGTAGACCTTAACACCGGGACAGTAATTTCGACAATCCCTGTTGGGCGGTCACCGAGAGGAGTGGCAATAGATAATGAGCTTAACCTTGCCTTGATAAGTAATAATAATGACGATACCCTGTCAGTAATAGACCTCAATAGTCTTGAAGTAATAGTAACCATCCCTGTGGGCAGACATCCTCAAGGAGTAGCAGTAAATCAAAACACCCACACAGCCCTTGCAGCCAATCATCTGGACGACACAGTATCAGTCATAGACCTTATGACTTATAGTGTTACGGAAACTATCCCTGTAGGAAAAGAGCCAATAGATATAGCCATAGACCCTGAGTTTAACCTTGCCCTTGTAGTAAATGATCGTAGGGATAGGGGAGAGGAAGACTATACAGTTTCAGTAATTGACCTTAACACATATGAGATAACAGGCGAAGTACCAGTTGGCAAAAAACCTCGGGCAATAGACATAAATCCAAAAACTCACATTGCAATAGTTGCAAATGAGAATGACAATACGATAACAGTCATCAATCTTCAGAACTGGGATAGCTACTCCATATCCGTTGGAAGACATCCAGTAGACGTAGCCATCAATTCATTAGACAACCGCGCCCTTGTAATCTGTGAAGAACCGGTTAAGGGTGCCTGTTGTGGTGACATAACTTTATTACTTATAGACCTCAATACAGATACAATAGTCAACGAGTATCTAATTAACCACATGTCAAAGGCAGTAGCAATAAATCCTTACACAAACATGGCAGGAATAGTAGACAGCAAGACAAACAGCCTTACACTCATACAACTGCCAAACCCAATCCCGGAAATAAATTCAATAAACCCAACAGCAGTCTCAACAGGAGGTCCAGACTTTACACTCACACTGACAGGGGATAACTTTATAGAGACATCAATTGTAAGCTTTAATAATCAGCAATTCCCGACAACATTTATAAGCGAGACACAGATAGAGTCAATAATACCATCAGAGGCAATAGAGATAGCAGGCAACTATCCAGTTACAGTAATTAATCCTGCCCCTGGCGGTGGCGAGTCTAAAGCGGTTATGCTTACAGTGACTACAGGAATAAGGGCTATACCAGGTGCCTTCCCCACATCAGGGACAGCTCCACTAACAGTATATTTCACCACAGATGGAGAGGACCCCTCAGGCACGATTGAAATATTTCGCTGGGACTTTAATGGCGATGGAACATGGGATACCTATGATACCGTGGCAAAGGATTACGCCCATACCTATACCAACTCTGGAACATATAACGCTACATTATTTGTGCAAAGCAGCACAGGAGAAACTGCTACAGCAAGCATTACCATAACGGTTGAGAACAGTCCACCAGTAGCTATAGCTAATATGATACCTTCTAACGGAGAGGTCCCTTTAGCTGTCCAACTACAGGGTTCAGGCAACGATCCTGATGGGAGCATCGTTAAATACGAATGGGATGCTGAAGGTGATGGAACTTTTGAATATCAATCTACAACCAGAGGAAACACGACCCATACCTATCAAAATGAAGGTACATATCAGGCAGTTTTCAGGGTTACTGACAATAATGGAGCCACTGCTACTGCCAGCGCCACTGCTACTGCCATAAGTGTTGGTCCCCCAGGCTCGCCAACTGCTGCCGGAACTGCCAACCCCTCAAGTGGGACTGCGCCTCTATCTGTCAATTTCAGTGGAACCGGAACCGATCCTGATGGGACAATAGTGAAATATGAGTGGGACTTTAACAATGACGGAATCTATGAATATTCATCGACTGATTCAGCCTCAACTTCTTATACCTATGATGAACCAGGAGATTATGTAGCTGCCTTCAGGGTAACGGACAATGATGGCTTGACCGGTGTTGACCTGATCGAAATCACTACCACGATTCAGGTGAGTCTCTCTATTGCTGATTCAGACAAAACCGTTAATCCAACAAACAGCGAAGAGATTGGAATCGATGTTTCAATAAATGCCACTGTTCCAGCCGCCATATTAATAAAAAACAAAGCCGGTGAAACCGTGCGAACCATACCAGTAACTACCCCTGCCGTTTCACCAGAGAGATACAATTGGGCTGGCACAGATGATAATGGGTTTATCGTCAATGACGGGGTGTATTATGCAATACTCAGGTATGAGTATGAAGGCGAGTGGCATGAATTAGATTTAACCAATACTACTGGAGGAACCAGATTCATTCCTCCACGCCAATCAACTGGAGGGACTGCAAATAACCCTGCCCTGTCAAAACCCTTTGAAGATGATTTTTTACCCGTTCATTTTACCCTGTATAAGGCATCAGAGGTGACTTTATTTGTAGGGGTATTGCGGTATACAGATACAAGAATAAGAACCATATACAACCGGCTCCCCCTGCCGGCAGGAAGCCGCACTGCCTATTGGGACGGGCTGGATGATAATGAAAACATTGCCCTTGCCCCACCAGGCAATTATCTCGTATTAGGCATATGGGGGTACACATTGCCTGACAATGCTGTATTTGTAACAGGAGGAAGACCGGTAATTAACAATGTCGCTGCCGAGCCAAATTATTTCAGCCCATTTAGTGAAAAGTGTGATTCTATCGGTAATAGTGAGGGTGTTGTCATTTCTTATACTGTTTCGGAAAATGTTGCTTCAGTAGAACTCAGGGTCTATAACCTCAAAACTGGAAGCCTGATACGATCAATCACAGACACCAATGTCCTGGCTGGAGAACATTCCTTTTTCTGGGATGGGAAGAATGATAACGGAGAATATGCTGACATTGGTGACTATCAGGTCGGGCTTATCGCCAGAGATGCTGGAGGAAACGAATCTATGTTGAAATATACATTGGTAAGGTTTGATTATTGAAGGGTGAGGGAGGAATGCAGATGTCCAAAAATATATATGCATCTCTAATCAACAGATTGGTGACCATATTAACAGTTACAGTATTAATTGTATTGTTTAGTACCAATAATGCGCACTCCTCTAACTGGCCCTGGGACCAGGGACATGATTGTGTTGAGACTAAAAAAGGAAGCGGTTCATGGGGACGGTGGGACTATGACGGCAATTGGAGAGGAACTTACTCTTCAAAAGAGTGCTGTGAATTATTCTGCAAAATATGTCCTGTTTATGCCAATACAGGTCGACTACAAAAAACCTTTACGGATTTAACAGTTCCAGGCATCGGTCCGGCACTAACTATAACCAGAACATATGATAGCCAGGAGTGGGCTAACAGTCTCTTGGGGTACGGCTGGATTTTTAATTTTGGTAAACGGTTGATTATTTCAAGGAATATTGTTGGTGAGAAGATAGTAGTTGTTAGACTTGAAACTGGCGAAAAGAATTTTTACAAGGAATATCCTGATGACACACTGGAACGGTATACAGATTATGGCGCAACCTATGATCTGATCAAAAATACTGATAATACATATACAATTAAAAACCGTGATGGCTCCCGGCATGAGCTTCGAGAAGACGGGAAGATAGCAAAGGTTATTGATAAGAATAATAATGAACTGGTATTTACGTATAATACTGTTGGCTGTCTGACCAGGATCACGAATGCTTCCGGCAACTATGTGGATCTGGTGCTTGGGCCGAACGGCAAAATTGCAAACATTTCGGATAATCTGGGCAGAACCATAAACTATGGATATGATGATAACGGAAATCTTACCTCCGTCACCGATCCCATGGGGAATACCACCCAATATATATATAACATTGATAACCTGCTTGTGCAAACAATTGATGCAAGAGGCAATACAGTTGAGACTGTGGCATATGATAACAACCAGCCTCCCAGAGTCTCTATTTTTATTGAAAAGGGAGAAACCTACACTATTGCTTATTTCAGCGACCGAACAGAAAAAAGTGATTCATCAGGAAACACCTGGACTTATTACTATAATGATGTGGGTGTTATAACAAAGGTTATTGATCCATTAGGAAATGTAAAAGAGCAATTTCCTAACAAAATAACTTCTACAAGTCTGGATTGGGAAGAAGATTTAAATGGTAATAGAACCTCTTATACCTATGATGCCGATGGGAATGTAGCCAGCAAGACAGACCCATTAGGAAGCACAATTACCTATACTTATGTGGCAGGAACAAATTTGGTAGAGACTGAAACCGACCCTATGGGTCATGTAACGAAATATGAATATGACGCCTATGGGAACAATACCAGGATAATCCGGGATTATGGAGGTGCTTTACAAAATCAGATTATATTTACCTATGACAGCATAGGAAATCAGACAAGTGTTACTGATCCCATTGGGAATACAACAACCTACGAATATGATGTTAATGGAAATCTGACAAAGTTGACCGACCCATTAGGCAATATCACTACCTATACCTATGATAGCAGAGGCAATAGGCTTACCGGGACAGATGCGGATGGCAATACCACTACCTATACATATGATTTATTAAATCGATTAATTTCGGTTACTGACGCGCTGGGAAATACTACGACTTATACATATGATGCCAATGGAAATCTCATTTCTCAAACTGATGCTAATGGCAACTCCAGAACCTTTACCTATGATGCCTATAATCGTCTGGTTCAGGCAACTGATCCTTTGGGTAATACTATATCGTACACTTACGATTCAAGAGATAATATGACCAGCATGACAGACGCCAATGGAAATACCACAGCTTATACATATGATATTCTGAACCGTATACTCCTCGAAACCAATGCATTAGGAGGGCAAACGACTTATACATATGATGCAGAAGGTAATATCTTAACCATTACAGATGCGAATGGAAAGACTACCACATTTGCTTACGATGCCCTGAATAGGGTTATCAAGACCACCTCTCCAGATGGGACATTTGAAACCTTCTCTTACGACACTGAAGGTAATCTCACTGCCATGACAGACCGTAACGGTAATACCATCAACAATACTTTTGACTCCTTGCACAGGCTGACAGTAAAGACCTATCCTGATGCTACTACAATCAATTATACCTACGATACAAATAGCAATATATTAACTGCCAGCAATTCTGAGCTCTCATATGCTTTTACTTATGATGCTCTAAATCGAGCAACCCAGGTCACTAATGTCACTACAGGTAAGACCGTTTCTTATTCCTATCTCTGTTGCGGGTTGAACAGCAGCATGACTGATCCGGAGGACGGGATTACTACCTATATTTATGATGCTTTAAAGAGGCTAACAAGCCTGACAAATCCCCAAGGAGAAACTACAAGCTATACGTACGATAACTTGTCTAGGACGGTAAGGAAAGACCTTGCAAATGGCAGCTATACTACTTACAACTATGATGCAGCAAGCCGACTTGCAAGTCTTATTAATAAAACTTCCACTAATTCCGTAATATCAAGTTACAGCTATACTTATGATAATACCAGCAACAGAACTTCAATGACGACTTTAGCTGGAACGCATAATTACACATACGATAAAATTTACGAGTTATTACAAGCTTCACACCCAATTTCATCCACAGAAACATATACATATGATCCGGTGTTTAACAGACTGACTTCAGCAAGTTACAGCAACTGGACGCACGACAATAATAATCGCTTGACGAGTTATAACGGTACAAGTTTCACCTATGATGCTAACGGAAATTCTATGTTAAAAACAGACGCAACTGGTACTACCAATTATCAGTATGATTATGAAAATAAACTAATTAGAGTCGATTATCCTGATGGTACTTATAGCGAATATCGTTATGATCCATTTGGTAATAGGATTAAGAAAGATGTTAATGGAACAGTAACATGGTTCGTTTATGATTTAACAAAGAACTTACCAGATGTGATTGCTGAATATAATGGAGGTGGTTCTTTACTTGCCAGTTATACTCATGGTCTTGGAATAGACGAGGTCATCTCAATAAGGAGAGGTGGAAATAGTTATTTTCATCTGAAAAATGGTCTTGGAAGCATAACTACACTAACTGATAATACTGAAACAGTAGTTAATACCTATGAATATGATGCCTTCGGTAATGTTGTTAGTAGCACAGTGTCTATTGCCAATCCCTATGGATATACAGGGAGAAAATTGGACAACGAATCTGGACTGATGTATTACAGAGTAAGATATTATGATCCAGGTATAGGGCGATTTATTTCCGCTGATCCTATTGCGTTTGCAGGTGGGATAAATTTCTATGTTTACGTCAGAAATAATCCAGTCAACTTTGTTGATCCTCTCGGATTAGTAAGTTGCGATGGTAAATGGAGGCAAGTTGGCTGGGATCGTATCTTTAATATTGTATGCGTTTGTTACTGGTTATGTGAGCCGTGCGACGGCCCAACAATTTGGGGCGGCAATCCTAGAACTCTACCTCGAACGTTTGGAACGGTCATTAATGCAGGTGGAGATATAGAAAGTGGTGATGATTGTATTTGTAAGAATGAGCCAGGCACTGAAAAGGATTGTTGTAAAAAATAAAGCAGGTGCTTGATTATTAAACAGATAAAGATGAAACTATTTTTTAAGATAGTATTTTTTATATTTATATGGATTGCTACTGTAAACATGGGGCCGTCTTTGTCTCAAATATCCTCAACCGCTCTGATAGGCGCATGTGAAAAATCTATCCGTTTATTTGATTTAAAACCGGAGAAAACAATTTATAATGAAACAGGATATACAATCTACTACTCGTATGAAGATAAATTCCCCTCAAAGAAGGCTTTTTTACAACTTGAACATCAATTGACAGAGTGTAGCTGGAAGCAGCATGATACTTTAGAGTTCATGGTGAACGATGTTGACTGGACAAGTTATTTAAAGGGGCGTACAGATGAGGAGACTGTAGTTGTCCATCGATTTGGTAAAACTTATATTGATAAATCGGAAAAAAGACTTGCTGTGATTCTCATCAGGTACATCTCAAAACCTTCTGATATAAGAGAAGCTATGCGGCTTGATAAGCCCAATAACAATATACAGTTAGTCACTCTTCAATTTATGCCATTTAACGAAGAAGAATATAAAAGAGTATTAGACAAATATCAAAGAAGTGCTGAGCCATAGTTGTAATAAAAACAATTCCTTTTCCATTCCTATTTTTTTGCGCCTTTAAGGAAGGTGTCTATTAGGATAAAAACTGTGGGGACATTGTTGCATACTATGCAAAACTATTGATAGAGAAAGAGAGCAACGCCAAGAGGGTCAATTTAGATACATACAGGGAAGATAGAGAATATTTAGGGGTCATGTCGGCTAAATGAATAAAATTTAAAACTATCGGGCAATGAGAAATGGAACCATGGATATTCAACATATTAAAATACAATTTTCAAAATCTTTCAATATCAAACCCAAAAAAAGGAGTTTGTCATGTTACTCAAAAAATATTTTAGACTCAATTACATTTTGATGATATTCTTTTTTTCAGTAATTATCTCAATTTTCGCTTCCAATCCTCAAAGTTCTTTTGCCGAAATCACAGTGTCCTCCTACTGCCAGCTTACCATCCAGAGTATGCAGCAGGAAATCTCTCATTATCAGGAGCGAATTGCCCTTGTGAATCAGTATGGCTATGATCCTGATATATTAGC
>VAPF01000576.1_pt1 | contig 23285 bp, 23 predicted proteins | sample 3393931 | NCBI WGS metagenome assembly VAPF01 (sample SAMN08290437, study PRJNA428436) | hydrothermal vent metagenome | isolation source: Deep-sea hydrothermal vent chimney | place: Atlantic Ocean: South-mid Altantic Ridge | depth 2773 m m | reverse complement strand
TCATCTTCAAAGAAACAAGCTTGCCGATTATTACCCCGCTGCACCACATGCTGCGGTATTCCAGGTAAATTTAAACGCGGTAAACGAGCCATGGCTTTATTCTTGCCTGATTGTGTGAGTTGGGTGATTATATACTCATTACTTCATTAAATCGATTACTCTGACCCCATTGATCGATCGACCCCATTGATCTTCGATCTTGATCGTTAAACAGGAAGACCGTGAAGACTTTTTACGGCATGTTCTGGATCAACATCCAGGATTCTTAATAAGGCTTTAGCCGGTCCGGTTGGATGCCGTCTCCCCTGTTCCCAGTTTTCCAGTGTCCGTTTACTCACGCCAATTAAACTAGCAAAACGCGATTGTGATAGTCCTATTTTTTCACGGATCACTTTTACTTGTGGCTCAGGATAATCGAACAACCGTGCTGCTTTTTTATTGCCTTTCACGATTTGACCCATTTCGTTTACGCTAGACATTAACTCTTCAAACATATTTTTTTCCATCACGACCACCTCTCGACAACTTCTCTTAACATTGCGACTTGTTCCTTCGTCAGATTTTCCTTCTTTGATTTTGGGTAGGTATACAGCATATAGATTTGTTCATCTGTCACCGCCCAATAATAAATCACTCGAACACCCCCACTTTTACCGCGTCCTTCCAGTTTCCACCTTACCTTTCGGATACCGCCTGAGCTTTTAATAATGTCACCCATATCAGGGCGAGTAATCAGTGCTTCCTGTAACTGTCGATATTCATCATCGCTCATAAGTGCCTGGATTAAGCGGCTAAAGACAGAGGTTTCTATTATGACCATGTTTTTATATTATACGCCATTGGCGTATAATCTCAAGATTTATATTATGTAACTACTCAGCGTAATTTCCATAGTATATAAACATCACGCGACAAAATCTGGCAGTTTTCCCTCAAAGACAAGCTTCAGCGCATGGGATGCAGTAATGCCTTGCTTGCTAGCAGACGGTTGATATTCAACTCTTGTTTTAATTTTAATATATGTACCAAGAGGATGACGATTTATAATCCATTTAATATCTCTTAACACATGATGTGTGATGTCAGAGGGTTGATTGAGAAGATCAGCCTGACCCCAGTGCCAGAAGCAGATGAGCCATCCATCGATCTCTATGGCTCTTTGGCGGGAATTTTAAAAATAGCCTCAAAGGGAGCATCTATGAGTAATAATAATTCTAATAATAATACGGGCATAAAAAAACGGCTCAGACAAATAGCTGTCAATGACAACTACTCAACTGAACCGTCTATAGAATTGGTAGCGGGGGCAGGATTTGAACCTACGACCTTCGGGTTATGAGCCCGACGAGCTGCCAGACTGCTCCACCCCGCAACGACAAGACGCGAATATTACGGAAATTATGCGTAGATTGCAAGGCATACAACACATCATTTAAGAATATTTTTTCGGTTGTATGATTAAACTAGAATAAATTTACCCACAACAATCTTGTGGCGCTGTAAAACAAAAACAACGCCTGTCAATTACGTAAAGACTGACAGGCACAAAGACATCAATGCAGCCGGGTAAATACCCAAAGCAAGAATGGCAAGACCATTAGTACTCAATGTGATTTGCATATCGCGACCACATTCAATCGGAACTCGCTCCGTGGCATCATCAAAATACATCACCTTGATAATACGTAAATAATAAAATACACCTATAATTGAGAAGATAACAGCCAGTATCGCCAGCCATACCATATTGACTTTAATAACGGCACTAATTACTGCCAGCTTCGCCCAGAACCCCAGGGTAGGCGGCACCCCTGCCATGGAGAACATCAAAATCAGCATAATAAAGGCAAACCAGGGACTACGCTGATTTAAACCGGCAAAATCTGAAATATTCTCTGCTTCAAACCCTTTTCTTGCCATAAGAATGACCATGCCAAAGCCACCCAGTGACATAAGCGTATAAGAAATAGTATAAAACATGGCCGCTGCATAACCTTCACTACTACCGGCAATCATTCCCAGCAAAATAAAACCGACATGCGAAATAGTGGAGTACGCGAGCATTCGTTTAATATTTGCCTGTGCAATCGCAACAATATTACCCACTGCCATGGATAAAATAGACAGCACAATCAACATCTGCTGCCAGTCAGGTTGCAAACCAGGCAGTCCATCAACCAGCAGACGAATCATCATGGCAAATCCGGCAAGTTTAGGAGCGGTACCAATAAACACGGTAACAACCGTTGGCGCTCCCTGGTAAACATCGGGCATCCACATATGGAACGGTACCGCACCAAGTTTGAATGCCAACGCCACAACAATAAAAACCAGCGCAAAAATAAGACCGATATGCTGTGCACTACCGCTACTACCAGCAACGGCTGCGGCAATGTCTGCAAACTTCAGGCTACCCGACAGGCCATACAATATTGACATGCCATAGAGCAACATGCCGGATGCCAGCGCCCCCAGCACAAAATATTTCATTGCCGCTTCTGCCGCCCGGGAATCATTGCGATTAAAGGCCACCATCGCATACAGACATAAGGAGAGTAATTCCAGCCCCAGGTACAACATCAGCATATTATTCGCTGAAATCATCAGCATCATTCCACAGATACTGAATAGCCCCAGCACATAAAATTCACCCTTAAAGATATTACGCTGGGCAAGGTATTCGCGTGAATAAACAAAAACACAAAAACTGATAATCAGAACAAATAATTTCAGCACATCGGACAGACGATCATGAATATAAAAATCATTGAAGGCCAGTGTAGTATGCTGAGCCGGATTCATTAATATAAGAGCAATGGTTACGATTAGCCCAAGCTGCGCCAGAACATAACTGAAGTTACGCTTTTCTTCCGGCAGAAAAAGGTCTACCAGCAGAACCACACAGGCCATAATCAGTAAGAAAATTTCTGGCATAGCAGTAACTATATGCAATGAATCCAATGTCATTATTTCCGGGGTCATTATTTCGTATCCGATAAAATCAGTGTAGTGACAGCTTGGTCACAGAGATATGGTGTAGAAAGTTTATTACCGTTGCATGCATCACATTAATCAGTGGGGCAGGCCACAAACCAAGTCCCAGTACAGCAATTGCCAGCAAGACCATAATGCTTAACTCTCTGGCATTGATATCGGTTAATTTTTTCACACCATCATTAACCACTTCGCCATAAAATACACGCTTAACCATCCATAACGTATAGGCAGAACCAAGAATCAGCGTTAGCGCAGCAAGGAAGGCATACCAGAAATTAGCGTGGAAGCTGGCCAGAATGATCATGAACTCACCGACAAAACCCGACGTACCCGGCAAACCCGCATTTGCCATGGCAAAAAATACCGCAAAACCGGTAAAAATCGGCATCGTGTGAACCACACCACCGTAGGCAGAAATTTCACGGGTATGCATTCGGTCATACAGTACGCCAATCATCAGGAACAGTGCGCCAGCAATAAAGCCATGTGAAATCATCTGCACCATGGCACCTTCCACTGCCAGTACGGCACCATGTCCACCGGGATTTGCCGGGTTAGATAAAATCTGGAAGACAATAAATAGCCCCAGGGTAACAAAACCCATGTGCGCAATGGATGAATAGGCCACCAGTTTTTTCATGTCCTTCTGAACCAGTGCAACAAAACCAACATACACGATTGCAACCAGCGACATCAGAATAATCAGCCAGTCAAGCATATGTGCTGCATCAGGCGCAATCGGTAGACTGAAACGGATAAACCCATAACCACCAATCTTTAACATTATCGAAGCCAGAATAACCGAGCCACCGGTAGGCGCTTCAACATGGGCATCCGGCAACCAGGTATGCACCGGCCACATCGGAACCTTCACCGCAAACGCCATCAGGAACGCGAGAAAGATCAGGGTCTGTTCATGTAAATTTAATGGTAGTTGTTGCATCGTCAGAATGTCAAAACTACCACTCCGATAATACAGATAGATCAATGCCACCAGCATAAATACCGAGCCGATGAAGGTGTAAATAAAAAACTTGATGGTGGCATATACTCGCCTTGGTCCACCCCAGACACCAATCAGAATATACATAGGGATCAGCATTGCTTCCCAGAATACATAAAACAGCATCGCGTCCAGTGAGGCGAATACACCTACCATGGATCCTTCCATAATCAGAAATGCGGCCAGATACTGCGACGGTTTTTTCTTAATAACATCCCAACTGGAAAGTATAACAAGAATAGTTGTAAACGTAGTCAGGATGATTAGTGGCATGGAAAATCCATCCACGCCGAGGTGATAATGAATATTATATGCTGGTATCCATGCAGCCAGCTCCTCAAACTGCATCGCTGAGGTGGTGGTATCAAAATTTATATACAAACCCAGGCTTAATATAAAGGTAACCACCGCAATAACCAGAGCCAGTCTGCGTACGCCACCCGCATCACCTTTATCACCTGAAAGCAGCACAGCGATACCGCCCAGTATTGGCAGCCAGACTGTCAGACTCAGTAATGGTAAATCAGCAAACATAGTGATCCTTTATCTCCGTACTGTACGGTTCATAATAATTCATAATAATTCATAAATATCTATTAGTATCTATTTATTAATGCCTGTCTATTAACGCCCGACTCAGATTCTGCTTATCGAAACAGACCGATACCAAACAGCATTAATAAACCGATAATCATCGCAAAAGCATAATGGTATAACAGCCCGGTTTGCATACGACGTGTAAAAAAAGCAAACCAGTTAACTAATCGGGCAGAGCCGTTCACCACGATGCCATCAATAAACTTAACATCGCCAAAATGCCACAGACCATTACCGATTAAACGGCTACCGCCACCAAATACCCAGGCATAGACATCATCAAAATAATATTTCTGTTTCAGTGGCTGATAAATAAAGGCCAGTTTCTGTTTTGCCACATCAGCAATCGTCGGTTGTTTCATATAGATATACCAGGCAGAGAACACACCGGCCATCGCCAGATAAAAAGCCGGCCCGGAAAATCCTTCCTGCATAAATGCCCAGGCACCATGATAGTTTCTGCCAACCTCAGCCAGACCTGCGTGCTGTGCAGAGATGAAAATAGCACTACCGAAAAAATTACCAAACAGAACATCACCAATGGTGAAGCCGCCGATAAAAATCGAAGGGATGGCCAGCATAATTAGTGGCACCGTAACCACCCAGGATGGTTCGTGTAAATTTTCCCGGGTGTGCTTATCCATGCGCTCCTCCCCATGAAACACCAGAAAGAATAAACGGAAGATATAAAACGCAGTAACAAATACTCCGCCAAGAACACACAAATAGGCAAATTCATGACCTGCAATGGTCGTATGGTGGACAACATCAATAATGGTATCTTTGGAAAAGAAGCCGGAAAAACCAGGGAAGCCAATGAGTGCCAGCGAACCAATTAATGTCGTCCAGTAGGTAATCGGCAGATATTTTTTCAGCCCACCCATTTTGCGCATATCCTGTTCGTGATGCATGGCAAGAATTACCGAACCGGCAGCAAGGAATAACAGTGACTTAAAGAAGGCGTGAGTCATTAAGTGAAAGACCGCAGCGGAATAGGCTGACGCACCCAGCGCAACCGTCATATAACCCAGTTGTGACAGCGTAGAATAGGCAATGACACGCTTAATATCATTTTGCACAATGGCGACCAGGCCCATCATAAAGGCACCGAGCCCGCCAATAATCATCATAAAACTTAATGCATTATTGGATAATTCGTATAGTGGTGACATTCTGGCGACCATAAAGATACCCGCCGTCACCATGGTTGCCGCATGAATTAATGCCGAAATCGGCGTCGGACCTTCCATTGAATCGGGCAGCCAGACATGTAATGGAACCTGTGCCGACTTACCCATCGCGCCAACAAACAGCAGAATACAGATTACCGACACCACACTCCATGAATGACCGGCAAAAATAGTCATCGTTTCAGCGGACATAATGTTTGCCTTCGCAAAAACACTGGCATAATCCAGACTGCCCGAGTACATCACTACCGCCGCAATGCCGAGTATAAAACCAAAGTCTCCTACCCGATTGACAATAAAGGCTTTCAGATTAGCATATACCGCAGTGGGTCTAACCGACCAGAATCCGATCAGCAGATACGACACCAGCCCTACGGCTTCCCAGCCAAAAAATAACTGCATAAAGTTATTCGACATCACCAGCATCAGCATGGAAAAAGTAAACAGGGCAATATAGCTGAAGAAGCGTTGGTATGAGTTGGTTCCGGCCAGGCTATCTTTGGGCCAGTTATCCAGATCATCCGCCATGTAGCCAATGGTATAAATATGTACCGCCAGCGACACAAACGTGACCACGGTCATCATCATTACGCTCAGGTTATCAATTAGAAAGCCTACTTCGAAATGAAGACCGCCAACCACCATCCAGCTATATACCGTGCCATTATAGGCAGGTAGATGCTGATACAGATGTTGGTAGAGCACAACCAGTGACAACACGAAAGAAATCGCAACACCGAGTATCGTAACGCTATGAGCACCTCTGCGGCCAATCTGTGCGCCAAAGAAACCGGCAATAATCGCCCCCAGTAAAGGTGCCAGTACGATAGCAAGGTATATATTTTCCATTGTCATTATCCCTTCAGCTCATCGAGTTCATCAACATTAATAGTATGACGATTACGGAACAGCACCACTAATATCGCCAGGCCGATAGCAGCCTCAGCCGCCGCCACGGTCAGAATAAAAAACACAAAGACCTGACCGGCGTTATCATTGAGGTAATGTGAAAAAGCAATGAAATTCATATTGGCCGCCAGTAGCATCAGTTCGATACACATCAACAGAACGACTACATTTTTCCGGTTAAGAAAAATACCGGCAATACCGATTGCAAACAAAATTGCCGCCAGTGTTAAATAACTGCTCAGAGTAATCATTGTTTCTCCTCAGCCTGCATCGAAATAATTTTCAGGCGATCGTTACGCTGTACCTTAACCTGCTCACTCGGTCGCTGATGCCGGGTATTCGGGCGTGAACGCAGCGTCAAAGTAATCGCAGCAATAATGGCGACCAGTAATATCACGGCGGCAATTTCAAACGCCAGTATATATTGCGTGTAAAGCACCTCACCAAGCTCTCTGGTATTACTGTAATTAGCAGGATGCACAACGGCGTGGTGCAAGGCCGCCATGTTACTGACATCCGGACCTGTTGGGCCGACAACCCAGACCATAATCGCCAGCATAACCATCGCAAAAGCGATACCAACCGGCAGATAACTGACAAAACCCTCGCGCATCTGTGCGATATTAATATCGAGCATCATCACCACAAACAGGAACAGAACCATCACCGCGCCCACATAAACCAGCACCAGAACAATCGCCAGGAACTCCGCCTCCAGCATCAACCAGATTGCAGCGCTACAGAAGAACGTCAATACCAGAAATAAAGCAGAATGCACCGGGTTTTTCGATACCACCACACCCAATGCCGACATAATCACCATGCCAGCAAAAACAAAAAATAAAAAATCAGTAATCGTCATAACCATCCTACCGGTAAATGGCATCCGCCTGTTTATTGGCCGAAATTTCTGCTTCGTATTTATCACCGATTTCCAGCAGCTTCTGTTTTGTCATTATCTGGCTACCGTGTTCTTCAAAGTGATATTCAAAAATATGTGTTTCTACAATGGAATCAACCGGGCAGGCTTCTTCACAAAAACCGCAATAAATACATTTAAATAAATCTATTTCATAACGTGTCGTACGACGGCTACCATCTTCGCGTTGCTCTGAATCAATCGTTATCGCCAGCGCCGGACACACTGCCTCACACAACTTACAGGCAATGCAGCGTTCTTCTCCATTGGCATAACGGCGCAGGGCATGCAAACCACGAAAACGCGGTGACATCGGTGTTTTCTCTTCCGGATACTGCACTGTTATTTTTGGTGCAAACAGATATTTACCGGTGACACTCAGCCCCTGTAATAGCTCAATAAATAGAAAACTCTTGAAGAAATGTTTAATTTTATTCATCATTATCTCCAGCCTATGTCGCCCACGGTCCAATTTGTGCAACCACCATCAGCCCCTCAACAAATAACCAGAAGATCGTTACCGGGATAAACACTTTCCACCCCAGCCGCATGATCTGGTCATAACGATAACGTGGAAAAGTAGCACGGAACCAGAGAAAGCAAAAGGCAAAAAAACAGGCTTTGGCAAAGAACCAGAACAAACTGGGCTGCCCCAGCCAGTTATCTGCACCGACCACTCCCGCAAAAGGTGATAACCAGCCACCCAGAAACAGCAGTGCGGTTAATGATGAAATCAAAATAATATTGGCATATTCAGCGAGAAAGAATACGGCAAAGGCCATCCCCGAATATTCCACATGAAACCCGGCGACAATTTCCGATTCTCCCTCGGCTACATCAAACGGTGCCCGGTTGGTTTCCGCTACGCCGGAGATAAAATAAACAAAAAATAACGGAAATAATGGCCAGATATACCAGCTTGAAATACCACCTGCCTGACCTTCAATAATGGCCCCCATATTCAGACTACCACTGGCCATGACCACACCGACCAGTGCAAAGCCCATCGCAATTTCATAGGATACAACCTGCGCGCCAACCCGCAGGGAACTCATAATGGCGTATTTGGAATTGGATGCCCAACCGGCAATAATTATTCCGTAAACACCAATTGAGGACAGCGCCAGTATATATAATAGTCCTGCATTGACATTCGTTAACACCATACCGCGATCAAAGGGTATCACCGCCCAGGCAGCCAGGGCTGGCATAAGAGCCAGAACCGGAGCAATTAAAAACAGGAACTTATCCGATTTTTCAGGAATAATGACTTCCTTGAACAACAATTTCAGCGCATCGGCAATGGGTTGCAACCAGCCGCGTGGCCCGACACGGTTTGGCCCGATTCGAATCTGCATATAACCAATAATCTTACGTTCTGCATAAGTGATATATGCCACGCAAAGCATCAGTGGAATTAAAATCAGGATGATCTTGCCTAAAATTAATAATACCGTCTGCCAGTCTGCGGGAAACCAGTTCCAGATTTGCAGGCCGGTTGCAATCAAATTGTTTATTGTTTCACTCATGCACCCTGCCCTTCATTTATTGCAGCCAGTTCTATTGCAACCAGTTCTATTGCAACCAGTTCTATTTCACCAAATGCCGCGCCCAGTAACGCATTGCCTTCCACTGCTGAAGGTATCCAGACACAGCCATCGGGAACACACTCATCAATGACCAGCGGCAGACCGACACTGTTACTATCCTGCGTTACCTGAACACTGTTTACCTCACCCAGACCAAGACGCCGAGCCTCACGCTGATTAATAGAGACACTCTGGGTTTGTGCATCCATGGTTTGCTGCAATGAACGCGCCCGCCGGACAATAGCATCCGTTGCATAAATGGGAACATCGGCAGCACGATGTAATTTGTCAGACGGTTGCAGAGGCTGTAGTTTTACTGGTGTTGTCAGCGTGTTGTCCAGTTCAATGGATTCACAGTGGCAACGTACTTCGCTTTTAACGTCCTCTGAAGAGAGATAATCAAAGCCGTCAACACCCACCATATTTCCCAGCACACGCAATATCTTCCATGCCGGACGCGCCTCACCCGGCGGCGTGATAATACCTTTAAAACTCTGCCAGTAGCCTTCCACATTCACATAGGTTCCGGAAGTTTCTGTAAAGTTTGCAGCAGGCAGCATCACATCGGCTACCTGTTTTAATGAGGTAGATTGATAGGCAGAGATGGAAACCACAAAATCAGCGCGTTGCAGGGCGGCTATTAGTTTTGCTGCATCGCCAGCATCGGTGTCCGGTTCAATATTAACCAGCAGGCAGGCAGCAAGCGTTTCATCCATAAGATCCGCCAGATGTTTGCCGCCGATATTGTTATGATCGTGACCATCCTGACCGTGACCGTCTTCATTGTGACCACCGGCACCACGGTGGGGAACCGCACCGGCAAGCCATGCACCAGCAGCATTGGCACCCTCGGTTAAATAACCAAGGCGACTGTCTGTTTGCCTGGCGATTGCATCGGCCAGGGTACGCAAAGCAGAAAACTGCGGGTGCATGGCGGCTATATTACCCAGCAGAACAGCGGCACTGCCAGCATCCATTAACTGTTTTGCCACGGCTTTATGCGTATTATTCGGTTTCACCGCAGCAAGTGCTGCCTTTAAATTTGCCGGTACCTTGCTGCCACCAAGCTTGAAAACCACAGCAGCAATCGCTGCCAGTTCTGCAACCATATTTTGTGGTGCGACAGCAATATTGTACGCCAGCGGATAATTTAACTCATATTCACGCGGATTAAGAAAAGAGATCTGTGCCTGATTATTCACCACCGCCTTACGTAAGCGCAGATTAGCAATCGGCTGTTCCTTGCGGATATTTGAACCAATCAACAGCGCTGCATCCAGCTTTTCAAGCTGTGCAATGCTTTGCCCCAGCCAGGGCATAACTGGCGCGACATGCTGATCGGAAAAATCTGACTGGCGCAGGCGAAAATCAATATTGCCACTACCCAGACCACGGCATAATTTCTGAGTCAGATACTGTTCTTCCAACGTTGAACTGGCAGAAACCAGTGCGGCTATTTCGCCACCCTGCTCTCTGGCTGCATCAGCTTGATGCTCATCCTCAGCTACGTCATCCTCTGTTTTAGCCATCGGGGATGAACCCATGTTTAATTTTGCAGCGGCCTTAAATTTGTCGGCAACAAGCTGTAAGGCTTCTTCCCAGGCAACGCTCTGCCATTGCCCGTTGTGCTTAATCATCGGCTGCTGCAAACGATCGGCAGTGTGTAACCCTTCATAGCTAAACCGGTCACGGTCAGACAGCCAGACTTCATTAATATCTTCATTTTCACGGGGAACAACACGCTCGATCTTTCCACGTAAGGTGTGCACATAAATATTAGAACCGAGGCAGTCATGCGGCGCAATGGTTTTATGGCGCAACATTTCCCAGGCCCGGCCTTTAAAACGGGAAGGTTTTGCGGTGAGTGCCCCGACCGGACAAACATCAATCACATTACCGGACAGTTCCGAGTTGACACAATCGTCAATAAAAGCCGAGATTACCGCATGTTCGCCACGTCCAGTCATTCCCAGTTCACGTACGCCTGCTATTTCCTGACCAAAACGCACACAACGTGTACAGTGGATGCAGCGGGTTAACTCGGTCGCAATTAATGGACCGATATTTTTATCAAATACGACATGTTTGTATTCGACAAACTGCGAGATACCACTACCGTAGCCCTCCGACAGATCCTGTAACTCACACTCGCCTCCCTGGTCGCAAACAGGGCAGTCCAGCGGGTGATTAATCAGTAAAAATTCCATTACCGACTGTTGTGCATCACGAGTAACTTTTGAACGAGTATGTACAACCATGCCATCCATAACAGGCGTTGCACAGGCGGGCAGAGGTTTGGGCGCTTTTTCAACTTCCACCAGACACATACGGCAGTTTGCAGCAACAGATAATTTTTTGTGATAACAGAAACGTGGCACCGTAATATTATGTGCATCGGTGACTTCAATCAGCATCGCTCCTTTTGGAGCCTGTATTTCCTGTCCATCGACAGTGATTGTCACCGTATCCGTTGTACTGGCTGTTGTGCTGGTTTCTGACATATTGTTTACTTTTACAGCCCTATGCTGCTTTCACCATGCTATGTTTATGTTCAATGTAATATTCAAATTCGTGCCGATAGTGTTTAAGGAAGCTGCGTACCGGCATCGCAGCGGCATCACCCAGCGCACAGATCGTTCTGCCCTGAATATTACTGGCCACCTTGTCCAGCCTGTCCAGGTCTGCAACCGTACCCTTACCCTCAACAATGCGGGTCAGCATATGATATAGCCAGCCCGTGCCTTCACGACAGGGCGTACACTGACCACAGGATTCAGAATAATAGAAGCGGGAAAGCCGACGTAAAATCTGAACCATATCCGTCATTTCATCCATCACAATGACTGCACCTGAACCCAGCATTGAGCCAACTTTTGCAATGGAGTCATAGTCCATATTGGTCTGCATCATTATGTTACCGGGAACGACCGGCACCGAAGAACCTCCAGGTATCACTGCCTTTATTCTATGACCATCTTTAACACCACCGGCAAGCGCCAGTAAATCGGCAAAAGCAGTTCCCATTGGTACTTCAAAACTACCTGGACGATTTACATGTCCGGAAACAGAAAACAGTTTAACACCCCCATTACCGGGAACACCCAGATTCTGAAACCATTCTCCACCATTACGCATAATAGCCGGAATAGATGAAAGGGTTTCGGTATTATTAATGGTTGTCGGTTTACCGTATAAACCACAGTTAGCTGGAAAGGGTGGTTTAAACCGGGGCAGACCACGTTTACCTTCCAGTGAATTGAGTAATGCGGTTTCTTCTCCGCAAATATAGGCACCAGCCCCCAGAGAGGCATGTAACATAATATCTACCCCCGAACCCAGAATGTTTTCGCCTAACAAACCCTTTTCATACGCTTCCTCTAACGCCTGTTTGAAGCGTATTGCAGGCTCATCCATAAATTCTCCCCGCATATAGTTATAACCCACATCGGCACCCATGGCATAACAGCCAATTGCCATACCTTCCACCAGTGCATGTGGGTTATAGCGTAAAATATCTCTATCCTTACAGGTACCGGGCTCGGATTCGTCCGAGTTACAAACCAGATATTTCTGTACCGGGGAAGTACGTGGCATAAAACTCCATTTCAGTCCGGTGGGAAACCCTGCTCCACCTCGACCGCGTAGACCGGATTTCTTTACTTCTGCAACAACATCTTCCGGTGGAATTTTTTCCTGCAGAATTTTTCGCCATGCCTGATAACCACCAACTTTCAGGTAGTTCTCATACGACCAGGGGCTATCCTCAAACTTCAGAGTTGCATAACAGACCTGTTCGTTACCGGTATTAATCATCGGCCTGGTTGCGCGGGATTTTGTTTGCTTATTGGATGACATAGAACCCGTTACTCCAGAGCATCAAGAATCTCATCCACTTTTTCAGGGGTAAGATTTTCATAATAAACATGATTAACCTGCATCATTGGCCCGCCAGTGCAGGCAGCCAGACATTCTTCTTCTTTTTTAAGATAGATACGACCATCTTTAGTACTCTCACCCAGCTTGATACCCAGTTTGTTTTCAATATGGTCAATAATACTTTGAGACCCCATTAACATGCAGCAAACATTGCTACAAACAGCAACATTATTGCGCGCCACCGGTTGTAATTCATACATTGAATAAAAGCTGGCAACTTCATACACTTCAATTTTTGCCAGATCCAGATAATCTGCTACTACGGCCATTAATTCTTCGTTAAGAAAACCATTATTTTCATGTTGGACTACACTCAGTGCGCCCAGTAGTGCCGACTTCTTCTGTTCTGCCGGATAATGCGTTAACAGCTCGTCAATGACCTTACGCGCATGTTGTGATAGTTGTGTAACGTCTGTTGTCATTTAACGATCCACCTCACCGAATACAATATCCTGAGTACCAATCACGGCGACAACATCAGCCAGCATATGCCCACGTACCATTTCATCCATAGCGGAAATATGCACAAACCCCGGCGGCCGAATTTTTAACCGATACGGTTTATTGGCCCCATCGGAAATCAGATAAATACCGAACTCTCCCTTGGGGTGTTCAATCGCAGCATACGCCTCGCCTTCAGGTAAACAGAAACCTTCGCTAAATAATTTGAAGTGATGAATCAACGATTCCATATCCGCTTTCATCTGTTCGCGTTTTGGCGGCGTAATTTTATGGTCTTCCAGCAGTACCGGGCCTTCATTAACGCGCAACCAGTCTATACACTGTTTGATGATACGGTTAGACTGGCGCATTTCTTCGATACGCACCAGATAACGGTCGTAACAATCGCCATTCGTCCCAATCGGAATATCAAAGTCCATCCGATCATACACTTCATAAGGCTGTTTTTTACGCAGATCCCAGGCAATGCCCGAACCCCGTAACATCGGCCCGGTAAAACCCAGCGCTTTGGCACGCTCTGGTGAGACCACGGCAATATCAACCGTGCGCTGTTTCCAGATACGGTTATCGGTCAGCAGGGTTTCATACTCATCCACATAATGGGGAAAGCGATTCGTAAAATCTTCCAGAAAATCGAGCAGTGAACCCTGACGATTTTCATTTAATTTGCCTGCCTTGCGCTCACTACGCCATTTGGAAACTTTATATTTCGGCATACTATCGGGCAGATCACGCGCCACCCCTCCGGGACGGTAATAAGTAGCATGCAACCTGGCACCGGACACCGCTTCGTAACAGTCCATTAAATCTTCACGTTCACGAAAAGCATACAGAAACATGGTCATCGCACCCACATCCAGCGCGTGGGCACCAATCCATAACAGATGGTTCAAAATACGGGTAACTTCATCGAACATCACCCGGATATACTGCGCCCGTTCCGGCAATTCAATATCCAGCAGTTTTTCCATGGCCAACACGTAGGCATGTTCATTACACATCATGGAAACATAATCCAGACGATCCATATAGCCTATGCTTTGATTATACGGTTTTGATTCAGCCAGCTTTTCACTGCCGCGATGCAACAACCCCACATGTGGATCAGCCCGCGTGATTACTTCCCCATCCATTTCCAGAACCAGGCGCAATACACCATGCGCAGCCGGATGTTGCGGGCCAAAGTTCAGGGTGTAATTTCTAATTTCAGGCATTACCACTCTCCCCTGCGTCGGCTTCATTTTGATCGGCAACTGTTTCGTAACGTGCATCGTCGCGAATCACCCGTGGCACAAGGACGCGAGGTTCAATACTCACCGGTTGATAAATGACTCGCTTTTGCTGCTCATCATATTTCATCTCGACATGACCAATGAGTGGGAAATCTTTTCTGAAAGGATGGCCAACAAAGCCATAATCGGTAAGTATCCGGCGTAAATCCGGATGCCCTTCAAAGACAATACCGAACAGATCAAAGGCTTCACGTTCAAACCAGTTTGCCGATGGCCATATCGCATTAACCGAAGGCACCACAGGCAACGACTCATCGTCACAATATACCCGTACCCGCAGGCGGTGGTTATAATGAAGCGATAACAAATGGTAGACCGTGGCAAAACGGGGTCGATCATGATTGCGGTATTCCTGCTCATCACCAAAATGTAACCGGGCACCGGTTGACGCTTCCACGGCGCGACTGAACCCGGTAGAAGTTACCGATTGCGTTTCCCATTCCACGTTTCCATAAGTTGAATAATCGACCCCACAAAGATCAATCATCTGTTCAAATTGAAAAACCGGATCATCACGCAGGGTTTGCATAACCGTCAGCAATTCACCGGCTGAAACTTCAATAGTAACTTCTTTATGCGAAACTACATTGGACAGTAATTTCGATGAAAAAGTACGGGCTAGAGCACTGGATAATTTTTCAACATTCATACAAATCTGCCTATACCTTTGCCGCCACCTGTTCATCATCAGGCAAGCGGGCAATAGTACTTGTACGACGAATTTTATTCTGTAACTGCAAAATACCATAGAGCAGAGCTTCTGCTGTTGGCGGACAGCCCGGCACATAGATATCAACGGGTATAATTCGATCACAGCCGCGAACTACCGAGTAAGAATAGTGGTAATAGCCGCCTCCATTTGCACAGGAACCCATCGAAATTACCCAGCGTGGTTCAGCCATCTGGTCGTAAACCCTGCGCAGCGCCGGTGCCATTTTATTACACAGAGTACCCGCCACGATCATCACATCCGACTGACGCGGACTGGGGCGAAAGAGAATACCAAAACGGTCAAGATCATAGCGCGATGCACCCGCCTGCATCATTTCCACCGCGCAACATGCCAGACCGAAGGTTACCGGCCACATCGAACCGGTACGCGCCCAGTTAATCAGCTTGTCGGCCGAGGTAGTAACAAAACCTTTTTCAAAAACACCCTCTATTCCCATTCCAGCGCTCCTTTTTTCCACTCATAAATAAAACCGATCACCAGTATCCCCAGAAAAATTGCCATGGACAGTATGCCAAACAGACCGATTTTACTCAGGGCAACTGCCCAGGGGAAAAGAAATGCAATTTCCAGATCGAAAATAATAAAGAGAATAGCAACCAGATAGTAACGCACATCAAATTTCATGCGCGCATCTTCAAAGGGCTCAAAGCCACATTCATAGGGAGAATTTTTTGCTTTATCGGGGCGCGATGGGGCTAACATAAAACCGCCCATGAACATCGCACCTATCCCTACCATTGAGCCAACGGCAAGAAAGATAAGAACTGGTAAATAATTTTCGAGCATTTCCCGACCCTTTCGGTTTTGTTAAACCCTGCTACATTAACCGACTATATGCAATGTAATAAACAGACCTGTTTTATTTCTCTGGTAAATTGTTATATTGTACCTGCTATGGACGCACCTGTTTTTAATGGTGCCGATGGCCGGAGTCGAACCGGCACGGCTTACGCCACTACCCCCTCAAGGTAGCGTGTCTACCAATTTCACCACATCGGCAAATTCAGACAGTAGAAATACTGCTATTTCTTTGTCGCACCATCTGCTGGCGGAATAACACCCGTTGATGGAGTATTACGAGCCTTGTCAAGATGTGTTTTACTTCCAGCCTTATTGACAGTTTTTACTGCCGCTGCCGGTTTCACTTTCGTTAGATCAGGAGCAGGAGCCGGAATAATATCAGTATCCTGTTTCTTTGCTGGTGTTTTTTTCTTTACAACTGCTGGAGTGACTACTACGTGCTTCGGTCTCAACAGTGAATCCATAATGCTGTCTGTAGTGACTCCTCGATGACCAGCAAGATAGGCCAGAGCGATGCTGTTAAGAAAAAACCCGGTGGCCAGAACTGCCGTAGTTTTACTTAAAAAATTAGAGGAACCTCTGGCGCCAAAAACACTACCGGAACCACCGCCACCAAATGCCGCACCAGCACTTGCGCCATCACCTTTCTGGAGTAAAACCAGTGTAATAATGCCCAGCGAAAGAATAACGTGAAGAATCAGTAGTGCTATATTCATATTTGCCTAACCTGCTATCTGGCAGATACGAAGAAAATCATCTGCCTGTAATGATGCACCGCCAATCAGTCCACCGTCAATATCCATTTGTGTCATTAATTCTGCTGCATTAGCCGGATTCATACTGCCACCATACAAAATACGCAACCCTTCCGCGACCGTAGTGTTTAATGCCGCAATTTTTCCACGAATAAAGGCATGAATTTTCTGCGCCTGCTCTGGTGTAGCCGTTTTACCTGTGCCAATGGCCCATATCGGCTCATAAGCAATGACCCCATCCGCCAGTGCTTCAACGCCTTCCAGGTTAATAACTGCATCAATCTGACGGGCACAGACATTATTAGTTTCTCCTGCATCACGTTCCTGCAACGTTTCACCAATACAGAGAATGGGTTTAATTCCATTGCGGCGGGCAGCGGCAAAACGTCTGGCAACCAGCGCGTCGGTTTCACCGTAAAGTGAACGCCGTTCAGAATGTCCGATAATGGCATATTCACAACCCACATCTTTGAGCATCTCACCAGAAATTTCACCGGTAAATGCACCTTTATCCTGATCGCAAATATTTTGTGATCCAACCTTGATTGTGGTGCCATCGACACTACCACAGACACGGGGAATATATATCGCAGGCGGACAGACAACAACTTCGGCAGTATTTACTGTTGCCATCCCCTGTTTGATACCTGTCATCAATTCTCTGACCGATTCACTGGTGCCATTCATTTTCCAGTTGCCAGCTACCATCACCTGACGCATTGACATTCTCCACCTATACTTTTAAAGGGTGAGAAGGATACCTGCCAACAGTGAATAAATCAATGTTAATAGAGGCGATTTAGCTAATGAGCACCTCTATTAATCAATATATGGGGCAATAAATAATATCTAAATACGAACGTCTGATAAAAAACTATCCGTCACAGCGCAATTATGCTCTTTCAGATTATCAGTTACAAGTTTCAGGCCGCCTGTGTAACGCAATCAGCAATCTGTCGACTGAGTTTTTTGACCAGTACCTCATCCTCGCCTTCGACCATAACACGCACCAGTGGTTCAGTGCCCGATGGTCTCAATAATACCCGACCACGTCCGTTCAACGCTTGCTCAGCAGCCTGTACTACCCGCTGCACCTGCGCTGACTGCATTGGATTAGAACCATCGCGCAGAGGAACATTAATCATTTCCTGCGGGAACTTGGACATGCCTGATTTTGCTTCATACAGACAGCTCCCTACTTCAACCAGATACGCCAGTACCTGCAAGGCGGAAACAATACCATCACCGGTGGTAGTGCGATCAAGGCAGATAATATGCCCTGAAGATTCCCCACCAAGGGGCCAGTGTTGCTGCCGCATCGCTTCAAGCACATAGCGGTCACCTACCTGGCTGCGCACAAATTCCAGCCCCATTGCCTTTACTGCAATTTCCATCCCCATATTCGACATCAGCGTACCGACAACACCGTGAATCTGTGCACCACTTTGCTGACGCGAACGGGCGATGATATAAAGTAACTCATCACCATCTACAATTTCACCTTTGTGATCAACCATCACTACCCGATCACCATCACCATCAAAGGCAATACCAAGATCCGCTTCTTCAATCAGTACCCGCTTGACCAAACCCGACGGCTGGGTAGATCCACATTCATGGTTAATATTCAGCCCATCAGGTTCGTGCCCCATGGTGATGACCTGTGCCCCTAATTCAGCAAATACTTTCGGCCCGATATCATAAGTTGCTCCGTGCGCGCAATCGACAACAACCTTTAAACCATTCAGCCTGACTCCAATCGGTATAGTCGCTTTACAGGCTTCAATATAACGCCCCTGTGCATCAATAACACGGCTGGCTTTGCCCAGGTTTGCCGGATCAACAATTTCCATTGGCGAATCAAACTTCGCTTCTATGGCAAGTTCAACCTCATCATCAAGCTTTGTTCCCTGTGGAGAGAAAAATTTTAGCCCGTTATCATAATACGGGTTATGCGAAGCACTGATAACCACACCGGCGGACGCACGTAAAGTACGCGTTAAATAAGCGATTCCCGGCGTTGGCATTGGCCCCAGCAAATGGATATCCACTCCCGCTGCCGATAGCCCCGCTTCCAGTGCAGACTCAAACATATAGCCCGATATGCGGGTGTCTTTTCCAATCACCACCAGATTATTGCCTTCACTACGGCTACTATCAGATGCCAGTACACAGCCCACGGCCCAGCCGAGTTTCAATACAGATTCCGGGCTCATTAACCCACTACCGACTTTTCCCCGAATTCCGTCTGTACCAAAATATTTTTTACTCATAATACCCTGACAACCTCAATAATTTTTTTACTCAACAGCATCCTTAATGGAGATCGGCACCTTACCAACCGTTTCTATCGCTTCACAAAGTCTGAGCGCATCCACCGTCTCTTTAACATCATGCACTCTGAAAAAGCGCGCACCGCGTTCATAGGCCAGCACGGCAGCGGCAACACTGCTGCACATTCTCTGTCCCACGGGTAGATCCAGCAGAGTGCCAAACATACTTTTACGCGACACACCAACCAGCACCGGATAAGGCAGTGCTACCAGTGCGTCGATATGCGCCAGTAACTGCAGGTTATCATGCAGACGTTTACCAAAACCAAACCCCGGATCAATGCTGATACAGGCTTGCGGTATGCCTACATGCAGACAGGCGCGAATTCTACTGCGTAAAAAAGTCTGCACGTCCACCAGCGTATTTTCATAATGCGGATTTACCTGCATGGTTTGCGGATCACCCTGTTTATGCATTAAACATACAGGAACAGCGAGATCAGCACATGTCTGCAAGGCGCCATCCGCCTGCAGCGCATTGACATCATTAATCATGTCCGCACCCGCAGCAACCGCCGCACACATCACTGCTGGTTTGCTGGTATCAATAGAAATGGGTATAGCAGATTGGCGGCGAATTGCAGTAATAACTGGAACAACACGGTTTATTTCATCTTCAACCGCCACCAGTTGGGCACCAGGACGGGTTGATTCACCACCAATATCAAGAATATTTGCACCCGCTTTTTCCATTGCCAGGGCATGCGCAACAGCTTTATCGAGATGATCAAAGTGGCCACCATCCGAAAAGGAGTCGGGGGTGACATTGAGAATCCCCATAACGACCCACCGGTTTGCGTGAAGTCTGTTGAGAATCTGCTGCATAAATAACAGGTTTACCTTACAGTCTGTAAATTATAAGTTAACAGCCGTAGATAAAAACGCATACACTTGCAACTTATGACTTATAGCTTACGGCAGTATCAGTGCTGACCTGCCGGACCACCAATAGGCCCATCTTTTTTAGCTGCCTTATCTTCTTTCTCCGATGATCCGGTACTACCACTACCATTCACATCATTATTATCATCCAGCTCAACCCAGTCTTTTGGTACAGGCACATCCTGACGAGCCATCAGTGAATCAATCTGGTCGGCATCAATAGTTTCATACTTAATTAATGCTTTTGCCATGGAATGTAAGATATCTATATTTTTGCGCAGCAACGTTTCAGCATGCTCATAATTACGATCAATCAGCGCGCGTATTTCCTCATCAATAATTCGCGCGGTATCATCACCCATGTTTTTATGTTGGGTAATGGAACGTCCCAGGAATACTTCACCTTCATCTTCCGAATAAACCAGTGGCCCCAGACGCTCTGACAACCCCCATTTGGTGACCATATTACGTGCAATTTCTGTCGCGCGTTCAATATCATTCGAGGCACCGGTAGTTACACTGTCTTTTCCATAAATTAACTCTTCGGCAATACGCCCGCCAAAAAGACTGGATATCTGACTTTCCAGCAGTTGCCTGCTGTTGCTATAACGATCTTCCTCGGGCAGGAACATGGTAACACCCAGCGCACGACCACGCGGAATAATACTGACTTTATAAACCGGATCGTGTTCTGGCACCAGCCGCCCAACAATAGCATGACCGGACTCGTGATACGCAGTCAGCTCTTTCTCCTGCTCCGACATCACCATGGTACGGCGTTCGGCCCCCATCATGATTTTATCCTTGGCGCGTTCAAAATGTGACATGTTTACGCTTTTAGCATTTTCCTTGGCAGCAAATAAAGCCGCTTCATTCACCAGATTAGCCAGATCCGCTCCGGAAAAACCCGGTGTACCCCGCGCGATAATAGCCGGTTTTACATCATCGGCTTCCGGTACTTTGCGGATATGTACTTTTAGAATCTGTTCACGACCACGAATATCCGGCAGCGGCACCACTACCTGACGATCGAAACGTCCCGGACGCAACAATGCCGGATCCAGCACATCCGGGCGGTTGGTGGCCGCAATAACAATGACACCCTCATTGCCTTCAAAACCATCCATTTCAACCAGTAACTGATTTAAGGTCTGTTCGCGCTCATCATGTCCACCGCCAAGACCAGCGCCACGATGACGACCGACAGCATCAATTTCATCAATAAAAATAATACAGGGGGCATGCTTCTTGGCATTTTCAAACATGTCACGTACCCGTGAGGCACCGACACCAACAAACATCTCTACAAAATCCGAACCCGAGATCGTAAAGAAGGGAACTTTGGCTTCACCGGCAATGGCTCTGGCAATCAGCGTTTTACCGGTACCCGGAGAGCCAACCATTAATACCCCACTGGGAATACGCCCGCCAAGCTTCTGGAATTTACCAGGGTCTTTGAGAAAGTCAACCAGTTCGATGACTTCGTCCTTGGCTTCCTCCGCACCAGCAACATCACGAAACGTTACCTTGATATCATCTTCACCGAGCATCCTCGCCTTGCTTTTACCAAAAGACATTGCTCCACGACCACCGCCACCGCCCTGCATCTGACGCATAAAGAAAACCCAGATACCAATTAATAACAGGAATGGGAACCAGGAGATAAAAATTGTCATCAGTAATGACTGCCCCTGCGGTGGCGCGCCATTAATCTCAACCTTGTTACTCAGTAAATCGCCCACCATTGCGGTATTACTGGTTTCAGGACTATAAGTGGTAAAGGCACTACCGCCCGACCTTTTGCCTTTGATATCACGACCATCAATGGTGACCTGTGCTACCTGACCGGATTTAACCAGTTGAATAAAGTTGGAATACGGGATTTTTTTGGACGTTGTTGTTGTTTTATTAAAATTGCTGAACACAGATAACAACACAACCGCTATTACCGCCCATAAAATCAGATTTTTTGCCAGATCGTTCAAAATTGATCGCTCCAAATTTAAAAAAATAGATATGAAGGTCTACCATCATACAGAATCATTCTTATCACAGCGGTAAAGTTACACTACTTTACGGCCTGTTTCCAGAAAACCTGTCGCCAGTGCGTAGATTTCCCTGCTGCGCGCGCGCGATGCACGCGGTTTTCGCATTATAACCTTTGAAAAACTGCTTCTTAATGTCTTATTATATATCTCAAAACCTTCACCCTGAAATAACTTGACCAGAAAACCCCCTCCGGGTTTTAGTACCTGACGAGAAAAATCCAGCGCCAAATCAGATAAATAATAAGCTCTGGGCATATCCACAGACCCCATACCGCTAATATTGGGGGCCATATCTGAAATTACAAGGTCCGCACGTTGATCTCCCATTATCTGTATCAACGCTTCATATACACTATTTTCTCTGAAATCCCCTTCAATAAATGCAACACCTTCTATCGGTGCCATCGGCAGAATATCCAGGGCAACCAGTTTCCCCTGTGACCCGACTTTCTTTACCGCATACTCCGACCAGCCCCCGGGTGCTGCACCAAGATCAATAACCGTCATGCCCGATTGAATCAGATGATCTTTTTTATCAATTTCAATCAGCTTATAGATCGCACGGGAACGATAACCATCCTGCTGGCAACGCTGGACAAACTCATCCTTAAAATGCTCTTTTAACCAGCCTTTACTGCTTTTGCTTTTTGCCATGTTATTTTAGGGCACCTTTAGCTATTCACAGATAGGTTAGTCACAGATAAAAACCAGGTAAGGGTGGGGTGAATTATTCACACAAAGCTCAACAGGGAGATACTTCATGCAATAAATTCATCCCTGCAATGGCAGATATTACTGAAATATTTGCGTTTTTTTTGCGTTCTTTACAGCCCATTTTT